>Ga0335084_10002425_pt1 | contig 17948 bp, 17 predicted proteins | sample Lox_Sample_44_FD_206721 | JGI IMG/M metagenome (GOLD analysis project Ga0335084, IMG submission 206721) | Soil microbial communities from Loxahatchee National Wildlife Refuge, Florida, United States - Lox_Sample_4.4 | ecosystem: Environmental > Terrestrial > Soil > Wetlands | place: USA...
CGGTGGCGAGGCGGATCGCGGGCATGCTGTTCCCCTTTTAAGAAATGGCGCCCGTCGCCGGCGCTCCTATGTGTTTCTCCCTGTGGAACGCTGGGCAAACGGGACATTTCGATGATGCCGTCACCGCCTGCCCGGCGTCAATACCCGGAACCGGGGAAGGAATTTCAGGCCGCTTTATAATGGCGCGTCCGCGACATATTTCCAGGAGGCACGATGGCCCAGGCTCAGCTCGCTCCGGAACGCAGCCAGGCGTCGGTGGTGACGCCGATGCTCCTCTCCCACGGCACGCTGATGTGCAAGGACCTCGCGAAGTCGAGGCGCTTCTACGAGGAGTTCCTCGGGCTGGAGGTGGTGCGCCACGCGCGGCCGGCGATGATGCTGCGCCTGAAGAGCGGCATGTACGTGGTCGCGGTGTGCATCGGCGAGAACGTCCCGAAGCAGCACGTGCTCACCCACTGGGGCCTGAACGTGGCCACGCGCGAGGAGGTCGACCGCGCTCACGCCGAGGCGGTCCGGCTGAAGGACCAGTACGGCATCCAGAAGATCAACAAGGTGCTCGAGCGCCACGGCGCCTACGGGTTCTATTTCCAGGACCTCGACAACAACTGGTGGGAGATCCAGCACGAGCCGCGCGCCATCGACGACTTCTTCAAGCGCGGCGACATCGTCGACATGAGCGTGCAGGAGACCGACACCGAGGCGTCTCACGAATAAGCGCGTGGCTGCCGTCATGCACGGGGCGGTCGCGGAGGTCGTCGCCGCGCTGCACTACACCGTCGACACCGGCGTCACGCCGGTGAACGAGACTTTCGGCCCCAACAACATCCGCCGCCGGGTCACGGGCGAGGCAGACGTCCGGCAGATGACGATCCGCAACGGGCGGCCGCTCGCGCAGGAGCTCGACCTCGAGATCACCGGCTTCGAGTTCGTCGATCACCCGACGCAAGTCCGCGATTTCTTCGACATCGAGGAGCTGAAGCGCAGCTACTATCCCGAGGTCGAGGCGCTGGTGAAGAAGGTCTCGGGCGCCGCGCGCGTCGTGGTGTTCGACCACACGCTGCGCTCGGGCGACGAGGCCGAGCGCGAGGCGAGGCTGGTGCGCGAGCCGGTGCTCAACGTGCACAACGACTACACCGAGTGGTCGGGCCCGCAGCGCGTGCGCGACCTGCTGCCCGCCGAGGCGGAAGAATTGCTGAAGCGCCGCTTCGCCATCATCCAGGTGTGGCGCGCGATCAACAGGCCGATCCAGTCCAACCCGCTCGCGATCGCCGACGCGCGCAGCCTCGCGCCTCGCGACCTGATCCGCGCCGAGCGCCGCTACCCGAACCGCGTGGGCGAAACCTACCGCGTCGGCTACAACCCGGGGCACCGCTGGTACTACTTCCCGCTGATGCGCCGCGACGAGGCGCTGGTCTTCAAGGTGTTCGATTCGGCCAAGGACGGGCGCGCGCGCTTCACCGCGCACAGCTCCTTCGTCGATCCGACGACGCCGCCGGGCGCGCCCGCGCGCCAGAGCATCGAGGCGCGGACACTGGCGTTCTTCTAGGAAACCTCGACGTTCTCGTCCGCGATGTAGTCGCGGATCACCGCCTCGATGCCGGGATCGGCCTTGAATCCCATCGAGAGCGCGCGCGGGGTCGCGAAGCGCACCGGCCAGCCCATCACGATTTTCTCGATGCGGGGGTCGACCTTGAAGGAAACGCGCCCCGGCGCCCTCGGGGCGATCTTCCGCATCGCCTCGATCATCTCGGCGACGCTCACGGTGATGCCCGGCAGGTTCAGTGCCCGGTTCATGCCCCAGGCCGAGGGAGGGAGGTCGTGCGCGTGGATGAAGGCGTCGACCACGCGGCGCGGCGACAGCAGCCACACCGCGGTGCCGGGGGGAAGGGGGCACTCGTACGCGAGGCCGTTCAGCGGCTCGCGCACCACCGCGCTCGCGAAGGAGGACGCCGCGGCGTTCGCCTTGCCCGGGCGCACCACGATGGTGGGCAGGCGCAGCGACCGGCCGTCGATATAGCCCTTGCGCGAGAAATCCGAGACGAGGTACTCGGACACCACCTTCTGCGAGCCGTAGGACGTCTGCGGAACCGGCGTGGTCGAATCGTCGAGGATGTGGGGAAGGTCGCCGCCGAAGGCCGCGACCGAGCTGGCGAATATCAAACGTGGAGCACGCGCGCATTTGCGCGCCTCCTCGAGGACGGCGCGCACACCGCCGAGGTTTACGCGCATGCCCAGGTCGAAGTCGGCTTCGGCCGCGCCCGAGACGACCGCGGCCAGATGGAAGATCGAATCGGTATCCGGCGCGATCGCGCTCGCGGCGAAGGAGGGATCGGCGATATCGCCGGCGAGCGTCTCGAGCCGCGCGTCCCTCGGCAGTGCGGGAAACGCCTGGTCGGCGAGCACCAGGCGGTCGATTCTCCGCCCGCCCAGCGTGCCGCTGGCGAGCAGCGCGCGGGCGAGCTTGGAGCCGATGAACCCGCCGCCTCCGGTGATGACGACCTTCACGCGCCGGAGTGTAGCAGGGCCGGGCCCGCTAATTGAACGCGGCGATCTTCTCGAGGAGGATGTTGAAGTCGATCGGTTTGGTGACGTAGTCGCGCGCGCCCTGGCGCAGTCCCCAGAGGCGGTCGGTCTCCTGGTCCTTGCCGGTGCAGAGGATCACCGGGATGCTCCGCGTCGCCTGGTCGCGCGTGATCGTGCGCGTGGCTTCGTACCCGTTGGTGCCGGGCATGACGACGTCCATCAGGATCAGGTCGGGCCGCTCGCTCTTCGACTTGGCGATGGCGTCGGTGCCGCTCTCGGCCAGGACGCACTGGTATCCATGCTTGGAGAGCCTCTCCAGCAGGGCATGGCGGTCCGAAGGCGAGTCGTCGGCGATCAGGATTTTCTTGACGGTCATGGTGAGCTCCTTGGTTGGTGTGCCGGAGTGCTTCCGGCGATCAAGTTGAAGTCGTATGGCTATTTCGCGATCGAGAGTCGCGGCTTGTGCCGGGCTTGCGGCTTCGGGCCCAGCAGCTTGTCGAGGGCGGCCGCCGGCTGCGGGCGGCCGACGTAGTATCCCTGGCAGTCGTCGCAGCCGAGCTTGCGCAGCCGCTCGCGCTGCGCGGCGGTCTCGACGCCCTCGGCGACGGTCCTGAGGCCGAGGTTCCGGGCGAGGGAAACGCTCGCGGCGATGATGGCGACGTCATCCGCGCTGTCGCATACGCCGCCGACGAACGCCCCGGCCAGCTTGAGCGTGCGCACCGGGACGCGTTTCAGGTATTCGAAGCTCGCGTACCCCGTGCCGAAGTCGTCGATGGCGAATCCGATGCCCATGTCGCGCAGCGCGCCGATCGCCGCCTGGGTGTCCGGGTCCCTGGCGCCCATGACGCTCTCGGTGATTTCGAACTCGAGGCTGGCAGGCGCGATCCCCGTCGAGGCGAGCACCCGCGAAACGGTTTCGACCAGATGCTGGTTGAGCTGCCACACGGACACGTTGATGCACATTCTCACCTCGCGCCTGCCCGCGTTCCGCCACGCCTTGGCCTGCGCGCCCGCGGTCTCGAGCACCCACGCGCCGATCGGCTGAATCAGCCCGGTCTCCTCGGCGAGCGGGATGAACTGCGCCGGCGAGACCCAGCCGCGCTCCGGGTGGTTCCAGCGCAGCAGCGCTTCCACCGAAGTGATGCTGCCGTCGGCGAGGCTCACCTGCGGCTGGTAGTGCACCTCGAATTCGCCGAGCGCGAGCGCCCGGCGCAATCCGGTTTCCAGCTCGAGCCTGCGGGAGATCCGGGTCTCGGACCCGGGGGAGTAGGAGCGGTGGCTGTCGCGGCCGCTCCTCTTGGCTTGCGACATGGCGATGTCGGCGCGGCCGAGCAGCTCCTCGGCGGATGCGCCGTCCTGCGGATAGAGAGCGATCCCGATGCTCGCCGAAAGACAGGCTTCGCGCTCCCCGATCTGAAACGGACGCTTGAGCTCGGCGCGGATGCTGTCGGCGACCGAGGAGACGGCCGAGGGCGATTCCACGCCCTCGAGAAGCACGGCGAACTCGTCGCCGCGCAGGCGCGAAACGAGGTCGCCGTCGCGGACGCAGCGGCCGATGCGCACGGCGGCTTCGCGCAGCACGCGGTCGGCGGCGTCGTGCCCGAACACGTCGTTGATCTGCCTGAAGCGGTCGAGATCGACGAACAGCACGGCCAGCGACCTGCCGATTTTTCTGGCCCGCTCGACCGCGTTGATGAAGACCTGCCGGTTCCGGGGCGCCCGGCTCTTATCGTCCTTGGGGGCGCGCGTCCCTTTCATGACGGGTTTCCTCCGCGCACCTTGAGCAGGTTTCCTACGGCCGCCTCGAGCTGCACCTCCATGTCGAGCTTCGCGACGTAGCCGGTCGCGCCGGCGTTGGCGGCGGCGAGACGATGGCCGGGGGTGTCGTGCATGGTCAGCATCACCACCGCCGTTTCCGGGGCCTGTGCCTTGATGCGGGTGGTCGTCTCGAGCCCGTTGATGCCGGGCAGGTCGAGATCCATGAGCACCACGTCCGGGCAGTTGGCGCGGGCATGCTCGAGCGCCGCTTCTCCCGACCCGACCCCGTGTACGAGGCAGCCGGGAAACCGGCTCTTGAGCCACAGCATCACGCTCGAGCGCAGCAGGTCGAAGTCTTCGACCACCAGAATCGAGGGACGGGTAGTGCGAACGGTGGATGCGGCGTTCACGGGTTTCCGGGGTTTGCTGAAGTGGGCCCATTGTGGGCGCGGGCATTCGGGAAAAAAATCAGCGCGCGCCTACTCCCGCGTCGGACTTGGCCGAGGCGGATGTAGGGCAATCCCTACGTGAATATTCCCGGATTCCGGGACAAATTCCCGGAATCCGGGCGGTGGAGCTACTTGACCAGCTGGTGCGCCACCGCGTAGCGGACGAGCTCGGCGTCGCTCGCGACCTTGAGCTTCTGCATGACCCGGGTCTTGTAGGTGCTCGCGGTTTTCGGGCTCAGGTGGAGCTCCGCGGCGATCGCCTTGAGGCTCTTGCCCGAAGCCAGTTCGAGGAACACCTGGCTCTCCCGGTCCGAGAGCAGCTCGTGCAGCGGCGTTACGGTCTCGCCGCCGAACGCGAGCTGCTCGGCGAGCTCCGCGCCGATGTATCGTCCGCCGCCGGCGACTTTTCGCAGGGCCGCGACCAGCTGCTCGGGTTCGCTGTCCTTGGTGATATAGCCGGCTGCGCCCGCCTGGAGCATCCTCGAGGCGACCGGACTTTCGGCGTGCATGCTGTGGACCAGCACCGCGACCTGCGGCTGCTGCGCCCTGACCCGCTTCACCAGGTCCACGGCGTCGGTCCCCGGCATGCTGACGTCCATCAGCAGGACGTCGACCGGCGTCGTCTGCAGCTTCTCGATCACTTCCCCGCCGTTGACCGCCTCCGCGGCGATGACGACGTCCGGCGACATCGCGAAGATGTGGCGCAGGCCCCGTCTAACGACGGCGTGATCGTCGGCAACGAGTATTCGTATCTGCTTCATCGCCCTCAGAGCGGTATCGACAGGGAGACCTGGGTCCCCTGGCCCGGCACGCTGGTGATGTTCACGGTTCCATGGAGCATGATCGCGCGCTCGCGGATGCCGAGCAAGCCGAAAGTCTTCTTCTTCCGGACCACGGCGGGATCGAACCCCTGGCCGTCGTCCTTGACGTCCAGCCGAACGTGCGTGGCGTCGTGCCTGAGCGAGATCTCCACGTGGCGCGCGTTCGCGTGGCGCGCGATGTTGGTCAGCGATTCCTGCAGGATGCGGAACAGGACGATGCTCCGGTCCTTGTCGAGATCGATCTCGCCGTCCTCGACCTTGACCCGGCAGGCGATGCCGTGGCGTTTCCGGAACTCCTCGACCAGCCACTCGATGCCCGGGAGGATGCCGAGGTCGAGCGCCGCGGGGCGCAGGGCGGTTGCGACGTTCCGGACGGTCTGGATGATGCCGTCTACCCGCCCCTTCAGCTCGCGAACCTGCTCCGTGATCCCCGGCGCGGTCTTGGCGGACTCCAGGCCGATGACCGACAGATCCATCCTGAGAGCCGTGAGCGCCTGCCCCATCTCATCGTGGATCTCGCGCGCGATGTGGGCGCGCTCCTCCTCGCGCACCGACTCGTGGTGCGCCGACAGCTCGCGCAGCAGTTCCTCGTGTTCCCGGAGCGCCTTCTCGGCGTTCTTTCTCTCGGTGATGTCTATCCCCTGGAACAGGATGAGCTTGCGGCCAGTGATTTCGATCAGGGCCGCCGAGGCGAGAATATCGCGCACTTCTCCGTCCTTGCGCCGCAGGCGCATCTCGCGTCCCTGCACCACCTCGCTCCGCAGCAGATCCGCCATGAGGCGCTGCCGGTCTTCCGGGCCGGTCCAGAATTCCAGCTCCGTTGAGGTGCGGCCGATCATCTCCCCGCTGGTATAGCCGCTGAGCCGCTCGCCGGCCGGATTCACTGCCATGAAGGTGCCGTCCTTGACGCTCGAGATGGTGATGGCCTCCGGGCTCGCCTCAATGATCTTGGCGAGGCGCCGCTCCGACTCCTCGAGCAGGCGCACGGCCAGGCGCTGCTCGGTGATGTCCTGGACCAGGGCGAGCAGCACCGGCTCGCCCTGCATCTCGACGCGCGTGGCGCGTACCAGCACGTCCTTCTCGACACCCGCCGGCGTGCGTATGGTGCGCTCGTACTGATGCACGCCCTCCCGCTTCAGGGCCGGCCCGAGTCGGGCGGCGCGCTCCTCGGGGTCGCGCCAGAAGCCGAGCTCCCCGGTGGTGCGGCCGATCACGTCTCCGCGCGTGCGGCCGGTGAGGTGTAAAAAGGCGTCGTTCGCCTCGATGATCCGCCCTTCGGCGACCGAAGTGACCACCGTCGCGTCGGGCGAGAGTCTGAACAGCTGGCCGAAGCGCTGCTCGTGCATCCGGACCGAGTCCAGGGCTGCGCGCAGCTCGGCGGTCTTGGCCTCGACCCTGAGGCTCAGGGAGCGGTTCCACGCCACCAGCAGCGCCGCGGCGGCGAGCACGGCCGCGGCGGCCGCGGCGAAGTAGTAGAAATAGCGTGTCTCGAGCGGCGGCCGCACGGGAGTGCCGATCCAGCGGTTCTCGATGTCCCGCAGCTCCGCGGCGCCGATGCGGTCGAAGCCCTGCTGGATGAAATCGCGCAGCTCGGTCCGGCCCTTGGCGACCGCCCAGTGGAACTGCGCCACGTACAGCGGCTCGGTCTGGCGGAATTCGTCCGTGAGATTCAGCTTGAAGATGAAGTACTGGGCCGCCGACAGGTCCATGCAGAACATCGGCACTTCGCGGATGCGCGCGGCCTCCACCACGGCATCGGAGCTCAGGTACAGGCGCAGGGTGCGGATGCCTCTTTCCTCGAGCCAGGCGGCGCAGGCGCTGCCGTCCTTGGCGCCAATGGTGAAACCGCGCATGCTGGCGACGTCGTTGATCCCGGTGACCGACGGGTTGAAGAACACGCGCGCTTCCACATCCGCGTAGGGAGCGGAGAATTCATAGAGTTCTTCCCGCGCCTGCGTACGGGCCATCGCATCGACGACGTCGGCGGCGCCGTTCCTGACGCTCTGCTGCGCCTTGGTCCACTCCATCCCTTGCACGCTCACCGGGATTCCGGTTCTTCTCGACCACAGCTCCCACTTGTCGAGGATGATGCCCTGCAGCTTCCCCGCATCGCTGCGGAAGAGGTAGGGCGGGTAGGCGTCGTCGGTGACGACGACGAGACGTGCCGGCGGCGAGAAAGCCGCGCGCGCGCACTCACTTCCAAGGAGGAGGAGGGCGACGAGGAGGCGCACGCCCGACCTACCTGAACAGGCTCCCGACCGCCTCGTTCATCGCGGCGGAGTGCTTCGGCAGCCACAGCACGATCTCGGGGACATAGGTGCACACGATCAGGGCCGCGAAAAGCGGCACCAGCCACGGCAGAATCGCCATTGTAGTGCGTTCGACTGAGAGCTTCGCGGTGCGCGACAGCACGAACAGCACCGTCCCGAGCGGCGGGTGCAGAAGGCCGATCATCAGGTTGAGGACCATCACCAGGCCGAAGTGCACCAGGTCGATACCCAGCTTCTGGCAGATCGGCACCAGGATCGGCACGAGCAGCGTGATCGCCGCCACCGGCTCGAGGAAGCAGCCGATGACGAGCATCAAGACGTTCGCGAGCAGCAGGAACACCCAGGGCGTGTGCGTGAACGAGAGCACCCAGGCGGCGACCGCGTCGGTGACGCGGGTGACGGTCAAGAGCCACCCGAAAATCGACGCAGCCGCGACGATGAAGAGCACCGTCGCCGTGGTCTCGACGGTGTCCATCGAGATCTTAGTGAGCATGCGCCAGTCCAGGGTGCGGTACCAGGCGAGACCGAGGACGAGCGCGTAGGCCGAGGCGATGATCGCGCCCTCGGTCGGGGTGAACACGCCGAAGGTCATGCCGCCGAGCAGGATCACCGGCGTCATCAGCGCGAGGAAGGCGTCGGCGAAGGTGCGTCCCAGGGCCGACCAGGAGAAAGTCGCGTCGCGCCCGTAGTTGCGGCGGTGCGCGTACCACGCGACGGTCGCCATCATGAACACGCCCATGACGATTCCCGGGATCACGCCCGCCAGGAACAGCTGGCCGATGGAGACGCCGGCCATCATGCCGTAGATCACGAAGGGCAGCGAAGGCGGGATGATCGGTCCGACGGTCGCCGAGGCGGCGGTCACGCCGACCGAGAAATCGATCGGGTAGCCGTGGTCCTTCATCGCCTTGATCTCGATGGTCCCCAGGCCCGCGGCGTCGGCGATCGCCGTGCCAGACATGCCGGCGAAAATCATGGAGCCGACGATGTTCACGTGCCCGAGGCCGCCCTTCAGCCAGCCGACCAGCGCCAGCGCGAAGTTGTAGATGCGGTTGGTGATGCCCGCCGAGTTCATCAGGTTCCCGGCGAGGATGAAGAACGGCACCGCGAGCAGCGGGAACGAGTCGATACCGCCGTACATGCGGTGGATCACGACGAAGTCGGGGACCGTGCCCGAAAGCATCACGTAGGCGAGCGAGGCGACGACCATCGCCAGCGCCACCGGCACGCCGGCGAGCATAAGCGCGACGAATCCGAGCAGCAGCACCGCGGTCACGGCGTATCCCCGTACTCCGGACGCTCGAGCGCGCTGTAGCCCCTGCTCCAGTGCCGCCGGGCGACCTGCAGCGAGCGGCCGAACATCAGGGCGAAGCCGATGAGCATTGCTCCGAACACCAGGCCGATGGGCAGCTCGATGACCGCCATGCGCTGGGTGCCGATGCGCTCGATGAGCAGCCAGGTGAGCCACGCCGCGTAGCCGAAAAAGACGATGCGCACCGCGTCGACCAGGGTCGACATGGCGCGCCCGGCCGCGCGCGGGATGAAACGGTAGACGAAATCCACCTGGATGTGAGTGCCGCGCCGCACCGCCATCGCGCCGCCGAGGAAGGTCACGGCGATGAGCAGGTAGCGGGCGATCTCCTCGGTCCAGCCCGCCGCGTCGTTGAGCACGTAGCGGGTGAACACCTGGTAGAACACGACGAAGGCGAGAGTCCAGAAGACCGCGAGCGTGCCCCAGTCCTCCCAGGCGTAGACCGAAAGGCGGACCGCTTCATCCGCGACGTGGAAGCGGCCGTCCTCCCCGAGAACGTGTTCTCCTGCGACGTCATCCCGAGCGGAGCGAGGGATCTCTGCCGGCACGTCGTACTTTCGGAGATCCTTCGCTGCGCTCAGGATGACGCCGCTTCCGCGGCGTCACTTGATCGCCTGCACCTTGTCGTAGAGCGCCTTGTCCCAGGCCACGTCCGGGCCGACGAGAAATTTCGAGAACGCCTGCTTGAACGCGGCGCGATCCGATTTCACCACGGTCTTGCCGTATTTCTTCGCGAATTCATCGACTAGCCGGATCTCCGACGCGGCGATCTCGGCGGTGGCCTTGGCGCAGGCCTCGTGGAACACGTCCTGGAATATCTGCCGCTCCCCCACGGAGAGCTTGCTCCACAGCGGCCCGCTGACGATAACCAGCAGCATTTCGGTGATGTGGCCGGTGAGGTTGATGTGCGACTGCACCTCGTAGAACTTCTTGGCGAGTATCGTCGGCAGGGGATTTTCCTGTGCGTCCACGGTGCCGTTCTGCAGCGCGAGGTAGACCTCGGCGAAGGCGATTGGCGTCGCGTTCGCGCCGACCACCTTCGGGTACATGATGTAGAGGGGCGCGTCGGGCACGCGCAGCTTCAGGCCCTTCATGTCGTCGGGCTTGATGATCGGCTTGTTCGCGGTGGTGTGGCGCACCCCGTAGTAGACGGCCGCGATCGGCTTGTTGCCGCCCTTCTTGTAATAGTCCTCCTCGAGCTCCTGGAGCACCTGGCTCTCGGCGTATTTCTTCCAGTGGTTGAAGTCGCGGAACATGTACGGCGCGCCGCCGATCCCCAGGGGCGGATAGGTGCGCGCGGCGAAGGCCTGGCCGGTGTAGATCACGTCGACCGTGCCCAGCGACAGCGACTGGTTGATCTGGGTCTCGTTGCCGAGCGACGACGCCGGGAACACGTCCATGGTGTAGCGGCCGTCGGTGCGCTTGGCGATCTCCCCAGCCGCCCACACCGCCCAGGTGTGGTAGGGCTCGGAGGTTTCGTAGACGTGCGCGAACTTGAGCTTTTGCTGCGCCGATGCCGCCAGGGGCGAAGCGGCGAGGAGCGCCGCGAGGACGAGTCTCGTGATTTTCATGGCCATCTCCCTTCAGTAAGTTAGTGGTTGTCCCGCGGCACGAAGGCGCCGCTCTTCCCCGCGAGGAAATCCAGGTCCGCGCCCTCGTTCGCCTGCAGCACGTGATCGAAGTACAGGCGCCAGTAGCCGCGCTCGAGCGGCGGCTCGGGCGGCCGCCAGTTGCTGCGCCGGCGCTCGAGCTCCTCCCCGGACACCAGCAGCTCGAGGCGGCGCCTGGCGACGTCGAGCTCGATCTCGTCGCCGTTCTCGACCAGGGCGAGGGCGCCGCCCGCGGCGGCCTCCGGCGCGACGTGCAGCACCACGGTGCCGTAGGCGGTGCCGCTCATTCGCGCATCCGATATCCGCACCATGTCGGTGACGCCGCGCTTCAACAGCTTGGGCGGCAGCGGCATGTTGCCGACCTCGGCCATGCCCGGATAGCCCTTGGGGCCGCAATTCTTGAGCACCATGACCGAGCGCCGGTCGATCTCGAGCTTGGGATCGTCGATGCGCCTGTGGAAGTCCTCGATGTTCTCGAAGACGACGGCGCGGCCGCGGTGCTTCATCAGCTTCGGCGTCGCCGCGGAAGGCTTGATGATCGCGCCGTCGGGGCAGAGATTGCCACGCAGCACCGCGATGCCCGCATTCTTCTTGAACGGCTTCTTCACCGGGAAGATCACCTTGCGGTTCCAGCAGGGCGCCTCGCGGTTGTTCTCCCAGATCGTCTTGCCGTTCGCGGTGAGGGCGTCCCTGTGCAGGAGGCGGTTCGCGCCCAGCTCGCGGATCACCGCCGGCAATCCCCCGGCGTAGTAGAAATCCTCCATCAGGTATTTTCCGGAGGGCATGAGGTTGACCAGGCAGTGCACGCCGCGGCCGAGGCGGTCGAAGTCTTCGAGCGAGAGCTCGACGCCGATGCGCCTGGCGATCGCGATCAGGTGGATCACGGCATTGGTCGAGCCGCCGATCGCGGCGTTCACCCGGATCGCGTTCTCGAAGGCTTCGCGGGTGAGGAGCTTCGAGAGCGTCAGACCTTCCTTCACCATCTCGACCGCGCGCCGGCCGGCCATGCGCGCGAGCACGTTCCTGCGCGCGTCGACCGCCGGGATCGCGGCGTTGCCCGGCAGGCCCACGCCCAGCGCTTCCACCATCGAGGCCATGGTCGAGGCCGTGCCCATGGTCATGCAGTGGCCGTGCGAGCGGTTCATGCACGACTCGGCCTCGTGGAATTCGGCGAGCGTGATCTTGCCGGCGCGCAGGTCCTCGGACATCGACCAGGTGTTGGTGCCCGAGCCGATCTCGGTGCCGCGGTACTTGCCGGAGAGCATCGGGCCGCCCGAGACGCCGATCGCGGGGATGTCGACGCTCGCCGCGCCCATGAGGAGCGACGGCGTGGTCTTGTCGCAGCCCATGAGGAGCACCACGCCGTCCAGCGGGTTGGCGCGGATCGACTCCTCGACGTCCATGCTGGCGAGATTGCGGTAGAGCATCGCCGTGGGACGCAGCAGCGTCTCGCCGAGCGACATCACCGGAAACTCGAGGGGAAATCCGCCCGCCTCGAGCACGCCGTTCCTCACGTGCTCGGCGATCGTGCGGAAGTGGCTGTTGCAGGGCGTGAGTTCGGACCAGGTGTTGCAGATGCCGATCACCGGGCGCCCGTCGAACTGGTCGTGCGGCACGCCGCGGTTCTTCATCCAGCCGCGGTAGATCATGCCGTAGATGTCCTCCCGGCCGAACCATTTGACGCTGCGCAGTTCCGGCTTCTTCTTGGCCATGTCAGTAAGTCGCCCTGCCGCCGGAAATGTCGAATACCGCGCCGGTCGAGAACGAACAATCCTCCGAGGCGAGCCAGCATACCAGCGAGGCGATCTCGTCGACCGTGACGAAGCGGTTCATCGGGATCTTCGCGAGCATGTAGTCGATATGCTGCTTTGTCATCTGCTCGAATATCGCGGTCTTCGCCGCCGCCGGCGTCACGCAGTTCACCAGCACGCCCGTCTGCGCCAGCTCCTTGCCGAGCGACTTGGTGAGCGCGATCACGCCGGCCTTGGAAGCGCTGTACGCGACCGCGTTGGGGTTGCCTTCCTTGCCCGCGATCGAGGCGATGTTGACGATGCGCCCGTAGTTGCGCTTCATCATGTGCGGGACGACGGCGCGGCAGCACAGGAACTGGCCGGTGAGGTTGACCTTCAGCACGCGCTCCCACTCGTCGAGGGCATACTCGACCGTGGGCGAGTTCAGGCCGGCGATGCCGGCGTTGTTGACGAGCACGTCGATCTTTCCGAGATCGGTGAGAGCCCTTGCGGTCGCTTTCTCCACCGCGGCGGGGTCCGACACGTCGACCGGGTCCTTCTTTGCGGCGATGTCCCACACGCGCACATTGGCGCCCGAGGCTTCCATGCGCTCGACGATCGCCGCACCGATGCCCTGCGAGCCGCCGGTAACGACGGCCATGCGCCCCCTGAGATCGAGCCTGTTCATCTCCCTGCTCCCCTAGCTCATTCTTTGACTGCGCCGGTCATACCCGAGACATAGTACTCGACGAAGAAAGAGTACAGGATCGCGACGGGCAGCGAGCCGAGCAGCGCGCCCGCCATCAGAGCACCCCAATGGTAGACGTCGCCCTCCACCAACTCGGTAACGACACCGACCGGCACGGTCTTGACCTCCGATGAGGATACGAAGGTGAGCGCGTAGATGAACTCGTTCCACGAAAGCGTAAAGGCGAAGATGCCCGCCGAGATCAGGCCGGGCACGGCGAGCGGCAGGATGATCCGGGTGAGGATCTGCCAGCGCGTCGCGCCGTCGATGAGCGCGCATTCCTCCAGCTCGTAGGGAATCGAGCGGAAGTAGCCCATCAGCAGCCAGGTGCAGAACGGGATCAGGAAGCTGGGGTAGGTGAGGATCAGCGCCCAGCGCGTGTCGAACAGCCCCATCTTGAACACGACTGCCGCGAGAGGAATGAACAGGATCGACGGCGGCACGAGATAGGCGAGGAAGATCGCCATGCCGGTGCCCTTCGAGCCGCGGAAGCGCAGCCGCTCGATCGCGTAGGCGGCGAGCACGCTCGCAGCGAGCGACGCGAAAGTCGCGACGACCGAGACGACGATGGTGTTCCACATCCAGTCGGGATAGGCGGTGTGGAACAGCAGCTTCTCGAAGTGCGCGAAGGTCGGATGGTGGATCCAGAACGGGTTGGCTTCCCGGCTGATCAGCTCGGCGTCGGGCTTGAACGAGGTCATCGCCATCCAGTAGAACGGGAACAGCAGCACCACCAGAAAACACAGAAGCGGCAGATACAGCGTCACCCAGCGCCGCGGCAGCGACTCGAGGTAGTCCATTCCGCGGGAGTCTTCGGTTTGTGCGCTCATGCCGTCTCGCCGCATGTCATCCCGAGCTGTCATCCCGAGCGCGAGCGAGGGAACTCTGCCGGTACGCCATCCCAACGGAGGTCCTTCGCTGCGCTCAGGATGAACTCCGCGAGGGATCTCAGCAGCACGCAGTGTGCCGTAGGAGATCCTTCTGCCTTCGGCCTCAGGATGACCATGCTTCGCATGGTCACTTGTCCCCGCCGCCCTGCTGCCAGGCGCGCCGCTGCAATCCGAAATAGGAGAACAGGATCGCGGCGAGCAGGAAGGGCACCATGGCGATGGCGAGCGCGGCGCCTTCGCCGAGGTTGCCGCCGGGGATGGCGCGCTGGAAGGAGAGCGTCGCCATCAGGTGCGTCGCGTTGAGCGGCCCGCCGCGGGTCAGCACGTAGATCAACTGGAAGTCGGTGAAGGTGAACAGGACCGAAAAGGTCATCACCACCGCGATGATCGGGGTGAGCATCGGCAGCGTCACGTGCCGGAACTTCTGCCACTCGGTCGCGCCGTCCAGCGCGGCTGCCTCGTAGAGCGTGGGTGAGATCGTCTGCAGCCCCGCGAGCAGGCAGATCGCGACGAAGGGCACGCCGCGCCAGATATTCGCGGCGATGGTCGAAAGGCGCGCCATCCACGGCTCGCCGAGGAAGTCGATGTAGCGATCGATGAGCCCCAGCTTCACGAGGAGCCACGAGACGACCGAGAACTGGGCGTCGTAGATCCACCAGAACGCGATCGCCGAGAGCGCGGTCGGCACGATGAAGGGCAGGAGCACGACCGCGCGGACGAAGGACTTGAAGGGCAGGTGGCGGTTCAGGAGCAGGGCGAGCCACAGGCCCAGCGCGAACTTCACCACGCTCGCGAGCACCGTGTAGAAGAGCGTGTTGAAAAGCGACAGGCGCGCGAGCGAGTCGCCGAAGAGCGACTCGAAATTCTCCAGGCCGATCCACTGGCCCGCGCGCCCGATGCGCGCGTCGGTGAAACCCAGCCACAGCCCCAGGCCAAGGGGGTAGGTGAGGAACACGAGCAGGAGCGCCGCCGCGGGCAGCATGAACGCCAGCCCGAGCGCGTTGCGGTTGTCGAGAAACCGGGGACAGACCACGTTTTTCATCGAGAAACCGGGAACAGGGCACGTTCGTCCTGCGCCGCCTCCCTACATATGTGCGAAGGGAGCGGCGGGAAAAAACGTGGTCTGTCCCCGGTTTTCGTTCAGACCTTGTAGTACCTCTCGGCGCGCTTCGCCGCCCGTTCGGCCGCTTCCTTGGGCGTCTTCGACCCGCTCGCGGCCTCGGCGACCATATTGACGACGATGAAGTCGGCCATGCTCTGGGCCGAGGCGTAACCCGGTTTCCCGCCGTAGCTGTTCGGCAGCATGATCTTCATGCAGTCGCGGTATGGCGTGTGCTTGGGATCGGAAGTCCAGATCGGGTTCGACTCGTAGGCCTTGAGCGGATGCGTGACGTAGCCGATCGAGGCCTGCTGCCAGGGCTCGTACTGCTCCTTCTCCATCATGAAGCGCAGGTACTCCTTCGCCGCGTTCGGGTACTTGGTGTACTTGAAGACCATCTGGTTGAAGAACAGGTGCAGCTCGGTCGGCTTGCCCACCGGGCCGATCGGCAGGTTGGCATGCCCGATGTCGGCCGCCATCGCCTTGAGCTTCGGGTCCTGCGAGGTCTTCGCCGCGTAGTAGACGGAGATGCCGTTCTCGGTGATGCTGATCTGGTCGTCCAGAAACGCCTTGTTGTTGTTCGGGTCGAGCCAGGCGAGCGTTCCCGGAACGAAGGTCTGGTACAGCTCCCTGGCGTACTCGAGCGCCTGCAGCGTCTGCGGACTGTCGACCACGACGTTGTTCTTGTCGTCGACCAGCTTGCCGCCGAAGGACCACAGCAGCCAGTGCGTCCAGGTGTTGCCGTCGCCGGTGGCGTTGCCGAGGGCGAAGCCGAGCGGATGGTTCTTCGCTTTCAGCGCCTTGGCGAGCTTGAGGAAACCGGCGGTGTCCTTCGGAAAGGTGTCGAACCCGGCTTCCTTCATCTGGCTGATACGGTAGACGAAGGCGTTGCCCGCGGCGCCGAGCGGCAGGCCGATCCAGCGCTTGCCGCCGGGCTGCAGGTACTGCCGGCACACGTCGTACCAGCCGCCGTATTTCTTGCCGAGGTACTCGGCGAGGTCGGTCACGTCGAGCAGCTTGTCGGGATAGAGGTTGGCATCGTCGAAAGTGGAGAGGATGATGTCCGGCCCCGAGCCGACGTTCGCCGCCACCGCGGCCTTGGGCCGCACGTCCTCCCAGCTCTCGTTGTCGACGCGCACCTCGACGCCGGTCCTCTTGGTGAACGCGGCGACGTTCTTCATGTACTGATCCTCGTCGCCCTGCACGAAGCGCTTCCAGCGCAGCACGCGCAGCTTCGCGCCCTTCTCCGGCTTCCAGGCGGTCTGGGCCTCGGCGAGCAGCGGCACGCCGGCCGCCGCGCCTCCGGCGAGGCCGGCGGAAATCTTCAGGAAATCTCTGCGTTTCATATTCTTCATGACTCCTCCTTTTGGTTAGAACGTGTCATCCCGGGCAACGCGAGGGATCTCTGCCGGTTCGACGTGCCACGAGAGATCCTTCGCGGAGTTCATCCTGAGCGAAGCGAAGGACCTCCGCCGATACCTTGTACTGGCAGAGTTCCCTCGCTTGCGCTCGGGATGACAGCTCAGGATGACAGGATTGATTCACGCGAGCCGGTTGCCGCTCGCCCGATCGAAAAGAAAGGTCTGCCGCGGCTTGAGACGCACCGCCTCGCCCGGGCGGAAGGCGTGCCGCTCGCGCACCACCGCGGTCACGTCCACGCCGTCCACCTTGCAGTAGATCTGCGTGTCGGCGCCGGTGGGCTCGACCACGACCACCTCGGCGGCGAGGCCGTCCTGGGCGATGTCCAGATGCTCGGGGCGCACGCCGACCAGCACGTCGCGGCCGTTGCGCCGCTCGGGCAGGAAATTCATCGCCGGCGAGCCGATGAAGCCGGCGACGAAGAGGTTGGCGGGATTGTCGTAGAGATCGAGGGGCGAGCCGGTCTGCTCGACCTTGCCGGCGTTCATCACCACGATCCTGTCGGCCATCGTCATCGCCTCGATCTGGTCGTGGGTGACGTAGACGGAGGTCGTCTTCAGCCGCTGATGCAGCGCCTTGATCTCGGTGCGCATCGCGACCCTGAGCTTCGCGTCGAGATTGGAAAGCGGCTCGTCGAACAGGAACACCTGGGGCTTGCGCACGATCGCGCGGCCCATCGCCACGCGCTGGCGCTGGCCGCCCGAGAGCTGGCGCGGGTAGCGCCCCAGGTATTCCTGCAGGCCGAGGATCAGTGCCGCCTCCTCGACACGGACGCGCGTTTGTTCCCTGGATTCGCCGGCGAGCTTGAGACTGAAGGCCATGTTGTCGAACACGCTCATGTGGGGATAGAGCGCGTAGTTCTGGAACACCATGGCGATATCGCGTTCCTTGGGCGCGACGCCGTTCACGACCTTCGCCCCGATCGAGATCGTGCCGCCGGAGATCTCCTCCAGTCCCGCGATCATGCGCAAGAGCGTCGATTTCCCGCAGCCCGAGGGCCCCACCAGCACGCAGAACTCGCCGTCCTCGACCACCACGTCGACGCCGTGCAGCACCTCGGCCGAGCCGAAGCTCTTGCGCACGCCCTTCAGAGTGACCGATGCCATAGGGGAGGATTCCGGTGGGGGCGAGGGCAGGTTAGCCGCGCCGAATTCTTCGGTCAAGCGGATTCTCGCGCATATAGGATCAAGGGGAATCGAGCGCGTGTATCATGCGCCCGGAAGCGGGATGAAAAAGATACTGATCACCGGTGCGGCGGGAGATGTGGGCAGCCACCTGCGCCGCGAGCTCGCCGGGCGCTACGCCCTGCGGCTCTCCGA
>Ga0335084_10002426_pt1 | contig 17944 bp, 18 predicted proteins | sample Lox_Sample_44_FD_206721 | JGI IMG/M metagenome (GOLD analysis project Ga0335084, IMG submission 206721) | Soil microbial communities from Loxahatchee National Wildlife Refuge, Florida, United States - Lox_Sample_4.4 | ecosystem: Environmental > Terrestrial > Soil > Wetlands | place: USA...
ACAAGGAGTACCAGCGGATGCGCGACGCCTCGCTCGCCATCATCCGCGAGATCGGCGTCGAGACGGGCGGCTCCAACATCCAGTTCGGCGTCAACCCTGCCGATGGACGCATGGTCGTCATCGAGATGAACCCGCGCGTCTCCCGCTCCTCGGCGCTGGCCTCCAAGGCGACGGGCTTCCCGATCGCCAAGATCGCCGCCAAATTGGCGGTGGGTTTCACCCTGGACGAGCTGCGCAACGACATCACGCGGGAGACGCCGGCCTCCTTCGAGCCCGCGATCGACTACTGCGTCGTCAAGTTCCCGCGATGGGCCTTCGAGAAGTTCCCCGAAGCGGACCAGACGCTGACGACACAAATGAAGTCGGTGGGTGAGGCCATGGCCATCGGGCGGACCTTCAAGGAGGCGCTCCAGAAGGCCGTGCGGTCCCTCGAGCAGGACCGCTGGGGCCTCGTGATGGACGCGCCGCCCGCCGACGACGAGACGCTGCGCCAGAAGATCCGCGTGCCCAGCGCCGAGCGCTGCTTCGCGGTGGCGGAGGGCTACCGCCGCGGGATGACCACCCAGCAGATCCATGGCCTGTCGGCCATCGACCCGTGGTTTCTCGAGAACATCCGGGAGATCGTCCTGTTCGAGCTCGAGATCGGCGCCGCGGGACTGGGCGATGCGGACGTGCTGAGACTGGCCAAACAGATGGGCTTTGCCGACAGAAGAATCGCCGATCTGTGCAAGAAGACGGAGGCGGAGGTCCGGGCCGCGCGGCTGGCCGCCGGGATCCGCGCTACGTTCAAGATGGTCGACACCTGCGCGGCCGAGTTCGTCGCGCACACGCCCTACCTCTATTCGACCTACGAGGAGGAGGACGAAGCGCCGGCGACGGCACGGGAGAAGGTGGTCATTCTCGGCTCGGGACCCAACCGCATCGGCCAGGGCATCGAGTTCGACTACGCGTGCGTGCACGCGGCCTTCGCGCTCAAGGAAGCGGGCGTCGAGGCCATCATGGTCAACTGCAACCCGGAGACGGTCTCCACCGACTACGACACCTCCGACCGCCTCTACTTCGAGCCGCTCACGTTCGAAGACGTGATGAACATCGTGGAGCGCGAGCGGCCGCGCGGCGTCATCGTCCAGTTCGGCGGCCAGACCCCGCTCAAGCTGGTCGTGCCGCTTGAAAAGGCGGGCGTGCCCATCCTCGGCACGCCGCCCGACGCCATCGACCGCGCGGAGGACCGCAAGCGCTTCGCCGCGCTCCTCGCCGACCTCGGGCTCCAGCAGGCCCCGGGCGAGACGGCGCGCTCCTACTCCGAAGCAGAGCGCATCGCCGAGGGCATCGGATACCCGGTGCTGGTCCGCCCCTCCTACGTGCTGGGCGGGCGCGCGATGCAGATCATCTGGGACCGCGAGGATCTCCAGCGCTACATGTCCGAGGCCGTGCGGGTGAGCGAGGAGCACCCGGTCCTGGTGGACAAGTTTCTCGAGGATGCCCTCGAGGTGGACGTGGACGCCATCGCGGATGCCGAGCGCGTCGTGGTCGGCGGGGTCATGGAGCACATCGAGAAGGCCGGGATCCATTCGGGCGACTCGGCCTGCGCCCTGCCTCCCTACTCCCTCGGCGACGACCAGGTCGAGCGCATCAAGGTCCAGACACGCGCCCTGGCCCGCGAGCTGGGCGTGGTCGGGCTCCTCAATATCCAGTTCGCGATCAAGAACGAAACGGTCTACGTGCTCGAGGTCAACCCGCGCGCCTCTCGCACCGTGCCCTTCGTCTCCAAGGCCATCGGCGTGCCGCTGGCCAAGCTCGCGACCAAGGTGATGCTGGGGCAGCGCTTGCGCGACCTCGGCTTCGCGGAGGAGCGCGAGGTCGGCCACATCGCTGTGAAGGAGGCGGTCTTCCCCTTCGTGAAGTTCCCGGGGGTGGACGTGGTCCTGGGTCCCGAGATGAAGTCCACGGGCGAGGTCATGGGCATCGACCGCGACTTCCGCAAGGCGTATATCAAGTCGCAGATCGCGGCCGGCTCGCCGCTGCCCACGTCCGGCAAGGTCTTCCTCTCGGTCAAGAACCGCGACAAGCGCGCGGTGCTCCAGGCCGCCAAGCGTCTCGCCGAGATGGGTTTCTCTCTCGTGGCCACCGTCGGCACGGCCAAGCTCCTCAGGCGCCAGGGGATGACAGTCGAGCTGGTCCACAAGGTCAACGAAAGCCTGCGCCCCAACGTCGTGGACCTCATGAAGCGCGGTGAGATCGCGCTCGTCTTCAACACGCCGGAGGACGGCCGGGCCCGCAAGGACTCCTATCTCATACGCCGGACGGCGGTGACGCAGAACATCCCCTACTACACGACGGTGGACGGCGCCCAGGCCGCGGTCGGCGGCATTGAGGCGTTGCTCAAGGGAGAGATGACGGTGCAGCCGCTCCAGGACTACCATGCCCCGCGATCCTAAGGACCGGCTTATCGTCGCGCTCGACGTCGACTCGCTCGACAGCGCCACGCGCCTCGTCGATACGCTCGCCGGCCAGGTGACTCGCTTCAAGATCGGCTCCCAGCTCTTCACGGCGGCGGGGCCGCCCGCCGTCGACGCGGTGCGGAAGCGAGGCGGCGAGGTATTTCTCGACCTCAAGTTCCACGACATCCCGAACACCGTCGACGGCGCGGCGCGAGAAGCCGTGAGGCTTGGCGTCTTCATGTTCAACGTCCACGCCTCCGGCGGGCGCGCCATGATGACCGCAGCGGCCAGCGGCGCCGCCGAAGCCGCCCACACGCAGGGGCTTCCCCGCCCGCTCGTCATCGCCGTCACCGTACTAACCAGTTTCGACCGCGCCGCGCTGGCGGGCGAGCTGCACATCGCCTCGTCGGTCGAGGGTCACGTGCTCCACCTCTGCGGGCTTGCGAGCGAGGCCGGGCTCGACGGCAACGTCGCTTCACCGAACGAGATCCGCGCCATCCGGAACGCCATGGGGCGCGCGTGGACGATCGTGACTCCGGGTGTGCGACCGGCAGGCAGCGAGCGCCACGACCAGTCACGCGTGGCCACGCCCCACGCCGCCGTCGCGGCGGGCGCGGACTACCTCGTCGTGGGGCGCCCCATCACCCCCCCCCCCCACCCCCCCCCGGCGGCGGAGGGTATCCTCGCCGAGATGCGCGCATGAGCGCCACGACCGAGCACGCGGTGCTGATCCAGCGGCTCTTCGAGATCGGCACCATCCGTTTCGGCGAGTTCACCCTCAAGTCCGGAATCAAGTCGCCCTTCTACATCGATCTCCGGGTGGTGATCTGCTACCCCGACGTGCTGCGGCGGATCGGCGTGCTCATGGCCGCCGAGGTGAGCCGGTGCGCCGGCGACCGCATCGCCGGCATCCCGTACGCGGGGCTGCCGCTGGCGGTGTCGGCCTCCCTGGCGGGCAACCTGCCTCTCATCTACCCGCGAAAGGAGGAGAAGAGCTACGGCACCAAGCGGCGCATCGAGGGCGTGTTCAAGCCGGGCGACCGCGTCGTCCTGATCGACGACATCATCACGGACGGCGGCAGCAAGTTCGAGGCGATCGAGGTGCTCGAGGAGGCGGGGCTCGTCGTCAAGGACCTCGTCATCCTGATCGACCGGGAGCAGGGCGGCCGCGAGCTTCTCGCCTCCAAGGGGTACGCGCTCCACACCGTCCTGACCATCTCCCAGTGCTTCGACGAATGGGAGCGCACGGGAGCGGTGGACGCGGTCTCGATCGCGCAGTCCCGAGAGTTCATCAAGGCCAGCCGGTTCGCCTGATGGCGCCCGTTGGCGGCGGCATAGGCGACGGCGTCGGCGAGGTGCTGCTGGATGAATCCGCGATCCGCGCGGAGGTGGGACGCCTGGCCCTGCAGATCTCGGCCGACTACGCCGACAAGTCGCTGCACCTCGTCGGCGTGCTCAAAGGCGCCACCGTCTTCATCGCGGACCTTCTCCGCGCGCTCACAGTGCCGGCGACGCTCGACTTCATCTCCATCGTCCCGTACGGCCAGGTGACAAGCTCCGGCGTCGTCCGCATCAGGAAAGACCTCGACGAGCCGATCGAGGGCAAGGACGTGCTCGTGGTCGAAGGCATCTGCGCCAGCGGCCTCAGCCTCTCCTACCTCCTGCGCAACTTCCAGACGCGCCGGCCCGCCTCGCTCCGGACGTGCGCCTTCGTCGTCAAACGGCGCGAGCGGCCCGCCGATGTCACCCTGCACTATTTCGGCCGCGAGGTCCCGGATGTCTTCGTGGTCGGCTACGGCCTCGACGCGCAGGAGCAGTATCGCAATCTCCCGTACATCGCCCGCCTCGCCTGACAGGCCGCTGAAAAAGGCCCATCTGCTTCGTTGGCGCGCTCGGCCGCATGCTCGTGGCCGTTCGAGCTGAGGGGCGAAGCCACGAGGCGAGGGCTGAGACAATGTATGGTCCGTCTGCGGAATCTACTCAGCCCTCGTCTCGCAGCCAACGGCGGCTGCTCAACTCGAACGGCGGGGCGCCGCCTCGCATCTGGACCTTTTTGAGCGGCCTGCGGGTGTTTGAGCATCCTCCTAGACGCTTGACGAACGCGCGGCCGGGAGACCACACTCTCGCAATGGCTGGCATCCGCCACGTGGTACGAGCCCTTGCTCTGATCCTGTCGACGGCCTCGATTCCTGCTCTCCCCGCTGCCGCGGCCGAGGGCCCGGAGGTCGCGGAGACTGTTGTCAGGCGCGGCACCGTCGCCTCCGACCTCTACGCATTCGGTGGAGGCGTGGACATCGCCGCCGACGTCAACGGCGATCTCATCGCCGGCGGGGGCCGAGTGACGGTCGGCCAGTGGATCCAGGGGGATCTCACTGTCGGCGCCGGCTCCGTTCTCGTCGGTGGGCGGGTCGACAAGACCGTTCGCGCGGCGGGCGGTGCCGTCACCATCACAGGCCGAATCGGACGCAACCTGAACGCCGCCGGGGGCACCGTGACGCTGGCGACGGACACCGTGATCGGGGGCAGCGCGCAGCTGGTGGGCGGCGAGCTGCGCGTCGCGGGCTCGATCGCGCGCAAGCTCCGCGCCGCCGGCGCTGTCATCGTGCTCGCCGGCGAGGTCGCCGGCGACGTCGAGCTGGCCGGCCAGGAGATCGAGATCCTCCCGACGGCGCGGCTGAAGGGCAACCTGATCTACTGGAGCCCGCAGGATGCGCGCATCGACCCCAAGGCGAAGATCAGCGGTCGGGTGACCCACAACCTGCCGGAGCTGCCGCGCGCGGTCGCGCGGTCGGGCGCCGCGCTCGTGACGGTCTCGCGCGCGCTCTTCATGGCCGGGCTGGCGGTCCTCGGGGTCACCCTCTATCTCCTCTTCCCGGGCTTCACGGTGCTGGCGTCGCGCACCATGGGCTCCGACCCCGTGAAGAGCGCCGGCATCGGGCTCGTGCTCTCCGCTGCGGTGCCAATCGTCGGCATCCTGAGCATGCTGACCATCATCGGGATCCCGCTCGGGCTCATCATCTTCGTGGTGTACTCGGTCGCCCTCCTCGTGGGCTTCCTGCTCGCCGCATTCCATCTGGGCGATGTGGCCGCGCACGCGGTCCTCAAGGAGGGCGCGAGGAAGCGGCCGGTGCGCGTGGTCTTTCTCATCGCGGCGCTGCTGGCGCTGCTGCTCGCGCGCCAGGTTCCCTTCTTCGGCGGGGTGGTGATCACGCTGGCGGTGCTGCTGGGTCTCGGCGCCATGAGCCTTCACACCTGGCGGCACTGGGGCGACCCCGAAACCTCTAGCGAGACTTTCTGACAAAGTCCTCAAAGCGCCGCAGACCGCACACAAGGGTCCAGGTGCGAGGCGGCGGCCGAGGGCGCCAGCGAAGCGGATGGGCCCTTTCAGCAGCCTGCTAGCGCCTCTGGTATTCGGGGCGCCAGCGCAGCAGGCGTCTCTCGATCTGCCTGATGCCGAGCGCCATCACGATGCCGATCGCGCCCAGGACGAAGAGCGCCACCATCATGTCGGCGGCGTTGAGTGTCCCGAGCGACTGGATGATGAGGTAGCCGAGCCCCCCGCCCGACTCGCCGCCGATGAACTCGCCCACGACCACTCCGATCAGCGCGAAGGAAATGGACGGCGTCAGGGATGCGAACGTCCAGGCAAGCGTCGAGGGCACGACCACCGTGCGCATGATCTGCCCATCGCCGGCGCCGAGGAAACGGGCGCTGTGGATGAGATCGGCATCGACGCTGCGCGCGCCCTGGAAGGTGTTGAAGAACACGATGAAGAAGACGATGCTCCAGGCGAGCACGATCTTGGCGAGCAGGCCGAAACCGAAGATCATGGTGATGAGCGGGACCAGTGCGATACGCGGCAGCGAGTTGAAGGCCACGATGAACGGGTCGAAGATCCGCGCAATCCGGTCGCTCCGTCCGAGAAGGAGGCCCGCGGCGAAGCCCGTGCTGATGCCGACGAGAAAGCCCCAGAGCGTGGACTGAATCGTCGAGAGCGCCATCTGCCAGAGGGTCAGCCGCACCTTGTCCGAGGTCAGGTACAGGAAGCGCTGCGCGATGGCGGACGGGCGGCTGATGAAGAAGGGGTCGATCCAGTAGAGCCCCGGCGTCTTCGAGATCGCCTTGATGCCGGTCAGGTACTCCCAGGCCCCGAGAAAGACCACCAGGATGCCGAGCCGCCACGCCCACACGCTCCGGCGGCCGTCCTTCACGAGACGCGCTCCTGGAATTCCTCGCCGAGCGCGTGCCAGATCTCGCCATACTCGCGCAGGTACTCGGCGGTTTCCCGCAGGCGGATGACATCGCGCGGCCGCGGCAGCTTCACGTCGTAGATCAGCTTGACGCGTCCCGGCCGGCGCGTCATGACGACGATACGGTCGGCGAGCGTGATGGCCTCCGAGAGGTCGTGGGTGACGAAAACGACGGTCTGTTGGCGCGCGCCCCAAAGCGAAAGCAGCTCGGCGTGGAGGTTGAGCTTGGTGTGCGTGTCGAGGGCGCCGAAGGGCTCGTCCATCAGGAGGATCTCGGGGTTGACGACCAGCGAGCGCATGAGGGCGACGCGCTGGCGCATCCCGCCCGAGAGCGTCGCGGGGAATGCGTCCTCGAAGCCCTCGAGCCCCGCGAGCGCTACCGCCTCGGTGACCTGCGACCGGATCTCCGCCGTCGCCACGCCCCGGTACTGGAGGCCGAGGGCGATGTTCTGCGCCACGGTGCGCCACGGAAACACCGTGTCTTTCTGGAAGACATAGCCCACCCGCGGACCGGGGCGCGGGCCCACGCGCACGCCATCGATCAGGATCTCACCACCCGAGGGCGCGACGAGCGAGCCGATCATGTTGAGAATGGTCGACTTGCCGCAGCCGGATGGCCCGACGATGGCCACGAACTCCTTGTCGTGGACGTCGAAGGACGCGTGGGACACCGCCGGGACCTCTCGAGTGCCCGCGGCGAAGGTCTTCGTGAGGTCCCGGATCGCGATGCGGACGCGCGCCACTACTTGTACTTGGCCTGCGCCTTCTTGACGAACGACATGTCCACCGCCTGCTTGAAGGGGATGGGCTTCTCCACGGCGAGCGGCACCCACACCTTCATCCCTCGGTCGTAGTCCTTCTCCTCGATGATGAAGTCCCAGTCGAAGATCGTCCGGTAGTAGCGCACCGCCTCCAGGATCTCTTCACGGCTGTAGGTGGACATGTAGGGCTTCTGGAGCAGCTCCACGACCTCCTCGTCCTTGGCCTTCTTCATCCACTGCTGCGCTCGGTAGCACGCGTTGACGTAGCCCTGCACCAGGTCCGGCGACTTCTCGATCGTCTCCTTCAGCGTATAACCCACGGTCACCGGAATCGGCCCGCCGAAGACGCGATTCCACGCCTTCTCGTCACGGACGTCGTAGATCGGCTGGCCGAATCCCTGGTCGACCGCCTTCGACTGCCACTCGGGGACGGCCATGATCGCGTCGAACTTCGCGCCCTTGAGCCCCGCCAGCATCGTCAGATCGCCGCCGCCGCCGACCCACTCGACGGAGTCGTTCACGGACTTGCCGTCGGCGGCCTTCGTGTTCTTGAGGACGTAGACCCCGTAGACGTAGGTGCCCGAGCCGATGGCCGTCGCCGCGATCACCGTCTTGCGCCCGACCAGCCTCTGATCGGCCAGGGCCTCGACGCTCTTGACGCCCTTGTCGAAGAGATCCTTGCGGACGACGATGTTGGCGTAGGAACAGCGCGTGTCCGTCGCGAAGATCATCAGCGCGTCCTTGCCCTTCTCTGTGATCTTGAGCGGGTGGTTCGAGTCGCCGAGGGCGAACAGGACCTGCCCCGCCGCGAGCGCCTGGACGACCTTGGCGCCGCCGCCAGGCACGATGAAGTCGGGAGTCTTGAGCCCCTCCTCCTCGAAGAACTTTTTCTGCGCGGCGACGAGGTGCTGGCCGTAGACGACAGTGGAGACGCTGTGCGAGGCCGTGATCGTCTTGAGCCCCTGCCCGCGTCCCTGCGCCGGCCAGCCGGCCGCGGCCAAGCCGCCGAACAGCCCGGCCGTCTTGAGGAAATCGCGGCGCGACGGGGCCGCGGTGTCCTGCCTTCTTGCCATGATGGTTCCTCCGTGTGGTCGGTGGGGAAACTGGCGGGCACTCTACACCTGGCCACGACGCCATGTCAATCGCTGGTTAGCCCAAACACATTGACACCAAAGGTTTTTTGGGCTATTCTTCATCGGTGGGATCGGCGACTCCCTCCCTCTCCACCGACTTCCCGAGGCCCCTATGATCCGCAGCATGACCGGGTATGGCCACGCCGAAGTCGCCGGGGTCCGCTTGAGCCTGTCCGTGGAGTGCAAGTCCCTCAACCATCGTCACCTCGACATCTCCCTGCGGCTGCCGCGCGCGCTGTCGGCGTTGGAGCTCGACGCGCGGCGCGTGATCCAGGGCGCGGTCCAGCGCGGCAGGGTCGAGGTCAGCGTGAGCGTCGCCCCGCTCGAAGGCGCGCCGGCGGCCGACCTCACGATCAACATGGCGCAGGCGCGCGCGTACATCGACATGGCCCGCAGGGCGGGCGACGAGCTCAAGCTGGGCGGGATCCCGTCGCTGCAGTGGATGCTCGAGCAGCCGGGTGTCATCACGCGCGAAGAGCAGGCGCCGCTGTCTCCCGACGAGGGATGGCCGCTTCTCCACGATGGGCTCGCCAAGGCTCTGGGAGACCTGCGCGCGCGGCGCGACACCGAGGGTGCGGCGCTCGACAAGGAGCTCCGCGCGCTGCTGGCCGTCATGCGTGAGCACGTGGTCGTCATGGCGGCGCGCGGGCCGGCGGCGACCGAACGCAAGCAGCAGCGGCTCCGCGAGCGCATCCAGGCGCTGCTCGGCGGGACCCCGCTCGACGAGGGGCGCCTCGCCACCGAGGTCGCGATGTGGGCCGAGAAGAGCGACATCACCGAAGAGCTCGCGCGGCTGCGCGCGCACATGGAAGAGTTCGCGCGACTGCTCGACGAGGGCGGCGCCGTGGGACGCCCGCTCGACTTCCTGATCCAGGAGATGAATCGCGAGGTGAACACGGCCGGTTCCAAGGCGGACGACCTCGAGCTCTCGCAGGCCGCGATCGCCGCCAAGTCCACCCTCGAGAAGCTGCGCGAGCAGGCGCAGAACATCGAATGATGGCCTTTCGAGCCGAAACGTTCGACGTGCCGAAGGCGAGTAGGACGGTGAGGCGAGGGCTGAGATAGATGGCACTGAATTGGAGCTGATCAAACGGCGCGGCGCGCTGGTCGTGGTGTCGGCTCCCTCGGGGGCCGGCAAGACCACGCTCTGTCACGAGGTGCGCCGACTGGTGCCCGACCTCTTCTATTCGGTCTCTCACACGACGAGGCTGCCTCGCCCTGGTGAAGTGAATGGCACGGACTTCCACTTCGTGAGCGAGGCCGAGTTCCTCGACATGCGCGACCGTGACGAGTTCGCCGAGTGGGCGACCGTGCACGGCCACCACTACGGCACGCCGGTCAAGGCGCTCGAAGGAGCGCTCAGCCGCGGGCTCGATGTGCTGCTCGACATCGACACGCACGGCGCCCGGCAGCTGCGCCAGCGGTATCCCGAAGCGGTCTCGGTGTTCATCATGGCGCCGTCCATGAAGGAGCTCGAGGCGCGGCTCCGGGAGCGCAACAGCGACGCGCCGGTCGAGATCGCCCGCCGGCTCACCCGGGCGCGCGAGGAGATCTCGGCGTGGCGGCAGTACGATTACCTGATCATCAATCGCGACGTGAAGGAGGCCGTGGGCCAGCTCGCCACCGTCATTCAGGCGGAGCGCTCGCGCACGAGCCGGCTGACTCTCAAATTTCCCGACGTGGAGGTTCCAGAGTGATGGCATTCCCCTCGCTCGAGCAGTCCCTGGACAAGGTGTCGAACCGCTACCTGCTCGTGGTCCTTGCGGCCAAGCGCGCGCGCCAGCTCAACCGCGGCGCGGCGGCGCAGGTCGAGACCAGGCACAAGAAGCCGACCAGCACGGCCCTCGAGGAGATCGCCGAGGCCAAGATCGGCTACCGCGTCCGCGAAGAGGACGCTGCGAAGGAGTAGGCGGCCGTGGCATTCGCGGGCACGCAGGTCATTCTCGGTGTCACCGGCAGCATCGCCGCCTACAAGGCGGTCCTGCTGCTCCGCGAGCTGACTGCCCGCGGCGCCCTGGTCAGCGTGGTGATGACGGCCGGCGCCGAACACTTCGTCGCCCCACTGACCTTCCGGACGCTGTCTGGCCGGCCGGTACTGTCGAACATGTTCGACCCGCAGAGCCCTGACGCGGTCGAGCACGTGGCGCTCGCCGAGCGCGCGGACGTCTTCGTGGTGGCGCCGGCCACGGCCAACGTCCTCGCGAAGGCCGCGCACGGGATCGCCGACGATTTTCTCACCACGCTCCTGCTGGCGGCCCGATGCCCGGTCCTCATGGCGCCCGCCATGGACGGCGGCATGTGGGACCACCCCGCCGTCAGAGCCAACGTGGCCACGCTGCGCGAGCGGGGCGTGGCGGTCCTCGAGCCCGAAGCGGGTGCGCTCGCGTCGGGGCTCAGCGGCCGGGGCCGGCTGCCCGACATCGACGTGATCGTGGAAGAGATCGAGCGCACGCTCACGCCGGTCCGCGATCTCGGCGGCGAGCGCGTGCTCGTCACCTCCGGGCCCACCCGCGAGCCCATTGATCCCGTGCGCTACCTCTCGAATCGCTCCTCGGGCAAGATGGGCCACGCCGTGGCGATGGCCGCGCTCCGGCGCGGCGCCGAGGTCGTGCTCATCTCGGGGCCGACGGCGCTCAAACCGCCGGCGGGCGCCGTCTACGTGCCCGTGCAGACGGCCGAGGAGATGCGCGAGGCCGCGCTCCAGCACCTGCCCAAGGCGACCGTCGTCATCAAGGCCGCCGCCGTCGCCGACTTCCGCGTGGAGCGGCCGAGCGCGACCAAGATCAAGTCCGGCGGCAAGCGCGAGGGCCTCCACCTCGACCTCGTTCCAAACCCGGACATCCTGAAGGAGCTGGCGCAGAAGAAGGGCGGCGCCTTCCTCGTGGGCTTCGCCGCCGAGACCAATGACGTGCGCGCCCACGCCGCCGACAAGCTCCGCGCCAAAGGCATCGATCTCCTGGTCGCCAACGACGTCAGCCAGCATGGCATCGGCTTCGAGGCCGACGACAACCAGGTCCTCCTGCTGGACCGCTGGGGCGGCGCGCTCGACCTACCGCGCATGACCAAGATCCAGGTGGCGCACGCCATCCTGGACCGCGTGCTGGCGCTCCGCGCGGCCCCGAAGCCTCGCCGCACGCCCTCTCGCTGACTCCGATGGAGGATCCGCGCGCGGCCCTCGGCGAGGCCCTCGCCGCCGTCGCGGACACGCTCCGCCACCACCGCGACCTGGGCCTGACGGAGATCGCGCTCAGCCGGCCCGCACCGCCGGACGCCGCAGCCGCGCTGGCGGTGCAGGAAAAATCGCTCCAGGGGTGCACCCGCTGCAAGCTCTCGCAGAGCCGCTCGACGATCGCCTTCGGCTCGGGCAACCCGAACGCGCGGCTGGTCGTGATCGGCGAAGGACCGGGCGAGGAGGAAGACAGGCAGGGCAAGCCCTTCGTCGGCCGCGCGGGCCAGCTCCTGACCAGGATGCTCGCCTCCGTCAAGTTCGACCGCGAGCGTGACTGCTACATCTGCAACGTCGTCAAGTGCCGTCCCGAGCGCAACCGCAACCCCGAGCCCGACGAGGTCGCGGCGTGCAACCCGTTTCTGCTCGCGCAGATCGACACGATCCAGCCGGCCGTGATCCTGGCTCTCGGCAACTTCGCCGCGCAGACGCTCCTCGGCACAAAGGACGGCATCACCAAGCTCCGCGGCCGGGCCTATGTCTACCGCGACATCGTGCTGGTGCCGACCTTCCACCCGGCGTTCCTCCTGCGCAACCCGGGAGACCAGTTCAAGCGCATGGCGTGGGACGACCTCAAGCTCGCGAGGCGCGAATGGGAGCGGCTGACGGGCGCGTCGTGATCGCCGACGTCGTGTTCGATCTGCCGCTCGACCATCCCTTCTCGTATCGTGTTCCCGACTCGCTGGTCCTGACTCCGGGCCAGCGAGTGAGCGCGCCGCTCGGCGGCCGCGGCACGCGCGTGGGCATGGTCGTCGCCGTTCGTGATGGAGATGCCACGGGCCTCCGCCCCATCGAGCGAGTCGTCGAGCCGGCGCCGATCCTCTCGGCGGGCGGCCTCGCCCTTGGGCGCTGGATCGCCGACGAAAGCCTGTCGTCGTGGGGCTCGACGCTCCTGGCGCTCCTGCCGCCGCCGCCGCGCTCGAAGCGCGCGGAAGCCCTTGCCCCGCCTTTCGAGCCGGCGCGTGGCGGAGCTGCGCCGGCGCCGGAGCTCTGGATGGACGCAGCGCGCGAGGAGCGCCTCGCCGCGGTGCTGGGCGACGCCCCAGGCGGAACGCTCGTGATCGCGCCGGACACCGACACCGCGGCGCGGTGGGCGCGGCGCTTCGACGCCGCCCGCCTCGACAGCGGCGCGGGCCCCGCGGAGCGGCGCGCCGCGTGGTTCGCCGCGGCCAGGGGACGCGTCAGCATAGTGGTCGGCACACGCGGGGCGCTCCTGGTTCCGCTCCCTCCGCCGGCCACGCTTGTGCTGCTCGACGAGCAGGACACGGCCCACAAGCCGCCGGGGCCGCCGCGGCTTCACTCCCGCGACATCCTGCTTCGGCGCGCGGCGCTCGACGGCAGCCGCCTGGTCATGCTCGCCGGAGCGCCATCGGCCGAGGCCTGGGAGAAGACCGTCGCTGGCGCCGTCACGCGCGTCGCCGGCGGACCTGGGCCGTGGCCCGAGGTGATCGCCTCGGACACCCGCGGCATCCTCCGCAACCATCCCCTGACGCTTCCGCTCACGCGCGCCATCGAGACCATGTCCCGCGCCGGCAAGAGCGTGGCGCTTATCGTGAGCCGGTCGGCGGGAGCCATCGGCTGCAACGACTGCGGCGCCGTCCTCCGCTGTCCCGCCTGCGGCGTGGCGCTTCAGCTGAGACGCGATCGCCGCGGGCTCGCCTGTAGGCTGTGCGCGAGAAGCGATCACCTGCCCGAGCGCTGCCAGGGCTGCGGCGGCCACCGGCTCCAGCCCTTCGGCTGGGATGCCGAGCGTGTCGAGGCCGCGGTGCGGCGCCGCTTCCCCCGCCTGACGGTTTCCCGCACCGACCCGGGCGCTCAGGTGCAGATCGGCACGCCGGCGCTTCTCCGGGGTGCGCGACAGCGCCCGCTGGGCGCCGTCGGGTTCGTCTGGTTCGACGGCTTCCTCCGGGTGCCGGATTTCCGCGCCGGCGAGCGCGCCTTCCAGCTGCTCTGGTCGGCAGCGGAGGCAGTCGGCGCCGGGGGGCGGCTGATCGTCCAGACGCTCCACCCCGACCACTATGCGGTCGCCGCCGTGCGCGGCCAGAACCGCAATGCCTTCTACGAGCAGGAGCTCGAGTTCCGCTCCGAGCTGGGCTATCCCCCCTTCCGGCGCCTCTGCCACCTCTCGGCGCGCGGCAAGACGGCGGCCGGGGCCAAGGCGCTGATCGAGGAGGCCGCGGGCGCCCTCGCCGGCATCGACGGGTTGACGGTGTATCCCGCCATGGCGCTCGGCCCTCCCTCGGCCACCGCGGCCGCGCGCATGCGGTCGGTGGTCAAGGGCCCTGAGGACCTGCCTCGGCTCATCGGCCGGGCGCTCCGACCCTTTCTCGAGCGCGGACGGCGCTCGCACGGTGTGGTAGAAATAGAGATGGACCCTGTCCACTCGTAGGACGATGCCGACGAACCCGCAGGGCGCTCAAAAAGGTCCAGATGCGAGGCGGCGCCCGACGGCCGCACGCGAGGCGTACTTGCTGTACGTTGAGCGTGCGGCCGAGGGCGCCAGCGAAGCAGATGGGCTCTTTTCAGCGGCCTGCTAGGAGGCCCACGCAGGTGGCACTGCTCGAAGTCAGACTCTACGGCGACCCGATGCTGCGGCGCAAGGCCGCGCACGTGCGCGAGGTCACGCCCGAGCTCCGCCGGGTGATCGGCGACATGATCGAGACCATGTACCACCAGGTCGGGATCGGCCTGGCCGCGCCGCAGGTCGGCATTCCCTATTGCCTCCTCGTCATGGACGACGGCAGGGGCGGGGCGCGCGCGCTGATCAATCCGGTCATCACGAGCCGCAGCGGATCCGTCGTGGACGAGGAAGGGTGTCTCTCCCTCCCCGGCATCTTCGGCGACGTCGAGCGCAGCAAGTCCGTCACGGTCCTGGCGACGGACGACAATGGCCAGCCATTCAACCTCGAGGCCACCGGCATGCAGGCTCGCGTCGTCCAGCACGAGATGGACCACCTCGAGGGCGTGCTCTTCATCGACCACCTCTCTCCCGTCGCGCGCGACCGCATCAAGAAGCGGATCCAGAAGCACGGCTTCCCCAAGGAGAGGCGCTCTCGAGCCTTCGCGCTCTAGCGTGAAGGTTCTCTTCTACGGGACGCCCGAGTTCGCGCTGCCGACGCTCGACGCCCTCCTCGAGCGCCACACCGTCGCCGCCGTCGTGACCCAGCCCGACAAGCCCGCCGGCCGCGGGCGGCGTCTCCAGCCGCCGCCCGTCAAGGAGCGCGCGCTGGCCGCCGGCCTTCCGGTGCTCCAGCCGCCGAGACTCCGCGATCCCGGCTGGCCGGAGCGGCTGGCCGAGGTCGGGGCCGATGTCGCCGTCGTGGTCGCCTTCGGCCAGATCCTTCCCAAGACCGTCCTCGACGTCCCGCGCCGCGGCTCCATCAACGTCCACGCCTCGATCCTGCCGCGCTACCGCGGCGCCGCGCCCATCGCCTGGGCCATCATCCGCGGCGAAACCGAGACCGGCATCACGACCTTTCAGATGGATCCCGGCATGGACACGGGCGACGTGCTGCTCTCCGAGTCCACTGCTATAGGTCCCGACGAAACCGCGGGCGAGCTTTCGGCGCGGCTCAGCCTGATCGGCGCGCGCGTGATGATCCGCACGCTAGAGCAGCTGGATTCGCTGACGCCGCGCCCCCAGGACAACTCGCAAGCCACGATGGCGCCGCGGCTCAAGAAGGAAGACGGCTGGCTCCGGCTTGCCGAGCCGGCGCGCGCCCTCGTCAATCGTGTGCGCGGATGCAACGCATGGCCCGGCGCGGCAGTGATGACGCCCGCGGGCCGCCTCCTCATCTGGCGCGCCGCCGCCGTGCCTCACCCGAGCGACGCCGCCCCCGGCTCGCTCGCCCGGAGCGGTCCCGGCGCCACGTGCATCGCCACGGGCGAGGGCCTGCTCCTGCCGATCGAGGTTCAGCCCGAGAACCGCAAGGCCATGGCGTGGGAGGACTTCCTGCGCGGCGCGCGGCTGCCGCCGGGCGCGCGAGTCACGGAGATCGGCGCGTGAGCCCTGTGCTCCGCGCCGGCCCCGTCTCACAGGCGCGCTACGAGGCCCTCCGCATCCTCGTGCGCGTCGAGGAGGACCGCGCCTTCGCCGACATCGCGCTCGAGCACGCGCTCGAGCAGGCGCGCCTCGATCCGCGCGACGCGGGGCTCTGCACCGAGCTGGTCTACGGCACGCTCCGCTGGCGCCGCCATCTCGACTGGCGCCTGGCGCCGCACTTGAACCGCCCGCTCGACAAGCTCGACCCCTGGGTGCGGTCGCTCCTCCGGCTCACCGCCTACCAGCTCTTCTTCCTCGATCGCGTGCCGCGCTGGGCGGCGGTGGACGAGGCGGTCAGCCTGGCCAAGATCAAGTCCAGGCGGCCCGGCCCGCCCGAGTTCGTGAACGCGGTCCTGCGCGCGCTCACTCGCGCCACCGGCGCACCGCCATTGCCTGCCCTGCCCAACGAGGCCATCGCCGTGCGCTGCTCCTTCCCCGACTGGATCGCGGCCCGCTGGATCGCGCGCTATGGTCCAGAGGAGGCCGAGGCGCTCATGCTCGCCTCGAACGAGCGGCCGCCGACCACGATCCGCGTGAACGCGCTTCGGATCACGCGGGACGCGCTCGCGACGCGCCTGCGCGACGAAGAGCTCGCCGAGACGCGCCCGACCGCGCTCGCTCCCGAGGGCCTAGTCGTCGAGCGGGGCGCCGTGGGCCGGTGGACCGCCTTCACGGAGGGCTGGTGCACGATCCAGGACGAGGCATCCATGCTCGTGGCGCGCTTCCTCGACCCCCAGCCGGGCGAGATCGTGGCGGATACGTGCGCGGCGCCCGGCACGAAGGCGACCCACATGGCCGAGCTCATGCGAAACCGCGGCCGCATCGTCGCCATGGACCCGCAGGCCGCCCGGCTCAAGCTGGTGGGCCGCGCGACCTCGCGGCTCGGCATCACTATCATCGAGCCCCACGTGGGGAGCGCCGCCTCGCAGGCGGGCCGCTGGCTCGGCAAGTGCGACCGCGTCCTCGTGGACGCGCCCTGCTCCAACCTCGGCGTGCTGCGCCGCAATCCGGATGTCAAGTGGCGCCGCACCGAGGAAGACCTCCGCCGCGTCCAGGACAAGCAGAAGACGATCCTGGCATCCGCGGCCGCCATGGTGAAGCCGGGGGGCCGGCTCGTCTACGCGACCTGCTCGCTCGAGCCCGACGAGAACGAGGCCGTGGTCGCGTCCTTGCCCGGCTACGGCCCGCACTGGCAGGTCGACCCGCCCGAGAAATTCCCCGTGGCGCTCGACGCCGCGGGCTATCTCCGTCTCTTCCCCCACGTGCACGGCACCGACGGCTTCACCGCGATCAGGCTCCGGAGGCTCCCATGACGGCCTCCGCTGGATTTGCGGCTCCGTGTTCCATGGAGTAAGGTCGTGGTGAGATCTAAAGAATGAAGATCGCGCCGAGCATTCTGTCCGCCGACTTCGCCGCCCTGGGCGAGGCCGTGGCCCGCGTGGAGGCGGGCGGCGCCGACCAGCTCCACGTGGACGTCATGGACGGCCGCTTCGTGCCCAACATCACGATCGGCCCGCCGGTGATCGAGTCCATCCGGAAGCGCACGCGCCTGCCGCTCGACGTCCACCTGATGATCGTCGAGCCGGAGCGCTACATCGAGACCTTCGTTCGTGCCGGCGCGGACCTCCTGACCGTCCACGCCGAGGCCTGCCCGCACCTGAACCGGACGCTCAACCAGATCAAGGAAGCTGGCGCCAAGGCCGGCGTGGCGCTGAACCCCTCGACGCCGCCCGCGGCGATCGAGTGGGTGCTGGACGACCTCGACCTCATCCTGGTCATGTCGGTCAACCCGGGCTTCGGCGGCCAGTCCTTCATCTCCTCGTCCATCGCCAAGGTGCGCCAGATCAAGACGCTCGTCGGCGCGCGGCCGATCGACATCTCCGTGGACGGCGGCGTCAACCGCGACAAGGCCGGGCCCCTCGCGCAGGCCGGCGCGACGATTCTCGTGGCAGGCTCCGCCGTCTTCGGAGCCCAGGACCCGGGCCAGGCCGTGACGCATCTGCGGAACGCGTCCGAGTCATCGAAGTAAAGCCAGCGCCTCCAGCTCCCACGCAGGTCTTGTCTTGATACATCGCGAGCCGGACTCCGGCG
>Ga0335084_10002427_pt1 | contig 17941 bp, 18 predicted proteins | sample Lox_Sample_44_FD_206721 | JGI IMG/M metagenome (GOLD analysis project Ga0335084, IMG submission 206721) | Soil microbial communities from Loxahatchee National Wildlife Refuge, Florida, United States - Lox_Sample_4.4 | ecosystem: Environmental > Terrestrial > Soil > Wetlands | place: USA...
GTACATCGTATCAGGCTCAAACCATGCCCCAACGCCTAAGCTGTGGAGGGATACGCGGCTGGCTGCCCGACAGGTTCGTGTCGCTCCACCAATTCCTCCCTTCCTCCGACATGAGCGCAAGTGATCGTAGATAAACGCGATTTCCGATTCCGACGTTCTGCCTGACCTTGTTCCGATGCTGCGGTCGCATCAGCGCGACGCATCTCCGGAACAAGGCAATGACCCCGACCAAGCTCCTTATCGGCCAGATTCTGATCGTCTTCGCGATCGTGATCGCGGGCGTCTGGGCCGCGACGCAGTGGGCCGCCGCCGAGCTGGGCTACCAGGCGCAACTGGGCGCGCCCTGGGTCGTGCTGCTCGGTACGCCGGTCTATCAACCCTGGAAGCTGTTCGAGTGGTGGTACGCCTATGACGCTTACGCCCCGCGCATCTTCGACAGGGCGGGTATGCTGGCCGGCGCCAGCGGCTTCATGGGGTGTGCGGCGGCCGTTGTCGGCTCGCTGTGGCGGGCACGCCAGAACCGCCTTGTCACCACCTATGGCTCTTCCCGCTGGGCGAACAAGCGCGAGATTGAAGGCGCCGGCCTCTTCCGGGCCGCCGGCGTCTTCCTCGGCCGACTCGGTGGTCGATATCTGCGCCACGACGGACCCGAGCACGTCATGGCTTTCGCGCCGACCCGCTCGGGCAAGGGTGTTGGCCTTGTCATTCCGACGCTTCTGTCATGGACCGGATCGGCCGTCGTTCACGATATCAAGGGCGAGAACTGGCAGCTGACCGCCGGCTGGCGGTCGAAGTTCTCGCACTGCCTGCTGTTCAATCCGACCGATCCGCGTTCGGCCCGCTACAACCCGCTCCTGGAGGTGCGGAAGGGACCGGACGAGGTTCGCGACGTCCAGAACATCGCCGACATCCTCGTCGATCCCGAGGGGGCGCTCGAGCGCCGCAGTCACTGGGAGAAGACCAGCCATTCGCTGCTGGTCGGCGCCATCCTGCATGTTCTCCATGCGGAGGAAGAGAAGACGCTCGCCCGCGTCGCCACCTTCCTCTCCGATCCGCAGCGGTCTTTCGCCCACACGCTGCGCAGGATGATGGCGACCAATCATCTCGGCACGCCCGACCATCCCCGGGTCCATCCCGTGGTCGCATCGGCGGCGCGCGAGGTGCTGAACAAATCGGAGAACGAACGCTCCGGCGTGCTGTCCACGGCCATGTCGTTCCTCGGCCTCTACCGCGACCCGACGGTGGCAGCGACCACGGCGGCCTGCGACTGGCGGATCGTCGATCTGGTCGACGCGACACGGCCGGTCTCGCTCTACCTCGTCATTCCACCGTCGGATATCTCTCGGACCAAGCCGCTGGTGCGGCTGGTGCTAAACCAGATCGGCCGCAGGCTCACCGAGCGGCTGGAAGGCGATCCCGGGAAGCGCCGCAAGCATCAGCTCCTGATGATGCTCGACGAGTTCCCCGCGCTCGGACGCCTCGACTTCTTCGAGACCGCACTCGCCTTCATGGCCGGCTACGGCATCCGCGCCTACCTGATTGCGCAGAGCCTCAACCAGATCTCCAAGGCCTATGGCGAGAACAACGCCATCCTCGACAACTGCCACGTCAGAATCGCGTTCAGCAGCAACGACGAGCGGACGGCCAAGCGCATATCGGACGCGCTCGGCACGGCGACGGAACTGCGAGCACAGCGCAACTACGCCGGCCATCGTCTGTCGCCCTGGCTCTCGCACGTCATGGTCAGCCGACAGGAGACCGCTCGGCCGCTGCTGACCCCAGGCGAGGTGATGCAATTGCCGCCGGCGGATGAACTGGTGCTGGTTTCCGGCCTGGCGCCGATCCGCGCCAAGAAGCTGCGCTACTACGAGGACCGCAACTTCATTTCTCGCGTCGCAGATGCACCGGCGTTGGCCGGCGGCGAATACCGGGACAAGCCCGCCCCGCGTCCGGACGATTGGGGCGGCCAGGTGCGCGGCCTTCATGTCCGCCTCGCCGCGGCGGTCGATGAGGAAGGCGGGCTTGCCGACGACGAAGGCGGCCTCCAGCAGCAGCGCCATCCCGGTCTCCCGGAAGAGGGCGTCGCCAAGCCAGCTGTCCCCGAGCATGAGACCGATCTCGGCCTAGAAGAGGACGAAGCCAACACGGCCGCCGACAAGCGCGCCATGGACCGGCTGCGTGGCCTCGGCTCGGCCGCGCGCGCTCATGCCATGAACGAGGGCACAGGTCGAGACGACCTGCTGCCGTCCTTCTGAGGCGCTGCCCCGTGACGCGACCCAAGATCCGCCATCAGCTCTTTCTCGACACCGAGCTCACCGAGAAGCTGGAGGCGCTGGCGGCCAAACCCGGCGCCTCCAAGTCCGCCATTCTGGCCGACGCGGTCGCAGCTTGGCTCAATCGCCGGGGCTCGCACGAACTCGACGACCGCTTCGCACTGCGTCTCAACCGGATCAGCGCCCAGCTCAACCGGATCGAGCGCGACGGCCAGGTGCTGCTAGAGAGCCTGGCGCTGTTCGTGCGCTACCAGCTTACCGTCACGGCGCCCTTGCCCGAGGCCGATCAAGCGGCCCGTGCCGTCGGCCGCGACCGGTTCCAGGCCTTCGTCGATCAGGTCGGCCGGCAGATCGCGGGCGGCGGCCGGACGCTGGGCGGCAAGGCGGAGCGGGAGGATGCGTCGTGATCACCTTCTTGAACGCCGAGGCGCAGGACCGCCGCCGCGCCATGCTGCGCTCGGCCATGGGACCGGTGATCGCGGCGGCGCTCGCCGACCCGGCCGTGATCGAGGTGATGGTCAATCCCGACGGAAGCCTCCGGCTCGACCGGTTGGGCGAGGGGAGGATCGACACCGGGGAACGGCTCGAACCCGCCGAGGTCGAACGCATCATCCGGCTGGTCGCCAGCCATGTGCGCGTCGAGGTCCATGCGGACAATCCGGTGGTCAGCGCCGAGCTGCCGCCGCGCGATGACGGCATCAGTGGCGAACGCTTCGAGGGCCTGCTGCCGCCGGTCTCCACCGCGCCGTGCTTCGCGATCCGCAAGCCGGCGGTGAAGGTCTATACGCTCGACGACTACGTCGCCGACCGCATCGTCATGCCGGTCCAGGCCGACGCGTTACGCAAGGCCGTCCGTGACCGGCGCAATCTGTTGATCGCGGGCGGCACCAGTTCCGGCAAGACGACGCTTGCCAATGCGCTGCTCGCGGAAGTCGCCGGGCTCGATGAACGCGTGATCCTGATCGAGGACACGCGCGAGCTGCAATGCGCGGCACCGGATTGCGTGGCGCTGCGCACCCGGCCCGGCGCCATCAGCCTGGCGGATCTAGTGCGCTCGACGCTTCGGCTGCGTCCCGACCGCATCATCGTCGGCGAGGTGCGGGGCGCGGAAGCCCTCGACATGCTGAAGGCCTGGAACACCGGCCATCCCGGCGGCATCGCCACCGTTCATGCGAACTCCGCCCGTTCCGCACTCTATCGCCTCGAACAGCTCGTGCAGGAGAGCGTCGTCACTGTCCCCCGGCGGCTGATCGCCGAGGCCATCGATCTCGTCGTCTTCATCGGCGGACGCGGGATTGGCCGGCGCATCGAGACGATCGCCGAGGTCACGGGGCTCGATACCGATGGCGACTATGCCGTCACCGACCTCGTATCTCATCGGCTTCATGCCCTCTGACAAGGAGATACCGCCATGCATCCGCCCATCTCCCATCCGGCTCATCGTCTCTTGCAGTCTCTCGCCTGCGCCGCCGCCGTCACGCTTCTCCTCTACGGCACGGCGCACGCCGCCGGTTCGGGCATGCCTTGGGAGCAGCCCCTTCAACAGATCCTCGACTCCGTGCAAGGGCCGGTGGCCAAGATCATCGCGGTAATCATCATCATCGTCACCGGCCTGACGCTGGCCTTCGGCGAGACGAGCGGCGGCTTCCGGCGGCTGATCCAGATCGTGTTCGGGCTCAGCATCGCCTTCGCGGCGAGCTCGTTCTTCCTCAGCTTCTTTTCGTTCGGCGGCGGGGCGCTGGTCCGATGAGCATCCCGGCTGCCGACCCTGTTCCGGGCTTCGAGGCGCCGCTGCACCGCGCGCTGACCGAGCCGATCCTCTTGGGCGGCGCCCCGCGCGCCATCGCCATCGTCAACGGCACCGTCGCCGCCGCCTTGGGCCTAGGCCTGCAGATGTGGATCGCCGGGCTCTTGCTGTGGCTGCTCGGCCATTCCCTCGCGGTCTTCGCTGCCAAGCGGGATCCCGATTTCGCGCCGGTTCTAGCGCGCCACCTCCGACAGAAGGCGTGGTGGTCATGCTGAACCTCAGCGAGTACCGCGACCGCGCCGATCGCCTCGCCGATCATCTGCCGTGGGCGGCGCTGGTGGCACCCGGTGTCGTCCTCAACAAGGATGGCAGCTTCCAGCGGACATTGCGGTTCCGAGGACCGGACCTCGAAAGCGCGACCGAGGCGGAGCTCGTCGCCGCCTCCGCGCGGGCGAACAATGTCCTGCGCCGGTTCGGGTCGGGATGGGCGTTGTTCTTCGAGGCGGAGCGGATCGAAGCGCTAGGCTATCCCGAGTCCAGATTCCCGGATGCGGCCTCCTGGCTCGTTGATGAAGAGCGGCGCGCCGCCTTCGAAGGCCAGCGCAGGCAGCATTTCGAGAGTGTCTACCATCTGACGCTTCTCTTTATGCCGCCGGCCGACCAAGTCGCCCAAGCCGAGCGGGCGCTGCTGGAGACCGGCCGGGAGGAGAAGGGCAGGGACTGGCGTCAGGACTTGGCCGGGTTCATCGCCGAGACTGATCGCGCTCTCGATCTGCTGGCCGGCTTCATGCCGGAGGTGCGAGCGCTGGATGACCGGGAGACCCTGACCTACCTGCACGGCACCATCTCGACCAAGCGGCACCCCGTCGGCGTCCCGGACACGCCCCTCTATCTGGACGGCCTGCTCGTGGATACCGCCCTCAGCGGCGGCATCGAGCCGATGCTCGGGGACCAGTATCTCCGCACGTTGACCATCCTGGGCTTCCCGAGCCTGACCCGGCCCGGGATTCTCGATGCGCTCAACCACCGGGATTTCGCCTGTCGCTGGGTGACGCGGTTCATCGCTCTCGACAAGACCGAGGCGACGAGGACGCTGACGAAACTGCGGCGGCAGTGGTTCGCCAAGCGCAAGTCGATCACCGTGCTGCTCCGCGAAGTGCTCTACAACGAGCCCGCCCAGCTCCTCGACTCCGACGCCGATAACAAAGTCGCCGATGCCGATCTGGCGCTCCAGTCGCTGGGCGGCGATCACGTCGCCTTCGGCTATCTCACAACCACCATCACGGTCTCGGACGGCGACCGTCATCGCGCGGACGAGAAGGTCCGCGCGGTCGAGCGCATCGTCAACGGGCTCGGCTTCACCTGCATCCGCGAGAGCGTCAATGCGGTCGAAGCCTGGCTCGGATCCCTTCCCGGCCATGTCTACGCCAATGTCCGCCAGCCGCTCGTCCACACGCTGAATCTGGCACACCTGATGCCGCTGTCCTCGGTATGGGCCGGCCCGGCGCAAAATGCTCACCTGGACGGGCCGCCGCTGCTCTACGCCGAGACGTCCGGCTCGACGCCGTTCCGGCTTTCCACTCATGTCGGCGATGTCGGACACATGCTGGTGGTCGGTCCGACGGGCGCCGGCAAGTCCGTGCTGCTGGCACTCCTGGCGCTCCAGTTCCGCCGCTATGCCGGTTCCCAGGTCACCATCTTCGACAAGGGCAGTTCGGCGCGCGCCGCGGTGCTCGCCATGGGCGGCGAGCACCATGCGCTGGGAGCCGGCGAATCGCTCGCCTTCCAGCCGCTTCGCGGCATCGACGCATCCGCGGAATGCAGCTGGGCCGCCGAGTGGATCGGCGCGCTACTGGCACATGAGAAGGTCGTCGTCACCCCGGAAGTGAAGGAATCCGTCTGGTCGGCGCTGACCAGCCTCGCCACGGCGCCGGCGGAAGAGCGCACGCTGACCGGCCTCTCGGTGCTCTTGCAATCGAACGCGCTCAAGGCCGCCCTCATGCCCTACACGCTGGATGGCCCGTTCGGCCGGCTGCTCGATGCCGCCGAGAACCGGCTCGAACTGGCGGACGTCCAGTGCTTCGAGACCGAGGCGCTGATGCACGAGGCGGGTGTGGTCCTGCCGGTCCTCACCTATCTGTTCCACCGGCTGGAAGACCGCTTCGACGGACGCCCGACCCTGCTGATCCTCGACGAAGCCTGGGTCTATCTCGACAACCCGATCTTCGCCGCGCGCATCCGCGAATGGCTCAAGGTGCTGCGCAAGAAGAACGTCTCGGTCGTCTTCGCCACCCAGTCGCTGGCGGACATCGCCGGCAGCAGCATCGCGCCAGCCATCATCGAAAGCTGCCCGCAACGCATCTTCCTCCCCAATGACCGGGCGATCGAGCCGCAGGCACGATCAGCGTATGACCGCTTCGGGCTCAACGACAGGCAGATCGAGCTGATCGCGCAGGCGGTCCCGAAGCGCCACTACTATCTGCAGTCCCGCCGCGGCAACCGCCTGTTCGAGCTCGGGCTCGGACCCATCGCGCTGGCTCTCTGCGGCGCGTCCTTGCGAGCCGAGCAGACCCGCATCGATCGCGTGCTGACCGAGCACGGCGCGGGCGGCTTCGCCGCCGCGTTCCTCGAGGCCAGCGGCCTCGACTGGGCCGTCGCGCTGCTCGCTGATTTTCCCGACCCCACACAGGAGACAACATCATGATGCGCAAGACGCTTGCGACCCTGCTGGTCGCGACTTCCCTCGCCGTCGGCACGGCCGTCGTTCCGGCTGGCCCTGCCGCCGCCTTCACCGTCTTCGATCCCTGGAACTACGGCCAGAACGTCATCCAGGCGGCGCGCGCGCTCGAGCAGATCAACAACCAGATCCAGTCGCTGCAGAACGAAGCGACCATGTTGCAGGACATGGCGAAGCATCTCCAGCGCCTCGACTATTCTTCGCTCGGCCAGATCACCGGCGCCCTGCAGCGCATCGACGGGCTGATGAACCAGGCCGACGGCATCGCCTTCGACGTCGACGCCACCGACGCCGCGCTCCGGCAGCAGTTCCCCGGACAGTATGACGCCGCGGTTACGAGCGACCGGTTCGTGGCGGATGCCCGGATGCGGTGGCTCGATTCCATGAGTGCCTACCGCCAGACCATGCGGATCCAGGCGCAGGTGGTCGAGAACGTCCGGGACGATGGCGCCACCCTGTCGGAACTGGTGACGGCCTCGCAAGGCGCGGTCGGGAGCTTGCAGGCCCAGCAGGCGACCAACCAACTGCTCGCCCTTTCCACCAAGCAGCAGCTGCAGATCCAGAACCTAATGGCGGCGCAGTACCGCTCGGAGGCGCTGGATCAGGCGCGCAAGGCGCAGGCGGAAGAAGCCGCGCGCGCGGCGACCGCGCGCTTCCTCGGCACAGGCACGGCCTACACGCCGCGTTAGCGGCGGGGCGCCAGAAAGGCCGAGGAGAGAGAGCTTCGCGACATGGGCGATCTCAACGTCATCGACCGCTTCATGGAGACGTTCATCCGCTACATCGATAGCGGGTTCTGGCTCCTGACCAGCGATGTCGCGTTTCTCACCACCATCCTGATCGGTATCGACATCACGCTGACGGGCCTGTTCTGGGCCATGGATGGCGAAGCCAACGTCTTCGGCCGCCTCATCAAGAAGGTGCTCTATGTCGGCGTCTTCGCGCTCATCCTGAACAACTTCAGCAGGCTGGCCGACGTCATCTACCGCTCGTTCGCGGGTCTCGGGCTCCAGGCCACCGCCAACAGCCTGACCGCCGCCGACCTCCTCAAACCCGGCCGCCTCGCCGGCACGGGATTCGAGGCCGCCTGGCCGCTCCTCCATCAGGTCAGCGACCTCATGGGCTTCACCAGCTTCTTCGACAACTTCCTGACCATCGCCGTGCTGCTGATCGCCTGGATCATCGTGATCATCGCCTTCTTCATTCTGGCGGTGCAGCTCTTCATCACCATCCTGGAGTTCAAGCTGACGACGCTCGCTGGCTTCGTCCTGGTCCCCTTCGCGCTCTGGAACAAGACCTCGTTCCTCGCCGAGCGCGTCCTCGGCAACGTCGTCTCGTCCGGCATCAAGGTGATGGTGCTGGCGGTCATCGTCGGCATCGGCTCGAGCTTCTTCGGCGAGTTCATCACCGCGCTCCAGGGACAGGAGCCCGACATCGGCCAGGCCATGTCGCTGGTGCTGGCGTCCCTCTCGCTGTTCGGTCTCGGCATATTCGGTCCGGGCATCGCCTCCGGCCTTGTCTCCGGCGCACCACAACTTGGTGCCGGCGCTGCGATCGGCACGGCCGGAGCGGCCGCGGGCGCAGCAATGCTGGCGGGCGGTGCTACGGTAGGCGGAGCTCGCGCGCTCGGCGCCGTTGGTTCCGGCGGCCTCGCGGCGATCCGCGCCGGCACGGCCATGGGATCAGCCGCGTCGACCGCCTACCAGCTTGGGGAAGCCACGTCGGGCGGAACCGGCATGGCCGGTGTTGCCGCTGGCCTTGGCGGCGTCGCGCGCGCCGGTGTCGGCGCGGTCGCCCAACGCGCACGCTCCGTGGCAAGCCGCACGGCCGTTTCCCTGTCTCAGGATGCTGCGGCTGGACGGGAATCCGCCTGGCGCGCCACCGGCGGCGGCTCAAGTGCCGGTGCCTCTGCATCCGGCGCATCGGCATCAGCCGTTGGCGCTACTGACAGCGCTCCGCAATGGGCGAAGCGCCTGCGTGCCGAGCAGGCCTTCCGCATGCATCGCCACAACACCGCAGAAGCGATCAAGGACGGCGACAAGGCCGGTGCCGCCGCCAACCCCGACCTTAGGAATAGGGAGGACTGAACCGCATGAAGTTCAAACGAACTCTCCAGCGCTACGGCCAGACGCCCGAGCCCGTGACTCCCTATCAGAGGGCGGCCCAGCTTTGGGACGAGCGGATCGGTTCGTCACGTGTCCAGGCGCGCAACTGGCGGATGATGGCATTCGGCTGCCTGACGCTGAGCGTCGGCCTCTCAGGCGGCATGGTCTGGCAGTCTGCGCAAAGCCGCGTGATACCCTACGTCGTCGAGGTCGACAAGCTGGGCGAGGTGCGCGCAGTCGGGCCGGCCATCGAGTCCTACCAGCCTAACGATGCGCAGATCGCCTGGTATCTCGCCCGCTTCATTGCCAATGTGCGCTCGCTCTCCATCGATCCGGTGCTGGTTCGCCAGAACTGGCTCGAAGCCTACGACTTCGCCACGGACCGTGCAGCACTCTTCCTCAATGACTATGCCCGCGCCAGCGACCCCTTCACGGCGGTCGGTATGCGGAGTGCCTCGGTCCAGGTGACCAGCGTTGTGCGTGCGTCCGATTCCTCCTTCCAGGTGAAGTGGACCGAAGAGAGCTACGAGCGCGGCAGCCTTGCCAGCACGACACGCTGGACCGCCATCCTCACCACCGTCATCCAGCCGCCGCACACCGCCGAGGTGCTGAGGAAGAACCCCCTTGGCCTCTACGTCAACGGCATCGCCTGGTCGCGCGAGCTCGATACCGCAACAGTCCCTGCAGGGAGGACAGCCCAATGAACCGCACTCTCTCGGTCCGCGCTATTCTTATCCTGTCCGTCGCCGCCGTGGCGCTTGCCGCCTGCGCCGGCAGGGCACGGCCGCCCGCGATTGCCTATGACCGCGACAGCTTCCAGCCAGCCGTTGCGGAGCCGGAACCGCCGAAGCCGGTCGAGGTCGTGGCGATTCCCACGCCGCTTCCACTGCCGGGCCAGCTTCAGCCGCCGCCATCGGCAGTGAAGTCCGACAAGCGGCCGCCGACGGTTCGGGTGGATGCCGCGAACAAGGCGGCGCTGCAGGAACCGAGCGCGCACGGCTACATCAACGCCGTCCAGGTCTATCCCTATACCGAGGGTGCGCTCTATCGACTCTATGCGGCACCCGAGCAGGTCAGCGACATCGTGCTGCAGCCGGGTGAGACGTTGACCGCTGTCTCATCCGGCGACACCGTCCGCTGGGTCATCGGCGACACGACGAGCGGGTCGGGCGATGCCAGCCAGGTTCATGTGCTGGTGAAGCCCTTCGCGCCCGGCCTCAAGACCAATCTCGTCATCACCACCGATCGGCGCAGCTATCATCTGCAGCTCGAAAGCACCGATCGCACCTCGATGGCGGCGATCTCCTGGGCTTATCCGCAGGACCGCCTCCTCGCCCTGCAACGGCAGAACGCGGAAGCCGATGCCGCGGCGCCGCTTGCAGCCGGCGTCGCCCTGGAGAACCTCCGGTTCCGCTACGCAATCTCGGGCGACAACCCGCCTTGGCGGCCGGTGCGCGCGTTCGATGACGGCTCCAAGGTCTATATCGAGTTCCCGGGCCGGATCGATCAGGGCGAGGCGCCGCCGCTGTTCGCAGTCGGGCCGGACGGCGACAACCAGCTCGTCAACTATCGGGTTCGCCGCAACTACTACATCGTCGACCGCCTGTTCGCCGCCGCCGAGCTTCGCCTGGGCACCGACCCGCAACAGGTCGTGCGCATCAGTCGTACCGATGGCGTCACCTCGAATGATCGCCAACGGACGCGCCAATAGGGGAGGGCACCATGTCGGAAGCCCCCACACCCCGGTCCGACCCGCTCAAGGTCGACCCCGAGACCCTCGTGCTGAAGGCGGCGCCTCGCCGTGTCGTGCGCTTCAGGCGGCGGTTGCTGATTGGCATCGCCGCGACCGCCTGCGCCGCGGTCTTCGGCGTGACCTGGCTGGCGTTACAAGGCCCGGCCATGAGACTCGGCCAGCAGGCGCAGGAACTCTACAACACCGAGCGCAAGCCGACCCCCGACGGCCTGGCCGCCTTGCCCGGCAACTACGGGCAGATGCGTACCGACACGCCGCAACTGGGGCCGCCGCTGCCGGGCGATCTCGGCCGGGCGATTCTGGAGCATCAGCAGCAGCTTGGGGTTGCGCCGGGTGCCAGCATGGAGGACCAGGCCGCCCTGGCCGAGCGCCAGCGCCTCGCCCAACAGGCGCAGAAGGCGCGAGAGGCCGGGGTGTTCTTCCAGATTGCCAATCGGGCTGCTCCGATCGGCACCTCAGGTTCGGGGCAGGGTACCGACGGCGCGACGACCGGCGAGCTCCCGCCGACAGCGGACGCCGATCGGCTGAATCTCGATCTCGAACGCGATCAGAACAACCAGCAGCGCAAGCTCGATTTTTTGAATCAGCCCGTCGAGAAGAGCATCTACAACCCTCATGCACTCCAGACGCCGGTGTCGCCCTATCAGGTGATGGCGGGCAGCATCATCGCTGCCAGCCTCGTCACGGGCCTGAACTCGGATCTACCGGGTCTTGTCGTCGCCCAGGTGACGGAGAACGTCTACGACAGCGTCACCGGCCGCACGCTGCTGATCCCGCAGGGCGCGCGCCTGATCGGCACCTATGACAGCGTCGTCGCCTTCGGACAGTCGCGCGCCTTGCTCGTCTGGCAACGCATCGTCATGCCCGACGGATCATCGATCCAGATCGACAATCTGCCGGCCACCGACGCCGCCGGTTATGCCGGGCTCGAGGACGACGTCGATTATCACACTTGGCGGCTGCTGAAAGGCGTGGTCCTCTCGACGCTGCTCGGTGTCGGTACACAGCTCAGTCTCGGCAACGAAGAGGGCGATCTCGTCAGTGCGATTCGCCAATCGACTCAGCAAAGCGTCGACCAAGCCGGCCAGCGCATCACCGAGAAGAACCTCAACATCCAGCCGACCATAACCGTTCGCCCCGGTTGGCCGCTGCGCGTGATCGTCCACAGGGATCTGGTGCTCAGGCCCTATCGCGGATGAAAGGAGCAGGCGCATGTCCGAACTGAAGCTCGGCAAACTGCCGGACCGGACGCCGGTCAAGATCACCATCACAGTGAGTCCCGACCTCAACCAAGCGCTGCGCGAATACGCGGCGATCTATCGGACGGCCTATGGCGAGGCCGAATCCGTCTCCGATCTGATCCCGTTCATGCTCGGCGCGTTTCTGGAAAGCGACCGCGGCTTCGCCAAGGCGCGGAAGGAGGTTTCGCTGGAAATGCCTGTCGAGACGGCACGGCACCGCCGTGCGCGCCGCTCCCCATCTGAACGCCCGTCAACCACAAGCCAGGAGGAATAAGACCATGTCTGTGATCGGCACATTCACGCCCGCCAAGGATGGCGGCTGGAGCGGCACCATCCATACGCTGACGATCAACACGAAGGTGCGGCTGGTCCCGAACGACAACCGCGACAACGAGAACGCGCCGGTGTTCCGGGTATTCGTCGGCCAGTCCCGCGTCGGTGACGCCTGGGCGGCACGCTCAGGCGGCGATACGCCCAAGGACTATCTGCGCGTCCGTCTTGACGACCCGAGCCTGCCGGAACCCCTCACCGCTGCCCTGTTCCAGTCCGACGACGGGAACGAGGCGCAGCTCGTCTGGAATAGGCGGAAGGTGGAGGGGACCGCGAAATAGGCTCCTCTATCCCGGGATCGGAGAAGGCCATAACTCATATATGGCTTGGTACAATTCTGGTGGAGTCATTGGTTCGGCCTTGGCCTTCACTATTGACGGGCGAAACCATATTTCATATATGGTTATAGTCGAATTGACAAAAGTGCAGCCGAAATCGCCATGTCCCGCCTTATATCCGCACCCTTCTTCAGCGCTCATCCCGTCTTCAGCCGCGCCGAATACGCCGCGGCTGTTGGCCGCCGCCCTCAAGACAAAGTCGTAACGGCGATGCTTGCCCAGCACCTTCAAGCAGGCAATATCCGGCGCATCGCGCGAGGCGTCTTTGCCTCCGTCCCCAAGCATTCCAACGCCGCCAAATGGTCGGTCGACCGCTTCCTAGCGGCCTCTCGCCTCCGTCGAGGTGGCGTGATCGCCTATCACTCGGCCCTCGAGCTGCACGGTTGCGCCTACACCGACGGGCATGAAGTGCAGGTGATCGCGCGCGGTGAGCCCGGCATATTCGAGGCGGTCGGTCTCACCTGTCGATTCGTTAAGCCGCCGCGCGGCTTTGCGCCACCGGACGGCATCACGGTGGTCGACCGCTTGGGCCTAGAAGTCAGCGTGACGACAATCGAGCGCACGATCGCGGACCTGTTCGACCGCTATGACATCGCCGGTGGTGAGGAAGAACTCTTCAACTCGCTGGATTTGATCGCGCGAGTCGACGCGGCGGCGCTGGTCCGGTACGTGCGTTCGATCGGCAACGCGACGGCCGCCGGCGCGCTGGGCTATTGGCTGGAGCGCGAGCGGAGTCGGCTTGGTGTGTCCGATGCGTCGCTCGACGAGATCCGGAAGCTTGCGCCGCGTCAGGCCCGATACGCCCTGGGCGCCAAATCGGGCGAGGGCCGGACCGCAAAGGGGTGGAACGTCATTCTCCCCGTCGACATCGTCGAACGCCGCTTCGAGGGACTCTGATTGGCGGCGCCTTCTGCCCAAACATTGCAGCGCCTCGCCGACGAAACCCGCCACCAGCTCGGCACGCTCGAAAAGGTCCTGCGGCTCTTGGACTTGCTGCAAGAGATCGGCCGAGATTCGGTCCTATCTGAGCGGCTCGCCCTCAAGGGCGGGACGGCGCTCAATGTGTTCCACCTCGGTCTCGACCGCCTCTCGATCGATATCGACTTGAACTATATCGGTGCACTCGACCGGGCCGTGATGGAAACCGAGCGCCCAACCGTCGACGCCGCGTTGAATCGGCTCCTCGCCTCCCAGGGGTACGGCGTCCGCCGCCAGCCCGACGAGCACGCCGGCGGCAAGTGGCTGGCGCGCTATGCCTCAGCGCTTGGCGGCAATGCCACCCTGGAGCTCGACGTGAACTATATGGCGCGCCAGCCCTTGTTTGGTGCCGCGCGCATGGACTCGGTTCCTCTCGGGGGAATGCGTGCGAGCGACGTTCTCGTCCTCGACATTCACGAAATCGTCGCCGGCAAGCTCGTCGCGCTCATCGATCGACATGCCGCGCGTGATCTGTTTGACGCACGCCGCATTCTATCGATTGACGGCCTCGACTGGAGGCGGATCAAGCCCGCCGTGCTGGCTATCGGCGCCTGCGGGCGCCGCGATTGGCGGACCATGTCGGTCGAGGCCGTCAAAGGCGACCCCCGCGAGCTTCGTCAGAAGCTCGCGATCTGCCTGCCGCGCGACCGCTTCGCCGGCAAGGGAGACGTTGATGCGTGGATCGAGGAAACCGTAGCGCTCTGCCGGGAAAAGTTCGCGTTCCTGTTCGATTTGACAGCGAACGAACGGGCGTTTCTCGATGGTGTGCTGGATCGTGGCGAGATCGACGCCGATCTGCTCGACATCGCACCGGAGATACGTCGTCGAATTGGGAACATGCCGATGCTTGCCTGGAAGTGCCTCCACGTCCGGAAGAATAGAAACTTGGACCATTGAACATCCACGCCGAATGTCGCGGGTGTCGCAACCCTTGAGCCGCGCAACTTCGGCCATCCGCTTTGCTGAGGTGCGCGGCCATCGGATTTTGTTGGCTGCGCGGACCCAATCCACGTTCGCTCGGGGGAAGACTCTGATACGATGGAGCCGCCAGAGTACATGCCGCGAAAATCCAGGAATAAACCGAGCGATTTCAAGAGCGCGATTTTCTGACGGTATATTTCACGGTATGAGTGTTTTATTGTGGAAATATTGTACGAGAAAACAATATGTTGGGCGTCTCGTAAACAATCGAGTGGGAGTAACGAAGCGTTAGGCTTAAGAGTTCGTTGCTTCTGATCGCCTGCGAGTCGCGCACGAGCGCTTTTGCTAAATCCGGACTTAACGAGTGCGGTGCTAGAGTAGCCGCATGTCGGTCTATCTCCCCATCGTCGAGCGCGCCAGCCGTTCGCTGATCACCCAGTCCATCCCGGACAGCGGCGATCGGCGGATCGAGCGTGCGGACCTGCGCAGCGCCATGCTGGGTCGGCTCGTCGATTATTGGGACAAGCTGCGCGGCGACCGGCCGATGCCGGCGCGCGGTGATCTGAAGCCGGAGGAGATGGCCTTCGCGCTCGCCCAGATCATGCTCGTCGATATCCACTGGCCGAGCGCCGTGACCGAGGCGTCGGACCCGACGTTCCGCTTCCGGCTGGTCGGTTCGCGCATCGAGGCCACCGGCCATCGCGGCTTGACCGGGCGGTGGGCGCACGAACTGCAGCCGGAATTCTATCGGAATGCGGTCTTGCGGGCCTATCGCGAGTCGGCGCTCGCCGGCGAGCCAAGCATCCGCCGCATCCAGTACAACAGCGACGGCAACGAGCTACGCTATGAGCGGGTCGTGCTGCCACTGTCGAGCCACGGCACGTCGGCCGACATGCTTCTCGTCGGCACGGACTGGGAGCCGGTGAACCGCGAGTTCTTCCGCCTCTACCCCGCGCTCCAGTCCTAGCGCCGCTAGGCCGCGACGTCCGTCCGCTTCTGGTAGGCAGCCGCGCAGTGGGTCGCGCAATAGGGGCGGCCCGGTTCCGTCAAGGCGCCGCAGAAGTGAAATTCCGGCGCCTTCGGATCGCCGACCGGCCACATGCAGGCCCGGCCTGACGGACCCGCCGCGACAGGGCGCCGCGGCTCTTCCGCCTTCACGACCGGCTTGGCCGGCGCCGGCCGGCCTGACAGCCCGAGCCGATGGGCCTTGCCGATCACGGCGTTGCGGGTGACGCCGCCGCCCAGCTGCTCGGCAATCTGGCTGGCCGTCTGCCCCTGAAGCCACAGCCGCTGCAAGATCTCGATGCGTTCTTCAGTCCATCCCATGGCATCTTCTCATCGACAGTCAAACGATATGTAGCGTCATCGGGTACTATGATCCTACCAGATGTTGTAACGCAAGCATAAGAAACCCGCTCCTCGCAAACGGCGCCCCAGCGCTTGGATGTGGGGCATGAATCATGGAACGTATCGAGAATATATGGTGCGCCGGACCTCGAATCTCAGGCCAGGGCGGCCGGCGGCCCGGCGGCTGGGCGAATCGGGGGCGCGAATCACCCCCAAGCCGGCCCTGCCGCAAGTACCGAATCGATCGGATCGATGTCGGTCGGGCTCGCAAAAAGCCCCATGTTGCGCGGGAAAACTGTCGCACTGGCTGCAATTTGCTATCGCGGAGTCGTCCCTATAAGGTAGCGCCGGTTTGCGAAGGGCGGTGACGTGAGCGACATCATCCGCGAAGTCGACGAGGACCTGCGGCGCGAGAATTTCGAGAAGCTGTGGCGCAAGTATGGCAGCTACGCGCTTGGCTTGGCGGCGCTGATCGTCCTCGGGGTGGCGGGCTACTACAAATGGCAGGACTACACCGCCCACCAGCGGGAGGCGCGGGCCGCGCAGTATGACAAGGCGCTGCAACTGGCCGCCGCCGCGGATCCGGGAGCGCCCGACGCGCTGCAGGCCGTGGCTGCCGGCAGCGATGGCTACGCCGCCCTGGCGCAGCTGGAACAGGCGGCGCTCAAGGCCAAGGCGGGAGACCTCGCCGGCGCAACCGCCATCTATGAGAAGATGACGGCCGATAGCGCGATCGACCAATCCATCCGCGACCTTGCCCTCATCCTCCTGGCCATGCACACCGTCGACACGGCGCCGCCGGAACAACTGACGCAGCGCCTGCAGCCGCTGACTGCCGCGACCAATCCGTGGCACTATTCGGCGCTGGAACTGACCGCCGTGCTGGCGCGGCGCGCGGGCGACACCGGCAAGGCGGTGCAGATCTTCACCGACTTGGCCGACGATCTCAACGCGCCGCAGGCAATGCGGCAGCGGGCCACCGAGATGCTCCACGCCTTGAAGGGATAGTGACGGCATGCGCAACGCTCTTTCGATGGCGGCGCTGTTCGCCGCCGCGTTCGGTTTGACGGCCTGCGACACCTTGTTCGGCGAGTCGGACGGTCCGCCGCTGCCGGGCGAGCGCATCTCCGTGCTGCGCCTCAGCCGGACGCTCGTGCCGGACCCGGCGCTGGCCGACCTGCGCGTCCGGCTGCCCGAGCCCTACGCCAACACGGAATGGCCGCAGCCGGGCGGCTTCTCGACCCATGCCATGCAGCACTTGGCCGCCGGGGGCAGCCTCAACAAGGCATGGGCGGCGTCGGTCGGGGAGGGGTCGGGCGACGACCGCCTCATTCTGGCCGAGCCGGTGGTTGCCGCCGGGCGCGTCTACGCCATGGATGCCGGCGACACCGTGACGGCCTTCGACGCACAGGGCGGCGGGCAGGCTTGGCGCGTCGACCTTACGCCCGAGGGCGAGGATGACGGGCTATTCGGCGGCGGCCTAGCGGTCGACGGCGGGCGGCTGTTCGCGACGACACCCTATGGTGAGGTCGTGGCGCTCGACACTGGGACTGGCAAGGAGCAGTGGCGGATCCGGCTGCCAGGCCCGCTGCGGTCGGCTCCGGCGGCCAGCGGCGGGCGCGTGTTCGTGGTGACGACCGACAACCAGCTCTTCGCCCTCGCCCAGGACGATGGGCGCCAGCTCTGGGACTACACAGGCATCGCACAGGACGCCGGCCTGCTCGGCGGCTCGACGCCGGCGGTTGCCGGTAACGTGGTGGTCGCTGCCTTCAGCTCCGGCGAGTTGGTCGCCTTCGGCGTCGACACCGGCCGCACGTTGTGGTCGGACAGCTTGGCCGGCGTGCAGCGCGGCGATGCGGTGGCGACGCTGGCGGACATCCGGGGCCTGCCGGTCATCGACCGCGGCAAGGTCATCGCGGTGTCGAACAGCGGGACACTCACGGCCATCAATCTCGAGCGCGGCGGCCGAGTGTGGAACGCGAGCATCGGCAGCTCGCAGACGCCCTGGGTCGCCGGAGACTTCATCTACATCCTCAGCACCAACTCCGAGGTCGTCTGCCTGACGCGCGACGAGGGCCGCGTGCGGTGGATCCAGAGCCTGCCGACGTTCCAGAACGAGAAGGACCGCGAGGATCCGATCGTTTGGGCTGGCCCAGTGCTGGTGGGCGACC
>Ga0335084_10002428_pt1 | contig 17941 bp, 20 predicted proteins | sample Lox_Sample_44_FD_206721 | JGI IMG/M metagenome (GOLD analysis project Ga0335084, IMG submission 206721) | Soil microbial communities from Loxahatchee National Wildlife Refuge, Florida, United States - Lox_Sample_4.4 | ecosystem: Environmental > Terrestrial > Soil > Wetlands | place: USA...
CCGGCGATGCGCCGAGAATCCGCTCAATCGGCGCCCGCGCCAAGCGCCTTCCGCGGCCCGACGGGTTTCGCCGCATGCGCCGGCACGCCATTCGGGCCGCCGCTCAGCGCGGCCCTCAGGACCGGAGGACGTGCTCGATCTCGTCGAGGTGTTCCTTCCGGTGAACTGCCCGGAACGGCGTCACCGGGGTCCCCGCGGCCGCGTTCCGCGCGAGCAGGTCGTCCGACATTCTCGCCACCTTCCGGTCGACGGCTATGGCGATCGACAGCGTAAGATCGGCGGCCCGGCGCGGGTCGAGGGCCAGGAAGAGCGGCTTCGCGGCATCGTTGATCCAGTCCACGTGCCGTTCATCGATGGGAGGCGGCGCGGCGGCCGGCGAGCTTTCCCATCGCTCGAGCAGCGAGAGCGCGCGCTGGTCCCAGAAGGCCAGGTGCGCCAGCACGGCCGCGATGGTCCAGCCGGCCGGCATGGCGCGCGCGAGCTCGGCGTCGCTGAGCCGGCCCACGAGGGCCTGGAGGCGGGCACGCTCGGAATCGTTCTGGGCGATGTAACTTCGGTCGACGCTCATGGGTCTCTCCTCGGGTGACGACGTTGCCGGCCAGTGCGACGTGGTCGCCCCTGAGGGGAACGCGTCGTCGGCCGGTGATGCGCTGTCGCTTCTCACGGGAGCACATTGCTGATCGCCGACGCTAGGTCGCTTCTCACGTGAACACGTTCTCGCTCATACTTCGCGGCCGCGGCGCCGGACGCGGGTGGGGCGGGGCCGGGGCTCTGCCCCGAGTGGACGGGGTCCAGGTGGGCGAGGATCATCCGGATGACTGCGGGATCGTGGAGCGTGGCGATCAGGCGTTGGCGGCCTCCCCAGTGCGGGCAAGCCAGGACACCAATGGCAAGCGCCCGGTGCATGAGAGCCGCCCAGGTCCAGGCGCGCGGGGCGGGCTTCACTCCAGCATCGTCCGGACCTGCGGCCGGCGGCGCCGAGGCCGTGGGCTTGGGCAGCGCGCGTCCGCACACGACCACGCGCTCGCGCCACCTGGCGCGCGGAGCCAACACGCCATGGCAAATGACCAAGGGGATCGCCGGGTCGTGTCGCGGGGACTCCGGGGGCGAGGGACCCGCTCGGCCGCTACCGCCCGGTGAATTTCGGCGGGCGCTTGTCCTTGAAGGCCTGGACGCCTTCCTTGTGGTCGGACGTCTGGCGGACGAGCCCCATGTGAGAGGAGACGAGGTCGAGGTGCGTGCGCAGGTCGAGGCGCATGGACTGGTAGACCAGCCGCTTGATCATCCTGATCGGTATCTGCGGCCCGTCGGCGATCTGGCGCGCGAGCCCGTAGGTCTCCTCCGCCAGCTTGTCGGCGGGGACGACGCGGTTGACGATCCCGAGCTCGAGCGCCTTGGGCGCCTCGATGAAGTCGGCGGTCCAGAGCAGCTCGAGCGCCTTGGCCGTGCCGACGAGGCGCGGCAGGAAATACGTGTCGCCGTCGCCGGGCACGAGCCCGACGCGGACGTAGCCAGTCGAGAAGCGCGCCGTGTCGGCGGCGATGCGCAGGTCGCACATCACCGACATGCCCATGCCGGCGCCGACCGCCACGCCGTTGATCATGGCGATGACGGGCTTGTCCATCTGCTCGAGCGTCTTGGGCACGCGGTGGATGCCTTCCCAGAGCCCGTTCTTGCCGTCGAGCGCGGAGGGCTCGCCCTGCGCCATGCGCGCCACGTCGCCGCCCGCGCAGAAGGCCTTGCCGGCGCCCGTCACCACCACCACGTGGACGTCGGGGTCCTGCTGGGCTTCGTTGAGCGCCCACGCCCAGCGGTCGATCATGGGCCCGGTGAAGGCGTTCATCTTGTCGGGGCGGTTGAGCGTGAGCGTGGCGATCCTGTCCTTGACGTCGTAGAGCAGCTCGTCGGTCTGGGCGGTCATGGCTCTCCTCAGGAGGCGACGGTGGTCGCCGCGAACTTGCGGTTTCGGTGCTCGCCGGACGTGACGGGCGGATACCTGGCTGGGTTGCCGCGTCCCTGGCAGCTCGGCAGGCACTCGATCAGCGCGTCGTAGTTCGGCTGGTGGAAGAACACGAGCGAGATCCGCCCGGTGCCGAGCGTCCTGTCCCTCGGCGGATTGACCACGCGGTGGAGCGTCGAGATCCACGTGTCGTTGGTCCAGCGCATCATGAGGTCGCCGATGTTGACCACGAAGGTGTCGGGCACCGCAGGAACGTCCAGCCACTGTCCCTGGCGGGTCCTGACCTGGAGCCCGCCCGGCGCGTCCTCGATCTTGAGGATCGTCATCGTGCCGTAGTCCGTGTGCTCTCCCGCGCGGAGCTGCCCCGGCAGCGGCGCTTCCCGCTGGTCGGGGTAGTGGATGGCGCGCACGCGGCTCACGTGCTTGTCGATCTTGTCGGCGAAGAAACCGTCGGGCAGGCCCAGCGAGACGGCGAAGACGCGCATGATGTCGGCGGCGAGCCGCTCCATCTGGCGGTAGTAGGCGCGCCACACGGCGGGAAGCCCGGGCGGCCGCTCGGGCCAGACGTTCGGAACGAAGTGCGGCGCGCCCTCTGGCCCGCGGAAGTACGGGGTGTCGGGCACGTCCATCGGCCCCTCGTAGAGGCTTTCCTTCACGTCGGCGGGCGCCGCGTTGCCCAGGCCGTAGGACAGCGCCTCGTCCCCGACGGGGCCGTAGCCGCGGCTCCGGTCGCGGCTGCGCGCCCGCATCTTCTCCTCGAGCGGCAGAGCGAAAAAGCGCTTCGAGACATCGTACATTTCCCCCACGAGGTCCCGCGGCACGCCGTGGCCCATGATGATCAGGAAGCCGATTTCCTCGCAGGCGCGGCCCACCTCTGCCGCCACGCGGCGCTTGCCGTCGCCTCCGCCCGAGAGGAACGGCGCGACGTCGATGATCGGAACCGACCGGATGGTCACCGGCTCTCAGTCCTTCGGAAGTCCGAGCACCCGCTCGCCCAGGATGTTGCGGAGGATCTCCGAGGTGCCCGCGCGGATCCCGCTGCCGCGCGCGACCAGCGCGTAGAACTCCCACTGGCCATCGTCAGGAGCGAGCGCGCTCGGGGCCGCGATCTGCGAGTAGGGACCGATGATCTCGGTGGCGACGTCGGCCAGCTCCTGGTCGACCTGGCTCCAGAAGAGCTTGGAGGTCGAGCCCTCCGGGCCCGGGTGCGCGCCCTGGAGAATCCTGGTCAGGCTCCGGTAGCCGTTGAGCTGGAGGCAGCGCTCGGCGACCTGGAGTCCGGCGATCTTCTGCCTCAGCACCACGTCCTTGGAGGCGAGCCTGCCGTTCTTCATGGTCCGCTTGGACAGCGCGATCAGGCGCTCGAGCGCCGTCCGCAGGCTGATGTGGCGGATCATGGTCAGGACGTCCCGCTCGTGGGCGAGCGTCGTGATGGCCACGCCCCACCCTTCGTTGACCTTGCCGACCACGTTGGAGGCCGGCACGCGCACGTTCTCGAGGAAGACCTCGTTGAATTCGGCCTCGCCCGTGATCTGCTTGAGCGGCCTGATGCTGATGCCCGGCGTCTTCATGTCGACGAGGATGAAGGTGATGCCCTTGTGCTTGGCCGCGTTGGGATCGGTGCGGACGAGGTAGAAGCCCCAATCGGAGACGTGGGCCATGCTCGTCCAGACCTTCTGGCCGTTGATGACGTACCAGTCCCCGTCGAGGACGGCGCGCGTCTGGAGGTTGGCCAGGTCGCTGCCGGCGTCGGGCTCGGAGAAGCCCTGGCACCAGAGCTCCTCGGCGTTGAGAATCTTGCCGAGGTGCCGCGCCCTCTGCGCGGCCGTGCCGTGGGTCATGAGCGTGGGCCCGAGCATCGAGATGCCGCCGCGATTGACCGGCTGCGGCGCCTCGGCCCGCGACATCTCTTCGTACAGGATGATCTGCTCCATGATCGAAACACCCCGGCCGCCGTACTCGGCGGGCCAGTCGAGGCCGACGTAGCCCGCCTTGTGCAAGATCCGCTGCCACTCGCGCAGCCGGTCCACTTCCTCCCGGTCGGCGCGCGAGGCTGCGAAGCCCTTGCCTCGGAGGTCGGCCGGCACGTTCTCGGCCAGCCAGGCGCGGGCGTCGGCGCGAAAGCGCTGCTGCTCCAGCGTGAAGTCGAAGTCCATGGCCGCCCTCCCTGCTCGCGCTACACCAGCCCCGGATCGGGCTTGGCGGTGACGCCGTTGATCTTCCACTGGCCGCTCTCGAGCACGAGCTCGTAGAACGCCTCGATGCTGTTGCCGTTGGCGCCGCGGATCCTGACCGACAGGTAGGCATGCCCGTTCGGGGCGACGGCGGATGCCGCGATGCTGGCGAAGGTCGACTGCGCGATCTCCGGGTACCCCGTCTTGACCATGCGCTCGAAGTCGGGGCGGCTGAACTGCTCCTTGATCTCGGAGGACGCGAACGTGTACGCGGCGTCGAAGTCTCCGCGCCGGAACGCCTCCAGCTGCTTCATGACGGGCTCGGCCGCTTCCTTCGGCGCGGAGTTCGCCATCTGCGCCACCGCGACCCCGACGCCGGAGGACAGGGCGACCAGGGCGACGAGAATGGCCCAGATGCAAGGCGGCGAGGAAGCGACGACCGAGGCGTACGTGTTTGTACGCCGCAGGGAGGAGCGATCGAGCCAACGCCGCAGATGGGCCATTCTCGTCGTCCTGGCTAGTGCATGACGGAGCCGCCGTCTACGTTCAGAGCCTGCCCGGTGATGTTGCGCGCCTCTTCGGAGGCGAGGAAGGTGGCGGCCCAGCCGATGTCCTCGGGGGTCTGCTCGCGCTTGAGCGGGATGATGTCGCCGATGCGCTTGTCGAAGACCTGGCGGGCCGTCATGCCCTTGAAGGCGGGGTTGGTGTCGGCGATGTACTGGGCGAGGTTCTGCCAGAAGGCCGTCCACAGCACGCCGGGGCAGATGGCGTTGACCGTGATCCCGTGCGCCGCCAGGTCTTTCGCGAGCACGCGCGTGAAGGTGATGACGCCGCCCTTGGCGACCGAGTAGGGCGGCATGGTCTGGGCCGCCAGGGGGCCGGCGATGGAGGCGATGTTAATGATGCGGCCCGCCTTGCGCTCGATGAAGTAGGGCGCGATCTCCTTGCACGTGAGGAAGACGGACTTGAGGTTGACCGCGTAGGTCTTGTCCCAGTCTTCTTCCGAGTTGTTGGTGAAAGGCAGCCCGGGCGCGGACGCCATGCCGGCGTTGTTCACCAGGATGTCGATCCGGCCGAGCTCCTTCTTGATGCGATCGAACGACGCCTTCACGTCCGCGGCCCTGGTCACGTCACAGCGCATCGACACGGCCTTGCGCCCGAGGGCCTGGACTTCCCTGACCACGGCCAGGGCGTTGGCGTCCTGGATGTCGGGGATGGCGACGTCGGCGCCCTCCTTGGCCATGCACAACACGATGCCGCGCCCGATGCCGGCGCCGCCGCCGGTCACCACCGCCACCTTGCCCTCGAGCCTCATCGCTTCGTCTCTCCTGTCGTGACTGCGTAGCGCTCCGGCACGGCGCGGCCCGCCTCGGGGCCGAGCCGTGGCTGCTCGGGACCCCGATGATAGCACCGGCGCGCGCGAGCGGCTCGAGGGGGCGAATGCGCTCGATCGTCGCGATGCCGGTCATTCTATAATGGCGCGCACTCCAACCCAACCGCAGAGGAGACGCCCCATGGCAGGCCCGGAGCTACGGAGCAGGAACTGGTTCGGCAAGAAGGACCTCGACGGCTTCGCCCACCGGTCGTGGCTCAAGACCGAGGGTTGGTCCGACCAGATGTTCGACGGCCGCCCGGTCATCGGCATCGCCAATTCCTGGTCAGAGCTGACCAATTGCAACGCGCACCTCCGCCAGGTCGCAGAGGCCGTCAAGCGCGGCGTGCTCTCGGCCGGCGGTTTCCCGCTCGAGTTCCCGACCATCTCGCTGGGCGAAGTGCTGATGAAGCCGACGACGATGCTCTTCAGGAATCTCATGGCCATGGACGTGGAGGAGTGCATCCGCGCCTACCCGCTCGACGGGGTGGTGCTCCTCTCGGGCTGCGACAAGACGACGCCGGCAATGCTCATGGGCGCCGCGTCGGCCGACGTGCCGGCCATCATGGTCACGGGCGGGCCCATGCTGCGCGGCATGTGGGGGCAGGAAGAGCTCGGCTCGGGCACCGACACCTGGCGCTACTGGGCCGAGCGGCGCGCCGGGCGGCTGTCGGAGGAAGAATGGTGCGAGATGGAGTCGTGCATGTCCCGGTCGGCCGGGCACTGCATGGTCATGGGCACGGCCTCCACGATGGCCTCGATGGCCGAGGCGCTCGGCATGACGCTGCCCGGCAACGCGGCCATCCCCGCGCCCGACTCACGGCGCATGGCGCTCGCCGAGATGTCCGGCCGCCGGATCATGGAGATGGCGCGCAAAGGGCTCACGCCCTCGAAGATCCTCACGGCCAAGGCCTTCGACAACGCGATCCGCGCGGACATGGCCATCGGCGGGTCGACCAACGCGATCATCCACCTGGTCGCCATCGCGGGACGGGCCGGCGTCTCCCTTCCCCTGACGCGCTTCGACGAGCTGTCGAGGACGACGCCGTTTCTCCTCAACGTCCGTCCCTCGGGCAAGTACCTGATGGAGGATTTCTTCTACGCGGGCGGGCTCCCCGTGGTCCTGAAGGAGCTCCTGCCGCTCCTCCACCGCGACGCGCCCACCGTCACGGGCGCGTCCATCGCCGAGAACGTGGCGCGCGCGAAGAACATGAACCCTGACGTCATCCGCTCGCTGGCAATGCCGATCTCGAGCGAGGGCGGCACGGTCATCCTGACCGGCAATCTGTGCCCCGACGGCGCGGTCCTCAAGCAGTCGGCGGCCTCCCAGCAGCTCCTGACCCACCGCGGGCGCGCCGTCGTCTTCGAGGACCACAAGGACCTTCACGCGCGGATCGACGACCCGAATCTTGCGGTGGACGAGACGTCCGTCCTCGTGCTGAAGCGAGTCGGGCCCAAGGGCGCGCCCGGCATGCCCGAGTGGGGCGCCGCCCCCATCCCGCAGAAGCTCCTCAAGAAGGGCGTCAAGGACATGGTCAGGATCTCGGATGCCCGCATGAGCGGCACCTCCTACGGCACCGTGGTCCTTCACGTCTCGCCCGAGGCGGAGGCCGGCGGTCCGCTGGCGCTGGTGGAAAACGGGGACGAGATCGAGCTCGACGTGCCGAACCGGCGCCTGTCGCTGCGCGTGCCAGACGACGAGCTGGCCCGGCGCCGCGCGAAGTGGAAGCCGCGCCCGCCGCATTTCACGCGCGGCTACGGCAGGCTCTTCCTCGATCACGTGCTCCAGGCGCACGAGGGCGCAGACTTCGATTTCCTCCGCGGCCAGACACCGGTGAGAGCGGAGGACACCGCCGGGCCGAGCCACTCGTAGCCGAGCTCAGATCCCGGCGGCGGCTCCGAGAAAGCCGCCCGCGCGTGCGAGCCTCCGCCGCGCTTCGGCGGCCGTCACGCGGCGGCGCGCCATGACGATCGCGACCTTGGCGCTCCCGCCCGCCTCGGCGAGAAGCGCCACCGCGCGCGCCGCGCCGACCCGGCCGAGGTCGCGCACGAGCCGCGCCGCTCTGGCTCGAAGCTTGGCCGACTTGGGCTGGAGATCCACCATCCGGTTGCCGTGGACCTTGCCGAGACGCGCGAAGACAGCGGTGGTCAGCGTGTTGAGCACGAGCTTGGTCGAGGTCCCAGCCTTGAGCCTGGTCGAGCCCGCGAGCACCTCCGGCCCCACGGCGAGCGAAATGACGACGCGGGCCGCCGCGCGAGGCACCGAGGGATTGCACGTCACGAGCACGGTGAGCGCGCCGCGACCGCGGGCCTCGCCGAGCGCCGCGCGAACGAACGGCGTGACCCCGCTCGCGGCGATGCCCACAACGGCGTCACCGCGACGGGCGCGCCCGCGAATCGCGAGGGCGCCCGCGCGGGCGTCGTCCTCGGCGCCCTCCACCGACCGGAACACCGCCCGCCGCCCGCCTGCCATGACCGCCTGGACCTGGCCGGGGCCTATATTAAAGGTAGGGGCGCACTCGGCCGCCTCGATGACTCCCAGCCGGCCGCTGGTGCCGGCACCCACGAAGATGAGCCTGCCTCCCCGACGGAGGCGCTCCACGATGGCCGTCACCGCCCTGCCGATGGCCGGGGTCGCCCTGCCAACGGCCCGCAGCGCATCCTGATCGGCGCGATTCATCAAGCGCGCGATCGCGACGGGACTCAGCCGGTCGAGGGCGCGGCTCCGCGGGTTCGGGCGCTCGGTGGGCAGGCGGTCGTAGGGAATCCTCGCCATGTCGTCAGAGCCTACCCTACTATGAAGGTCCATGGCCGCCGTCCTGTCGGGTCTCGACGTGCTGGTCTCGCGGCTTCCGTCGCTCCTCCGCGGTCGCACCGTCGGCCTCCTCTGCCATCAGGCGTCCGTCACCCGCGGCCTCGACCATGCGGCGCGAGTTATTGGCGCGAGCTCCGCCGTGAAGCTCCGCAGCCTCTTCGCGCCGGAGCACGGTCTGACGGGATCGGCCCAGGACCACGCGAGGATCGGCGCAGAACGCGACACTCTGACCGGTCTCCCCGTCGTGAGCCTGTACGGGAAGCGCCTCGCGCCCGACCTGGGAGCGCTCCAAGGGCTCGATACCCTCGTGGTAGACCTCCAGGATGTGGGCGCGCGCTACTACACCTTCGTCTGGACCATGGCTCTCGCGATGCGCGAGGCCGCGCGCGTCGCGTTACCGGTGGTCGTGCTCGACAGGCCGAATCCGCTCGGCGGAGAGATCCTCGAAGGCAACATGCCGGATCCGCGCTACGCTTCGTTCGTCGGCCTCTATCCTCTGCCGGCGCGGCACGGCATGACGATCGGCGAGCTGGCCGGCTATCTCAACGACGCGCACGGTCTCGGGTGCGACCTGACCGTGGTGCCGATGCTCGGCTGGAAGCGGGCCATGCGCTGGGAGGACACCGGGCTCCCGTGGGTCGCGCCGTCGCCGAACATGCCGACGCCGGACACGGCGAGGGTTTATCCGGGCGGCTGCCTCGTCGAGGGGACCAATCTCTCAGAGGGCCGCGGCACGACGCGACCCTTCGAGTGGATCGGCGCCCCGTTCCTGGACGGGGCACGGCTCGAGCGGGCGCTCAGGCGGAGGCGGCTCCCGGGAGCGCGCTTCCGGGCCATCGGCTTCGAGCCCGCCTTCCACAAATGGAAGGGGCAACGCTGCGGCGGCGTGCAGGTCCACGTGACGGACCCGGACCGCTTCAAGCCCGTGGCGACCTACGTGGCGCTCCTCGCAGAGGCGCGCCGTCAGGCGCCGCGGCGCTTCAAGTGGCGGAGGCCACCGTACGAATTCGAGCGGCGCAGGCTCCCCATCGATCTCCTCGGCGGCGGCCCCTCCATCCGACGCGCCGTCGAGCGCGGCGGGCCGCTCGGGCGCCTCGATGCCGCGTGGAGAGGCGAGCTCGCCCGCTTCGCCCGCGCACGCCGCCCGTTCCTGCTGTATCGATGAAGCCGCTCCTCCTGCTCTTCGGCCTCGCCTTCCTCGTCTCGGTGGACCTGCGCATCCTCGCGCCGGTCCTGCCCTCCATTGCGACCTCGCTCGGCGCCACGGCGGGCGCGACCGGCCTGGCGATGACGACGTACTCACTCGCCTACGGCTCGGGCCAGCTCGCCTACGGCCCGCTCTCCGACCGCTTCGGCCGCATCGCGGTCATCCGCACGGCGGCGCTGGGCTTCAGCGTCTTCAGCGTCGTCTCCGCGCTGTCGCTCGTCACCTGGCACTTCGTGGTGGCGCGACTCGTGGCCGGGGCCTTCGCGGGCGCCGTGATCCCGCTCACGATCGTGTACATCGGCGACACGTACGCGTACGCCGAGCGCCAGGTCGCCATCGCGCGCTTCGCCGTCGTGACGTCGGCCGGACTCGCGTTCTCAGCCTCGATCGGCGGCATGATCGCCCACTTCATGTCGTGGCGGGCAATGCTCGCCGGCTACGGCCTCCTCGCGCTCACGCCGGCCGGCCTCATGTTTTCGCTCGCCGAGGAGCGACCGCCTCGCGGCGCGGGCGCGGGTGAACGCGTCGTGCGTTACATGGATTTCCTCGCCGATCCGCGGGCCCTCCTCGTCTACGTCCTGGTTTTCGTCGAGGGATTCCTCTGCTGGGGCGCCGTCACCTATCTCGGGGCCTTCGCCCAGCGCCGCCACGGCCTCGACCAGCTCCAGATCGGGCTCTTGATCGCCCTCTTCGGCGTGGGCACCATGGTCGGCGGCTCGCTGATGACGCCGTTCCGCCGCAGGCTGTCGGAGAATGTGCTGGCCGGCACGGGCGGCATCCTCATGTCAGCATCCTTCTTCCTCCTGATCCCCCGCTGGCCCTGGCCCGCCTTCGCGGCATCCATGCTGATCCTGGGGCTCGGCTTCGTGGGCCTGTACTCGACGCTTCAGCTGCGCGGCACCGAGATCAGCCCGGCCGCGCGCGGCAAGGCCTTCTCCCTCTTTGCCTTCAACCTCTTCACGGGCATCGCCGCCGGCACGGCGGCGCTGGGCCGGCTCGTGGACGCCGGGCTCGACGACACGATGCTCGCAGTCTCCGGCGGCGGGCTCGCCCTGGTGGGGGCGGCGGCGGCGAGCGTGAGACGCGGGAGAGCCAGGTGACGCTCGAGGCGCTGGTGGGCCGCCGTCTCATGTTCGGGCTGCCCGGGCCCGACCTGGGCGACGCCGACATCAGGCTCTTCCGCGAGACGGAGGCGGCGGGCCTCATGCTGTACCGCCGCAACTTCGAGACGCCGGAACGCCTTCAGCGCCTGCTGACGGGCCTCGAGGAAGCGCTCGGCCGCAGGCTCCTGATCGCCACGGATCACGAGGGCGGGCGGGTCATCATGCTCGGCCGCGCCGTCACCATCTTCCCCGACAACCTGGCCGCGGGAACCGCGGGAGAGGTCAGCTTCGTCAGCCGTCAGGGGCTCTTCGAGGGCCGCGAACTGCGCAGGCTCGGCGTGGACGTGAACTTCTCGCCGGTCCTGGACGTGCTGACCGAGGGCTACAGCCCGAACATCGGCATCCGCTCCTACGGCAAGGACCCGGCGCTCGTGGCGCGCTACGGCGCCGCGCGCATCCGCGGGCTCCAGTCGGCCGGTGTCTCCGCCTGCGCCAAGCACTTCCCGGGCAAGGGTCACGCTCCGGTCGACGCCCACCTCGGCCTGCCCGTCATCGACTCCGACTGGAGCGAGATGCACGCGACGCACGTGCCGCCGTTTCTCGCGGCCATCGAGGCGGGCGTGGACTGCATCATGACGTCGCACCCGCTCTACCCGCGCCTCGACCCCGCGCCGGGCACGCCCGCGACCTTCTCGCGCCTGATCGTCGAGGAGTACCTGCGCGGCGAGATCGGCTACCGCGGCGTCATCGTCTCGGACGACCTCGAGATGGGCGCCATCGGCGAGGTCTGCACGGTGGGCGAGGCGACCGTGCGCGCTGCGGACGCGGGACACGACCTGCTCCTCGTCTGCCATACACCCGAGCGCCAGCGCGAGGCTCACGCGGCGCTCCTCGGGGCCTACCGCGCCAGGCGTCTGCCCCTCCGCGGGCTCGAGCAGAGCGCCGCGCGACTCGACGCGCTCCTGGCCAGGCGGCCCTCGCGCTTCGACGGCGGGCTCCCGCGCCCGGAGCGCGACGGCGAGACGCTCGCCAGGGCGCTCGCCACCCGCGGCGTGACGCCGGTGACGCCGCCGAGCGCCACGTTCAGCCGGGCGCTCAACGGTCGCGTGGCCGCGGTCTTTCCGCGGTTGTCGTCGCTGGCGGACAGGATCACGATCGAGGACTCGATGCTCGACGAGTCGCGCTACGTCGCCCGAGCGCTCGCGCCCCATGGCATCGAGCCCGCGGTGGAGGTGGTCGGAGTCGAGCCTGGCGAAGCGGAGGTCGCGCGCGCGTCAGCAGCGGCGCGGGGCGCGGACGCGGCGATCCTTTTCCTCTACGACGCGCATCTCTACCCGTCGAATCGCGCGCTGCTGGACGCGCTCCAGAAGTCGGCGCCCGCGCTCGGTGTCGTCCTGATGCGCGACCCGTGGGACGCCGAGTACCTCGCCCCTGGCGTCGTCGGCATCACGGCCTACGGCTGGCGGCGCTGCCAGCTCGACGCGGCCCTCGCGCGTTTGCTCGCGCCCGCCCGCGCGGCGGGGTGAGGCCGGGAAGGGCGCTAGCCCATCCCGAAGCCGCGCGCCATGAAGGCGGCAACGAAGACCATCAGGACTACAAGGGCCATCTGGATGTGGTTGACGAGGTAGAAGGCGCGGGCCCGCGACGTATCGGGGGTCTCGCCGCGCTTGAGCCGGATACGCCAGCGGATGAAGGCGAGCATCGGCGCGATCTCGAGCAGGAGGATCAGCCCGAAGAGGACCATCTTCAGCCAGAAGAGCCGCGAGGAGAGGTAGAACGCGGTTCCCTTCTCGAGCCCGGCGAACGCGCGCAGCAACCCCGTTGCCAGCCACAGGACTGCGGCGATCCCCCAGAGGCTGTCCGCGGCGAAGAGGCGCCGGAGGCCGGCGGCGTCGAGCGGCCCCTTGAGCGCGCGGCCGCGGAGGTACACGGCGGGCAGGCCGATCGCGAGCGCGAGCAGGTGAAGCGCTGAAGCGATTGCGGAGAGCATGAACCTGCTCCGGACGCCTCAGCCCCGGTAATTCTCGTTCGGCCGCTTCATCTCGAAAATGTCGTGGATGTGGGCGTACTGGTTTCCGGCAAGGCGGCCGACGGGCTGGAGCCGGTGGATGTCGATCCGGCCGGTCTTGGCGTCGTAGACGTCGTCGCGCACGTGGAAGTAGACGATCTCCCCGAACACCACGCTGTGCGGCCCGCGTCCCACGGACACGATCTGGGCCACGCGGCACTCCATGCTGATGGGCGCCGTCGCCAGCCGCGGCGCCCGTACTCGGACGCCGGGCGCCGCCTTGAGGCCCGCCAGCGCAAACTCGTCGACCTCGGGTCCGTACTCGCCCGACGTCTCGTTCATGGCTTCGGCGTGTGTGTCATCGACCACGTTCACGACGAAATCGCCGGTGTGCTCGAGGTTCCGCACCGTGTCCTTCCTGCCGCTCTCCCGGGGGCCCGAGGAGAACGCGATCGTCGGCGGCTCGTTGCACACCCCCATGAAGAAGCTGAACGGGGCCAGGTTGGGCACGCCGTCGGCGCCGATCGTCGACACCCAGGCGATCGGTCGCGGGACGACGCAGCCGATCAGGAGCTTGTACGACGCGGCGGCGCCGATCGTTCCGGGGTCGAGCTCCATGCCTGGGATCTCCGTTCGTCCAGCCGTGAGGGGGTCGGAGGCTCAGATGACGCCGTCGCGTCGCAGCCGCTCGATCTCAGCGGGTTCGTAGCCCGCTTCACAAAGGATCTCGTCCGTGTGCTCCCCGAGCGTCGGCGGCTCGCGGTCGATGCCGGGGCTGCCGTGGGCGAGCCTGAATCCCGCGCCCACGAGCCGCATCGGGCCGTAGCGCGATTCGATCGTCTGGAGCACGTCGCGGTGCTTGAGCTGCGGATGCTCGACGATCTCGTCGATCGTCCAGATGCAGGCGCAGGGGACATCCGCCGACGTGAGCCGCTCCTCCCAGGCCTTGGGATCGTCGGCGGCCAGCGCGCCCTCGATGACCTCGCGGAGCGCCGCCACATTGTCGGTCCGCGCCTGCCAGTCCTTGAACCGAGGGTCCCCGAGCGCGTCGGCGCGGCCGATCGTCCGCATGAGGCTTTCGAACTGCTTTTCAGTCAGCACGGCGAGGACGATGTACCCGTCCCGCGCCCTGAAGCGGTTGGCCGTCGGCTTGCGGCTGACGGAGCCGTTGCCGATCTGCCGCTGCTCGATGCCGGCCACGGTGTACTCGGACACGGGGCCCGGGATGAAGGCGAGCGCGGCGTCGAGCATCGCGACGTCCACGAACTGCCCCTGCCCCGTCTGGGTCCGCTGGTACAGCGCGCTCGCGACGGCCAGCGCCGCAGTGATCCCGCCGATCGTGTCGCAGATGGCGAACCCGGCGCGCATCGGACCGCCGGCGGGCTCGCCGGTGATCGACATGATCCCGGACATGGCCTGCAGCTTGCCGTCGAAGGCGGCCGTCGTCCGCTCAGGCCCCGTGTGGCCGAAGCCGGAGACCGCGCAGTAGATGAGCCGCGGGTTGATCGCTGCGAGCGCGTCGTAGCCGAGCCCGAGCCTGTCCATCACGCCGGGCCGGAAGTTCTCCCACACGACGTCGGCCGTCGCCACGAGCCGCTTGACGACCTCGACCGCCTCCGGCTTCCTCAGGTCGAGCGTGATGCTGCGCTTGTTGCCGTTGACCGCGAGGAAGCCCGGCGGCATCTTGCGCTCCGCCCACTCGCGGCTGACGAGCTGGCTGCGCGTCTCATCGCCGTCGCGCGACTCGATCTTCAGCACGTCGGCGCCGAGAAGCGCCAGCTGGTAGGTGCCGTAGGGCCCCGCGAGGTACCGGGTGAAGTCCAGGATCCGGACGCCGGCGAACGGCTTGGTCACGTCGCGCCGTCCTCGACACGCTTGGCCTTGGCCACGGCCTTGACCACGTCGAACTCCCTGCGCCGCTCGGCGATCTCCTCGGGCGTGAGCCTGGCGAGGTCGTAGAAGTCGAGCTTCCAGGCCGCGTCGTCGCGCCACCGTTGCGGCGACTGCACGGTGGTCCGGGCGGCGGGCGCCGTCTCCAGCACGCGAAGCGCCAGCTCCAGGGTCGCCGACTGGGACTCGACGTCGAATGGGCGACCGGCGGAATTTCCGAGCGGAAAGTCGCTGAAGAGAAAGCGCGGGACGCCGCAGTACTCCACGATGTCCTTGGCGCAGCCCATGATCACCGTCGGGATGCCGCCCGCCTCGATGTGCCGGGCCGCCAGACTCACGGTCTGGTGACACACGGGTCAGGAGGGAACGAGGAGGACCGCGTCGGCGCCGTCTTCCCTGCACCGCCGGAGAAGCTCGGGGGCGTCCGTTTCCACCGTCACCCGCTGGCTCCTGTTCGTCGGCGCGCCGTGGAAGCGCGGCGTCAGCCCGCCAATCCTTCCCGCCTTCACGGCCTCGTGCAGGCGCGCCAGCGGAAGCCAGGTATTTGGATCCTCGGCCGTGGTGTGCTTGCGGTCGTACCCGACGTGCGAGATGCGGAGGTCGGGGATGCTGTCCGTCGCGTCCGAGTAGACCTTGTAGAACTTGGCGGCGGCGTTGTACTTTGCCCCCGGCCCCTGATCGCCGACGCCCGGCTGGTACGGCGCCGCCGTCGTGATCAGCGCCAGGCGCGTCTTCGCGAGCGGCTTGCCGAGCGGTGCGAATGGCACGTCGGTGAAGTGCGCCCAGCGGTAGGCGCCGAAGCCCAGCGCCTGGTAGTAGTCGCGGGTGCGCTGCATGTACTGGATCGGCACGTCGTGCTCCGGGGCGAACGCTCTCGGGTCTCCCATAGGGGGAACTATAACTGGATTTCGAGCCAGGCGCGGTGGTTGATGCGGCCGGCCAGGCGCGAGAGGAGATCGGTCACGCGCATCTGCCAGCCGTACTTCGCCCGAAACGCCGCCCGGGCGCTCTCGACGGGACGGGGATCGGTGACGATGCGCGCTGTCCCCTCCAGCCACTCGCCGCGGAGCCGGCCGCGGGCGTCCGACGGCGCGACGCGCGCCCGGGGGGAATTGCGCAGCCGCTTGACCTTGCCCGACTGCCCGGCCGTGAAGACGTACAGCCTGCCGGCGGCCGCGGCGAACCACACGGGCGTCGCCACCTGGGCGCCATTCTTCCGGAAGGTCGCGAGGCTCATGAAGCGGTGCCGATCCAAGCCGGCGACGTCGGGCGCTGGCATCGTGCCGATCGTGCCAGATCGCCGGAGAGAGGTCAAACCCGGAGCCCGGAGATGATGCTATTCTCCCGCCATGATCGAGGTTCGCCGGCTGGGGGCGCAGATCGGCGCTGAGGTCCGGCGGGTCGACGTCAAGACGCTCGATGACGCCGGCTTCGCTGCGATCTACCGGGCGTGGCTCGACAGCAACGTCCTCGTCATCAGGGACCAGGACCTCCAGATCGAGGATTTCCTGCGGTACAGCCGCCGCTTCGGCGTCGTCCTGCCGCACCCTTCGAAGTCGACCCGGCATCCCGACTATCCCGAGATCACCATGCTGGGCGTCAACAAGTTCGGCCCGGACGGCGCGCTCGACATGGCCATCTACCGGCGCGGCGCCGAAGGGTGGCACACCGACGGCGCGTACGACCAGGAGCCCTTCAAGGCGACCCAGCTCTACGCCCTCGCGGTGCCGAGCCGAGGCGGCGACACGCACTTCGCCAGCATGTACGCGGCGTACGACGCGCTGCCACAGGAGCTGAAGCGGCGCCTCGAGGGAGTGCGCGGGGCCTTCACCTACGGCGGGCGCAAGAAGGCGACGGCGCTCCTCAACGAGGAGGACCGCGACTGGACGCCCGTCTTCCACCCGATCATCCGCACCCATCCCGAGACCGGGCGCAAGGGGCTCTACTTCGATCCCGGCAAGATCCTGCGCGTCGAGGGGCTCGGCGAGCGCGAGAGCGACGAGGTGATCGAGGAGCTGACAGCGCGCATGATCCAGCCGGGCGCCGAGTACCGCCACGCGTGGCGCAGGGGCGACGTCGTCATCTGGGACAACCGCTGCTCGTACCACAAGGCGGCGGGAGACTACCCTCCCGAAGAGGACCGCATTCACTGGCGGGTGTCGATCAAGGAGCGCGCAGCCTGACATGCGCACGATCGACATCCACGCCCATGTCGTTCCCGAGTCAGCGTGGCGCGCCGCCGGCGCCGGCAAGGAGTGGTACGGCTACCGCCACGAGCCCGGCGAGGGCATCGGCACCTTCGTCGCCAACGGCAAGCGCACCGGCTTCACCTCGCCCAAGGTGCGCTTCACTCCGGAAGAGCGGCTCAAGGACATGGACGCGCAGGGGGTCGACGTCCAGGTCCTCTCGATCCACACGCCGTTCTTCGGCTATCACCTCGACTCCGCGCAGGGCCGGCTGCTCGCTCGGGAGGTCAACGACGAGATCGCGGCCCTGACGCGCAAGTGGCCCAAGCGCTTCGCCGGCCTCGCCACGCTCCCGATGCAGGACGTCAAGGCGGCGATCGACGAGCTGGAGCGCGCCGTGACCGTCCTCGGCCTCAAGGGCGCGGAGCTCGACACGCAGGTGAACGGGCTCCAGTGGGACGAGCCGCGGTTCCTGCCCTTCTTCAAGGCGGCGGAGGCGATGGGCGCCGTCCTCTTCTTTCATCCCCAGCCCCAGCACAACTTCCTGATGGAGCGGACGCCCCGCGACGGGCTCTTCAACAGCCTCGGCGTCATCCTGGACGACGCGATCGTCGTCGCGATCCTGATCGCGGGCGGCGTCCTCGAGGCCTGCCCGAATCTCCGCGCCTGCGTCGCCCACGGCGGCGGCCCCGCGTGTTACGCGATGGGACGGCTCGACCGCGGCTGGCAGGGGCGCCCCGAGGCGCGGCGCATCCCAAAGCCGCCGAGCTCCTACCAGAGGCGCCTCTACTACGACTGCATCACGGGCAGCGAGGCCGCGCTGCGCTTCCTGCTCGACCACGTCGGCGCCGACCGCGTCGTGCTGGGCAGCGACTGGCCGTTCGTGCCCTGGCACCCGTCACCCGTCGCCTGGGTCCAGGGGCTCGCGAGCCTCACGAAGGAAGAGAAGGAGGCCATTCTGTGGCGGAATCTCGAAGCGCTGCTCGGCCTATGAAGGTCATCCGCCTCGCGGACACCGACGTCGTCAAGTTCGGCCCCGACGCCGTCTACCAGCTGATCCTTGGCGACGACGAGGGCACGACACCGATCAGGACAGGCATCCAGACATCACAGCCCGGATATGTCGCGCCGGTGCACTCGCACCCGTACATGGAAGTTCTGCACGTCCTCGACGGCGTCGCCGAAGCCTGGATGGACGGCCGCGAGAGCGAGAAGGTCAGGCTGGA
>Ga0335084_10002429_pt1 | contig 17940 bp, 13 predicted proteins | sample Lox_Sample_44_FD_206721 | JGI IMG/M metagenome (GOLD analysis project Ga0335084, IMG submission 206721) | Soil microbial communities from Loxahatchee National Wildlife Refuge, Florida, United States - Lox_Sample_4.4 | ecosystem: Environmental > Terrestrial > Soil > Wetlands | place: USA...
ATCCGTTGTCTGCGATTGCGTGCGCGAGAGCCGGTCCGTTCGAGCTGACACTGCGACCGCCTGCCATCGAACGCCCCCCTTCTCTCGTGAATCACCGGGTGGAGTTTCAGTCAAGCCGGCGATGCGCTGCGGATCGTGCCAGCAGCCGCGCTGGCAGTGTTGTTGCACTTTCTGTTGAATCTGGTGTAGGCGCGGAGGCAGGGAGGTATTCATGAAATCCCTGCTCGCGCTCGTCTTTGTGTTCGTCACAGCGGATGAGGGCACCGGCGCTGCCGAGCGCGCCGCCTGCGTCGGCGATTGCAGCAGCGACGGTGTGGTCGCGGTCAACGAGCTCGTCATCGGCATCAACATCGCGCTCGGGAATCTGGCGTTGTCGGCCTGCCCGCAATTCGACCGCGACGGCAACTCGACGGTCGGCATCAGCGAGCTGGTCGGCGCGGTCGGCTCGCTGCTCGAGGGCTGCGAGAGCGTCGGCGGCAGTCTGCGGATCGAGCCGGTCGGCGGGGAGTTCCGGGTCAGCGCCGGGACCACTGGCGACCGTACGGATTCGCAAGTGGCGATCGACGCCGACGGCGGCTTTGTCGCCATCTGGGGTGCCACCCAGACGGACGTGGACGACTTCGGGCTCGGCGGCCGCCGCTTCCACGCCGACGGCATGCCTGCCACTCCGAGCGACTTCGCGGTCAACGTCTTCACCCTCGACGCGCAGCGCACGCAGGACGTCGCGATGCAGCCCGACGGCTCGTTCTTCGCGGTCTGGGAGACCAGCGGCATCCGGATCGACGACGCCGACCCACAGGCGGGCATCTATGGGCGGCGCTTCGGCACCGACGGCGCGCCGTCGGGCCCCGATTTCAAGGTCAACACGTTCAACGAGTACCGCGAGGACCAGCCCTCGATCGCCCCGCTCACCGACGGCGGCTATTTCGTCGCCTGGACCGACCGCCAAAACCTCATCGCGGGCAGCGTCGGCGTCGTCGGCCAACGGTTCGGCGCGGCCGGCCAACCGATCGGCGAGGAGTTCTCCGTCAACGCCTACACCGAAGGTCCGCAGGATCAGCCGGCGGTCGCCGCCCTGCCGGAGGGGGGCTTCGTCATCGTGTGGCAGGACGGGTACCGCGACGGCTTCAGCGGCGGCATCTTCGGCCAGCGCTTCGACGGCAGCTCGCAGCGGGTCGGTGGCGAGTTCCTGGTCAACACCTACACGTTCAGCCAGCAGCGATTCCCGGCCGTGGCGGCGGCCGTCGACGGCAGCTTCCTGGTGGCCTGGGCCAGCATCCTGGTGAACGACGAGCAGGTCGTCGCCCGACACTTCGATCGCAATGGCGCACCCACCGGTGACGAGTTCCAGGTCAACGCCGTCGCCGAGCTCGGCCAGCAGTCGTATCCGTCCGTCGCCGCGGCGCCGGACGGCGGCTACCTCGTCGCCTGGGAGAGCGGCGGCAGCATCGGCCCGTTCAACATCTACGCCCAGCAGATCGACCACACCGGCGCCTTGGTCAACCAGGAGTTCCAGGTGAACACGTTCACCTCCAACCTGCTCTCGCGCACCTTCCCCGAGGTCGCGGTCAACGCCGCCGGCGACACGATCATCGTCTGGGAGGCGCAGGGGCAGGACGGCGGCACCTCCGGCGACGTCACCATCCGCGGCCAACGCTATCGATTGATCCAGTGAGAGCGTGGCCAGTGACCGGTCAGCGGTTACTGGTCACGCCTTCGCCCACATCTCCTTGACGGCAGCGACGCCGCGCGCGAGTCATGGTCGCGCTTGGACAGACGGAGGGATGGGATGACGGATCGACACGCGCAGCTCCTTCGGACGGCCTTCTTCGCCGGAGCGGTGACCGACGCGTTGGCGGTGATCCCCATGCTGTCGCCGACGATGGCGCGCGTGCTGTGGGGCTTCGAGGACCTGGGGGGTCCGTATCGCTTCGCGATGGGGTACGCCGCATCGCTGATGGCCGCGTGGACCGGCCTGCTGCTGTGGGCCTACCAGCGCCCCGTCGAGCGCGCGTTCGTCGCGGCGCTCACCGTGTTCATCATCTACGGGCTCGCGGCCACCGAGGTCGTCGCCGTCGTCTCGGGAACACTGCCCGCGTGGCGGATGATCCCCACCTGGGTCCTGCAAGCGTCCCTGCTCGCGTTGTTCGCCGCGGGGTATCACTACCCCGCGATCGCGCGGCGGGTCACGGCCTAGCCGTCCGGCCGGCGAACCGAAGGTGTTTCCTTGAAGGCCATCCGACTGCACGCCCGTACGGATCCTCCGGCGTTCGCCTACGAGGACGTCCCGCGGCCCCAACCGGGCGCGGGAGAGGTTCTGGTCGCCGTTCACGCCGCCGCCGTCACACCCAGCGAGCTGCTCTGGGCGCCCACATCGATCACGCGCACCGGGGAGCCACGCCCGCTGCCGCTCATCCTCGGGCACGAGTTCTCGGGCGCGATCAGCGCCGTCGGGCCGGGCGTGACCGACCTGGCCGCCGGCGAGGCCGTGTTCGGGATGAACGACTGGTTCCGCGACGGCGCCCAGGCGGAGTATTGCGTCGCCCGCGCCGCCGACGTGGCGGCGAAGCCCCGAGGCGTGGATCACGTCGCGGCCGCGGTCACGCCGATCTCCGCCCTCACAGCGTGGCAGGGGTTGATCGAGCGCGCCCACCTCGCCCCCGGGCAGCACGTGCTGGTTCACGGCGCCGCGGGCGCCGTCGGCGGCTTCGCCGTGCAGCTCGCCCGCTGGCGCGGCGCCCGCGTCACGGGCACGGCGTCGGCGAGCAACCTGGACCGCGTGCGCGCCCTGGGCGCCGCTGAGGTGATTGACTACGGGGCGGCGCGCTTCGAGGATGCGGTGCGGGATGTCGACGTGGTGTTCGACACGGTCGGCGGCGAGACGCTGGCTCGCTCGTGGGGCGTTCTCAAACCCGGCGGGAACTTGGTCACCGTCGCCGCATCGGCTGAGCAGACTCGGGATCCGCGCGCCCGCGAGGCGTTCTTCATCGTCGAGCCGAACCGACCGCAGCTCGCCGAGATCGCCGGCCTGATCGACACGGGCGTGCTCCACCCCGACGTCGGCGGCGTCTTCCCGCTCGCCGAGGCGCGCCGTGCCTATGCGTCCAAACCGGCGCACGGCAAGAGCGTGCTGCGCGTGGGAGACTGACGCGTCGGCGAGACCCGCGCGTCACTCGCGCGCGGCAGCGCGATCGACGCGGCGGTCGATCGCCTCGAGCACGCCGGTGATGCCGTGCACGAGCAGCCAGAGCAGCGGCTCGGGCGGCAACGGCAACGCGCGACGGCGGAGCAGCTCGACGTCTTCGTTTGGACGCCCGGCGATGACGTCCGCGATCATCTCCCCCATCGCCGTGGCTTGCGCGACGCCGTGGCCGTTGAAGCCGACCCCGTGCACAGTCGATGGGTCGCCGTTCGTCGCACCGCACAGGGGCAGGAAATCGAGCGTCATGGCGATCCAGCCGCCCCAGAATGCCTCGATCGGGACATCGGGCAGCATCGGGAAGCGGGCGCGGAAGGCGGTCTCGATCGCGGCGAACGCACGTGGCTGGTTGGCCGGGGGCAACGCGCCGCCGAAGGCGTACTGGACGAGCTTGGAGCCCCCGATGATCCGGCGATCGGCCGCCAGGCGGTAGCTCTCGAGCATCTCGTGCGCGGTGTAGATCCCCTCGCACCCGGGCCAGCCCACGCGGGCGAGCTGCGCGTCGCTGAGGGGCGCGGTGCGGAAGAGATTGACCCGCATCGGGACGATGCGCCGACGCAGCGCCCCGAGCGTCGTCGGCGTGAAGGCGTTGGTGCCGATCACCACGGTGTCAGCGCGCACCGCGCCGCGCGCCGTCTGCACACCGCGCGCCGGCGCCCCGTCGATGCGGCCAACGGCGGTGTTCTCGAAAATTCGGATGCCGGCGCGCAGGGCCGCGGCGCGCAAGCCGCTGACGTATTTCCCAGGGTGGAGGTGCCCACCGCGTGGCTCGAGGACGCCGAACGGGAAGGTGGCCGGGATGGCGCGCCGCCGCATGTCCTCGCGGTCGAGAAAGGTGACGTCGACGCCGAGCCGAGCCGCGGCTTCCGCCGCACGCCGCAGCGCGCGCTCCTGGCGTGCATGGACGCCGGCGGCGATGTTCCCAACCGGTCGATACTCGCAGTCGATGGCGTGCCGCTCGATCACGCGCTCGGTGTGGTCGACGGCGCGTTCCGCGAAGCGCATGAGCTGCGCCGCCCGTTCGACGCCAAAGAGGCGGCGGAGCGTCGCCGCGTCCTTGCCGATGGTCGGCGTCAGATGGCCGGCGTTGCGGCCGCTGGCGCCGAAGCCGCAGAACTGCTGCTCGAGCAGCACGACGTCGGCGCCACGCTCGCGCAGCGCCAGCGCCGTCGACAGCCCGAGGTAGCCGCCGCCGATGACGGCGACGTCGGCCCGCGCCTCGCCCGTCAGCTCCGGCTGCACGTCGGACGGAACCGCCACCCAGGGGCTGAGCTCCAGAACCTCCGCCATCGGTCCGCGCGGTTGTAGCACGGCGCTGCACCGCTCGGCACGCCGCGGCGCGCTCGGTGCCCGTAGCCCCGGCCGGTGCAAGGCTCGGCGAGGCCCATTCGCGCCCGGCGGCGAACCTGGTAGGAAATGAGCCATGCCGAGACGCCAGTCGTCGCCGAGAACGCGCGCGCCGCGTTCTCGCCGGCGTGCCGGCGTGCGCTCGCAACCTCGGCCAAACCGCGCGCCCACGCCCGGCGGTCGTCCGAGTGAAGCAGAGTTAGCCGCCGCGCGGCTACTGCTCGAGCCCTGGCACTGGCTCACCGCGCCGCGGATCTCGGGGCTCGAACACCTGCCGCGCGACCGTCCCATCCTGGTGGCGGGGAACCATACCCTCATGGGGGTGCTCGACGTACCGCTACTGGTCCTCGGTCTCTACGAGCAGCGCGGCATCTTCCTGCGCTCGCTCGGCGACCACCTGCATTTCCGCATTCCGTTGTGGCGCGACCTGCTCACCCACTTCGGCACCGTCGACGGGACGCGCGAGAACTGCCGCGCACTGATGCGCGCTGGGGAGTCGATCCTGGTGTTCCCCGGGGGCGGCCGCGAGGTCTTCAAGCACAAACACGAGCAGTACACGCTGATCTGGAAGGAACGCGTCGGGTTCGTGCGGCTCGCGGTGGAGTACGGCTACGCCATCGTGCCGCTGGCCGCCGTCGGTGCCGAGGAGTGCTACGACATCGTCGTCGACAGCGACGAACTGCTCGCCACGCCGCTCGGCCCCCTGCTGCGCCGCATTGCCCCGCGCCCCGACGAGATTCCGCCGCTGGTACGCGGCATCGGCCCCTTGCCGCGCCCGGAGCGCTTCTACTTCCATTTCGGACGGCCGATCGACACTCGGCCGTATCTCGGACAGCAGCGCGACGCCGCGCTCTGCATGGCGCTGCGCGAGCGCGTACGCCGTGCCGTTGCGCGTGACATTCGCCGGCTGCTCGCTGAGCGTGCCCGTGACCCGCAGCGCGCCCTGCGCACGCGGCTGTTCCGGCAACTGCAGCGAAGAGTTCGCGACGGGTCACACCGCTGATCCCCGGCTCGGTGGCACTGCGAGCGGTGCGGGAAGGGAGCCGCGGGGGGGCAGTCAGCGGTGGGCCGTGCCTCGCCTCGGGTCAGGCGCCAGGGCGGCGCAGGAAATGTGGGGCGAGGAAGCCCAGCCAGATCGCCGAGCCCAGCAGCCAGGCTCCGGCTGCCCAGGAGAGGTGGTCGAAGTACGTTGCGCTGAAATCCGCCGCCAAGCGCGCCATCAAGGCGAGAAGGAACCCGATCGCCAGCGCGACCACGGCCGGCGGCCGGCCAGCGGACAGGTGATCCAGCCCGAGGTGGCCAAAGCTGACGTGGGTGGCGACGCCGAACGCCATGAGACCGAAGCCCCCGATGAAGAGGACGTGCAACGCCGCAACGCGAAAGTCGGGACACAGCGCGGACAGCACGAGACCAGCCGGCATCAACCACACCGACAGCCACACCAGCCGGCGATGCAGGCCGCGTTTTCCGGGCGGACGCAATGTCCCGGCGCCGCTCGCCAACGCTGCGGCCACCACGCCGGCACGCAGCAGCGGGCCGATGCGGGCCCAGCCATCCTGCTCGAGCACGAAGCTGGCGAAGATCATCACGCCGGCCGCGACGTACGCCGCTGCCCGACGCGTTTCCGTCGGCGTGGAACCGAGATCGGACGGCGGAGCGACACCGCTCATGAGCGGCAGGATGAGGCTGCCGATCCCGACCACGAGACAGAGGAACACCCCCTGCTCCACGAGCAGCTTGCCGAACGCGCTCGCCCATGGGCTGGCCACCTTCAGGCTGGCCGCGGCGATGCATCCGGATCCGACAAGCCCCTGAACGACGGCGATCGGAACGAGCACGAAAGCGGCCGGCGGTCGACGCCCCGCTGCTCGCCCGAGAAATCGGCGCCCGGCGAACTGCAGCACGACGAGGAAGACGATCGCATAGCCGGCTTGCGCGACCCACCAGCGCTCCGCGAGCGCGCCCGCAGCGGTCGCGATCAGCGCCGCGGCCGCGAGCATCATCTCGGCTGCCGAGGGCGGTGCCGACCGTGTGCGCCGCGGCAGCGCGGTGAACAGAAAGCCGACCGCAAACGACATCAAGAACGCCTGCATCTGGACGAAGCCGTGCAGCTCGCACGAGTACGTCGCGCGCAGACCGGTGCCGTAGAGCAGCCAGTGGCTCACCCCCACCCAGGCCAGCACGACGCCGAGTGGAAAGAACACGCGAAATGGCTCGGCGCGCCACAGCGGCCCCGGCGCGGCGCGAAATGTCTGCTCGGTCTCGACCATGATCGCACTGGTGTCAGCTGGCAGTAGATCTCCGATTGCTCCTTGACGCACAACCCTTCCGCCATCGAGTCGCCCTTCGCTTCTGCGCACGTGCGTCCCAGCAAAGGCCACGCCCGAACCGGTCGGGCACCCGGGCATTTCTTGGCAGGGGTTGCCCGTCGGTGGGTTCTCGATTTTGCGAATCCCGTCCGCCCAGCGCAACCAGCCGTCCGAGGCTCGCGCCTTGGTTCATCGCCCCGAGCTATGCGAAGAGGCAGGCATGAAGATTGAGCAGGCGATCAACATCGAGGATCTGAGGCGGCTCGCTCGACGGCGTTTGCCGCGCCTCGCTTTCGATTACCTCGACGGCGGGGTCGAGGACGAAGCGTGCCTGGCCCGCAACCGCTCGGCGTTCGAGTCCTGCCGGTTGATACCCCGCTATCTGGTCGACGTCTCCACGCGCGACCAGTCTACCGCGCTCTTTGGCCGCACCTACGCGAGCCCGTTCGGGATCGCGCCGACGGGTCTGGCCGGATTCATCCGCCGTGGCGGCGACGAGGCGCTGGCGGCGGCCGCCGCCAGCGCGAACATTCCCTTCGTGCTCTCCGGGAGCAGCAACGCCTCAATCGAGACGATCGCCAAGATCGCGCCGCGGCACGCCTGGTGTCAGCTCTACACCGCTCGCGACCCGAGCATCACGCACGACATGATCCGGCGGGCTCGCGACGCCGGCTTCGAGACGCTGGTGGTCACCGTCGATGTGCCGGTGCGCTCGAAGCGCGAGCGCGACATCCGCAACGGCCTCGCCGCCGCGGCCAGGCCGCGGCTCGGGATCATGCTCGACGCGCTCTTGCATCCCGCCTGGCTCGCCGTCCTGGTGCGGTACGGCACGCCGCGCTTCGACACCTGGGCCGCCTACTGCGCCCCGGACGCGCGAGCACGGGATGTCGCGGTGTTCCTGAGCACGCAATTCCCCGCGCCGCAGACCTGGCAGGACGTCGAGGCCTGGCGGCGCCTGTGGCCGGGGAAGCTGGTGCTCAAGGGCATCTTGCATCCCGACGATGCGCGGCGCGCGGCGCAGGCGAACGTCGATGGGATCATCGTGTCCAACCACGGTGGCCGGCAGCTCGACTGCGCCCCGGCCCCGATCGAGGTGCTGGCCACGGTCCGCGCCGCAGTCGGAGACCAACTGGTCGTCATGCTCGACAGCGGCATTCGCCGCGGTGCCGACGTGCTCAAGGCGGTGGCCCTGGGCGCGCGCTTCGTGTTCGTCGGACGGGCGACGCTCTACGGCGCGGCAGCGGCGGGACTCGCCGGGGCCACGCGAGCGATCGAGATTCTGCGCGACGAGATCGATCTCGTCATGGCGCAGATCGGCTGCCGGACCCTGGCGGACCTCCCCGGCTGTCGCGTCGAGGGGCCGGGGAGCGCCACGGCCTGAGCTCCGTTGCCTACGCCTTCGCCGCGCCGTGCAGACCGCCGCGCAGGGGTCGGGCACGCGGCGCAGTGGAGTGCGCCGTGCCGGCATGCTTGGCGCCGCGCGGCGACACGGCCGGCTCCGCGCAGCGCTCGATGTCGTCGATCGCCAGCTCCAGATAGCGGCCGAGCCGCTCCGGGTCGGGGATCACCGACGGGTCAGCGGCAATCCCCACGCCGTAGCTGGTGCCATACGAGACCAGCGCGATGGCCAGGGGGGTTCCGAGCATCACCGGCGCAAACGGATACACCGCATCGACCCGAGCCCCGGCGAGGTAGCGCGCCGTCGACGGCCCGGGAACGTTGGAACAGATCAATTCCGTCCGCCCGGCCATGCGGTGCGCGACGCCGCGGAACACCGCGGCGGGAACCAGCGCGCTGGCCTGCATGAGCAGCTGATAGGCGGCGCCGTTGCCGCCCCGCTTGGCAGCCTGCGTCTGCTCGCGGATGCGCGACAACCTGGCCAGGGGATCCGGTTCGCCGATCGGGAGCTGAATCAAGAACCCGCCCACCCGATTGCCGAGATCGGCGCGCTCGTGATCCTGGCGCAGACTCACCGGCACCATGCACGACATGGTGTCGATGTGTGCGCCCCGGCGCGCGTGGTAGCGAGCGACGGCGCCGCCTACCACGGCAAGCACGAGGTCGTTGAGCGTGACGCCCAAGCGGGCTTTGATGCGGCGCATGCGCGGCAGCGACAGAACGATGCCGTCGAGTCGACGGCCAATCCCCGTTCCGTTCCCGTTCCCCGTCGCAACGCGCGGCGCGGCGATCTCACCGACCAGGCCGCCGAGACCGCGCACCAGTCGTGCGACCTGCCTGAACGAGTCGACCGGATCCACCAGGGCTCGCGCCGCCGTGCCTGCGACCGCAATGCCGCGGCGAACCAGCGCGCCGGCCGGCGCTGCGTCGCTGACGCGGAACGCTGGTGCCGGGCGAGCCGGTGTCACTGCACCGCCCCGCCGTACCTGCGTCATGGCATCGAACAGCGCGTTCGATCCGACCCCGTCCATGACGGCGTGATGCAGCTTCATGAACAGGGCCGACCGGCCTCCTTCCAGACCGCCGATGAGGTGCGCCTCCCAGAGTGGACGGAGGTGATCGAGCGGCGCCGAGAACACCTCCCCGACGAATCGCAACAGACGCCGGTTCGTGGCCGGCTCGGGCAGCACGATCTCGCGCAGATGATAGTCGAGATCGAACTCCGGATCCTCTCGCCACACCGGCAGTCCGAGGCCGAAGGGCGCCTCGACCACCCGCTGCCGCAGCCGGGGCATCGAGACGGTCAGCCGGTCGATGGCGGCACGGAACCGCGCTCGATCAGGCTCCCGATCGAGCAGAAAGAGCCCGGCCACCAGCGGGCGCAGCTCGGGGGTCGCCGCCTCCGCATACCAGAAGAAGGCATCGGAAGGGCGCATCGGTACGGGTGGGCTGGAATTCGTACGGCGTTTCGACGACATCGCCCCCTCCTTGGTTGGCCTCTACCTAGGGAGCCCGTAGTTCGACGCGGAGCGGCGAGATAGGACACCGGTCAGCGGATGACCTGACGAACGTCATCGACGCTCAGCGGAAGCGCGGCAGCACCTCGGCAGCGAAGCGCTCGAAGACGTCGAAGTTGTACGGCGAAAGCGTCAGCACAAAGTGCGTCACGCCAGCCGATACGAACGCGTCGATCTGCCGGCAGACGCTGTCCGCCGTGCCGAGGAGCATCCAGTCGCGCACGGCGTCCTCGCTCAGGCCCTGGTACATCGCGTAGCCCTGGATCAACGGCGCGGCGCTCGAGAGATCATCGGTGATGGCGGCCGGGACCAGCACCCCCTTCTCGATCGCGTCGGCGTCGCGTCCTTCAGCCTCGCAGCAACGGCGCAGGATCTCGATCTTGTGCCGGAACACCGCCGGCGATCCGAACGAGCTCCAGGCGTCGGCATGTCGGGCCACCACCGGCAGAAGGCGGCGCTCGCCGGCCCCGGCGACCGTGATGGGCGGATGCGGGCGCTGCACCGGCTTGGGCTCGGCGATCGCCTCGCTGAGGCGATAGTAGTGCCCGTCGAGGGTCGTCTGGCGCTCGCACCACAGCGCCCGGATCACCGACAGCGCCTCATCCAGGCGCGCGCAGCGCTCCGCGGCCGTACCGAAGGGCAAGCCGAGCATGCGGTGCTCGGGCTCGTACCACCCGGCGCCAATGCCGAACTCGAGCCGCCCCCCGCTGATCACGTCGACCGTGGTGGCGATCTTGGCCAGGACCGCCGGATGCCGGTAGGTGTTGCCGGTCACCAGGGCGCCGATCCGGATGCGCGTGGTGTGCACGGCCAGCGCCGCCAGGCAGCTCCACGCCTCCAGGCAGGGGTCGTACGGATCCATCATCACGGCGACGAAGTGATCGTAGGTCCATGCCGTGTCGAATCCGAGTGCCTCCGCGCGCTGCCACACGCGGACGATCTCCCGCCAATCCGCGAACTGCTGCCCGGTCTGAATGCCGAAGCGGATCCGGTTGCCGGGTGTCGTTGCCATCGACCACGCAACCCTTCAGGGGTGGTTCGGGTCCGGCGGACTCGATGCCGAGGTGTTTCTCCGCCTTGCGGCGGACGCTACGGGCGCAACCTAGGTTCCCTCGTTTTCGCGGCAACGGCCGAGCGGCTGCCGAGGGGAGGCGACGACCATCCCGCGTTCGCGCAGACACCCGGCGTCGCACTCGCCGATCCCGCACAACGAGCACCACAGGACGAAGTGGATCGGGCGGTGGGCGCCGGTCCGCGAGATCACGCTGACGACCGCGGGTTCCTCGCGGGCGGCGCAGTAGACTTCGTGCGACCGGTGCTCGATCGCCCCCTCGGCCCCGAGCGGGACCACGGCTTCGGGCTCATCGCTTTTCATGGACCCCGTCTAGGTCCGCTGCGGGCCGCGGCGCGATGACGGACCGCACCGTTGCACATGACAAATGTCAGATGCGACGGCCGGCCGCTGGGGGCCGGGCTCAGCCGCCCAGTGCCGCCTGGATTTTCTTCAGCCCGTCGACGTCCTTCTGCAGGTCGCTGACATGCTGCTGCAGGCTGGTGACCGAGGTCGCCAGCCTGGCGGCTGCGCCCAGCGCACCGCCCTGCTGACCAGCCACCTCGCCGGCCTCCTTCATGAGGTCGCCCATCTGAGCCTGGGCCGGCCGCTGCAGTGTCATGCCGCAGAGCACGCCGCTGGCAAACAACACTCCCGCCAATCCTGCCTGGACGAGACCGCGCTTCGTTCGCTGCTCCATCGTTGCCTCCGTATGCCGGGGCCTGCCGCCCAATCGGGGCTGCCTCGGGGTGCGCCATGGGTAGGAAACAACTTACCATGGGCGGCCGATCGACACCCGACCCAGGGGTATGCCTTGTCTCCGCCGTCGAATCCTCATAGGTCGGCTGCGTGGGCGAGAAGAGTCGGGGTCGATGATCTCTGCGCGCCAAGCCCTCGAGCAACTCCAGGCGGGAAACCGCCGGTTCACCTCGAACGTCATCGGCGTCGACACGTTCCTGAGTCGGACGCGACGAATCGAGCTGACGAAGCGGCAGGAGCCGTTCGCTATCATTCTCGGATGCTCCGATTCGCGCGTCCCCGCCGAGATCGTGTTCGATCAGGGTTTGGGGGATCTGTTCGTCATTCGTGTCGCCGGTAACATCGTCGCCCCCTCGCAGGTCGGCAGCGTCGAATTCGCTGCCGCGCGCTTCGGAACCCGTTTGGTGGTGGTGCTCGGCCACTCACAGTGCGGAGCCATCCTGGCGACGCTCGAAGAGCTCCGCACGCCGACGGAGAACCAGTCGCGCAATCTGCGATCGATCGTCGACCGCGTGCGCCCCTCGGTCGAGGAACTGCTCGCAACCGACTTCGGGAGCGATCCGGATCGACTGGTGCGAGAGGCGGTCCGGCTCAACATCCGCGCCTCCGTGAATCACCTGCGGCGCGGTTCGGAGGTGCTCGAACAACTGATCCGCGACGATGGCCTCCTGGTCGTCGGCGCGGAATACTCGCTCGAGACCGGCGTGGTCGATTTCTTCGATGGGCTGCCAGAGGGGGAGTAGGACGGCGGCGGGCCGCCGGCGAAGCTCGATCGGTTCATGCGCGCAGGGCAGGCCAGTCGCACCGCGGAGCAGAATGCGCTCTTCCGCGCGCTCGAGACGGCTCGTCCTGAGGGCCGGCGGCTCTTCGCGGACCCCTTGGCGCGCGAGTTCCTGACCTGGCCGCTCAACCTCGTCGCCCAGTTGGCGCTCCTGCCCGGTGGCGGCGACCTGGTGCCGTGGGTGATCGACAGCCGTTGGCCCGGGGTCCGGTCGTCCGTCGTTGCCCGCACCAAGCTCATCGACGATGCGATCGCGGCCGCGCTCGGTGAGCCAATCGAGCAGGTCGTCATCCTCGGCGCAGGCTTCGACTCCCGGGCGTACCGCCTGTCCGCCCTGCGCGGCATGGCGGTCTTCGAGGTCGATCACCCCGATACGCAGGCGATGAAACGCAAGGTGTTGGCCGAGGTGCTCCCCGCGCCACCGACGCACGTCCGATTCGTGGGCCTCGACTTCGCTCGCGATGACCTCGCGTCCGTGATGGTCACCGCCGGCTATCGCCAATCGACGCGCACCTTCATCCTCTGGGAGGGGGTCACCAACTACCTGACCGAGGCCGCCGTCGACACCACCCTACGGTGGTGTGCGCGCGCGTCTCCCGGCAGCCGGTTGCTGTTCACGTACATTCACCGCGACGTCCTCACCAAACCCGAGGCGTTCGTCGGCACGGAGCGCCTCTTCGCCTCCCTGGCGCGCGCCGGCGAGATGTTCACTTTCGGCATCGAGCCCGACCAGCTGCGGGGATTCCTCGCCGCGCGCGGCCTGTCGCTCGAGAGTGATGTCGGCGCCGCGGAGTATCGGGAGCGGTACTTCGGCCAGCACGCACGCAGCATGCGGGGACACGAGTTCTATCGGGTGGCGGTCGCCTGCATCAGCAGCGTGGACGGCTGACCCGTGTCATACCGCACACCCAGCCTGACGCGTGGCCACCGCTGAATCATGCGGGTTAGGGTGTTGCCCGGCGCGGTGTTAGGAAGGCAGCGATAGCGCGATGAACTGCGAATCGTGCGGCCACGAGAATCGAGACGGGGTTCGCTTCTGTGAGGAGTGCGGTGCCGCCCTGGCGCGGCGCTGCGCTGCCTGCGGTGCGGAGGTCCCTCCGACCGCGAAGTTCTGCGGCGGCTGTGGCGCGGCCCTCGCGGCGCCTCAGGTCGACAAGACCGAGACGCGCAAGGTCGTCACCATCGTCTTCGCCGACCTGATCGGCTCGACGTCGCTGCACGAGCGCCTCGACGCGGAGTCCACCCGCCGGGTGATGGACCGCTACTATCGCGCCCTGCGCGCAGCCGTGGAGACGCACGGCGGGACCATCGTCAAGCTGCTCGGCGACGGCGTCATGGCCGCGTTCGGCGTCCCGCAGGTGGCGGAGAACGACGCGGTGCGCGCGGTGCACGCGGCCGTCGCCATGCAGCGCGCCTTCCGCGAGCTGGTGCAGGAGCAGAGCGGGGTGGTCGGCGACTTGGGGCTCAGGGTCGCGGTCAACACCGGGGAGGTCGTCGTCAGCCGGGACAACAGCGACGTCGTCGGTGACCCCGTCAACGTGGCGGCACGGCTCCAGCAGGAGGCCCACGACGGCGAGGTGCTGATCGGGGAATCGACCCGCCGCCTGGTCAGCGAGGTGGTGACGCTGGCGCCGTTCGGCGCTTTGGCCTTGAAGGGCCGGAGCGAGACGGTCGCGGCCTACCGCGTCGTGTCGCTCGAGCGCCCGGCCGGCGCGACCGCCGCCGCGTTCGTCGGGCGCGACGACGAGTTGCGGCGCATCGCGGCCGTCTACGACGCGGCGCGCGCCGCGCGCGCCGCCCGGCTCGCGGTGATCCTCGGATCGCCCGGCCTCGGCAAGTCGCGCCTGCTCGGCGAGTTCGCGCGGCGGCTCGGCGAGGTCACGGTGCTGACCGCCCACTGCGACGCCGCCAGCGGCGCCACCTTCGCCCCGCTGGCCGACGCCTTGCGCGCCGTCCTGCACAGCGAAGAGAGCGCCGCCCCCGACACCGTACGCACCGCCATACACGCGGCGCTGCCGGGCGACGAATCCGAGCGCGCCCGCGTCGCCGACGGCGTCGCGGCGCTGCTCGCAGGCGCCCCGGAGCCACCGGAGGAGACGTTCTTCGTCGTCCGCCGCCTGCTCGCCGCGCTCGCCGGCGCCCAGCCGTTGGTGCTGGTGATCGACGACCTGCCGTGGGCCGAGCCGCTGCTCCGCGATCTCATCGAGCACCTGGTGCAGTGGAGCGCCGGGGTGCCGCTCGTCATCCTCGTCGCGGCGCGACCCGAGCTGCGCGACCGGCGGTCCGCCCTGACCGCGCCGGGCGGCGTGGTGAGCGACGTGATCACGCTCGCCGGCCTCGACGCCGCCGCCGCTACCCGATTGGCCGCCAACGTCATCGGCGCCGGCGAGCTGCCGGCCGCGATTGCCGGCCGCGTGTTGGCCACCAGCGAAGGCAACCCACTGTTCGTCGGCGAATTGGTCCGCATGCTCGTGCAGGACGGTGCGCTCAAGCGCGACGGCGATCGATGGACGACCGCGGTCGAGCTGGCCGCCCTGGAGATGCCGCCCACCATCCACGCCCTGCTCGCCGCCCGCATCGAGCGCCTGCGGCCGGAGGAATGCACGGTGTTGGAGCGCGCCGCCGTCATCGGCCGTCACTTCTCGCGCGCCGCCATCGCCCACCTTCTGCCGCACGAGATGAGCGACCTCGGCACCAGGCTCGAGTCGCTGCGGCGGAGCGAGCTCATCGAGCCCGACACCGGCTGGTTCCTCGGCGAGCCCGCGCTGCGCTTCCACCACGTCCTCATCCGCGACGCCGCCTACCGTCGTCTTTTGAAAGGCACGCGTGCAGAGCTGCACGCCCGCTTTGCCGACTGGCTCGAGGGCCGCATCGGCGGTGCCGTCGAGCACGACGAAACCATCGGATGGCACCTCGAGCAGGCACACCAGCACCTGCGCGAGCTCGCCCCGATCGATGCGGAGGGCCGCCGCGTGGGCGAGCGCGCGGCGCGCTATCTCGCCGCGGCCGGACGCCGGGCGCTGGCGCGCGACGATCTGCCGCCGGCCGCGAGCCTGCTCGGGCGCGCGCTCGACCGGCTCGATCCCGCCGACCCCGCCCGCGCCGACCTGGCGCTCGACTGGTGCGAGGCGCTGCTGTCGGCTGGCGACGTCGCCCATGCCAAAGCGGCCATCGACGAGCTCGCCCGCGTCATCGGCCAGCCCACTCCGCCCCCCGACCCCCGCCCCCCGACCCCCGCTCCCCGTCTGGCCGCCTGGCACACCTGCTTCGCCGGCCAGCTCGCCGTGCTCACCGACCCACAGGCGTTGCGCGCCACCGCCGAGGCGGTGGCGGCCGCTGGCGAGGCGCTGACGGCGGCGGGCGATGCGGCCGGCGAGGCGAAGGCCCACTCCGTGCACGCGTTGGCGCTCGCGCGTCTCGGCGCGATCGGAGCGTGCGAGGCGGCGCTGGATCGCGCCCTGGCGGCGGCGCGACGCGCCCATGACCGGCGGCGCGCGAACGCCGTGCTGGCCGGCGCTCCGCTCGCGGCCCTGTGGGGACCGAGCCCGGTGACGCGCGCCAGCGGCCGCTGTCTCGACGTCGTCCGCGTGCTGCGCATCACCCAGGGCGCGCCCGCCGTCGAGGCCGTGGCGTTGCGCTGTCAGGCGGTGCTCGAAGCGCTGCGCGGGCGGACCGAGGCCGCACGCCGCATGATCGCGTCCTCCCGCCACATGGTCGAGGAGCTCGGCATCATGCAGCGTCTGCTCGAGGCCGACGTCTTCGCCGGCCTGATCGAGCTGCTCGAGGGCGACGCCGCCGCCGCGGAACGCTGTCTGCGCGGCGCCTACGAGGGCTTGCGAGACCACGGGCTCGGCATAGACGCGGCCCAGGCCGCGGCGCTGCTCGGGCGCGCGCTGCTGGCACAGAACCGGACGGACGAAGCCGAAGCCCTCAGTCACGACAGCGAGGCGCTCGCCGGTGACGACCTCAAGGCCGCGATCGCGTGGCGTGGGGTGCGTGCCGAGGCGCTGGCGCGGCGCGGCGAGCACGCATCGGCGGTCGCGCTCGCGCGCGCCGCGGTCGACATCGCGGCGACGACCGATACGCTGCTCGACCACGCCGACGCTCGCCTCGCGCTCGCCGCGGCGCTGCGCGCCGCACACCGCGAGGCGGACGCCCTCGCCGAAGAGACCCGCGCCATCGAGCTGTGGGAGGCCAAGGGCGCGATCCTGCTCGCCGAGCGCGCGCGCCGTGGCGCACCGCGCGCGGAGCGCATCCCACGCATGCCGGTGGTCGATGGGATCGAGGTCGAACTGCTCGACGCGGATCAGGAGCCCGTCGGCGCTGACGAGGCAGGGTCGGAGCAGCTGTCGCTCGAAGACGCCCGTGCCGAAGCGCCGCCGAGGCGATTCGCCAACGCCGCGTCTCGAGCGGTGGATCGGTTCGAAGGCTGCTGGCGCGAGCGCGACTGGGACGGCATCGTAGCGGCGCACGCCCCGTCGTTCACGATGGACGACCGGCGCGCGCTGGTGGGCATGACGCTGTCAGGCGAGCGCTTCTTCGCGAGCCTGCGATTCCTGTTCGCCATGGGGTCGAGCGGCTGGCGGAACGAGCTCCTCGCCACCCGCGACGAACGGTTAGCCCTATTGCGCACAGAGTTCGCCGGGACGGTGGGCGCCGACGGCCCGATCGCGGTCGACCTGCTCAGCCTGGTCGAGGCCGACAGCGCTGGCCGCTACGGCGCGCTCGTCGTCTTCGACGTCGACGACCTCGACGCCGCCTACCAGGAGCTCGACGCGCGCTACGCGGCCGGCGACGGCGCACGGTATGCGGCGCTGTTGGCGGACCTGGAGACCTTTCGGCAGGCCATCGTGACCGGTGACCGCCTCGCGTTGACCCGCGTCCTCCCCGACGATTTCGAGCTGACGAGTCGGCGCCGCTTGGCCAATTCCGGGCGGTCGCTCAGCCGCGAAGAGCTCATCGAGAGCCTCGGCGTCATGTTCGAAGACCTGCGCGCGCGCGGGAGACTCTCGCTCGAGCATTTTCGAATCGGTCCCAACGCCGCGCTCGGCGTCTCCACCCTGCGCGGCAGCCGTGACGGCGGAGAGTTCGCGATCGATCTGGTCTTCGTGTTTATCCATGACGGCCGGCGTTTCAGCGCCTGCGAGCTGTTCGACCCCGACCAGCTCGACGCCGCGCAGGCGCGCAACAACGAGCTGTCTACCGTACGCCCAACGCGGGTGCGCATCGCCAACGCGGCGACCCGGGGCATGGACCGCTTCGTCGGCGCATGGGCGGCCCACCACTGGGACGTCGCTTCCAGATACGCGCCGGAATTCCGCCTCATCGACCGGCGCACGATCGTGCATCTGGATGTCGACCGCGAGCAGCATCTCCGCGGCCTCCGCCCCATGTTCGACATGGAGGAGTCGCGGTTCACGTTGGAGCCGCTCGCAACCCGCGGCGATCGGCTCGCACTCGCTCAGGTGCGTTTCGAATCGTCCGACGGGTCCATCGGCGCTAGCGAGGCTGCGTGGCTGCAGGTGGTCGAGGTGGACGCCGCCGGGGATTGCGCCGCGATGGTGATGTTCGATCTCACC
>Ga0335084_10002430_pt1 | contig 17936 bp, 15 predicted proteins | sample Lox_Sample_44_FD_206721 | JGI IMG/M metagenome (GOLD analysis project Ga0335084, IMG submission 206721) | Soil microbial communities from Loxahatchee National Wildlife Refuge, Florida, United States - Lox_Sample_4.4 | ecosystem: Environmental > Terrestrial > Soil > Wetlands | place: USA...
CCCTTCCGGTGGTTCGGTCGTGTCGCTCGGCGGCTCAGCCGAGCGCCACCGCGTTGATCAGGTTCGAGTCGCGGAGCTTCCGCAGCGCCTCACGCTCGATCAGGCGGACCCGCTCGCCGGACAGGCCGAGCACCTTCCCGGTCTCACGCAGGCTGAGCGGCTGCCCGTTCTCGAGGCCGTAGCGCAGCGCGACGACATGACGCTCGCGCTCGTCCAGCACCTTGTCGACCGCGCCGCCGATCTCTTCGCGGAGCAGCTGGTCCTCGACCTCGTTGAAGGCCGCGTCGGAGTCGATCTCCTCGATCAGGTCGCCGAGCTCCGTGTCCTCCCCGACCGGGGACTGCAGGGACAGCGGCTCGCGGCGGCCCATCTCGGTGAGGTCGTCGATCTCGTCCACCGTGGTATCGAGCGCCTTGGCCAGCTCCTCACGCGTGGGCTCACGGCCCATCGACTGCGCGAACTGGAACCGCGTGCGGTTCAGCTTGCGGAGCCGGTCGTGGATGTGCACCGGCAGCCGGATCGAGCGCGAGCGATCGGCGATCGCACGCGTGATCCCCTGGCGGATCCACCACGTCGCGTAGGTGGAGAACTTGAACCCGCGGCGCCAGTCGAACAGCTCGACGGCGCGCATGAGGCCGATGTTCCCCTCCTGGATGAGGTCGAGCAGCGGGAGCCCCTGACCCTGGTACTTCCGGGCCACGGAGACCACCAGCCGCAGGTTGGCCATGATGAACCGCTGACGCGCAGCCTCGGCCTTGCGGACGTCGGCTCGCGCCTTCGCGATGCTCTTCTCGGACCGGAGGCGACCGGCGCGGAGTCGATCCTCCGCCTCCTTGCCGCCTTCGATGGTCATGGCGAGCTCCACCTCTTCCTCCTTCGTCAGCAGCGGCTCGCGGGCCGCGGCCTCGAGGTAGAGGCGGAGATCGTCAGCGTCGTCGGTCCCAAGGGGACGCGCCGGCTCAGGCACTTCGTATCACGCTCCTGTCCGGGACCGCTCCGCTGCAGGGCACAGCGTTGCGATCCTGGGAACTCGGGGTCGTTCCTGTGACGAGCGGCCCTGACTGGGATGACGTGCAGAAACGCCTTTGCCGCTCGCCAGCCATGGTAGGCGCTCCCTTCCTATCTGTAAAGCTCAGGCCGTGTGGAGGTCGTGTGAAGGCCGCTTCGACCCCCGGTCACGATCCCACTCCCTGCCTTCGCCATCCCCGCCTACAACGTTCGAGGGGGTGCGAGATATGCCCGGGATGACCGCCGGTCACGCAGCGGACCGAGCATCGTTGCCGGGAGGCCCGGATAGGCTGCCCCAGATGGCATCGGACCTGCCGCCGCTGCGGACCGCCGACGTCGACGGCCCGGTCGTCTATCGGGAGTGGGACGGACCGCCCGGGACGACGTTCGTCCTGCTCCACGGGCTCGGCGGCTCGCACCTGAACTGGGTCGAGGCGGCTCCCGGTCTCGCGGGACTCGGTCGGGTGCTTGCGCCCGACCTCCCCGGGTTCGGGCGGTCGCCTCGAGGCGCCCGAGGAACGCGGCTCATGGACTCGCGCGCGGCGCTCTCGGGGTTCCTCGATGCGGTCGACGCCGGACCGGTGATCGTGGCCGGGAACTCGATGGGCGGCGCGATCGGGTTCCTCGAAGCCGCGGTGGAGCCCTCAAGGGTTCGAGGGCTCGTCGCGACCTCGTCGGTGTTCCCCTGGGCGCGAGGGGGACGGCCCCATCCGCTCGTCCTCGGAACGTTCGCGCTCTACGACTCGCGGTGGCTGGGCGAGCGGATCGTGGCGAGCCGCCGCCGGGCCGTCGACCCGGAAACCGTGGTCGCGTTCAGCCTCCGCCTGCTGACCGTCGATCCCGGCCGGATCCCCCGGGACGTCGTCCGCCTCCAGGTCGAACTGCTCCGCCAGACGCGGGACGACCCCGATCTCCCCCGGTCATTCGTCGAAGCCGCTCGCTCGATCATCCGCTACGTCCGCGATCCGGCCGTCGGCCGCCGAGCGATGGACGCCGTGCGCAGCCCGGTGCTCGTGATCCACGGACGGCAGGACCGGTTCGTGCCGGCAGCGTTCGCCGAGGCCGCCCTGGCGCAGCACCCGGGATGGCGTGGACGGATCCTGCCAGCGGTCGGTCACGTGCCGCACATGGAAGCGCCCGCCCGCTGGCTCGCCGAGGTGGCGGAGTGGCACGCGGCCGCGATCCGATAGCTCAACCGGCACGCGATCCGAGCCGACTCGCGGCGGCGGCCTCGAGGTCATCCACGCCGCGCTCGATCCCGCGTGCCAGGACGTCGATGTCCTTCAGGACGTCCCAGTCGGCGGTGAGCCCGAACGCCATCGTGCCGCCCAACGAGGTGCACGCGACCGACAATCCGCACGTCTCCCCGAGCGGCATCGCCGGATAGCTCGCCACCAGACGCGCGCCCCCCAGGTAGAGCGGCACCTGCGGCGCCGGCACGTTCGATACGACGAGGTTGAACCATCGCCCGCGGGAGACGAGCCGGGCCGCGGCGGCGTGCAGCGCCGGCGGGGCGTACGCGCCGAGGCCGATGATCGCGTCCGCGGACACCGCCATCGAGCCGGACTTCAGCTCCTCGGTCGCCGCGCGAACCTTCGACAAGCGTGAGCGGGGCGTCATGCGCCCGACCGGGATCTCGACGAACGCCGGGGCGATGCGGTTCCCGACGTCGCCCGCCTCGGCGCGCGATCGGACCGAGACCGGCACCATCACGCGCAGCGTTCGTCCTTTCGTGGTGTCGCCACGGGCGGCCAGCAGCGCATGCAGACCGATCGCGACCGCGGTCAGCACGACGTCGTTCACCGTTCCCCCGAGCGTGCGCTTGATCGCGCGCAGCCGCTCGAAGGCGACCTCGGCGGTCGCGAAGCGTCGAGCCGGCTCGATCTTCGCGTCGAAGGGACCACGGGGGGCTGCTCCCATCCCGACGATCGAGCCCATCCCCGACAGGGTGCGTCCGATCGAATCGAGTGCGCGTCTCGGCGTCCGTGCCGCGTCGGCGAGCGTCTCGATCGGGTGAGACGTCATCTCGCGGATCGCGTCGCGCACCATCTCCTCGCGCGACGGCGTCGGTTCGGCGACCCACGGCTGGGCGGGCGCGCCGAGCGGCGCGTCCGGTTGGAGATCGAACAGGGCCGAGCCGATCAGCATGCCGCCGATGCCGTCCGCGAGCGCATGGTGGAGCTTCAGCAGGACGGCGGTTCGATCCTCCGCCAAGCCCTCGTAGACGTACAGCTCCCACAGCGGCTTCGAGCGATCGAGCGGGCGCGAGAGCACGCGCCCCACCGCGCGCTCCAGTTGGAGCCGCCCACCCGGGGCGGGGATCGCCGCACGGCGCAGGTGGAAGTCGAGGTCGAACCGGTCGTCGTCGACCCAGAGCGGACGCGCTAGGTTCCCGGGGACGGGGAGCACCCGTTGCCGGAGCCGGGGCGCCAGGTGCAGTCGCGCCTCGACGACGCGAACGACGTCCTCGTACGAGAGCGGACCGTCCTCCCGCGGCGCGAACAGCGAGACGCCGGCGACGTGCATATGCATCGCAGGCGTCTCGAGGTACAGGAAACTCGCGTCGAGGCTCGTGAGGCGATCCGGGGCCATGGGCCCATGCTAGGGTCCGCGCCGATGAGGCGACGACCCGTCCTTCGCGGCCTGACCGCGTTGCTGGTGGTCGTTCCTGCGGTGTTGGCGGCGGCTCCTCCCGCACGCGCGGACGAGGGGTACGGCGCGACGGTGAGCGCGATCGACGACGCGTTCGATCAGCAGGTGGTCCGGATCCAGCCGGGGCAGTCGGTCGAGTGGACCATGGACGGCCGGGCGGATCACACGGTGACCGCCGACGACGGCTCGTGGGACTCGGGCCGCCTGACGCCGGGCGGGGGGTTCGAGCAGACGTTCACGAAGCCGGGCGTGTACCCCTACTACTGCAGGTACCATGGCTCACCCGGCGCCGGCATGATCGGCACGGTGCTGGTGGGCAACGTCGATCTCCCGGGGCCGAGCGGGGATGTCGGCCCCGGCCGCGAGCCGCCGCCGACCCGGTACGCGCCGACGGTTCGCGTGCCGCAGGACTTCGCGACGATCCAAGAGGGTGTCGACCATGCGCGGCCGGGAGGGTTGGTGTTGATCGCCCCCGGCGTCTATCACGAGTCGGTCAGCGTCACGACCCCCTACCTGACGATCCGGGGGGTAGATCGCAACCGCACGATCCTCGACGGCGACCTCACGAAGGGGAACGGGATCGCGGTGTTCGACGCCGACGGCGTCTCGATCCAGAACCTCACGGCTCGGCGGTTCGCCCTGAACGGGTTCTACTGGAACGACGTCCATGGCTACTGGGGCTCGTACCTCACGGCCTACGACAACGGCGACTACGGGATCTTCGCCTTCGGCTCCGACTACGGGCAGTTCGATCACTCGTACGCGAGCGGGTCGCCGGACTCCGGCTTCTACATCGGACAGTGCGATCCGTGCCATGCGCTCATCACCGACGTGATCAGCACGGACAACGCGGCCGGCTTCAGCGGTACGAACGCGGGCGGCGATCTCGCGATCGTGAACAGCGAGTGGACCGGCAACCTCGCGGGCATCGTGCCGAACACGCTCGACTCCGAGGCCGGGCCGCCGCAACACGACATCTTGATCGCGGGCAACGACGTCCACGACAACAACAACCGGTCGGCGCCGACGCTCGCGCTCACCTACCCGTCCTTCGGCATCGGGATCCTCGTGACGGGCGGGCGGGACGACCAGGTGACCGGGAACCTCGTCGAGGACCAGCGCACGTACGGCATCGTCGTCCTTCCGATGCTCGACCGGAACCTCTGGACGACCAGCGGGAACGCCGTGACCGCCAACGTCGTGCATCGCAGCGGCCTGGCCGATCTCGCACTCGGTGCGCCGTCGGCCGGGGGGGACTGCTTCGCGGGCAACCAGCACGTGACGAGCCAACCGCCCGCGATCGAACTGCTCTACCCCTGCAGCGGGTTCCGGCCGTTCCCCGGCGGCGGCGGCTCGATGGCGCCGACGCTCGAGGCGCTGACCCGCTACCTCGATGCGCAGGACGGCACCTTCCCGCACGGCGATTGGCGGACGCAGCCGGCTCCGCCGCCGCAACCATCGATGCCGGGCAACCCTGCGAACGCCCCGCCGAACCCTGCGGTCCCGGGGGAGAACGTTCCACAGACCTTCCGGATCCGTCCGATCGAGGAGATCCGGTCGACGACGGGCCAGACCGTTCCGAAGGAGATCGCCGTGTTGGGGATGCCGCTCGCAACCTCGTGGTGGAGCCTCCTGCTGGGGCTCTACGGCTACATCCTGCCGTTCGTCCTGTACGCCTCGTGGGTCGCGATCGCCATGTGGGACCTGATCCGCCAGGAATCGTCGTCGATCACGCACCGGGCACGCTGGATGCTGGTCGTCCTCGCGGTGCCGTTCGTCGGTCCGCTGCTCTACTTCGGCTTCGGTCGATCGCCGATCCCGCGGCAGCTGCGGTTGGTCCTGACGGTCGGCGCGATCGCGATCTACGCGGTGTTCCTGCTGCTCGGCGTCCTGCTCGGCGGCTGAGCCCTCCCCGACCTCATGCGTCGAGCTGGATCCGCATGCGCTTGTTCGCCTTGCCCTTCGACTCGGTCTTGACGACACGGACGCGACCGACCTCTGCGGTCGAACGGACATGGGTGCCGCCGTCGGCCTGCTTGTCGATGCCCTCGATGTCGATGATCCGGACCGGGTCGACCGAGGCGGGGACCAGGTTCACCTTCGTCCGGATCAGGTCGGGATCCGCGAGCGCCTCGGCGCGCGGCAGGACGAGGACGTGGACCGGACGATCTTCGGCGAGCCGCGCGTTCAGCAGCTCCTCGACCTCGGTGCCGAACCCCTTCGACATCGAATCCAGCTCGAAGTCCATCCGCGCGACGCCGCCGGACTCCATGTTGCCTCCGGTCACCTTCGCCCCGAACCCGGTGAAGACCACGCCGGACAGCGCGTGCAGCGCCGTGTGGGTCCGCATGTGCATGTGGCGGCGGTCCCAGTCGATCGTCGCGGTGACGGCCGTCCCGGCCGCCGGCGGCCGGCCCTCGATCACGTGGAGCACCTTCCCCGTCTCGCGAGCGGTGAGGGTGTCCGTCACGGTGACCTCGCCGCCTTCCCAGGCGAGCATGCCCGAGTCGCCCGGCTGGCCGCCGCCGCGCGGGTAGAACACGGTGCGATCGAGGACGACGCCCTCGTCGGCGACCTCGAGGACGACCGCCTCGCAGGTCGCGAGGTACGCGTCGGTCGCGTAGAGCCGCTCCGTCATGGCGGCAGATACTACTTCGGGCCAAGATCGGGCCAAAGATCGCGCTAGAGATCCGGCTCGACCGTCCGCTGTCCGCGGGCGAGCGTCGCGATCACGGCCGCACTCAGGATCAGCGCCCCGCCGACCACGGTCGCCACGGTGAGCGGTTCGTTCAGCAGGAGCGCGGCCAGCACCGCCACCGTCAGGGGTTCGAGCACGCCGATGATCGCGTTCCGCACGGCGCCGATCCGCTGCAAGCTCGCGATCATGCACACGAACGCGCCGGCCGTGAACGCGCCCATCCCGAAGACGCGCAACGCGGCCTCGGAGCCGTGCGGGAGGACCCACGAGTGGAGGACCAGGCCGTAGGTGAGGTTCGCGATCGAGGCGCCGGCCGCGAGCCATGTCGCGGTCGTGAGCGGGTTGGTGCGGTGCACGACGCGATCGACGCCGATCAGGTAGCCCGTGTACGCGATCGCGCAGGCGAGGGCCAGCATGATCCCGATCGGGGCGACGTCGACGCCCGAGCCCGCCACCACGACCACGGCGGCGCCGCCGATCGCCAGCGCGAGCGCCGCGATCAGCGGGACCGCCGGCACGCGGCGGTCGAGCGCGATCGACGCCAGCATCACCCACACGGGATACGTGTAGAACAGCAGCGTCACCGCGGCCGCCGTGCCGTGGTTCAGCGCCGAGAAGTACAACGCGGATTCGGTGCCGTACCCGAGGGTCGCGGCCACGACGAGGCCGAGTCGCTCTCCGCGTTCGGGCACGAGCGGCGACCGGGTCGCGAGAAGCACGGCCAGCAGCAGCACGGCGGTGATCCCGAAGCGGAACGTCAGCAACGCGAACGGCGGATCGCCGTGCAGCAGGCCCTTGCCCAAGATCACGACGAACGCGAACAGGACGCCCATCAGCACGCACAGGAGCGAGCCGGTCAGCTCCGGGGTGGACGACGCTCGCCGGAGACGATGCGCACGCTCCGTCACGCCGTGCCTCCGAGGAAGTCGCTGACCCGGCCCACGAGGGTCGGGATCGCCTCCAACAGCTCCTGCTCGGAGGCGAGCATGATCAGCTCGGCCTTCGGCATGAGGTCGACGAGGACGCGGGCGAGTTCGGCCGGATGGATCGCATCGCCCTCGCGGGCGATCACCAGGGTCGGTGCGCGGACGCGGCGTAGCAGGGACCGATCGGCGATCGCCACGTCGCGCGTGACCTCGCGGATGGCCCGCGCCACCCCGGTCGGGTTCAGGTCCTGCCACAGGAGCAGATCGATGTCCCGCAGCCACGGCCGCTCCTCGTAGTCGGCGGCCCTGCCGGACCCCTCGAGGATCCGTTCGATCGCCTCGTCGGCGGGCAGCGACTCCAACAGCTCGGCCGTCCGCTCGAAGTCGGCGTGCTGCGTCGACGTCAGCGGGCGGTCGAGCGCGGCCGGCAGCACGAACACCAGACGCTCGAACCGCTCGGGATCGGCACCGAGGAGATGCGTGATCGCTCCGGCCCCGAGCGACGTCCCGACCGCCTGCGTGGCGCCGTAGGCACGCGCGACCGCGTCGACGTCGCCGGCGAAGTCCTCGAACCGGTACGACCCGGGCTCCGCCACGTCAGAGTGCCCGTGCCCTCGGAAGCAGAAGCGGATCTTCGTGCCAGGCGCAGCCGGCGTGAACGCGGCGAGCTCGGTGCAGGAGTTCGTGAGGCCGTGCGCGAACACCGTGACCGGCAGACCGTCGCCGTCGACCTCGACGTGGAGGCGGATGCCGTCGCGGGCGCGGACCTCGGCCACCGAGGCCTGCTAGTCGGCCGCGGGGATCGGTCCGGCCTGTGTCTCGGGCAGGTCGTCCTGCGGCGCGAAGTCCCCCCGGATCCGCCGCGCCCAGAGCGCGATCAGCGTCGTCAGCCCCAGGAAGAGCAGCCCGGACACCACGAGGATCGCACGGGTCCGCGCCGGATCGTCCTCGATCCACACGAACGACAGGATGATCGCCGGCACGATGAAGCCCAGGTTGTACGCGATGTCGTAGAGCGCGAACGCGCGCCCGCGGAAGTCATCGGGCATCGCCTGCTGCGTGATCGTGTCCGACGCGATCTTGCCGAGGAAGAACGAGAAGAACCCCGTGAAGAGCATCGCCGCGAATCCCGCCTTCGAGACCGACGCACCGAACACGACGGTGCCGGCGCCGAGCAGGAACATGGAGGCGAGCAGGAGACGGATCGGCGGCACGCGGTCCTTCAGCTTCTGAGCCAGCACCAGCCCGAGCGCCCCACCGGCCAACCCGCCGATGCCCGACAGGACCAGCGCGAGCGAGTCCGCCTTGTTCACCCCCCCCTGCACGAGGTTCTTCGCGTAGAGCGCGAACACGAACAGGCCGAAGCCCCAGAACTGGTAGCGGAGCATCTGGAACGAGGTCAGGCCGAGCGCCGCCGCGGGCCTCGCGGCCACCTCCTTCAGGCCGGCCCACACGGAGCGCAAGACGCGTCGCGCCTCGTAGCCGAACGACGTGACGTGGGTGGTCATCTCGACGTGCTGCATCCGGCGCGAGGCGAAGGCCGCGGCCACCAACACGGCGGCCCCGCCGAGCACCACGACCCAGGACGCGAGGATGCTGGTACCGACCACGGCGATCGCGATGCCGACCACCTGGAACAGCGCACCGCCCGCTTGCGACAGCGCATTGCCCTGCAAGAGGTCCTTGCCCGAAAGCACGTCGGGCATCGCGGCGGACTTCACGGCGAGCGCGACCCGGACGCACGCCTGCGCCGCGATGAGCCCAAGGATCAGGGCCACGGTGTCGAAGACCATCCCCTCCGACGAGCGATCGCCCAGGGGCGCGAGCGCGACGAGCGCGACCACGCCGACGACGCCGGCCGTCAGGAGGCCGGTCCACCAGATCACCCGTCGACGAGGGAACCGGTCGATGAACACGCCGATGAACGGCGACAACAACGTGTAGGGAACGTAGAGCCACAGGACGACCTTCAGCAGGTAATCGGCCGACGGCACGTCCTGCACGTCGAAGCCCTTCTGTCCGCCGAACCCGATCGACTTGCCGATCGCGCCCTGGACGATGCCCTGCCCGGCCTGCGCCATGAACTGCACGGCCATCAGGACCGCGAAGGACGGCACCGCGAAGACGGCGAACATCCGGTCGAAGAACCCACCGAACGACTCGAGGGGGCGGCTGAGCCACCGATCCGCGACGCGGAAGGCGAGGCCCGCACCCACGGCGACGCCGACGACCGCCCATCCCTTCACGGTGCTGAGCGGCCCGCGCCACACGGCGAGGGTGAAGATGCCCGAGAGCAGGAGCAGGACGACCGACGTCCCCGGGATCAGGGCGAACCGATCCACCGTCGTCCGCAGGCCGAACCACGGGGCCGCCAACGCGCCGGGCACGACGAGCAGGAAGGCCAAGATCGCGATCACGAGCAGCGTGTGGGCCGGGTTCGCGAGCGGTCCGGGATGGTTCTCGAGCGCCGCGATCGTCTCGCTCGCCACCTGGTTCGCCTGCGCGACGACGGCCGGCGGCGGGGTCCACAGGCCCGGCCCCTGCACGACGGCGACGTCCGGACCGATCGCGACGCCGGAGGCCATCGCGGCATCCAGTCGTTGCTGCTCGAGCTCTGGCGTGCACGTCGCCTCGCCGTTGCACAAGCCGCCGTAGTACTCACGCACCACGAACACGGCGGGCGGCTGGGGGTAGTCGCGCAGCCGCTTCTGCACTTCGCCGAAGTGGCTCTGCGCGGCACGGTCGTACCCGACGCTCCCTTCGCTGCTCGTCGTGACCTCGCCGGCGAGGAAGTTCTGCAGGGATCCGAGGTACGTCGCCTGGTATTTCGCCGAGGTGCCCGGCAGGCCCGTGCGGAACACGTTCGTGTAGGTCTTCGCCCAGCCGTAGGCGGTGTTCGAGCCGGTCGAGTCGTTCGCATCGGTGTCGTTGACGACCAGGATCAGGGGTCGCGACCCGGCCGCGGCCGCGACGACGTCGACCGCCGCGAGCGAGCCGCGGACCGACTGGTTCGGGTACTGGTTCGCCACGCTCACCCATCGGTGCTGGAGGCCGTCGACCAGCAGGAACCCGAGCGAGCCGACCACGAGGACCGACGCGGCGGCGATCGCGATCCCCCGGCGGATGCCGTCCCGGGATCCGAACGCTGCCCCGAGGAGCCCGACCACCGCGGCGAGCGACACGATCACGAAGACCCAGCTGTCGATCTGCGGCTGGGTGAGCGCAGCGCCGTTCACGAACCACGCGACCACGATGACCCCGAGCGCCACCGAGAAGCCGCGGACGAGGCTCCGCCGGTCGGGATGCGTGCGCGCCCAGCGGATCACCGCGAACGCGCCGAGGCCGACGAGGGCGATCGGCGCCGCCGTCGCGTTCATGAAGCGGTAGTAGGGCACGACCGGCGAATTCGGATCGCCCGAGACCTGGTCGGCCGTGCCGAGGATCATCGACGCGGCGCCGACGAGCGGCAGGAGCCACCACGCGGCCGTGACGTCGAACCCGTCGGCCGGCTCCCGGCGCGTTCGAGCGAGCCAGACGGTCGACCCGATCGCGATCGCGATGAACGGCACCACGATCAGCGGCTGCATCGAGCCGATCCAGTCCAGGAGCCGGTCGACGAAGAAGGCCTTCGTGTACGGGGGCGGGAGCGCCGCATCCTTCAAGCTGGCGCTCGGGCCCCAGATGCCGATCACCCAGCACGCCAGCCCGAGCACCATGCCTGAGCCGACCGACAGGAGCGTCGGACCGTCCGAACGGAGCGCCGAGCCGAGCCGGAACCGGGACGTGACGAGGTGGAAGCCGAACACGGCCAGGAGCGTCACGCCGAACAACACGCAGGTGGTGGGGTGCGTGAACGCCGCTGCGATCCCGATCAGGAACAGGGCCGTGCGCGCGCCCCACGACGTCTTCGCCGCCTGGAGGAACGGCAGCATCAAGGCCAGCAGGAACAGGACGGTGATGTTGTCGAGGTACCCGACGTACGGTGTCGTGAGGAACAACGCGACCGTGGCGAGCAGCATCGTCAGGAACGCCACGGGATCCCCGCGACTCCGGACCGCGCCGGCGCCGAGGGCCAGCCCGGTGAGGATCGGCACGCCCAGCATCAGGAACTTCGCGAAGGTGTAGGTGTCGATGCCGACGACGCGCTGGAGCAGCGCGCCCTCGAGCGGCACCGTCACGCGATAGCCCCCCGAGAACAGGCCGTTCGGACCCCATTCGCGGACGATCGATCCGGGATCGTCCTGCATCACGACGTTGGCCCGCCACGTGTACCAGGCGGGATCGCGGGTGGGCGCCGCCAGGCTCGGATCCGCGACGAAGCGCCAGCCGAGCGCCCCGAGCATCAGCAGGGTCGCGATCGCCAGCACCCACCACGCGCCCAACGGGTCGGGCCGGGCAGGCGCCGCGGGATCGCTCGGCGGCGTCGGCTGCAGGGCCTGCGGTTGGGTTCTCACTCGGATAGGTCCTCTTCTCCACCTCGCGCCCGGCGGACGAGGGGCGCGCGAGCACCCGGCTCGCACGACCGCGTGAGTCTACCGCCCGCCCTTCCAGCCTCCGGACGACGGGTCGACGCCGTGATCAGTCCTTCCACATGTCCTCCCGCCGAGGCGGCCGCCGAGGCGGACGTTGGGGCCGTTGGGCCGGCGCCGGCCGGGATCGCCGGCGGACGAGCGCGACCAGCACAAGCACGACCCCGGCGACCACGGCCAGCCCCGCGAGGACGATCGGCAGGCTCCGTCCGGACGATGCGGAGCCCGCCGGCCCGACCGGGATCGCGGTCTGTCCGACCGCGAAGTAGCCGAACCCGTCGATGCTCGCGTGCACGAGCTGACGGCCGATGGAATCCGTGCTCGGGATCCGCGTCCACGTGCGGGCGTCGTCGGAGCGCAGCATCGCGTCGGAGAAGCCGCCGCCGGTGAACAGGAGCGGATACGCCAGCACGAGCGTCCCGGGCTTCCGCAGGGCGCCGACCGGATCGCCGCTCGGCTCATACGTCGCGACGATCCGGAGCACGTTGCCGGCGATCGATGCGCCGCCGGGAAGGTGGACGTCCGCGACGGGCGCGAGCGGGGTCATCGCGAGCCGCACGGACGAGTCGGCGCCGTGCGGCGCGATCGCGCCGGTCGCGAGGGCGACGTCGGCCTGGAGATCCGGGGTCGGGAAGACCCCCGCGGCCGACCCGGACGCCGGATCGAGCCGGATGCTCGTGCTGCCGGGGGTCGGCGGACGGTTCAGCGTGGCGAGCGGCGGCGGCGGGCTGACCCATCGGTAGAGCGCTGGCGGCGTCAACCCGTCGAGCACCGGTGCCGCCCCGAACGGGTCCAGGTGCGCGCTGATCGCCGCGAGGAGGAGGTAGACCACCACGACCGCGCCGCCGGCCAGCAGGGCTCGGCGTGGGGCCGTCACCGGAGGATCCGGATCGGGTCGATCCGGGCTGTCGCGAACCGCGGAGGCCACACGACCGCGCGCACCCCCGGGCGGACCCACTCCCAGATCACGCTCATCGCGCGGAGGTTCGCGCCCGGATCGGGCGAACCGGCACCGGCGAACTCGAGACCGCTGCCGTTGGGCAGGCCGCCCATCGGGATGCGGGCCGATCGCGCCGCCGCCGCGATCGCCGCCGGCGTGGTCGACGAGGCCGCCGGCATCACGGTCGTGAACAGCGCCCACGCGGCCGAGAAGCCGGCGAGCGCCGCGGCGCTCATGTCCGAATGGAACGTCGACTCGTAGGCGTTGCGCGCGCGGTCCAGGATGGCGCGCCCGCTCGCGGTGAGTCCGGCCGGGTTCACGTACTCGCCGTCGAGCTTGTCCGACGCGAACAGACCAACCGCATCCTTCCCCAACGTCAGACCGAAGGCGGGCATGCAGTAACTGGAGGAGGTGCCGATGTTCGACACCAATCGCAGCCGCTGCCGCACCATCTGGCGGCGGAGCGCGATCCCGTCGCGCACGTACGCGGAGACGAAGAGCACGTCCGGCCGCACGGCCGCGATCCGCCGGACGACGGCCGCCGCGTCGAGGCTGCGCGCGTCGTAGGGGAACCGGCCAACGAACGGGAGGTGCAGCGCGGCGATCTCACGAACGGCGCCGTCGGCCACCGCGGTGCCGTAGACGTCATCGACGTTCGCGACCGCGAACCGCAGCGAGGACGCGGCCCGGCCGAACATCGGCGCCAACCGTTCCGCCTCGAAGGACACCGCGGCTGCACCGAGGAGCTGACCGCTCGGCGCGACCCGGAAGAACCGGTCACCTCCCGGGGGAGCCATCGAACCGACGGCGCCCGTCTCCCAGAACACCATGCCCCGCCGGGCGGCTTCGGCCGCCGCCGGCTGCGAGATCGTGCTGCCGTAGCTGCCGAGGACGATGCCGATCCCCCGATCGGCGAGGGCGTCGACCGCGCCGGGCGCCGCGTCGCCGCCCGCCACGTCGACGGCGTCGAGTTGGATCGGGCGGCCGTCGATCCCGCCGTCGGCGTTCGTCAGGTCGACGGCGAGGCGCACCCCCCGGTACTCGTCCCGGCCGCCCGGTCCCTGCGATCCGGTCAGTGGATAGACGGCTCCCACACGGATCGGATCGGGCGAGCGCGTGCAGGCGACCGACGCCACGATCGCCAGCCCGGAGATCACGGCCGCGACCCGCTTCACCGGAGCACCGCCAGCAGGTTCGCGGCCGCGTGGGTCGCTGCCGGCGCGCCCCACGTGCCCGAAGCCCAGCGCTGCCAGGAGAACAGCAGCCCCGCGCCGAGGTCGACCCAGAACACCGCCGGGCCGTAGATCGGGACGTGCACTGCGGCGAACAGCAACGCCGATCCGCCGATGGCGGCGACCGCGCCGAAGCGGAGCAGCCCGCCGTAGACGAGCCGACGGAAGAATGCCTCCTCCGCGACGGCGGCGAGCAGATCGAGGCCCAGCACCTCGGGCCCGTGCGCCCGCGGGAACGCCGGTCCCCAGCCGGCGGCGAGCGCGACCGCGCAGAGCCCGATCACCAGCACGAGCGGCGTGCCGACCCGCCCGTCCGATGCGGCCGGCAGCGCGAGCGCCACCGACGCGGTGCCGAGCGCGAGGTAGGTGAGCCCGAACAGCACCGGCGCGTTCGCGTCGCCGAGCGCCGCGAGGCGCAGCACGAGAGCACCGAGGCCGGCGACGATCATGCCCGCCACGAGCAACCCGTCGGAGCGTTCGGCCAGCGGGGCGCGGGACGCGGAGGCGCTCACGGGTCGACCTCGAACTCGGTCTGCGCGATCACCCGAGGATCGAACGGAAGGTGATCGGACGCCACGAACTCGACCTGGAGGATGTGCATGCCGCCCGAGACGTTGCGGACGACGTCGGACAGCGAGAAGTTCATGGACACGATCCGGTCGTCGACGTAGACGTGCAGGTGCCCTCGGACTGGGGAGATCGCCGTGGTCGTCGCGGGGACGATCTTCGCACCCCGTAGCCGGACGGTGATGGAAACGGAAGTCCCGTGGATCACGGCCCCGTTCACCGGCGAGACGATCGTCAAGGTCGCCGGGCTGCTCGGCCGAGCCGATACCGCTGCGGAGGGTCCGGTCGACCCGGAGGAGGAACCTCCGCTCGAACAGCCGACGAGCAGGGCGACCGCCGCGGCCAGGACGAGACCCCCGGGCCCCCATCGGGAGGATCTCGCGCACGCGGGTCCCTCGCCCCGAGGGCCCGCGCACCCGGGAAGCGATCCCCCGCCAAGGGCCGCGAACGCGGCGTTGCTGAGGCCGAGGCCGACACGCCAGAGCCGCTTCTGCACAGGGAAGATCCCGACCATCGGCGCGGATATGCCGACGACCGCCCTCGCGGCGAGAGCGAGCTGCACGAGCGGCAGCCTATCTCGCGCGTACGGTCGAGGGGGTTAGGAAGGCACGCAAGTCGGCGTCATCGTCGACGACGGGAGTCGCCGCAGGTGCGTGCTGGGCTGGCTCGACCGTGGACCCACTCACAGGGTGGGGCGCGACGTTCGTGTCGATCGGTCCAACCCGGCGGAACGGACCTGGAGATCAGCCATCGCATTCGCCAACGGCTGCTGAGGAGGCGTCCTCGCGTCTAGCGAACCTCGCCGGCGTGCGCGACGGCATCGCGGACGATGTGAGCCACGTGTGTATCGGCGAGCTCGTAAGCGACCTCACGACCTCGCCTCCTCGTGCGCACCAGGCCGGCGCCCCGGAGGACGCGGAGGTGTTGGCTGACGAGCGGTTGGGGAACATCGAGGGCGTCGACGAGCTCGTGGACGCAGTACGAGTGGTCCGCGAGGAGGTCGATCACCGCGAGCCGCACGGGCGCGGTGAGCGCGCGAAGGAGTCGCCCGGCTTCCTCGTACGGATCGAGCGCGGGGTGGGGAACAGGCAGGCGCTTGTCGCCATCGCGATGGAACCCTCGGACCGCCTCCACCATCGACCCTTCCATGCAGATATGCGTCTTAGACAATATCTCCCCCACCAGGTTCCATGACCGACATGATCATGCGAGGAAAGGTGCGTGCTCTGATCGGGATGCTCCTCGCGGCTGCCGTGACCGCCGGATGCTCCAGCTCGAGCGACGGGCGAGGGACCACCTCCGGAACCGAACCGATCAACGTGGTCGCTGCGGAGAACTTCTACGGCGATATCGCGAAGCAGATCGGCGGTTCCCACGTTACCGTCACGTCCATCCTGTCCGATCCAGATGCGGATCCGCACCTGTACGAACCCGGCACGGCCAATGGCGCGGCGGTGGCCGCAGCCCGACTGGTTATCGACAATGGGGTCGGGTACGACAGCTTCATGGACAAGCTCCTCGATGCTTCGCCGGATCCGAACCGGAAGGTCGTGACCATGGCCGATGTCCTGCATATCAGCGCTTCCGACGCCAACCCGCACCTGTGGTACGACCTGCCGCACGTCCCCCAGATCGCCGCAGCGATCGCGGACGGTCTGGGCGCCGTGGACCCGGCGAACCGGCCCTACTACGAGGCTCAGGCGTCAACGTTCGACGCCTCCCTGAAGCCGCTCGACGACGCGGTTGCCCAGATCAAGGCGACCGACGCCGGGGATCCCGTCGCATACACGGAGCCGGTGCCCGGCTACCTCCTGCAAGCCGCGGACCTCACGGTCGAGACGCCCGAGGCGTTCGCCATAGCGATCGAAGAAGGCAACGAGCCGTCACCGCAGGCGGTGGCCGACATGAACGCACTCCTCACGGGAAAGAAGATCAAGGTCCTCCTGTACAACAGCCAAGCGACGTCGCCGATCACCGAACACCTGCTGCAGCTTGCGGACCAGAACGGCGTCCCGGTGGTCCCCGTGACGGAGACGCTCCCACCCGGCAAGACGTTCCAGGAGTGGCAGCTCGGACAGGTCCAAGCCCTCGCCGCGGCGTTGAAGGGATGACCGCCGGCGCACCGGTCGTCGAGATCCGCGCCGGGAAACTCCGGTTCGGAGGCAGGACGCTGTGGCGGGGTCTCGACCTGAGCGTTGCACCGGGAGAGTTCCTGGCGATCCTGGGCCCGAACGGCGTGGGCAAGACATCGCTGCTCCGCGTGCTCCTAGGGCTCACGACCCTCACCGAAGGGAGCGTCGAGGTCCTCGGCCGCCCGCCGGCCCGAGGAAGCTCCTCGGTCGGATACGTGCCCCAACAGCGGGCGTTCGAGCAGACGCTGCCTCTCCGAGGTCGTGACCTCGTCGGCCTCGGGGTGGACGGTCATCGCTGGGGGCTCCCGCGCCCGTCCCGAGGGCGGCGGTCGCAAGTGGAAGCGACGCTCGAGAGCATCCGGGCCCAGTCGTACGCGGATGCTCCGCTCGGATTGCTGTCGGGCGGCGAGCAACAGCGGTTGCGAGTTGCGCAGGCGCTCGTATCGGACCCTTCGATCCTGCTGTGCGACGAGCCGCTCCTATCGCTCGATCCCCGGCATCAGCGAGCGGTGGTCGACCTGCTCAACGCCCGCCGCCTCGACCAGGAAACCGCGGTGATGTTCGTGACCCATGAGATCAATCCGATCCTGCCGGTGGTCGATCGCGTCCTCTACCTCGCGCCGGACTCGTGGGCGGTCGGGTCGCCCGATCATGTGTTGACGACCGAGACGCTGTCCGGCCTCTACGGGACGCCGGTGGACGTCCTGCGGGTACGGGGGAGGATCATCGTCGTCGGTGCGCCCGACGAACCCGACTCGGCGCTCGGCCCGGCAGGTCACGCCCACGAAATCGAGCGTCGCGAAGGGGATCGATGAGCTTCGCGCAGCTGCTCGACGAGCCCTTCGTCCACACGGCGCTCCTGGCCGGGGCAGTCGTCGCGGTGGTGTCCGGCGCGATCGGCATCTTCGTCGTGATCCGAGGGATGAGCTTCGCCGTCCACGCCGTCTCGGAGCTCGGGTTCACCGGGGCGGCGGGAGCACTGGTGCTCGGTGCCGATCCCGTCGTCGGTCTGCTCGTCGGCTCCCTGGCCGTCGGCGCGATCCTTGGCTTGCTCACCGTTCGAGGACGCGAACGCGACTCGGCGATCGGTTCGTTCCTCGCGTTCGGTCTCGGCATCGGCGTCTTACTGATCTCGCTCTATCAGGGGTACGCGACGCAGGCCACGAGCCTCCTGTTCGGGAGCATCGTCGGCGTCAGCCAACGTCAGCTCGCGCTGTTGGTCATCGTCGCCGTGATCGTCCTCGTTTCGCTC
>Ga0335084_10002431_pt1 | contig 17928 bp, 13 predicted proteins | sample Lox_Sample_44_FD_206721 | JGI IMG/M metagenome (GOLD analysis project Ga0335084, IMG submission 206721) | Soil microbial communities from Loxahatchee National Wildlife Refuge, Florida, United States - Lox_Sample_4.4 | ecosystem: Environmental > Terrestrial > Soil > Wetlands | place: USA...
CGAGGCATCAACGTTTCAAATGCGCAACCGAACCAGCAAGGGCTTGCCACGGTGAACCCGATCTTCACCTGGGTGCGTCTGGCTCAGCGTGTGCCGGTGCGCATCCGGATCAAAGAAGTTCCGAATGGCGTTCGCTTGGTCGCCGGCTTGACTGCAACTGTTCAGATCGACCGGCGCCCCGAGGCCTCCGACTAACACCACCGGAGATCTCGCTATGAACCCCATTCGAGTTGCCTTGGGATTGTCGATGGACGCATCCATTATTTCGGCTCTTGCCGCCCTGATAGGAGCTGCCATCGGCGGACTAACATCCGTCCTCGCGTCTTGGCTGACCCAAAAAACGCAGACACGCGCGCAGTGGTTGACCCATGAGACAATCCGTCGCCAAGAACTTTACAAGGAATTCATCGAAGAAGCTGCAAATTGCTATGCCGACGCGCTCCAGCATGAGAAGCCGGAAATTCCAGCCTGGATCGAGCTTTATGCCAAGATTGGTCGAATGCGGGTCGTGTCCTCGCCGCGGGTGGTCGTCAGCGCCGAACAGGTGGGACAGAAAATCATCGATACCTACATGGAGCCGAACAAGACGTTCCTTGAAGTTCGCGAGCTCATCCATACTAAAGCCATCGACATTCTTAGCGATTTTGGCCGGGCCTGTCGCGAGGAATTCGACGCGCTTCGCACTCGTCGATTTTGAGACGAGTGCAAGGCCTAACTCGATGGCCTGAAATGCGACCTCGCGTTATACACCGAAACTTGCATCATCCCCGAGCGCAGCCAGGTCGGAAGAAGCGCGCCGGCGAAAAGCTGACCGGCCATCGCGCCTGACATCTTGCTCGCGATAAACGGTGGTGCGCCTGCACGCCGCCACGAGTATTCCGAATCGCGCACAACGCTTCACTTTCATACAGGGAACTGCGCGCAAACGGCCTCCTGGGCCGCCGCGCTCAACGAGCGACCCATTGCAGGAAATGAAAGCATCATCTCCAGACCAGCAAGCTTTCGCCTATGGTTTGAATTACGATTCACTTCCGCGATGCACGACCAGTGGGCCGCGCCTATCTATCAATTTGCTTCACAGTACCAGTTTACACCAACGTATAAGTTACGCGGCCCCTTAGTCTACCGCGTTTGACGGTTTGGTTGTGTTTAGGCTTCCCAACGCACAATGGCGCGGCCCTGACCGATCCCGTACGTAGAGCAACAGCAAGTCCTCGCGAACAAGCGATGCGATCCGAGCGCTGAATGTCGATTGTTCGGTGATTTTTCAACCGACGAACTCTGCGGAGGTCACTATGCCGTCTAAGGCCGTTGCCACTTCCTTTGCTCCCAATAAGTCAAAGCCGTTACCGGCGCCGAATACCGACTTCTACGAGGTCTACGAGACCTTGAGCGCCGAAGAACTCGCGATCGTGAAGCGGGTGCGCGCATTCATGGAATCCAAGGTCGCCCCTGTCATCACCGACTATTGGGTGAAAGACGCCTTTCCCTTCGAACTGTTGCCGGCAATCAAGGAGTTGGGCATTGGCGGGCTCGCGATGCATGGCTACGACTGCGCAGGTGGGAGCCTGGCTTTGTTCGGCTTTGTCCAGATGGAGCTCGCGCGCGTCGACCCGTCGATTGCGACCTTCATGGGCGTGCATGTCGGCCTGGCGATGGGGTCCATCTACATCGATGGATCGGAAGAGCAGAAGCAAAAATGGCTGCCGCAGATGGCACGCCTCGAGAAGATCGGCTGTTTCGGCCTCACCGAGCCGTTGGTAGGCTCGGGTGCCAGCGGCGGCTTGCTGACGACCGCGAAACGAGAGGGTGATAGCTGGATCCTCAACGGCGAGAAGCGCTGGATCGGCAACGCTCCCTGGTGCGATGTTTCGATCATCTGGGCACGAGATGTCGCCGACAACCAGGTCAAGGGCTTTATCGTGGAGAACAAGACCACGCCCGGCTTCAGCGTCGAGAAGATCGAGAACAAGATTGCGCTCAAGGTGGTCCAGAACGGCCATATCACGCTGAAGGATGTTCGAGTGCCGGATACGAGTCGCCTCCAAAGCGGCAATTCATTCCGTGACACCGCGAAGGTGCTGAAGATGACGCGCTACGCCGTCGCATGGATGGCAACAGGATGCGCGATGGGCGCCTACGAGGCTGCGCTGAAGTACAGCCAGGAGCGCTTGCAATTCGGCAAGCCGATCGCATCGTTCCAGCTGGTGCAGGACCTTCTGGCCAAAATGATCGCGAACATCACTGCCTCGCAGTGCCTGATCGTGCGCCAGGCGCAGCTCCATGCCGAAGGTAAGCTGACCGACGCCCACGCGGCACTTGCCAAGGCGTTCACCACTGCCAAGTGCCGCGAGACGGTCGCATGGGCCCGTGAATTGATAGGCGGCAACGGAATCGTTGCCGACTACAAGGCGGCGCGCTTCTTCGCGGACTGTGAAGCGCTCTACTCCTACGAGGGTACGTACCAGATGCAAAATCTGATCGTCGGCAAGGCTGTCACTGGCCTCGGCGCCTTCATTTGACGGAGTAACGGCGGGCCAGCGCGACTTCGCTGGTCCGCTCCTTCAGACAGGAGAGATCAGTATGGGCCCCGCAGCAGAAACGCTTACACCCCCGCTTCCCGTCCTGCCGGCGACCTCGCCGCCGGTAGCACTGAAACTTGCCAATGTCGTCTACGAGAAGAAGGGTGCGATTGCCTACGTGACCGTCAATCGACCCAAGGTGCTCAATGCCCTGAACGCGCCGACCTGGGCGGATCTGCGAGTTGCATTCGAGGACGCGCGAGACGATGCGGCGATCCGCGGCGTCATTCTGACGGGCGCTGGCAACAAGGCGTTCATCGCAGGTGCCGACATAAGCGAGCTCGCCCATGCCACCGCGCTCGACGCCGAGCGCGCCAGCCGTTTCGGACAAGAGGTGCTCGACCTCGTTGAAAACCTCGGCAAGCCAGTCATCGCGGCCATCAATGGGTTCGCGCTCGGCGGCGGCTGCGAAACGGCGATGGCTTGCACCATCAGGATCTCGGTTGAAAGCGCCAGGTTCGGCCAGCCCGAAGTCACCCTCGGACTCGTTCCCGGCGGCGGCGGCACGCAACGCCTGCCGCGGCTGGTCGGCAAAGGCCGCGCACTGCAGCTTATCCTCTCCGGCGAGATGATCAGCGCGCAGGAGGCCTATCGCATCGGGCTCGTCAATGAAATCGTTCCGGCAGCCGACCTGATCACACACGCCGAGGCAATCCTGAACAAGATCGGCTCCAACGCCCCGGTCGCCATCAAGTTCGCGCTCGAAGCCGCGAACAAGGGGCTGGAGACAAGCCAGAGTGAAGGCCTGTTGCTCGAGGCCTCCTACTTCGGCCTATGCGCCGCAACCGAGGACAAGAAAGAGGGCACGTCCGCCTTCCTCGAAAAGCGAGCACCTCAGTTCCGCGGGCGCTGAGATAGTCACCAAATCCCGAAACATTCAGGAGGCACAGTTGGCAAGCGATAACATCTTTTCCGGACTGAAGGTCGTGGACCTGGCAAGTTTCATCGCGGGCCCCAGCGCCGCGGTGATCCTGTCTGACTTTGGCGCCGAGGTCATCAAGGTGGAGCCGCCCTCCGGCGACTTCTGGAGAAAAGCGAACAAGCTGCCGCCGCAGCCGGTCGCGGAAGACGCCTACCCCTGGCACCTTGCCAACCGCAACAAACTCGGCATCACACTTGACCTCAAATCGCCGAGCGCTCGGCGCGTCGTGGAGCGACTCGTCAAGTGGGCTGACGTGCTCATCGTCAACACACCGCATCCCGCCCGCAAGAAGTTGAAGCTGGAATATGACGATGTCGCGCAGTGGAATCCGCGGCTGATCTATGCGGACCTCACCGGCTTCGGCGAGAAAGGGCCCGACGCGGACCTTCCCGGATTCGATATCACGGCCTACTGGGCAAGAAGCGGATTGCTGTCAATGACCCGCGATACGGGTGCGCCGCCGACTTGGCCGGTGGCCGGCAGCGGCGACAATGCGACCGCCGTCGGCCTTTATTCGGCAATCGTGACGGCGCTCTACCGCCGCGAGCGTACCGGCAAAGGATCCTATGTCACGACTTCGCTCTTGGCGGAGGGGGTCTGGTCTGCAAGCGTCTCCATCCAGGCCGCGCTGTGCGAGGCGAAGTTCTTCGGTCTGCATGACCGATCCCATCCCGCAAACGCTGCAATGAACGTGTATCGGGCTTCTGACGACACGTGGTTTGTTCTCATCATCACACCCGACAAGGCGGCCGCCGTGGCAAAAGCCATGGGCCGTTCCGATCTCTTGACGGATCCCAGGTTCTCCGATCCTGCCAAACTGATGCAGAACATGCCGGCGTTGACCGCGATTCTCGACGAAACCTTCGCTTCGAAGCCGATGGCGCACTGGTACGAGGTCTTCTCAGGCGTTCACGTCACATTCGGCGCCGTTCGCGGCCCGCAGGAAGTGATCCAGGATCCGCAGCTCCGCTTGAATGGAATCGTGGTTCCGCTCGAAGGCGCGGGAGGCAAGCTGACGTCAACAATCAGCAGTCCGATCCAGGTGCATGGCGTCGCCAAAGTCTCTGCCAAACGCGCCCCTTCGCTTGGAGAACACAACGAACAGGTTCTCCAGCAGCTCGGCTTCAGTTCGGTCGAAATTGACGCCCTTCACGCGAGCGGGGCGGTTCCGAAAGCAAGGGAACGCGCAGCAGTTGCGGTCGGATAGATCGCTCCCGAAACCAGGCCCTCGATGTCGTTAGATCGAGGCGTCACCGCAAACCCAGACAATAGAAAGACAGCCATGGTCGAGCTTCAAACCAAATCGAAACCCGCACCCGCCAGCAAGGCGACTGTCGGGCGGTTATTCGTTCTCGAGTTGAACGCCGGCCGTATTCATACGATGAACACGGACGGGACCAACAAAAAGACAATAGCCAACGATTGCTCCTTGCCGGACGGCATCGCCGTCGACACCCATGCTGGTCACATCTACTGGACCAATATGGGGGTTCCGAGCGCCAACGACGGTTCGATCGAACGCGCCGACCTGGATGGCGGCAACCGCAGGGTCATCGTTCCACAAGGAGCCACCCACACGCCAAAGCAGATCCATCTCGATAGGGAGAATGGGAAGCTGTATTGGTGCGATCGCGAAGGCATGCGTGTCATGCGATGCGATCTCGATGGCTCGCAACTGGAAACTCTCGTTGAGACCGGTCGCGGCGACGTCGACCGGCGCGATGCAACTAAATGGTGCGTCGGCATCACTATCGATCCAAAGCGACGGCAGATCTACTGGACGCAGAAGGGTCCCGACAATGCGGGACTTGGCCGCATCCTCCGCGCCAACATCGAAATCCCGAAGGGCGACAGCGCATCCAACCGCAGCGACATCGAAGTGCTGTTCGATCATCTGCCTGAGCCGATTGATCTCGAGCTCGATCTGAAAAGCCGCGTCCTCTATTGGACCGATCGCGGCAACCCCCCACGGGGCAACACCGTGAATCGCGTACCCATCGATGCGATGCCAACCCCTGAACCGGAGATCGTGCTGACCGATCTGATGGAAGGAATCGGACTCGCGCTCGACGTCCCCCGCGACCGAATGTTCGTAACCGATTTTGCGGGATCGATCTATTCCGCCCATCTCGACGGGTCTGGAAAGCGGAACTTCCTCTTCGCCCAGGGTAATCTCACCGGTATCGCCTACGCCGATATCTGACCTGAAAACTCGTCAATGGAGAATGAACATGTCGACAAACAAACCTATTCGCCGCGCGGCCATTATCGGAACCGGCGTCATCGGCGCTAGCTGGGCAGCTCTGTTCCTGGCGAAGGGGCTGGAAGTCGCGGCTACCGATATCGCCCCGGATGCAGAGGCCGCGCTGAAGCGCTTCATCGACGCGGCCTGGCCTGCGCTCGAAAGGCTTGGCCTTGCGCCCGGCGCATCACGATCAAAACTGAACTTCTCGGCCGACCTGCCGACGGCGATAAAGGGCGCCGGCCTGGTCCAGGAAAATGGACCCGAGCGGATCGATTTCAAGAAGAAGCTCTATGGGCAGCTCGATGAGCTGTTGCCGCCCGATGTGATCATTGCGTCGAGCTCTTCTGGCTTGACCATGAGCGAAATTCAAACTGGCTGCGGTTCTCATCCTGAGCGCTGTGTCATCGGCCACCCGTTCAACCCGCCGCATTTAATTCCGCTGGTCGAAATCGTCGGCGGTGCAAAAACTTCCGAGGACACGATTCGACGCGCTTCGGAATTCTACGCCGGGCTCGGCAAGCGCACCGTGCGCCTTCACAAGGAACTGCCCGGGCACGTCGCTAATCGACTGCAGGCGGCGTTGATGAGAGAGGTCTATCACCTTGTTGGCGAAGGGGTCGTCAGCGTGGCCGACGTCGATACGGCATTGTGTTGGGGGCCAGGGCTGCGATGGGGCGTCATGGGCCAGGTTCTCTTGAATCACCTGGGCGGCGGCCCAGGCGGCATTGAGCACTTCTTCGCCCAGTTCACCGGCCCCGTGACGGCGTGGTGGAAGGCTCTCGGATCCCCCGTTCTCACGCCCGAGCTCCAGAAGAAGCTTACGGACGGCGTCCTCCAGGAAGCTGGATCACGGTCGATTGATGAACTGGCGGCTCAGCGCGACGAAGAGCTATTGGGCCTTCTCGAGCTGCGCGCCAGGTCCGAGCGGGCATCTTTGGTGCCTGAGTTGGCCGCTGCTCACGCGAGTTAAGTCGGATCATGTCATCCTAACAGCGTGGCCTCTCCATTCATCTCCGCCGCGCAGATCGGAATCTCTATGAGTGAAGCGCTCGACATAGTTCACGAACCGACGCCCGCGATTGAGCCAACCCGGGCTGAACGAAAGCGGATAGTGATCATCGGCGCAGGCTTTGCCGGGATGGCGGCTGCGCACGCGCTTAGAAAGTGCGACGCCGAAATCACTCTGATCGACCGGCGGAATCACCACATCTTTCAGCCGCTGCTGTACCAAGTTGCGACAGCAGTGCTTTCCTCCGCCGAAATCGCCGCACCGATCCGGAAACTCACCGAGGACCAGAAGAACCTTTCGGTGTTGTGGGGCGAGGTTAAGGCCGTCGACGTCAAGGCTCGATGCGTCGAAGTCGACTGCAACACCGTGCGGCTGAAAAGATTGGACTTCGATTACCTGGTCGTCGCAACAGGCGTGCAGCCAAGCTATTTCGGTCACGACGAGTTTGCCCGCCACGCTCCCACCCTCAAGACGATCACGGACGCCGAACTTATCCGTACCAAGCTGCTCACTGCCTACGAGATGGCAGAGATGACGGACGACCCAGACGAGCAAGCTCGGCAGATGACGTTTGTTCTCGTCGGTGCGGGACCAACAGGGGTAGAACTAGCCGCCTCCATCGCGCAATTGGCCACTGTCACCCTGCGCTCCAATTTTCGGAAGATCGATCCCGCCAATACATCCATTCTACTGCTGGAGGGTGGAAGTCGGGTGTTGCCGAGCTTCGCCGAGTCGCTGTCAAGGAAGGTCACCCGAAGGCTCGAAAGATTGGGCGTGAAAGTGATGACAGGCGCCATGGTGGAGAAAGTGAATGAGCAAGGGGTAACCGTCGCAGGAAAGCTGATCAGGAGCGCGACGGTACTTTGGACGGCCGGCGTTTCAGCATCCCCGATCGTCAAGATGGTTGGGGTCGGGACCGACCGGGCGGGACGCGCCTGCATCGGGCCTTTCATGAACGTCCCGGATCAACAGGGAATATTCGTAGTCGGCGATGCTTCCTCGGCAATGCGGAACGGGCGGCCGGTCCCAGGTGTTGCCCAAGCCGCGATGCAGGAGGGCCGCTATGTCGGTCGTCTCATTGCAAGGGAGCTGAAAGGCAAGTCGCAAACGCGGCCGTTTCGCTACTCCGATAAGGGCAACATGGCGGTAGTCGGCAAGAACTTCGCAATCCTGGAGTCGGGGCGACTGCGAATGAGCGGATTGCTTGCCTGGCTGGCATGGGCCTTCATTCACATCATTGCGCTTCCTCACGGGCAGAATCGCATGCGCGTTCGAAAGCAATGGCTGTGGAGCTATTTCTCCGGACAACGCAGCTCGCTTCTCATGTCCGAAGGGCCGCACAGAGTCAAATAGCGCCCGGAGATAGGTTTTCCGTTGGAATTTCTTCACTGATCGAGAGGACTCATGAGTAAGACGCTGACCATGACCACGTCGTCCGGCGCGCCGGTTGCCGACAACCAGAATTCCCTGACCGCAGGTCCGTTTGGCCCGATCCTAATGCAGGACTTTCACTTACTGGAAAAGCTCGCGCATCAGAACCGCGAGCGCATTCCAGAGCGCACTGTTCATGCCAAGGGTTCCGGCGCCTATGGCACGCTGACAGTCACAAACGATGTCACCAAGTACACCAAGATTGACGCCCTTTCCGCAGTGGGCAGGAAGACCGAAGCTTTCTTGCGTTTCTCCACGGTGGCTGGCGAGCGCGGCGCGGCGGATGCCGAGCGTGACGTGCGCGGATTTGCGTTGCGCTTCTACACCGAGCAAGGCAACTGGGACATCGTTGGCAACAACACGCCGGTATTTTTCGTGCGCGACCCCCTGAAGTTCCCCGACTTCATCCACACCCAGAAGCGCCATCCGCAGACGAACCTGCGCTCGAACACCGCGATGTGGGACTTCTGGTCGCTGTCGCCCGAAAGCCTGCACCAGGTCACCATCCTGATGTCCGATCGCGGCCTGCCGCAGAGCTATCGCCACGTCGACGGCTTCGGTTCGCACACCTATTCCTTCATTAATGCGGCCGGCGAGCGAAATTGGGTGAAATTCCATTTCAAGACTATGCAGGGCATCAAGAACTGGACCAACACGGAAGCGGCGGAACAGATCGCAAACGATCGCGAGACCCATCAGCGCGATCTGTTCGCGGCAATCGATCGCGGCGAGTTCCCAAAATGGAAGTTCTCCGTACAGATCATGCCCGAGAGTGACGTCGGCAAGCACTGGTACAACCCGTTCGACCTCACCAAGGTGTGGCCGCACAGGGACTACCCGCTGATCGAGATTGGCATCCTCGAACTCAACCGCAATCCGGAAAACTATTTTGCCGAGGTCGAGCAGGCCGCACTGTCGCCGGCGAACGTCGTCCCGGGCGTCGGCCACTCGCCGGACAAGATGCTGCAGGCTCGGGTGTTCGCCTATGCGGATGCCCACCGCTATCGCGTCGGCGTCAACGCGGAGCAGCTTTCGGTCAACAAGCCGCGCTGCCCGGTGCACACCTATCATGCCGACGGAGCGATGCGGCTCGCCGGCAATGCCACCCCCGACGCCTATTACGAGCCGAACTCCTTCAACGGTCCGGTGCAGGACCCAAGCGTCAAGGAGCCGCCGCTAAAGCTATCGGGCAATGCCGACCGCTACAACCATCGGGACGGAAACGACGACTACCGCCAGGCCGGCGATCTTTTTCGCCTGATGAGTGTCGCGCAAAAGAAGCAGCTGTTCGACAACATCAAGGCGGCGATGGACGGCGTACCGATGGAGATCGTCAAGCGCCAAGTCGGTCATTTCTATCGCGCCGACCCGGAATACGCCATTGGCGTAGCCACTCGCTTGGGTCTTGCCACGAGCGATATCCGGGCATCGCAAGCCGCGGAATAGTCGCAATGGGCCTTAGCCGCAGGACGGGAGAACGCATGAAAGGCGGCACTCACGGCTTAGGCGGACTGAAGGCCTGCTTTTCGGCAATTCGAAAGCTTGCCGTGATATTTGTCTGCACTGGAGGTCTGCTGCTGCCCAATCCGACATCCGCCAGCTCGGCAGATATAACGATACGGCAAGCCTGGAGCCGGGCGACGCCCAAAGGCGCGAGTGTCGCCGCTGGAAATCTGACGATCGAAAACCACGGCAACACGGTCGACAGGCTCCTCTCAGTTTCGAGTCCTGTCGCCCGCAAAGTCGAAATCCATGAAACGCTTGAAGCGGGTGGCGTCATGAGGATGCGACCCGCGAAAGACGGCTTGGCGATTCCACCACACGAAAAACTTGTTTTGGCTCAAGGCGGAAGCCACTTGATATTTTTGCAATTGATGGCTCCGTTTTCTGAGGGTGGGCGCGTCCCGGTCTCGCTCGATTTCGAGAGAGCCAGCCAGATAGACACTTCGCTGGAAGTTGGCGAGGTCGGAGCTAAAGGGCCTCCCTCGGTCGCCGCTTCCAAGGCGTCTATTGCTGGGAGCGCAAGCGGATCTGACTCGTTCTTCACCCACATTCACGATCCCCGAGCTATGGCCAACGTCATCCTGTCGCCGGGACGGTCGGGCCCCGTAGAAGTCGTGGTGCAACTCGGGGATCCGCAGGAAAATGCGCTTGCGGTGGACGGTCTGTCGGTCTCGTTAGCCAGCCCCGACGACAGGATTGTCCTGAGCGCAGCAGCAGCAGAGCGGATTGGGACCGAAACTTGGCGAGCACAGTTGTTTGTCTCAGGGGCGCGCAGATGGGATCTTACTCTTCGGATCGCTATGACGCCGAAAGGCAGGATCGAGATCAGAGCTCCAATCCTGGTCGAATGAACGCGAGGATTGGTTAGTCTGGCGTAAGAGATAAAGGGTAATCGTCATGAATATGGAAGTTCTAAGCTTGAATTGCCCTACCCGATTGACTTCGTCCCGCCTGGACTATGACGCCTTCTTCGATTCCGCATTGGATCAACTTCGAGACGAGCGCCGCTATCGGGTGTTTGCCGATCTAGAGCGCCTGGCCGGGCGGTTTCCGCACGCGATCTGGCATTCGCCGACGGGTCCGCGCGAGGTCGTGATCTGGTGCTCGAACGATTATCTGGGGATGGCGCAGCACCCGAAAGTAGTTGGCGCGATGGTCGAGGCCGCTTCACGCATGGGCACCGGCGCCGGGGGCACGCGCAACATCGCCGGCACTAATCATCCCCTGATCGAACTAGAACGCGAACTTGCCAGCTTGCATGGCAAGCAAGCCGCGCTGGTCTTTACTTCCGGTTACGTCTCCAACCAGGCTGGCATCGCTACGATCGCCAGACTACTTCCCGGTTGCCTGTTGCTCTCTGACGCTCTCAACCACAATTCCATGATCGAGGGTGTCCGTCAGTCTGGAGCGGAAAGGCAGATCTGGCGTCACAACGACGTCGAGCATCTCGAGCAGTTGCTGCGAGCGGCTGATCCTGCCCGACCGAAGCTGATCCTGTGCGAAAGCCTCTATTCCATGGACGGCGATGTCGCGCCGCTGCATCGGATCTGCGATCTGGCTGAGCGCTATGGTGCACTGACCTATGTGGACGAGGTCCACGCGGTCGGAATGTACGGGCCTCACGGCGGCGGCATTGCCGAACGAGACGGCGTGATGGATCGCATCGACATTCTCGAAGGCACGCTTGCCAAGGCCTTCGGCTGCCTCGGCGGCTATATTGCGTCCAATGCCAATCTGATTGACGCGGTGCGCTCCTTCGCACCCGGCTTTATCTTCACGACGGCACTGCCGCCGCCAATCTGCGCAGCAGCAACCGCAGCGATCCGGCATCTGAGGTGCTCTCGGTGGGAGCGCGACCACCATCAGAGTCAGGCGGCGCGACTGAAGTTGTCGCTGCGGGCGGCGCGCTTGCCGGTCATGCCAAGTGAAACCCACATCGTTCCCGTTCACGTCGGCGATCCCGAGAAATGCAAGATCGCCTCCGATTTTCTCCTATCTGAGCACAGCATCTACATCCAGCCGATCAATTATCCCACCGTGCCGAGAGGTCGGGAGCGACTCCGCATCACGCCGTCGCCCCATCACAGCGATGAACTGATGGACTGTCTCGCGGTGGCGCTGAGCGACGCGTGGGATCAACTCAAACTTCCCCGGCAGGAGGAGCCGAACGCGCATTGACGTGAGTGAGTTGGGACATCTGGCTTACCGACCGAGAGGCATTCCAGGCGGAAGGGACACTCTCCATTCGTCCGGGTTCGCCGACGTTCGGTAAGATTCGCGCCGACTTGCGCTGTCGGCGGCGCAACAGCTGCAAGGATTCGCCATGACACACTGAGTTCAGTGCCTTCGACAGGACGCGGTCGGCCCGGCCGAAAGCCGCTGAGCACGGCGATGCTGTTGAGCCTATCAGGCGGTTTTCTCGACGCGTTCACTTATGTGGCCATGGCGGTGTCTTCGCCAATGCCATGACCGTCCCGCTCAGCGTCTTCGCCGCCAGTGGCGACCAAAAGCGTGCGGACTCACCGATCATTGCGCGCGGAGGTCTTCGCCGCGCACGCGATGCGCTTGGTCGCGCTGTGGCGAGGCTTGGGGGCTTTGTTCACCATCACGAAAGAGAGAGACCGTATTCCTGCTCGCCGTCGCATTCTTGCCGTGGACTTTCCCGATTTTGTGGTACTGCTCGGCATCGCCGTCGTCGCCGCGCAGCAGAATTCGAGCTTCACCAGTGTGGTCAATCTCCGGCGCTTCGCCGAAGGCCTTTTCGCCGGCACGATTTCGCGCTGGGATTCGGCGTCGCTGCGCCTGGCCCGCGCCATCGGCCCCCGTCTGCCTCACCTTTCTGGTTGGTGCGCTTCTCGGCAGCGTCGCTACCACACGCTGGCACAATCTCGCGCTGCTGATCTCCTGTGCAACACTCAAGACGGCATTGGCATTGTGCCGGCGGGCGGACCGGGGCGGCCGACAGAAGCCGGCACGAGTGGATGCCGGACCAGTTTCAGCGCAATATTCTCGGCAAATGGCCTATCCCTGGCCCGCCGACTGAGTTCGCACTGTTAGCAGCCGGTGACCCCGATCATCATTTCGGCTGTGGAGGCTCCTCCGCTGGACGGACCAGAAGCCGGTTGTTTACGGTGCTCCGTCGACTCATACCAAGACATGCCGAGGAGGACTACACCAAGGTTTAGTACTCACCGACCAAACAAGCAACTCGGCCATACGCGCGTTCAATGGATGACGCGCTTAATCTCGCTGATGATGCGTGGCAGAGCAACGTGAAGCTCAGGGCTATTATCTGAGGTCACGAACTGATCCGACATGCGAGCGAAGATGCAAATTCGGGGACCAAGAGTATCTATTTCTGCCATAGCTGCTTTTGCAGCATCGGCCCGCGCCGCTTCTCAGGCGGACGGCGTATCCCGAAAACGTGCAGCGTATCTGCGACTTCAGCACATAAAACGCGCTGTCTCCCTGGTCTTGTTTCTTCTGATACCTTTGTCTACGAGTACCGCGCTCAGCGCAACCGGTTGTGACGAGGCTTCTACCGTCTCTGCATCGCACCTTCGGTACGCGCGGATGGCGCATAACAGCATGGACTATACGAGCCGTGATGACAATTGCCGCGTCTTCATCAAGCAATTTGTCGAGGCAGTAGAGGCGCGTCGGGCGGCCGCAACTTGCCAGGACAGTGTCGCTCGTCAGCGCAATCTCGAAATTCTTGACGGAGAGATTCAGACCTTCAACGAGCGGATCGCGGAACAATCATGTAGCCCATGACGTCGAACGCTTCGACTGCAAGCGCGACACACGGCCCCCTCGATAAATGGACAAACACATGTTATTGCAGAGTAGGAGGCAATCAGGCTCGGCCCACGTGATCGTGCTCGGCAATGAGAAGGGCGGCTCCGGCAAGTCTACAGTCGCATTCCACATCGCGCTTGGACTTCTAAAAGCAGGCCAGCGTGTGGCGACTGTCGACCTCGACGCCCGTCAACGAAGCCTCACGCGCTGCATAAACAATCGCAGAGCCTGGGCAGCTCATACCGGGCTTGACCTCGAACTGTCCCACCATTGCTGCATCGAGTCGGGCCAGACCATGCAGATCGCTGAGAACGAACAGTGCGAAGGACAACGGCTGATCGACGCGATTGGTGCACTCGACGGAAGTGTCGATTTCATGGTGATCGACACGCCCGGTACAGACAGCTATCTAAATCGCCTGGCGCATTCGATCGCGGACACGCTGGTAACGCCGCTGAACGACAGTCTGTTGGATTTCGACGTTCTGGGTATCTTGGACCCCTCAACATATGCGCTGACCGGTGTGGCGCATTACGCAGCTATGGTACGAGCGGCAAGGCGCAAACGCCGGCAGCTCGACGGCTCAGCCACCGACTGGATCGTGGTGCGCAATCGACGCTCTCTACTTGCCTCGCGCAATACGCGAGTCGTCACGAGCCGTCTGAGGACATTGTCACTGGAGCTTGGCTTCCGTCCGATCGACGGGCTTGTCGAGCGCGCGATTTACCGTGAATACTTTCTGCAGGGATTGACTGCCCTGGATGACACTGACCAAGCGGAACTCGGACTGCGACCAAATCCCGTTCAATGTGCCGCGCGCGATGAAGTAGGACGCCTGTTGGGCCACCTGAAGCTGTCGCTCGATGAGCGGGCACGCCAGCGCGCCGCTCACCGGACTGAATGGTTCAGCGAGAGCGTCAAGCCGCTTCAAGTGGATGAACTCTTGAGTGCTTGACGCGAAGTGTTACGTCAACGGCCGAGGTGAACTCCGAATGTGCCAACTCGGGCTGTCATAGGGGTTTTCCGTCACTTGCGCGCTGTAATCCGTCCGGAGAGGTCGGAACGAATACCCATCATCAAAGCCGCCGGAACGACCGTCCCCACTTTCACCCCGAAGGGCGATGCTGGACGAGTGTGCCGGTCGGAAGCTGTCGTCCGCCGGAAGCGAGCTTACGATCCTGTGCGTTCCATCCAAAGAATTAGTCGGCTGACGTTCCTCTGTTGTGCGCAACCTCTGTCGTCGCGGCTACGTTTGCTAAAAAAGCAAGTTCAGGCTGGCCTGCCATTCCGCACCTAAATCGGAGCGCGCCTGCCAACCGATATGCTATGATAGTGGCTCTAACTAGGCCTCGCAGAAAGTCTATGACTGGGCCGGAAGCGGAGGACCAAGGTCCTGCTGGCAAATGCCCCGGCCCTGTTCTTGGGAGCGGAAATAGCGTTGAAGGAACTGAGCTTGGGGCGAGGACAGTGCAGTGCAACGGCACGACCGCAGCCTCGCGCCATCGGAGTTCTTCGTGACGGTTCAGCTACCCAACACGTCGCCGAGGCGCCGTTCCGGCGAATAGGCCGATAGGCGAGATGAAACAGTGGCCCCAGCTGCTCCCTTGTACTATCGTGGCAGCTGCGGGGTTGGCCGGACGACCGGCTTTGCCCTTGCCACGAAATGATCAACGGCGGCCACTGCCATCCTGGAAGATGCGGTTGGACGAACCGCCATCATGCGGAGGAAGCCACATGGCGGAGTTGATTGCGCCTGAGGAAGTGCCTCGGTGGGTTCCAGGCGACCTCACAGGTGACAGCGGGTCTCTCGGTTGGGAAGGAATTCGGCTGCGGGGGTATCGTTATGCGGCGCTCGACGTCTCGGTCCCAACACTGCGCGACTATGTGATTGTGGTCTACCAGAGCATGACTTCTATCAATCGGCGCTGTACGGGCGACTGGAGACATGAGCAGATCGCCCCGGGGAGCGTGTCGCTGTTAACTCGTGCCGTGCAGTCGGACTGGCGTTGGAGCGGTGAAATCGAGGTTACACACGTTTATCTCTCACCCGTGGCCGTGAAGGACGTTGCGGCGCAGATCTTTGACCGCAGCGTTGACGAGGTAGAGCTTTTCGACGTCTTGAAGGCTGATGACCCCGTCCTCTCCGGAATTGCATGCCTCCTTGCGCAGGAATCGCGGGAGGGCGGGCTGGGTGGACGGCTCTATGTGGATTCCCTAAAAAACCAAGTCTGTATCCACCTACTGCGTCGCTACGCGAACGTGGCGTTTCGTGAGCTAAGCCCTAATGGCGGGTTGTCGCGCGCGCAATGCCGGTTGGTTACCCAGTATGTTGATGAGAATCTCGATGGCAGCATATTGCTTGCGGATCTCGCCGGGGTGGCCAAGCTCAGTGTCTTCCATTTCATGCGCAAGTTTCGCGCCGAGTTCGGCTGTCCACCGCATGCCTACGTCATGCAGCGGCGCATCGAACTCGCCAAGCGCCGGCTTGCGCGCCGTGACGTCCCCCTCAAGGTGGTGGCCGCCAGCTGCGGGTTTTCCGATCAGAGCCATATGACGCGCCTGTTTCGCCGCATCCTTGGAACGACCCCGGCAGAATATCGCAACTCAATAACAGGCTGATTTGGAACCGGCCCGGCAGCTCCGCTCAGCAATCCCGAACAACGCGCCAAGCCAATCCCGTTCAAGACCTTGCCCGCCACCCATTGTTTAATTCGCCGCTACCGCAACCAAATTTGCGGTCAGGCGAGGATCAAACGGGAGGATTGGCAATGGCCAACGCAAGAACGAACGACAAAGTGGTGCCCAGCAATTCGAAAGAGCCGCTCAAGCTCGATGCCGCAGTAATCGGTACAGGTGTCGCGGGGCTATATCAGCTCCATCTGCTGCGCAATCAAGGGCTATCCGTAAAGGCCTTTGACGCCGCGTCTGACGTCGGGGGAACGTGGTATTGGAACCGCTATCCCGGCGCGCGCTTCGATTCAGAGTCGTATTGCTACCAGTATTTGTTTTCAAAGGAACTTTACGATGGCTGGAGTTGGAGCGAGAAATTTCCGGCGCAGCCGGAAATCGAACGCTGGTTGCACTATGTCGCCGACAGACTGGACTTGCGCCGGGACATACAGTTCAACACGACGATCAAGAGTGCCCACTTCAACGAAGCTTCAGGACGATGGACGATCACTACCGTCGCCGGCCAGTTGATCGACGCGCGCTTCCTGGTCACCTGCTGCGGGATGTTGTCCGCGCCTCTTTCCTCGCTATTCCCGGGACAGGAGACCTTCAAGGGTAGGCTGTTTCACACGGCTCGCTGGCCGGACGAGCCGATCGACCTCTCCGGAAAGCGTGTAGGGGTCGTGGGCATCGGCGCAACGGGAATCCAGGTGATTCAGACGATTGCCGACAAGGTCGGCCACCTGACCGTGTTCGTCCGCACTCCCCAATACGTGATCCCGATGAAGAACCCGAAATTCACGTCCGCCGACCAAGAAGCCTACAAATCGAAGTTCGAGTGGTTCACCAAGCGACTGCCTCACACCTTTACAGGCTTCGAGCATGACTTCGAACATGTCTGGGCCGAGCTGACGGCGGAACGGCGACGCGCTGTGCTCGAGGAGATTTGGGAGGATGGTTCACTGAAGTTCTGGATCGCTTCCTTCGCTGAACTGTTCTCCGACGCGGAAGTGAGCGAGCAGATTTCGAATTTCGTGCGTGAGAAGATGCGCGCCCGGCTAAGGGACCCTCGGCTGTGCGACATACTGATCCCGAAGGAATACGGCTTCGGCACGCACCGTGTTCCGCTCGAAAACGGGTTCTTGGAAGCGTTCCTGAGGCCGAATGTGGAAGTCGTCAAGGTGAGCGACAACCCGATCGAGCGCGTCACGTCAACGGGATTGCAGTTGCGCGACGGCAAACAGTATGACTGCGACGTTCTGATCTTTGCGACCGGTTTCGATGCCGGAACGGGCGCGCTGACGCGGATCGATATCCGCGGCCGCGACGGCCGGTCGCTGAAGGAGGATTGGGCCCGAGAAATCCGCTCGATGATGGGCCTCCAAGTGCATGGCTATCCGAACCTGTTCACCGTCGGCGCACCGCTCGCGCCCTCCGCGGCGCTCTGCAACATGACCACCTGTTTGCAGCAGCAGGCGGAGTGGATCGGCAACTGCATCCAGTACATGGGCGCTCGTGGCCTGACGCTTTGCGAAGCGACCAAGGAAGGCGAGGACCAATGGATTGCGCATCACGAAGAGATTGCAGCTGCGACACTCGTTACCAAGACGAACTCCTGGTACATGGGCTCGAATGTGGAGGGCAAGCCGCGACGCCTGTTGTCCTATATCGGGGGAGTCGGTGCTTATCGGCAGAAGTGCGACGAGACCGCCGCTTCCAACTATGCCGGCTTCACAATGCATGGCGAATCGAGAGCGTCAATAGCCCT
>Ga0335084_10002432_pt1 | contig 17922 bp, 15 predicted proteins | sample Lox_Sample_44_FD_206721 | JGI IMG/M metagenome (GOLD analysis project Ga0335084, IMG submission 206721) | Soil microbial communities from Loxahatchee National Wildlife Refuge, Florida, United States - Lox_Sample_4.4 | ecosystem: Environmental > Terrestrial > Soil > Wetlands | place: USA...
CCACCGCGGGGAAACCATTCAAGCACAACCTGAAGACGGGCAGCCAGGTGCCGGTGGAGATCATGGCCGAAGTCGACCGCAAAGTCGACGACGGTCTGCCCGATGCCGGCGGGTTCCAGTTCTCGACCTTCCCCGGAGGCGCGGGTGGACCAACGGCTGCAACTTGCACCAACGCCGGCCCCCCGGTGACCTGGGCCATCAACCTGGGCGATACCAATTGCGGGGGCGCCAGTCTTTTCTGACGCGGGTGTGATGTGACGCAGTCCGCGGCCCCTCCGCGGCGACTCTTCGGGGCGGCCGCGCCGCAGGCGGTTTTCCATGACTGGGCGAGTGAGCCATCGAGTCCGATGACCTCTGGATCGTACGTCAGCTCGTCGCCACTCGGTCGCGGGAGCGTTGTTACCCCTGCATCAATATCGTCTCAGCCAAGGCGAGGTTCTCCTCGACCCCGCGCAGCACGACGACATCGCCTTCCAGCAATCGGGTCTCGGGATCAGGGTCCGGGCTACGGATGTTGCGCCGGCGGATCGCTGTAACGGCTACGCCGATCCGCGCCAGATCCAGGTCGCGCAGGATCTTGTTCGCGGCTGCGGCGCCCGGCGTGATCATCACCGAGTGCAGACGAGGCTGCAGGCGGTCGCGCTCTTCACCGGTCTCGTCCGTCACACCGCGGAAGAAGCCGCGGAACAAGTCGTAGCGGTGCTCGCGCGTCTCGCGGATACGCCGCAGTATGCGGTTGAATGGCACCCCCACCAGCATGAGGGCATGTGATGCAAGCATCAGGCTGCCTTCCATGATCTCGGGCACCACTTCGGCCGCTCCCGCCTGCTTGAGTCGATCGATGTCGCTGTCATCGACGGTGCGCACCACCACCGGCATACCCGGACGCAGCTCGTGCACCACGTGCAGGATCTTCAAGGCCGAGGCCGTATCAGCGTAGGACACGACCAGAGCACTGGCGCGCATCAGGCCGGCCGCGATCAACACTTCGCGCCGCGCCGCGTCCCCGAACACGACGCTCTCGCCCGCAGCCGCGGCCTCCCGCACGCGCTGAGGGTCGAGGTCCAACGCAATAACGGGAATCGCCTCCTGCTCCATCAGCCGGGTCAGGTATTGACCACTGCGGCCGTAGCCGCAGATGATCACGTGCTTCTCCTCCGCCAGCGTCTTGGCAGCGATGCTGTGCACCGCCATCGCCCGGTTCATCCAGTCTGCGGCGCTGAATCGCCGGACCATGTGCTCGCTGTGTTCGATCACGAACGGCGCGATCAGCATGGACAAGATCATCGCCGCCAACACCACCTGTCCTGTCGCTGGCCCCAGGACATGGAGCCCGGCGGCTTGCGACAGCAGGACCAGGCCAAACTCGCCGGCGGCGCACAGCGCTAGCCCGGTGCGAAGCGCGGCGGCCGGGTCCAATCCGAACAAACGCCCCAGACCGGTGATCAGAAGCGCCTTGAACGTCAGCAGCGCGGCCAGTACGACGATGACCCACAGCAGGTGGCTCCCCACTTCGGCGGCATCGAGCACCATCCCGATGGTGACAAAGAACAGCCCCATGAGCACATCCTGAAACGGGCGGATATCCTGCTCGACCTGATATCGGTACTCCGTCTCGGAGATCAGCATGCCGGCGAGAAAAGCGCCCAGCGGCAGCGACAGGCCAGCACGCTCCGTGATCCAGGCCAGGCCGAGTGTGAACAACAGCAGGTTGAGCATGAACAGCTCGGGCGACTTCTGCCGCGCCACCAGGTGGAACCAGGGGCGCATGAGTCGCTGCCCCAGGAACAACACTGCACCCAGCACCACCGCCGCCTTGACCAGCGCAAAGGACAACAGTTTCGCCAGGTCCTCGGGCCCATGGGCCAGCGCTGGCATCAGAATCAGGAACGGGACTACAGCCAAATCCTGGAACAGCAGTACGCTGATGATGGCGCGGCCGTGCTGGGAATTGAGCTCGAGGCGCTCGGCCAGTATTTTCGCCAGAATCGCGGTGGACGACATTGCCAGCGCGCCGCCCAGCACGAGCCCGGCCCGCCAGCCTAGCCCCAACGCCAAGCACAGTACCAGCACAAGCAGCGTGGTGGCCGCGACCTCCGCCGCACCGAGTCCGAAAACAAGGCGTCGCATAGTGGCGAGCTTGGGGAGGCTGAACTCGAGCCCAACGCTGAACATCAGAAACACCATGCCGAACTCGGCCAGGTAGCGCGTCTCGTCGCTGGTCGCAACCCAGCCCAGTGCGTGCGGGCCGATGAGGATGCCAACCAGAAGGTAACCGATGAGCGCCGGCAGGCGCAGCTGACGAAAGACCACCACCACGAACACGGCGGTCGCGAGCAGGACCAAGACCAGTTCCAGCATGCTGTGCATGGCGGGGAGGTGGGACGTGTGAGCGCTGCCAACAGAAATCGCGGCCCAACTGTATCACGGCCATCTTGGGTTTCAGGAGCGAGGGCACGGCGTGCGCGCAAACGCTGATCCGGCTGGGGAACCGGCCCGTTCGGGTATACTGCGCCTACGAAATGAGCACACTCCCGGAACGCGTATCGGTCGCGTCGCCGTTGCACAGCGCGCGGCGTACCTTGGAGATCGAGGCGCGCGCGGTGGCGGCGCTGGCGGCGCGGCTGGACGACAGCTTCACTCGCGCCGTCGAGTTGATCCTGGCCTGCGCAGGCCGGGTTGTAGTCAGCGGAATCGGCAAGTCCGGTCACGTCGCGCGCAAGATCGCTTCCACCCTGGCTAGCACCGGGACGCCCGCCTTCTTTGTGCACCCCGCGGAGGCCAGCCACGGTGACCTGGGCATGATCACTGCCCAGGATGTGCTGATTGCACTGTCCAACTCGGGCGAGAGCGCCGAGCTGCTGGCCATCGTGCCACTGCTCAAACGACAAGGCGCACGCCTGGTGGCGGTGACCGGCAACCCTCGCTCGTCACTGGCGAGGCAAGCCGACCTGCACCTGGATGCCGGCGTTGCCGAGGAAGCCTGTCCGCTGGGTCTGGCGCCCACGGCCAGCACGACCGCTGCGTTGGCCTTAGGCGATGCCCTAGCCGTCGCGCTGCTCGAGGCGAGAGGATTCGACGCCCAGGATTTCGCCCGCTCGCACCCGGGCGGCACGCTCGGCCGGCGCTTGCTAACTCACGTTGCCGATGTCATGCGCAAAGGCGATGCAGTCCCCGCGGTTCCACGGACGGCGCTGCTCCCGCAAGCCATCCTGGAGATGTCGCGCAAGGGCATGGGCATGACAGCGATCGTCGAGCCCGATGGGCGCGTGGCCGGCATCTTTACCGACGGCGACCTGCGCCGCACTTTGGAAAAACCCATCGATGTGCGTACGTTGCCAATCGATCGCGCCATGACTGCGCGCCCGCGAACGATCCCCCCGGACCGACTCGCCGCCGAAGCAGTGAAGGTTATGGAGGACCACCGGATCAGCCAGATCCTTGTGGTGGACCAGGACGGCCGTCTGATCGGCGCGCTCAACATGCACGATCTGTTTCAGGCGAAAGTCCTGTGACGCCGTGAGCCCCGATCTGCGCGAGCGCGCCCGCAGCGTCCAGCTGCTGGTCCTGGACGTAGACGGGGTGCTGACCGACGGTCGCCTCTACTACGGCGTGAACGGCGATGAGCTCAAGGCGTTTCATATCCGCGACGGGCTCGGGCTCAAGATGCTGCGTGCCACGGGTGTCGAGGTGGCCATCGTCACAGGCCGAACCTCCCGCGCGGTCGAGTTGCGTGCCGAGAACCTGGGCCTGCCCTACGTGTTCCAAGGAGTGGGCGATAAGCTCGCCGTGTTCGAGCAACTGCTGAAGCGCCTCACCCTGAGTCCGGCAGCCGCAGCGGCCATGGGCGATGACCTACCCGATCTGCCGGTTCTGCGTCGCTGCGGCTTCGCTGCGTGCGTACCAGAAGCACCGGCCCTGGTTCGCAGCCATTCGCACTACGTCGCCGATCGACCGGGCGGTGCCGGCGCAGTGCGCGAACTATGCGAGCTGGTGATGACAGCGAAGGGCACGCTCGAGGCCTGCATGCAAGAGTACCTCAAATGAAGGACCGGTGGCGCGCGTGGGTTCCCGCGTTGCTGCTATCCCTGCTCGCGGCCCTGACTTGGTGGTTGGATCAGAAGGTCCAGCCGGCGGGTCCCCACGACGGCGCATCGAGCGCCGATCCCGATTTCGTGGCAGAGAACTTCGAAGCCAAACGCATGAACGAGGATGGAAGCGAGCGCTACTCCGTGATCGCCAAGAAGATGGTGCACTACCCGGCCGACAACAGCGCTGTGCTGGATGAACCGCGGCTCACCCATTTCGATCCCGACAAGGCCCCCGTCAGCATCCGGGCCGATCAGGGCGTGGTGTCCAGCAACGGCGAGACTGTCGACTTTCGCGGCGACGTGCAAGTGCGGCGCGCCCCTTTTGGCGAGGACCCTGAGATGACGCTCGCCACCAGCTTCCTCCATGTCATCCCGGACAAGAATCTGGTCGAGACCAATCGTGAAGTGACGCTCACCCACGGCAATAGCACCGTGAAATCGGTTGGCCTAGAATTCAACAACAAGACGCGCGAGCTCAAGTTACTTTCCAACGTGAAAGGTCAGTTACAAACGCCCCAGAAGGGTGGTCGGGCGCTGCCCTGGAGCCATAGGCGTTAAGATGCGGCGTGCGACCCTCATTTGGCTGTCGCGCGGGGTCATGTGCGCCGCGCTCGCGTCGCCCGGTGTGGGGATGGCTGAGCAGGCCGACCGCCAAAAGCCGGTGAACATTGAAGCGGACAGGCTGACCATCGACGACGTCAAGAAGGAGAGCGTGTTCGAAGGCAATGTGACAGTCAGCCAGGGGACGCTGTTTCTCAAGGCGGACAAGGTGGTCGTCAAGCAGGACGCCGCGGGCTTCAACTACGCCTATGCGTACGGCAAGCCAGCCTACTTCAAACAGAAGCGCGACGGATACGACGAGTACGTCGAGGGGCAGGGCGAGCGCCTCGAGTACGATGGGAAGGCCGATAAAATGCAGGTCTTCATCAACGCCGAGATCCGTAAGGGGGCGGATGAAGTGAAGGGAGACTTCATCGCTTACGACGCAACGACGGGGTTCTACCAAGTCGTGGGCGGCCCCTCCGTCGCAACGCCCGTGAATCCCAAGGGTCGGGTGCGTGCCACTATCCAGCCGCCGAAAAAGACCGTGGACAAAGTCGGGATCGGGGGTGGGCAGCCAGTCCCGCTGAAACCCTCCCCCGCGTTGCCCAATAAGCCCGAACAATGACGCGGCGGCGCTCAAGGCAACCGCCGGGTCTGCCGATAAGTACCTGGCCATGAGCGAGTTGCGCGCGGAACAGCTGCAGAAGCGGTTCAAGTCTCGCACCGTGGTCAAGGACGTATCACTGGAGGTCAAAAGCGGGGAGGTCATCGGGTTGCTGGGCCCAAATGGCGCGGGCAAGACCACGTGTTTTTACATGATGGTGGGCCTGATCCCGTCCGACGGAGGCAGCATCTACCTCGATGGGCAGAGCCTCAACCATATGCCGATTCACCGCCGGGCGCGCAAGGGCCTGGCGTATTTGCCACAGGAGGCATCGATCTTCCGTAAGCTCACCGTGGCCGAGAATGTTCAGGCTGTGCTCGAGCTGACGGGTCTGGACAATGGCACCATGGAGGAGAGGCTGACCGACTTGTTGAACGACCTTCACATCGGTCACCTCCGCAACAGCCCTGCGGTCAGTCTGTCGGGCGGCGAGAGGCGGCGGGTGGAAATCGCGCGCGCGCTTGCGAGCCACCCACGGTTCATTCTGCTCGACGAGCCGTTCGCCGGGGTGGACCCGATTGCAGTGCTGGATATCCAGAAGATCATCCGCTTCCTCAAGGAGCGCAGAATCGGTGTGCTGATTACGGACCACAACGTGCGCGAGACCCTGGGGATCTGTGATCGCGCTTACATTATCAACGACGGCTCCGTGCTGGCTTTCGGAGCGCCAGAGGAAATCGTTTATAATGAAAGCGTAAGGAAGGTCTACCTGGGTGAGCACTTCCGCCTCTAGCGAACCGCCAAGATGCAGGGGCGTTGCGTCACTGCGCCAGTGTCCCGGCGCCCACCATCTCTTCGATGAAGCACTCGTTACAGCTCAAGCTGTCCCAACACCTCACGCTGACGCCTCAGCTGCAGCAGTCAATCCGATTGCTGCAACTCTCGACGTTGGAGCTGAATCAGGAGATCGAGCGCTTCCTGCAGGATAATCCGTTGCTGGAGAGGGACGAGGGCACCGAAGAAGATGGAACGCCGCCGGCTCCTCCGCCCACCCCGCTGCCCACCGAGTTCAGCTCCTCTACGCCCACCACGCCCGCGGCGGAAGAGAAAGAAGAGACTGCCGCCGACGTACCCGAGCCCGAGACCGAATGGCGCGAGGAGGGTGGTGGCAGCTACAGCGGCCACGACGACGGGGAGGACAGCGACTACCCGCAGCTTGCTGCCGATTCACCCTCGCTGCGTGAACACCTGCTTTGGCAAGTGAACTTGCTCAAGTGCCCGGATCGGGACAAGAGGATCGTCGCTCTGCTGGTGGACACTCTCGACGACGATGGCTACATGACGCAGGACCTCGAGGAGCTGGCTGCCATGCTCCCCGCCGACTTGGAGTTCGATCCTTCCGAGCTGGCGATCGCGCTGAAACACCTGCAGCACCTGGAGCCGGCAGGCGTCGGCGCCAGAAGTCTGGGGGAGTGCTTGGCTCTGCAGCTCGAGGCGCTGCCCGTCGACACGCCATTCCGCGCCGAGGCGCTCATGATGGTTCGCAGTCACCTCGACCTGCTCGCCGCACGTGACTTCGCCAAGCTGAAGAAGCTGCTCCGCTGCAACGACGATACCCTGCGTGGCATCCAGAGCCTCATCACTCACCTCAACCCGCGCCCCGGGGCTCGTTTCTCCAAGAACGAGGCGCGCTATATCATTCCCGACGTCATCGTCAGAAAGGTCAAGGGCCTGTGGCGTGTATCTCTCAATCCCGACGCTATGCCCCGCCTGCGCGTGAACCGCATGTATGCGGACATCCTCCACCGCAACCGCGACGCCAGCCTGCAGCAGCTCGCCGGTCAGCTGCAGGAGGCGAAGTGGCTGATCAAGAATGTTCAGCAGCGCTTCGAGACGATCTTGCGCGTGTCGCAGGCCATCGTCGACCGCCAGCGTCACTTCTTCGAGCACGGCGAGGTGGCCATGCGTCCACTGGTCCTGCGTGAGATCGCCGACACGTTGGGCCTGCACGAATCGACGGTGTCGCGCGTTACCACACAGAAGTTCATGCTGACTCCTCGCGGCATCTTCGAGCTGAAGTACTTCTTCGGCAGCCATGTCACCACGGAAACCGGCGGCGCCTGCTCGGCGACCGCTATCCGCGCGCTGATCAAACAACTGGTGGGCGAAGAGGACACACGCAAGCCCCTATCCGACAGCCAGATCTCCGAGATCCTCGGCAAGCAGGGCATCGTGGTGGCGCGCCGCACGATCGCCAAGTACCGTGAATCTCTGCAGATCCTTCCTGTCAATCTGAGAAAATCCATCTAAATTCAGATTTGGGACCCGCTGCGGTCTGCGAACCAGGAGACCTCGATGAATCTGCAACTGACCGGGCATCAGCTGGACATCACCCCCGCGATCCGCAGCTACGTGACCTCGAAGCTGGAGCGCATCACGCGCCACTTCGATCACGTGATCGACGTCAACGTGATCCTGTCAGTGAGCAAGCTCGAGCAGAAGATCGAGGCAAAAGTGAACGTGCCCGGCGGGGACATCTTTTGTGAGAGCTGCGAGCCGGACATGTACGCCGCCATCGATAGCCTGGTCGACAAGCTGGACCGCCAGATCATCAAGCACAAGGAAAAGGTCATCGAGCACCGCCAGAACGGGGCAGCCCGCAACCGGGCCGCAGGGTAGGCAACGCGGGCCGGAGTTCGCGACCCACGCCTCGGCAGGCGTGCGCAGACAGCATCCACGCGGTGCGACTTGTGAATCTGGTCTCCTCACTGCTTGACCCCGCCCACGTCGCACTGGACGTGGAGGCCACCGACAAGAAGACCCTGTTTGAACAGGCAGGCGCGATGCTCGAGGGTGCTTCGGGACTCAGCCGGGGACAGGTGATAGACAGCTTGTTGGCGCGCGAGCGTCTGGGCTCTACCGGTTTAGGTCAGGGGATCGCCATCCCCCACGGCAGGGTCAAGGGCCTGCGCACTGCGGTGGGCGCATTCCTGCGCGCACGCAAGCCGATCCCCTTCGACGCCCCGGACAACCAACCGGTGAGCCTAGCGTTCGTGCTGCTGGTCCCGGAGCGCGCCTCTGACCTGCACTTGCAAATCCTGTCCGAGCTGGCGCAGATGTTCAGCGACCGCGAGCTGCGCCGGCAACTGGCCGCGGCCCCTAACGCCGTCTCTGCACAGCGTTTGATCGTCGGCTGGCAGACGCACGCGCCTAGAACCTAGGCCATATATCGCAGCGCCTAACGCGCACAGAACCATGCCTCAGGTGACAGTGGGTCAGTTGTTTCAAGACAATCGCGAGGCGCTGAAGCTGTCCTGGCTGGCGGGCGAGGCATATGCTGGCGGGCTGCTCGACAGCCGGCAGATCAACGCCCAGGCTCAGGGGCTGATCGGGCACTTGAACTTCTATCACCCCAACTGGATCCAGATTTTCAGCCGCACCGAGGCGAGCTATTTCCCGACGATGGAGCCGATAGCACAGGAGCAGGCGCTCGGGCGGCTGCAAGACAGCGGGCTCGCTTGCGTGATCGTGAGCGATGGCGAGCAGCCGCCACCGACTGTGAGGCGCTTCGCGGAGGCGCGCCGGGTCCCAGTGATCGCATCGCCGCTGCCCAGCCTTCAGATCATCTGGGTCATGCGGACGTATCTGGGACGCGCGCTGGCCGAGTTCGTCACCCGTCACGGCGTGCTGCTGGACGTGCTCGGCATGGGAGTGCTGCTCACCGGGGAGAGCGGGGTCGGCAAGAGCGAACTGGCGCTGGAGCTGATCACCCGCGGCGGCGGCCTGGTGGCCGACGACGTGGTGGAGCTGTACCACATCGCACCCGAGACGCTGGAAGGACGCAGCCCCGAGCTGCTTAAAGACTTTCTCGAGGTCCGCGGCTTAGGGATGCTCAACATCCGCACCATCTTCGGCGAGACGGCCGTGCGCGTGCGCAAGAACCTCAAACTGATCGTGCAACTGGAGAAACCGATCGGCGGCACGGTGCCGGGGCTGGAACGGCTGCCACTCGAGGCGAGTACGGAGGAGATCCTGGACGTGCGCATCCGCAAAGTGGTGCTGCCGGTGGCCGCAGGCCGCAACCTGGCCGTGCTGGTGGAGGCCGCCGTGCGCAATTACGTCCTGCAGCTGCGCGGCATCGACAGCACGCAGGAGTTCATCCGGCGGCAGGAACAACACTTCGGACGCGGGTCATGAGCAGCCGCCAGCAGCCGGTGCCGGGTTCGGCTGCCGTCCGCGGGCACGCGCCCGCAGCGATACAGCTGATCCTGATCACCGGCGTGTCCGGCTCGGGAAAGAGCGTCGCGCTCAAGGTGCTAGAGGACAGCGGCTACTACTGCGTGGACAACCTGCCAGCGCACCTGCTGCCGGGGCTGGCCGATTTCCTTGCCGCCGCTAACCAAACGCTCGTGGCGGTGAGCGTGGACGTGCGCAGCGGGCACACGCTAGAGGACCTGCCGACGTGGCTGGCGGAGCTGCGCCGGCGCTCCATCGATCTGCGCGTGCTGTTTCTGGATGCCAAGACCGACACGCTGGTAAAGCGTTTCTCCGAGACGCGGCGACGTCATCCGCTGTCCGACGACACGCGCACGCTGCCCGAGTGCATCGAGGCCGAGCGCGAGCTTCTGGCCGAAGTCAGCGCGTTCGCGCACCACGTGGACACCAGCGATTTGAGCCCACATGCGTTGCGCGCCTGGGTCAAGGACTTTGTCGGGCTGCCGGGCTCGGGATTGACGCTGCTGTTCCAGTCTTTCGCTTTCAAAAACGGCGTCCCGCTCGATGCCGACCTGGTGTTCGACGTGCGCTGCCTGCCCAATCCGCACTATGACCCGTTGCTGCGCCCGCTGACCGGGCTGGACGCGCCGGTCGTCGAGTTTCTGCGCTCTGACCCTATGGTGCAAAAGATGCTCGCCGACATCTGGCACTTTCTCGATGAGTGGCTGCCCTGCTACATCCGCGACAATCGCAGCTACCTCACTGTGGGCATCGGCTGCACCGGCGGACGGCACCGCTCGGTGTACCTGGTCGAGGTCCTGGCACCGCGCTTCCGCTCCCTGGTGCCGGTCCTGGTGCGGCATCGCGAGCTGGTGTCTGCGTGAGCGCGCGTTGGTACACCGCCGCCATGCCCGATCTTTGCGCTGAGACTCGCCTGGCCTGTCGATGAGCGCGGTGCCACCCGAGCGCACAGTGACTCTCGCGCTGACTGGCGCCTCGGGTATGCCCTACGGGGTGAGGCTGCTCGAGTGCCTGCTCGCGGCCGGCGTGCGCGTGTACCTGCTTTACTCGCAGGTTGCGCAGGTCGTGGCGCGCCAGGAGATGGACTTGGCGCTTCCCGCGCGCGCGCGCGAAGTCGAGGACTTTCTCGCACGCAGATTTGCGGCCGCGGAAAATCAGCTGCGCGTATTCGGACGCGAGGAGTGGTTCGCGCCCGTGGCCTCGGGCTCCAACCCGGCCGACGCGATGGTCATCTGCCCTTGCAGCATGGGCACGCTGGCGGCGGTCGCCTGCGGGCTGGCGGATAATCTCATCGAGCGCGCCGCGGACGTCATGATGAAGGAACACCGGCCACTCGTGCTGGTCCCGCGCGAGACCCCGCTATCGGCTATCCACCTGGAAAACATGCTGCGCCTTGCGCGCGCCGGTGCCGTGATCCTGCCCGCCAATCCGGGCTTCTATCACCATCCGGTGAAAATCGAGGATCTGGTCGACTTCGTAGTCGCGCGCGTGCTCGACCAACTGCGGGTGCCGCACCAGCTCATCGCGCGTTGGGGTGAAGCGCAACCGAGCCGAGGTGATTGAGGGTGGGCGCAACGGTCGAGATCCCGATCTTCCCGCTGGGGACCGTGCTCTATCCGGGAGGGCTGCTGCCGCTGCGCATCTTCGAGCAGCGCTATCTCGATCTGACCAAGTGCTGTATCCGCGACAACGCGCCTTTCGGCGTCTGCCTGATACGCGAAGGGGTGGAGGTCGGCACCGTCGCCGTGCCTTATGCCGTAGGTTGCACCGCGCGAATCGCACAGTGGGACATGCCGCATCTGGGTGTGTTCCACCTCGTCACCCACGGCGAATCCGTATTTCGGATCCTCGAGCAGTGGACCGCAAAGAGCGGTCTCGTTCAGGCCCAAGTTGAGCTCGACGACCCGGCCCCAGCCTTGCCGCTCCCAGAGGAGTACAAGGATCTCGGCACACTTCTGCAGAAGATCATCGCCAAGGTGGGCGCGGAGCGTTTTCCTTCGCCCGCACGGCTGGACTTGGCCGGCTGGGTCGGCTATCGGCTGGCTGAGGTGTTGCCCTTGGAGGTGGAAATCAAGCAGCGTCTGCTGGAGGCGCGCGACCCCGTCGCAGCGCTGAGCGAGGTCAAGGTTTTTCTGCAGGCCCGACAAGTCGTGCTGTGAGGTCGGGCGCGCAGCGTAGCTCCCGTAGAATGAGCTTCACCGGCGCGGGAATCGCGGCGCCCAGTGCATCCTCCAGGCTGAGCCACAGCCGACCCGGCTCCTCCGCGCCGGTGTGCCGCGCCACCTGCGCAAGCACCGGACGGATACGCAGCTTGAAGTGGGTGAAGCCGTGGTCTACGGGAGCCAGCCTACTGATTCCGCTAAGTCGCGCGCCGTAGCGCCGCGCCGCATCCTCGACCCGATCTTCGCTCACCTCGGGAAAGCTCCACAACCCGCCCCAGATCCCGGGCACGGGACGTTTCTCCAGCAGGACCTCTCCTCGGCTCAGGAGGATCAGCATGGCCGTATCGCGCTGTGGCAATGTCTTGGCTGGGCGTGGGCTGGGCAGATCCCCGGTCAATCCGTTGCGCCGGGCGACGCAAGTCTCGGCCACTGGGCAAGCCCAGCAGTGGGGACTGCGCCGGCTGCACACGCCGGCGCCGAGATCCATGAGCCCTTGCGTGTAGGACTCTATGCCACTGCTTGGCAGCAGGGACTCGGCCCGCTGCCACAGCCGATCCTGCACCTGCTTGTCCCCAGGATACCCCTTGATTCCGTCGTGGCGCGCCAACACGCGTCTGACGTTGCCGTCCAGAATGGCGCAGCGCTGACCGAAGGCGAAGACGCAGATCGCGCTGGCCGTAGACCGACCCACACCGGGTAGGGCGCGAACTGCCTCGAACTCGCATGGGAAGGCGCCGGCGTGCCGCTCGACGATCAGGCGCGCGCCACGATGCAGATTGCGCCCGCGGGCGTAGTAGCCCAGACCGCTCCAGCATGCCAGCACCTGGTCCTCGCTTGCCGCCGCCAGCGCCCGAACATCGGGAAAGCGCGCCATGAAACGCAGATAGTAGGGGATGACGGCACCCACCTGCGTCTGCTGGAGCATGATCTCCGACACCCAGATGCGGTACGGATCGCGCGTGTTCTGCCAAGGCAGGTCGTGTCGCCCGTGGCTGCGCTGCCACGCGATGATCCGAGCGGCGAAGCCGTCGTCGCTCATTGCCGCAGAAAGCCTTTGAGCTTGTCCTTGAGCTCCTCCTCGGGCTTCTTCTTTGCCGGCGCAGCCGGTTGAGCCTGGTCGCCGCTCGGCGGCGGCTCGCCCGCGGGCGCGCTCTTCTGCTCGCCACCGAGAAACTGCTTGCCCAGATCCTTGAGTTGCTCGCCCTTGACGCCGTCCTTGAGCGCGTCTTTGGCCATCTGCTTGAGCGCCTCTTTGCTGGCTCCGCTCAACATCTGGCTGAACTCCATCTTGTACTTGAGCGCGCTGTAGGGTCCGTAGATGCGCACCGGTAACGTGAGCCCGGTCAGCTCCGCGCGCTCCTTACCGCCCTGACCGGCGGTAGTCGCCACCACCGCCGCCTTGACCGTGTAATCGAGGCTATCCTGCGCGACGTTCACGTCGCCTTCGCCGGTGATGCGCAAGAATGGCGACTTGGCGCTGAGATCGCCGTTGTGCGCCACGCCGTTCTTGATCGCAAAGCTGGCCGTCAGCTCGGTGAAGTCGGTCTTCTGTGTCGTGCTCCCCGACTGCTCCGCGTCCTGCGCTCCTAGCTTGGACTTGACGTTGCGGATCGCGCCGGCGAGATCCACGCCCTTGATCGCTCCGTCCTTAAGGTTGAGGCTCGCGCTGCCATTGAGCGCCTGCTTGAATGCACTGACGGTGTTACCCGCCGTTGTGATGTCGAGACCCACATTGCCATGGCCTTCCAGGATGTCCTGCTGCACCGCGTCGCGCAGCAGCGGGCCGATGGAGATGCCCGTCAGCGCTTGCCGAACCGCGATCTGATTGGTGTTGGCATCGACTTTCGCGTTGCCCTTGAGCGACCCCTGATACAGGCTCGCCTGCATCGGGTCGACATCGAGCCTGCCTCCTTTCGCGTGCAGGTCCACGCGCACGTTGCTCGCCTTGATGTTGTTCGCCACTAAGTCTCCGATCTTGACTCGGCCGTCGAGGTTGAGCGCCTTGAGCGGAGACAGATCGATAGGCTTCTCTGCTTCCTTTTCTTTCGGCTTGGATGCCGGGGCGGTGGGCTCGGCGGGCTTGGCCTGCGCACCCTTCTGCTTGGGCGGCGCGTACTTGTCGAGATTCAGCTTGTCGATGTCGATGTCGAAATCGTAGGCCGGCGCTGCGAACTGCGCCATGCCCAGCTTCGCCTTGATGTTGCTCTCGTCAAGCTTGGCGACCAGATTGGCCGTCACGCGTTGCTTGCCGAGATCGGCACGTGCCGATCCCGATAAAGGCACCTTAGTCGACTTCTGCGGGATCGAAGGGCTGGTTACCGTGAACTCGGCACCGATCTTGGGCAGCTCGAACACCCTGGTCTCGAGGTTCGCGGCGATCGGGGTGCTCAGCGTTCCTTTGACGGCGTTATCTTTTTGCCTCGCATCGACGCCCAGCGCGAGCGCCGCAACCTTGAGCGCCTTGGCGGAGCCCTCCACCGCCGACAGCTTCAGGCTCACGTCGGCAGCGCGCTCGACGCCGGCGAGCTTTGCCGTGAGCTGCACAGATTCTCCGCTGGCTTTGTCGTTGGCGACTTCCAGCTTCGGTGCGCTCAGGTTGATGTCCAGGTTGTCTGCGCCGACCTTGGCCTTCGCCGCCAGGGCAAGGCCTTGCAAGCGGACTTGATTGGTCTGCATGTTGATGAGCAGCGTCGGCGCTTTGAGGCTGCTCTCGGTCAACGTCATGCCGCCCACGGCGCCGGTTGCCGAAGCGATCAACGCCTCCACCGCCAGCGCCGCGGGGCTGGCCTGCACGCTCGGCGTGGAGAGCTTCAGATCGAAGCTGTCTTTGCCGCGGTTCGCCTTGGCGTCCAGGCTCAGCCCGCTGAGCTTGACCAGTTGCTTCGCGCCGTCGGCGTCGATATCGGCTTTCAGCGTGGCCACGATACCGGTGTAGTCGAGCGCGCTGCCGGTCAGCTTCGCATCCAGGCCCTTGAGGCGATAGCGCTCGCCCGCCAGGTCGAGCGCGAGCGTGGCTGATGCCTTCGCGCGCAGATCGGCCTTGGGTTTGACGCCCTTGAGGGCAACGTCGAATTGGACGGGGCTCGCCACGCCTTCGGCCAGCCTCCCGGTGCTCAACTCCACCAGCTCGATGGCGAGGTCGTTCCCGTTCGTCTCGTCGCGCCAGGTCACGCGCGAGTTGGTCACGCGGATGCCGCTCACGTCCAGTTTGACCGGCGCCTTGGCACCCGCTTGCGGCTTGGGTGTCTCAGGCTTCGGCGCCTTCTTCTCGCCCGCTTCGCCACCCGTTAGATCCGAAAAATTGGTGCTACCGTTCTTGTACTTGATCAGCTCGGTGCGCAGGCCATCGAGGCGCACCTGGTCCACGACGACCTGTTTGCTGAACAGGGGGATCAGCGCCAGATAGACCTGCACCGCCTCGACGCCTGCGAACACTTTCTCGCTGCTGCGCTCGGACAGCGTCGTCTTGCCCACCGCCGCCCCGATCTTGGGAAACAGTTTGAGCTTGATGTCGCCGCTGATGGTCAGCGTGCGCCCGGTCCGTTCTTTGACCAGCTGCACAACCTGCGGCTTGTAGTCGTTGGGGTTGAAGACCGCGATCACAACGCCGATAGCGATGATCAACAGCAAAACCAGTGCGGCAAGCAGGTAGAGGGCGTACTTCAGGATCTTCATAGTGAACAAGACCGGAAGGCGATCGCCTTGCAGTCTCGTGCAAACCGGGCGCCGGTGTCAATGCGACCCGTGTTTCACCAGCGACGCGGCGTCAAGGCCGGCGCGCCGTCGGATGCGAAACCATTTGAACGCCTCACGAAGCGCGAGAACTGCGAGGCCCGGCAGTGCAGCCGCAGCGCCCACAGCCACATATCGTGCGCCGAGCGCTTCGAAGCGAAACAGATCCCGGATCGACGGTATGATCAGGACCGTGGCGAGGCCTGCGAGCGCACCCACGATCACCATCCACAGCGCAGGGTTGCGCGTCCTCAGGATCTTCCACAGCGGTGCCTGGTGCGAGCGGTTGCCGAGGATGAGGCCGATGTTCCCGATAACGATCCCTGTGAAAGCCATCGCCCGAGCCTGCCCCTCGCTCGCTCCGGCTGCGAGGGCCAGGCCGTACACCGTCGCCACGCCCACCAGTACACCAAAACCCTGCAGAATGCCCGAGGCCAGCATGCCGACATCAAACAGCCTCACATCGCCTCGCCGCGGCGGCCGATGCATGACATTGCGTTCCGCAGGCTCTGCCTCGAACGCGATGGAGCAAGCCGGGTCGATCACGAATTCGAGAAACACGACGTGCACGGGATAGAGGACCAGCGGCCAGCCTGCCAATAGCGGCAGCACAGCCATGCCGGCTGTGGGCACGTGCACAGCAACGATGTAGGTCATCGCCTTCTGGATGTTATCGAAGATGCGCCGACCCAAGCGCACCGCTGCGACAATCGCGCTGAAATCATCCTCGAGCAGCACGAGATCGGCAGCCTCGCGCGCGACATCGGAGCCGCGACGTCCCATCGCGATGCCGATGTGCGCTGCCTTCAGCGCCGGCGCATCGTTTACCCCATCTCCCGTCATGGCGACCGTCTCGCCGCTGGCCTTCAGCGCCTCGATCAGCTTGAGTTTCTGTTCCGGCACCACGCGGGCGTAGACGTTCACGCTCGCCGCCCGCGAGCGGAGCTGGACCAGCTCAAGACGCTCGATTTCGCGGCCGGTGATCACCCTGTCGGGCTGATCCAGGCCAATCTGACTTGCAATGGCCTGTGCCGTGACCGCGTGATCGCCGGTGATCATCGCGACTCGCACGCCGGCCGCGTGAAAACCGCGTATCGCTGCAGGGACGCTCGCGCGAACCGGATCCTGCAAAGCGGCAAGCCCGACGAATTGCAGCGCCAGCTTCTTCTGGCTGACAGGCCAGGGGGTACGGTTTTCAGCGGCCGCGGGAATGATGCCGCGGGCCACAGCGAGTACGCGCAGCCCATCGCGTGCCATATCTGCGACCACGGCCCCCATCGCGCCTCGCGTTCCCGCGTCGAGATCGCAAAGCGCCGCGATGGCTTCCGGGGCCCCCTTCGCGGCGACGAAGAGATCGTCCGCGCCGGTGACGCGCCAGACGTAGGCAACCGACAACTGCGTCGGCGAAAGCGGATAGATATGCGCCACGCTCCACGTCGCGTGTTGCTGCGCGAATCCCGGCAAGTGCGAAGCAGCGCAATCCAGAAACGCCTTCTCCATGGGATCGAACGGTTCCCGCTCGCAGGCCAGCACTCCGACTCGCAGGACTTCGAGCAATTCAGCGCGTGGTGGCTCGCTGCCAGAGCGCCCCTCGCGCCAGGTCATTGCGGGCCTCCACAGCGCATCGAGCTGCATGCGGTTTTGCGTCAGCGTGCCGGTCTTGTCGACGCATAACACCGTGGCGGCTCCGAGCGCCTCGATGGCAGCCGAGCGGCGCGTGAGCACGCCGTGCTGGGAGATGCGCCATGCGCCCAGCGCCAAGAATATCGTCAGCACGAGCGGCATCTCCTCCGGCAGATTCGCCATGGCGAGCGTGATGCCCGCCAGCAAGCCCTGCAACCAGCCTCCGCGCAGCAGCCCGAACAGCAGCGTCACGACGACACAAAGCGCAAGCCCGATGGAGGCGAAGATCACCACCGCACGCCGGGTGTCGCGTTCCATCGGCGTCGGGCTGTGAACCAAGGTTTCCAGCACGCGCCCGATGCGCCCGATTTCGGTGTGAGTACCCGTCGCGGCCACGGTTGCCATCCCCTGCCCTTGCGTCACGAGCGAGCCGGAGTACAGGAACGGAGTGTCGTCACCGCCCGGGCGCTCAAACGGCACGCCGGTCCAGGCGGAGCTCTTCCGCACCGGAACCGACTCGCCGGTGAGCAGCGACTCGTCGACGCTGACGTTGGTCGACTCGAAGAGCAACGCGTCGGCAGGGACCCGATCGCCTTCCTTCACCAGGATCACGTCACCTCGCACGAGCTCGCGTGCCGCTATGCGTTGCCAGACACCATCCCGGAGCACCTGCGCCCGCGGGCTGGCAAGCTCACGCAACGCATCCAGCGCCCGCTCGGTCTTGCGTTTCTGGAACAGCGCAATCGCTATGACTACAAACACGGACGCGACCAGCACGAGCGCTTCGCCGATGTCCCCCAGCAACAGGTAAATGCTGGCGGCCGCGATGAGCAGCAGGAACATCGGCTCGCGCAGCACATCGGACGCGACACGCCACAGGCTGCGCGGTCGCGCCGAGGGCAGCTCGTTGTATCCGTCTCGCGCCCGCTGC
>Ga0335084_10002434_pt1 | contig 17921 bp, 18 predicted proteins | sample Lox_Sample_44_FD_206721 | JGI IMG/M metagenome (GOLD analysis project Ga0335084, IMG submission 206721) | Soil microbial communities from Loxahatchee National Wildlife Refuge, Florida, United States - Lox_Sample_4.4 | ecosystem: Environmental > Terrestrial > Soil > Wetlands | place: USA...
TCGCCCGGAGATGTACCGACTGTGGGGTCCAATGAGTAATATAAGACACCAATTCGGCGACCCATCTGCCCCGTTGTGTATTGACTACGCCCGAGCAGCCGCTTCCTATATGAATCAAAGTGTGAGTAGTGACCGCGCTTCTGCGTTTGCCGTGTGGAGTTGGGAGACAATGTCTAGCGATTACGGGGTCTTCGTCCCAACCCGATCTGCGGGCTGGTTCGGGGGAGCTCACGCCGATGTTCAGGTATGGCAGCGTAATGCAAGCGGGCCACCGGAAATAATTTTCCGGGCAGATCCTTGGTCGAGGTTGCCGTGATGTCCCGACGAATCGTGGGAATACTGTTACTTTCGTTGGTGGTGATCGCCGTGCTCGTGGTTATTGTTTTAAAGCCGGCTGTCGACCGATCGCGGCAAGACTATCGAGCTGTCATGAATTCAGACGGAGGTATTTGGATTAACGGACATCTGACGAAACCACGATAATCAGCAGTGGTTTCGTGGGGGACTCAAATCTACCTGTTTCTTTGCTCGGATGAGTCGCCCGAGTGAGTGCCCGGCGGCGGGAGGTTGACGAGGGCCGGGGCCCGCGCCGAGAAAGAGGTGGCAGCGTGGGAGAGAGCCGGACTGTACAAGCTTGTGAGCGAGGCCGGACGGTGTCTAGGCTAGACGTGAGTTGCCCTTGGAATATCTAGTTTCTCCTCAGGGTCGCGGCGATCCCGTGGTTCCTCTGCGGGCTCTTGATCGTGCTGAAATACGTGAACCGACCCTGAGGCTCTGTACGGCCTTTCGAACGTGGGCAAGTTCGACGCGCGCTGCTGGCCGTCGAGCCTCGTCGGGTAGAACGCCGCTACGGCGCTACTGCAGCGATGACGCGAGTTCACGAGATTCGCGCCGGCGGCGCAGGCGGCCATCGAATCCAGGTCTGCCGGCTGGTCTATGAGATTTGCCCGGGCCACCGGGCAGATGGTCAGTCTGGTTCTCTCTGGGATCGGCCTCGGGATGATGGCCATCGTGACCTGCTACGGCACAAAGGAAGCACACGCGGCGCGCACCGCTGAAAACGCCTCCCGCAATCGATTGCGGGAACGCGTTCTTGGAGCTCGAAATGGCCCTCGAATCCGCTCGAAAATGCGCTCTGAAACACGCTCCTGGATCGGGCGCATTGTCGGGCCATTTGCCGGGCGGGATGCCGGGCGGATTCGAGCAGCCGTCGTCCGGCATGTCGGGCCCTTCCGCCCTCGCCCAGCCCGTGTCGCCGGCAGCACCGAGAGCACCCCGGCGTTTCCCGCTCACGCCCTCACAACCATGAAACTGAGGGCGTGAGCGGAAAACTCTGGGGTACCCCTGAATTCGAACGGGGTGGGCGAGGGCGAAAGGACCCTCATTTGTAGAGTCTTGATGAGGAAGGTCTTGAGATGGAGTGAGGAGGGAAGGGAGGGCAGTGGGAAGGGTATCAGCAACGATGGAGCGTGCATCCCCGAGGAGCTTGAGCAGACCGGTCGGCGCCGGCGGCTGAGGCGAAAGGACCGACGGCTGGTTGGCGCACATGGACTCTGTCGATACCTGACCATCGGGCAAGTCATCGAACTCGGAGTGGGCGCCAGGACGGGGAAGGCGACCGGGCACAGGCTCCGTGGACTGGCCGGCGATGAAACCAGGTCCAAGGTGCGAGCGTCGAGGTCCGCGCTGTCGAGAGGCTTTCCCTTCCGTTCCTTCGAGAGGGCGTGCGGCTGCACCAATGGGCGGTGACCAGCGCAGGGCTATGATGTGGCAGCGGCCGAGCTGGGTCTCCCGCTCGAGGCTCCCCGAACCGACATTGGCGCGCAGTTTGTCGCGCACCCACGTGCGGCTGACCGACCTCCCCGTTCATCTCCTCCGCCGACGCCTCAGCGCCGGTGCGTCCCTGCGCGACTGGAGGAGCGACGCCGTTCCGTGGCCCCGCTCCCTCCTCGCTCCTAGGCTTCGGCCGCGATCGCAGCGCGATCCTCCGACCCGCCCGCGCAGTCTCCGCGATTTCGCTGTACGAGACGTTCGTGGTGGCGTGAGGAGTGGTCGGCGCCCAGCAGAAGCAGCGTTCCTCACTGGGATTCACTTTGGGAAATCAGTTGAGGACGCTTGCGATCGGCACAGCACAGTCGGGGCAGCTACCCGCCCGGACAGAGGCAACTTCCGGAACCAGAACCGCTGCAGTGCATCCTGAGGCGCGAGGAGCACGCATGTGTTCCCCGAGGAGCTGACCATGATTGCCGTGTTCGTGACGTTCGAGTACGCGGAGGGCTTCGACCGCAAGCGCATTCTCGCCATCGCCGAGAACGTGAAGGGGACGTTTGCCGGAATCCCTGGACTCCGTCAGAAGGCGTTCACCCTCGACGACGAGAGCCGGCGCGCGAGGAACGTGTGCCTGTGGGAGTCTGAGGAGGCGGCGCAGGCATTCTTCACGCCGAGCCTTACCCAGCGCATCACGAGTCTCTACGGCGTCGCGCCGCGCATCGAGTTCGCGGAGGTCCCCGCGCTGGTCGACAACGCGGCAGGGCGGGTCGCTAGAGGCTCTGTCGCGGGGCCGGCCTCCCACGACGGCTGGACGGCCACCCGCCTCGGCCAACGCTCGAATCCGTCGCGAGGCCGTCGGGAGCCGTTCTTCCTGGCCGGGGTCATTCGCTGGGGCTGCCTCCCATCCCCTACCGCGTCCGTCTAAGGGCAAGCGGCACTGCGCCCGACGTGCTCACCACGCGAGGAGCCCCTCTGCTCGATACGGCCTTCCCTGGTCCGGCATGTCCTCCGGAGCTTGTTCTTGCGGCACGGCCTAACAGCCGCCATTCAGAGCGACAACAGCACGCCATGCGTGTGCACCCGCGGCCGCGGCGGACTGAGCCAGCTCTCGGCCTGGCTCCTCTCGCTCGGGATCCGTCTGGTGCGCTCACGTCCGGGGTGCCCGCAGGACAACGGCGCTCAGCAGCGCGCGTGCGATCGTTGGATGATGGAGTTCAACGAGGTCCGTCCCCACGACGCGCTCGGCGGCAAGACGCCAGCGGAGGTCTATCGCGACTCGGAGCGTCGCTCGCTCGACCCGCTCGTCCCGAGCTACCCGCCCGAGTGGAAGACCGCCTGGTCTCAAAGGTGAGGACCATCTCGGTGAACGACGACGTGGTCTTCGTCAGCACGGCGCTCGCGGGCCAGATCGTCGGTCTCAAGCAGGAAGGGATCCTGCGCTGGCGAGCTCACTTCTTCGGCGTCGACCTCGGGATGATCGAGATCGCCCCCCTCGCGAACGTGCTGACACCCGATGACGTCAGCTCCGTTACACCCGTTAACGCACCCCAGTCAGAGGGTGTCAACGCCACTGTCACCCAGGACGCGCTGCTGAACGCGCGAGCCGTAAACGCCTGAGAAACGCGCCGTCACCCTGCAGTCAACTGTCAGCGATGTCTTGACTGGTTCCGTTCGCTGGTTCCACCACCCGCCCGAGCTCTTGCCAGCGGAGTCTATATAGGTTACAAATAGAGTCCTTCTACCTGTTGGTTCCGCGCCGCACGGCTGCCGACTGGAAGGGATGACGATGCAGCAGGGATCTTCGAGGTCGGTGATTTCATCGAGCTTCGCTGGAGGGATGGGAAGCTCGAGCGCGACCGAGCTCAATGTGGGCCGAGCGAGGTAGGCCAGGCATGTCACGGCGACCACGAGCAGGCGGTTGAACCTGACGCGAACCAAGGGATGTCAGTCCTCCTTGACGCAGGTCGCGCGAGTCTGACGCGCCCTGGACAATTTCGAAGAGCCTGGCTGTTCCTGACCGCGAGACGCAGTGCAGGTGGTCAACGGGGTGCTTCGGGTCGAATGGGAGGGCTGCGAGCGAGTTCGCTCGGGAGTTGACTCGTGAAGGGTTCAACGGCCAGCCGGGGAGCGGGAGAGCCCCAGGCAGCCCAGCAGCGCCGAGTTGAGCGCTGGGACGAGGACTTCCTCACCGTTGACGAAGTAGCAGCGCTGCTCCGCTGCAACCGCAAGACCGTCTACGAGGCTGTGTCGAGGCACGCTCTCCCCGGAGTCGTCCGGCTCGGCCGCGTCATCCGCATTCATCGGACCGCACTGCTAGGCTGGCCCACGGAGGAAGCAGCCGTCCCGCGCGGAGTCGACCGATGAGCGTGAGGCGGAGGCAGTGGACCAACAGCAGCGGTGTGAAACAGGAGTCCTGGACGGTGGACGTCTTCTTCCAGCACCCCGATGGGCGAACCGAGCGCGTCCGTAAGCGCTCGCCCGTTCCTACCCGGAAGGGCGCAGAGGAATACGAGCGCCAGCTGCGCCAGGCCCTATTGAGCGGCCGTAGAGAGGAGCGGGAAGAGACTCCGACGCTGGAGGAATGGGCGCCGAAGTTCCTCGAGTGGAGCGAGACCAACAACAAGCCGAGCACTGTCGACGGGAAGCGGAAGGTGCTGAAGAACCACCTTCTACCGGCTCTGGGTTCGACGCGGCTGGACGCCATCGGGCCCGAGCAGATCGAGGGCTACAAGGCTCGGGCGCTTCGGGCAGGCAGGGCCAAGAAGAGCATCAACAACGACCTGGCCGTCCTGGGAAAGGCCCTCCACCTGGCCACCGAATGGGGCCGCATCTCCGCTGCCCCCAGGTGCCGGGGGTTCCGGATCCGACCCGAACCGCCCCCGTTCCTCGACTTCGACGAGGCGGACCGGCTTCTAAGGGCCCTGGAGCCCCGCTGGCGCGTCATGGCGCTCACCGCAGTCAGGACAGGCCTGCGCCTCGGCGAGCTCCTGGCCCTGCGCTGGGACGACCTGGACCTGGCTGCCGGGCGGCTCTGGGTGCGTCGGACGGTCTGGCGGAACCTCGAGGGGCCTCCGAAGAACGGGAAGCCTCGGGAGGTGCCCTTGGCAGACAGCGTCGTCGTTGCCCTGAAGGAGCATCGCCATCTCCGGGGGCCCTATGTCTTCTGCCGGGACGACGGGGCTCGCCATACCCACAGCGACGTGAAAGACGTGGTCGCCAGGGCCTGCCGCAAAGCGGGGCTGGCCAAGCGGGTGACCTGGCACGGGCTTCGGCACACGTTCGCGAGCCACCTCGCGATGCGTGGAGTCACGCTCCGCGCCGTCCAAGAACTCCTTGGACACTCGGACCTGACGATGACGATGCGCTACGCCCACCTGTCACCGCACGTCACCAGGGAAGCCGTCCAGCGGCTCGACTCCCCGCACGGCACCTACGCGGCACACGGAGCAGCAGGCGACGAAAACCGCTGAAGCAACAACGGACTACGAGAGCGGGAAAAGGGATTTGAACCCTCGACCCTCGCCTTGGCAAGGCGATGCTCTACCACTGAGCTATTCCCGCACGGAACGACTCCGGCCTGTTACCAACCGCGCCCCCCGGGGGTCAAGCGTCCCCACCTGACGGGCAGCAGGCGTCAGGCATGGTACATCCCATCGCCCGTGCACTCCCAACGATCGACCCGCCGTCTGGCTGCGGCCACCACGGTCCTCCTCCTCGCCTGTGGCGGCGGATCGGGCACGCCTCCCCCCGGTGGCGGTGGCGGTGGCGGTGGGGGCGGGGGCGGAGGAGGCGGCGGGGGCGGGGTCACCGTCTCCGGTCAGGTCCTGGACGGCTTCGGCCAGCCGCTGGCCCAGCGGACGGTCCTGGTCGGCGGCAAGTCGACCACCTCCGACACCAGCGGCAACTTCACCATGGCCGGGGTCACCACCCCCTACGATGCGATCATCGTCGAGCCGGCGCCGAACAAGGTCGCCACGGTGTACGCACAGCTCACCCGCACCGACCCGAAGCTCCTCGACATCGGCGCGAGCAGCCAGCCCACGCGCAGCGCGACGCTCGGCGGCAACATCGTCGGAGGTGACCCGCTGTCCACCGCGGGGACGATCACCGCCGTCTCCTGGGGCTCCGCGGAGAGCTCCACCGGGAGCTACGTGTCCAGCACGCCCTACTCCCTCCCCGTGTCCTGGTCCGGACCCGCCGGCACCACCGGCAGCGTTCACGGGCTGCAGTGGACGGTGGACGACAACGGGACCGTGACCGGGTACCGCTCGCACGGGGTGAAGACCGGCGTCTCCCTCACCTCGGGAGGCACGGTCACCAACGCCGATCTGCTGCTGACCGTCCCGCTGACCGCCACCGTGTCCGCGACCATCACCGCGCCCGCGGGCCACACCATCGCCGACCGGAGCGTGTACCTCACCTTCGCCGACGGGGCGTATTTCCCGGTGAGCAGCGACTCGCTCGGGTCGTCGGCCTTCGCCGTGCCGGTGCCCTCGGGCATCGAGGCCAGCGTCATCGTCAGCGCCAGCGCTAGGGCCGACAGTGGGAACGCGGTCACCAGCGCCCAGCTCTCCGGCCTGGCGCCCGGCACCAGCGGAGCAGCGCTGACCCTGCCCTCGCCCGCGCTGGCCACCGCGCCGGCGGACGGGGCCACCGGTGTGGACACCACCACCGACCTGGTCTGGACCGCGGTCCCGGGCGGAGTGCACATCCTCCTCCTCAGCGGCGCGGGCAACGACCCGGCGTACATCATCGTCAGCGGAGGCACGCGCACCCGCATCCCGGACCTGAGCGCGCAGGGGCTCGGCCTGCCCTCGGGGCGGCCGTACGACTGGGGGGTGATCGCCATCGGCCCCTACGCGAGCATCGACGCCTTCGCCGCGAGCGGAACGCTCCCCCGTGAGGGCGTGGGGTTCCAGACCGCGGCCAGCACCCGCTTCACCACCAAGTAGCGCCCGGCGCTAGGCCTCCGCCGATCCGCTTCCGTCGCCCCGGCGGGCCAGCATCTGGAGGAAGCCGCGGAAGTAGACCCCCGCGCTCCAGAGGCTGAACAGCACGCTCAGGTAGGTCAGCACCTGGCCCACGGCGTTGAAGCTCACCGGCCCGTGCCACACCCAGAGGTCGACCTCGTGCCGGTAGTGGACCAGCAGCGCGACGATGCCCACCAGCTGCAGGGCCGTCTTCCACTTCCCCTCCTGCCCCGCGGCGATGACCATCCCCTCGCTGGCGGCGATCTGCCGCAGCCCGGTGACCACGAACTCCCGCGAGAGCAGGAGGATCGCCACCCACGCCGGGAAGCGACCGAGCCGCACCAGCATCACCATCGCCGCCAGGACGATCAGCTTGTCGGCCAGCGGGTCGAGGAACTTGCCGATCACCGTCACCAGCCCCATTCGCCGGGCGAGCCAGCCGTCCACGACGTCGGTGATCGCCGCGACCGCGAACAGCGCGCCGGCCAGCAGCGAGGCCATCGGGTTGGCCTGGTAGGCCAGGACGATGAACAGCGGGATGATGAGGATGCGCCCGAAGGTCAGGAGGTTCGGAACGTTCCAGAACTCCTTGAGCAGCACCCCTGGGCGACGCTCGCCGCCGCCGCGCCGGCGGCGTTGCCGCTTCCGCCGAGTTTCCCGCTCTGCCGGGGGCTGGGCCACGCCTCGGGGGCTTACTCCACGGAGACCCACGTTGGCGACGATCGCGCCTTCGGGGGTACGCTCGGCCCCCGTCATGCGGCCCTCGGGGGCAGCGCTCCTGCTGACCATTCTCGGACGCGCCGCCCCGGGTGCGCCGGGCCAGGATCCGAATGACCTCACCGCGCTTCGTGAGGATGCCCGGTTGGCCATGAAGCCCTGTGGTCGCTGTCACGACGCGGCGCAAAAGAGCGCCGTCCCCGCCGCACTCCAGAAGTTCGACCTGGATCAGGTGGACTGGGCCAGTGCGCTCACCGAATCGAAGCTCGGGTTCATGCGGGACCGCTTCGCCGACGCCAAGATGACCGGGTCGGAGCGGCAGCGCGTCGAGACCTACCTGAAGGCCGAGTGGGCGCGCCGTGCGGTGCTCCCGCCGGAGGTCCGGAACCGGGAACGGGTGCCGTGAGCGCCACCGCGGACCGGAGCACCGTCCAGCGCTTCCCGGACGCCGAGCGCGCGCGCCGGACCTCCTCGCCACCGCCGGCCGGCGGGAGCGGGAACTGACCCGATGCGCTCGGGGGCCTCGGCGCTCTGGCGCAGCATCGTGACCGAGACCGCCGAGCGCGCCGACGCCGGGGCCCGTCTGGCGCTGGAACGAGACGGTGCCCGGCGCCTCGATCGCGAGGCGGGGGTGGTGCTGCTCACCGCCGTGCTCTGCCTCACCCTCATCCACTTCTTCGGCCGGCCCGGGGTGCTCGAGCACTGGCGACACCTCTGCGCCGTACTCCACCTCGAGAGCGTCTTCCGCCACCTCGAGGGCTACCTGCTGGACGGCCGGGAGGGCCGCTTTCATGCACGCGTCTTCTGGGCCGCGGCCCGCGCGCTCGCCCTCCTGGTGATTCCGGCGGCGGTGGTGACCCTGGTGCTCCGGCGCCCCCTCGGTGACTTCGGGCTGCGCACCCGGGGAATCCTCCCTCACGTCTGGCTCTACCTGGCGATGCTGCTCCTCATCGCCCCGGCGGTGGTCATCGCCTCCTACACCCAGCCGTTCCAGGCCACCTACCCGTTCTACCGCGTCGAGCCGGGTGAGCGGCTGTGGCCGAACTTCTGGCTCTGGGAGCTGCTCTACGCCTCACAGTTCGTGGGCATCGAGTTCTTCTTCCGCGGCTTCCTCGTCCACGGACTGAAGCGAAGGATGGGTTACACCGCGGTCTGGGCCTCGCTGGTCCCGTACACCATGATCCACTTCGAGAAGCCGCTCGCCGAGTGCCTGGGCGCCGTGGTCGCCGGCTGGGTGCTGGGGACGCTGAGCCTCCGGACCGGCTCGATGTGGTGGGGCGCCGCCATCCACACCGTGGTCGCCTGGGGCATGGACCTGCTCTCGCTGGGCCACCAGGGCCGGCTGGGCTGACGGCGGGCTCAGGGGAGCCTGCTCAGCCGGTCACGGACGGCACGCAGAGCAGGGCCACACCCTCGCCCGACAGCTCCACCGCCGGCGCGGGCGTGCCCTCGGGGCCCTCCCAGCCGAGCGCCACCACCCGCGGGCTCAGCTGACCCTGCCACCCCACCCAGTGCTGGAGGGGAACGGTGACCGGCGCGTCGTGCCGCACCTCGGTGGAGCGCAGCGGACCGGGCAGCGCGAGCAGGACCTGCCCCATCCCGCTCAGGTGCACGAGGTCGAGATCCGGCGCCACCTCGCTCGGCACGCGCCCATTCTCGAACATCACCGGCTCCTCGAAGCCGAAGACCCAGTCCTCGCGGAGGTAGACGCTCTCGTCGCCGAGGTCGACGGCGAGGAAGGTCCGGCCCATCACGCCGAGCCACGCCGTGCCCGTGCCCAGCAGCCGGTGCATGCGCGCCGGCCCCCAGCCGAACGGCTTGTCGGTGACCCGGCCGCGGAAGCGCTTGAACTCGGCCCGGGCCTCGATGACGCCGGTCAATCCCAGCAGCCCCGCGGTCCGGAGCAGCACCTCGCCCCGGACCTCGACCCGCACCGCCTCGGGCGTCACGGTGAAGGTGCGGCTGCCGTCGCCAGGCAGCTTCCCGGCCACGGTGGTCAGCTCCGTCGGGCGGACCACCGCGTGCGACGGCTGGGCCAGCGTCGCACGCGCCGCCTCGCGCAGCGGCCTGGACGGCGCAGCAGCCACGGGCTCGGGGGGAGCGGACGGGACGCTCGCCACGGTCGCGGGGGGGAACTGCTGGACCGATGCCGCTGCCGGGACGTCCCGGGCCTTCGCCGGCTGGTCCTCGCCCTCCGCCGTTCGGAAGGTGGGGAGCGGGGCGGCGGGCAGCGGCGCGGCCGGGGCGACGGGCTCGGTGAGCGGGATGGGGGCCGGCGCGCCGCCGAGCTGCGACACCGACACCACCGGGAGCTCCTGGGTCAGCCCGGCGATCTTCTGCTCGGCCGGGGGAGTGGCCGGCGGCGGCCGCGGCGGCACGGGGACCGGCCGTGCCTCGGCGGCGAGCGCCTTGGCCATCTTCTCCGCCATCGCCTCCGAGCCAGCCTTCACGAAGTGCTCGCGGGCCCGGCCGTACTGCCCGGCCTGGGCGAGGGCGAGCCCCAGGTAGTTGTGCGCCTTGAGGTGACCGGGCTGCAGGTCGACCGCGGTCTCGAACTCGCGCACCGCCCGGGTCAGCTGGTTGGACTTCAGGTACACCAGGCCCAGGTTGACCCGCAGCGTCGGGTCGGCGCCGTTCTCCCGCACCAGCGCCTCGTACACCTCGGCGGCGCGGACGAAGTCCCCGAGCTTGAAGTAGGCGAGCCCCAGGAGGTTCTTCGCCTTCTCGTCACCGGGGCGCATCTGGTAGGCGCGCTCGAGGTGCTCGCGGGCCTCGGTCACCTGCCCCTGCTGGAGCAGCTCGCCCCCGCGATAGAGGGCCTCGAGAAAGACCGCGTCGGTGGCCTCCGCCGTGTTCACCGCCACGACGCGGGCTCCACCTGCGAGGTCATCGCCCCCTCCTGCTTGTACTGGAAGTAGAGCGCCAGGACTTTCTGTACGTAGGCCCGGGTCTCCTCGAACGGAGGAACCTGGTTTCCATACTTCCGCACCGCATCCGGACCGGCGTTGTAGGCGGCGACGATGGTTTCCATCTGACCACCGAACTCGTTGGCCAGCACGCGCAGGTACCGCACGCCCCCGAAGATGTTCTGCCGCGCGTCGAAGATGTCCCGCACGTACATGTCCGAGGCCGTCCCGGGCATCAGCTGCATCAGGCCCGAGGCGCCCTTGCGGGAGAGCGCGTGGGGATCGAAGTTGCTCTCCGCGTGGGCCACCGCCCGCACCAGCGCCAGCGGGATGTTGTACTTGCGCGCCGCCTCCTCCATCCAGGAGAGGTACAGCGACGGCGCGATGACCGAGCGCGCCGGCGCCTCGGCCGGACGGGGGGCCTGGCGGAACGACGAGCCACCCAGCCGTCGCGCCTTCACTCCCGCCGGCGGCACGTTGGTGTAGACGATGGTGCCGTCCTTCTCGCGGTAGGTGTAGATGGCGCTGGCGCGCGCGGGCAGAGCCGGGAGCAGCGCGAGCAGGAGCACGGGGAGCAGACGCATCGACGGGAGCCAGCCGACGACTCTACTGAACCCGCGGCGGTAACCTCAAGAAATGGCCTTGTTTCCGCCGGGTTGGGGGCGTTAGACGTCCAGGGCATGCCCCAGCGGTTCGACTTCCTGGTGCTCGGCGGTGGCGTGGCGGGCCTGTCGTTCGCGCTCGAGGCCGCGCAGCGTGGGTCGGTGGCGGTCCTCACCAAGCGCAGCCGGTCCGAGAGCAACACCATGTATGCCCAAGGGGGGGTGGCGGCCGTTCTCTCCGAGCGCGACAGCTTCGAGCAGCACGTCGCGGACACGGTCGACGCCGGGGCGGGTCTGAACAACCCCGAGGCGGTGTCGGTCACCGTCCGGGAGGGCCCGGAGCGCATCCGCGAGCTGGCGGCCTTGGGCGCACATTTCGATACCCGACCCGACGGGGAGTTCGATCTGGGCCGGGAGGGCGGGCACACCCGGCGGCGCATCGTTCACGCCGGGGACATCACCGGGCGGGAGATCGAGCGGGCGCTGCTCGCCGCCTGCGACGATCGCCCGAACATCCGCTTCTTCTCCGACTCGGCGGCGATCGACCTCATCCTCGATCGGCGGAGTCCCCACGGGCAGCCGCGGTGCCTCGGGGCCTACGTGCTGCTCCCCACCGGGGAGATCGAGACCTTCCTCGGCAAGGTGACGGTGCTCGCCACCGGCGGCGCGGGAAAGGTGTACCTGTACACCACCAACCCCGATGTCGCGACCGGTGACGGGGTGGCGATGGCGTACCGGGCCGGGGCGCGGATCGCCAACATGGAGTTCTACCAGTTCCACCCCACCTGCCTCTTCAGCCCCGAGGCGAAGAACTTCCTCATCTCCGAGGCGCTGCGGGGCGAGGGTGGGAAGCTCCGGCTACGCAATGGCGCGCCGTTCATGCAACGCTACGACCCACGCGCCGAGCTGGCCCCGCGTGACATCGTGGCCCGGGCCATCGACTCGGAGCTGAAGCGCACCGGCGACGACTTCGTGCTCCTGGACATGACCCACCTCGGTCGCGCCTTCCTCATCGAGCGCTTCCCGAACATCTACGAGACCTGCAAGGCGTTCGGCATCGACATGGCGGTCCAGCCCATCCCGGTGGTCCCTGCGGCCCACTACCAGTGTGGCGGCGTGTCGACCGACCTGGACGGGCGCACCAGCGTGCCGGGGCTCTTCGCCGTGGGCGAGGTGGCGCACACCGGGCTGCACGGCGCCAACCGGCTGGCCTCCAACTCGCTGCTGGAAGGCCTGGTGTTCGGTCACCGGACGGCGCGCGTCGCCGCCGAGGAGCTCACCGCCAAGGCGCAGGGCGACGACGTCCCACCCTGGGACCCGGGCGCGGCGGCGGACCCGAACGAGGCAGTGCTCGTCACCCACAACTGGGAAGAGGTCCGCCGGCTGATGTGGAACTACGTGGGCATCGTCCGGACCGACAAGCGCCTGATGCGCGCCCGCCGCCGGCTGGACCTGCTCCGCGAGGAGATCCGGGACTACTACTGGCGGTTCAAGGTGACCCGCGACGTCATCGAGCTGCGGAACATCGCCGACGTCGCCCACCTCATCGTCGAGTGCGCCAGCCGCCGGAAGGAGAGCCGCGGCCTGCACTACACGCTCGACTACCCGAACCGCGACGACCACAACTGGAACAAGGACACCGTCGTCCAGCGCGAGCTCTGAAGCGGTGGAACCCACTCCGACTCCGCCGCCCCACCCGGTGCCCCGGCTGCCTCCCCCGCTGTTCTCCTGGACCTTCCTCGGCGTCTGCGTGCTGGTGTTCCTGCCGCACGCCCTGGATCGAGAGCCACCGGACCGCTTCGTCCTCTACGGACCGGCCATCGCCGCGGGGCAGTGGTGGCGCGTGCTCACCTCGAGCATCGAGCACGTGACGCCGATGCACATCCTGGCGAACGGGCTGAGCATCTTCAGCTTCGGCCCGGTGCTCGAGCGGGCGATCGGAACGGCGAGAATGGCCGTGGCCTCGCTCATCGCCGCGCTCACCTCCTCGGCCGCGGCGCTGGCCTTCATGTGGTTCTACCCGAGCGCCGGGGCCTCGGGGGTCATCGCCGGGTGGCTCGGGCTGGCCCTGCCGATCTTCGACGGACGGGCCCGCAAGGTGCTGGTGCAGTGGACCATCCTCCTGGTCCTGGTCAGTCTCGTCCCGCGGGTCAGCTGGGCCGCGCACCTGGGCGGGTTCCTCGGCGGGCTGGTGCTCGGGTTGCTCATCCGTCACGGGGCCCGGAGCGGCGGCCCGGCAGGGGCCTTCCGTCTCTTCGACCGGTTCGCCCTCCCGCTGCTCGTCCTGGCTGCGGTGGCGGTGTTCCTCGTGGTGCGCTTGCATGCCGGCGCGAGCCTGGAAACCCTGCCTGGATGACCCGCCGCTTCCACGTCTGTGTCTTCTGCGGGGCCCGGAGCGGCCGGGCAGCGGCCTACGCCGCGGCGGCAGCGGCGCTCGGACGGCGCATCGGGGAGCGGGGCCTGGGACTGGTGTACGGCGGGGCGCGGGTCGGTCTGATGGGCACGCTCGCCGACGCGGCCCTCTCGGCCGGGGCGCCCGTCCTGGGAGTGTTGCCCAGGGCCCTGTCGAGCGTGGAGGTGGCCCACCCCGGGCTCACCGAGCTGGTGCTCGTCGACGGGCTTCACGCCCGCAAGGCGCGGATGACCGCGGAGAGCGATGCCTTCGTCGCCCTCCCCGGCGGGTTCGGGACGCTCGACGAGCTGTTCGAGGCGCTCACCTGGGCCCAGCTCGGGCTGCACACCCGGCCGCTGGGCCTGCTGAACGTCGAGGGGTTCTGGGATCCGCTGGTGGCCACGCTCGAGCGGCAGGTCGCGCAGGGCTTCGTCACCGCGTCGGACCGGGCCCGCCTCTCGGTCGAGCCCGGGCCGGATGCGCTGCTGGACGCGCTCGGCGCACCGCGCGGGTAGAGACTGGCGCCGCCGGTGGCCACGGGTAAGCTGCTCGGCGCGAAGCACCTGGAACATTCCACCTTCCTCGGCCGTTCAGCCCCGGGGACGAGCGCCGGGGCGGGCTGGCCCCCTCGGGGCCGAGGGAGGAGCAGCGAGCCGTGCCGACGCCGCGGAGGCCCGTGCATCAGAGGCCGTTCCTCCGGGCGCTCGCCGTCTCCGTCCTCCTGCACGCGGCACCGGTGGTGTGGCTGGTCCGTTCCGTCGGGGTGAGACGGGAGCCCGTGCCGCCGCGACCAGCGACCCGCGTCACGCTCCGTCCGCTGCCACCTCGCCCGCGGGGACCGGACCGGCACGCGCCGACGGCTTCCCCGACGCCGCACGGTCCCGCCCGGCCGCCTCCCCCGACCACCGCCTCCCGCCCGCCGGCCGAGGGTGGCTCGACCGCCGCCCCGCCCGGCGCACCGGCACGGCCACCCGCCGACGCACCCCTCCAGCTGTTCCCCGGGGGGGCGGTGGCCCGGGGCGCGGGGCCGGTCCCGCCTGGAGACTCCGGCGCGTCCACCTCGCCCGACGTCCCCGAGAGCCGCGAGGCCGAGGGACGCCGGGTGCAGCAGCGGGTGGAGACCTGGCGACGGGACGGGCTGGCCGAGCGGCTGGTCGCCACCGGGTTCGACGACTACTTCAAGGACTACCGGCGCGCGCTCCAGGCGAACATGGGCCCGCCTCCACCAGGGGGAGGGCCGAAGCACGGGGACCTCACCGCCGGCCAGCGGTGGATCAACGCCTGGCTCGCCGCGCTGGAGGAGGCCGAGCCGTCGCGCGACCCTCCCCCGCGGGGCGAGCGGATGCCCGCCCAGGACGTGCAGGACGTGACCGGCCGGATGGACGAGTTCGTCGGGAACCGGCTCGGTCCCATGGCCGTTCAGCCGAGCTTCGCCGCGCAGCGGCTCCTCCGCCGCGCCGCGGCCGGGGTGCCGGTGGCCGTCCTCCGCATCGTCCAGCGCGCCGACGGGTCCATCGCCTCGACCGAGCTGGTCGCCTCGAGCGGGGACAAGGCCTTCGACGCCTACGTGGTGGAGCACGCGCCGCTCGCGCTGGCCGCGGTGCCCGCGCCGCCCGCGCGCCAGGGCGCGGGGCTGCATCCCGACGGGACGCGAACCGAGTGGGCCTTCTACCGCGCCGACGGCGGCTGCGGGGTGCTCCTGCTCAGGGTGTACTGAGATCGCAGCCTGCTGCTCAGCGCGCGGGCGGAGGGGACGGCGGAGCCGCGGGCACGGTCGGCCCCGGCGGCGGCGGAGTCCCGGGAGAGAACTTCATCTCCACCTGGCCCTGCGTGGACGACATGCGGAACAGCAGGGCCTGCGTGGCGGAGCCGACGAGCGGACGCCCTCCGACCTCGAGCGGGAAGCGCACGGTGTACATGGTCCAGAAGTCGCCCAGGTACGGGTAGTAGGCGCGGAGATCCTGGTTGGCGCGCCCCACCCGCTTGATGGCCAGCGGCGTGACCTCCCCCTGGTCCGTGGCCAGGCTGAGCCGCCAGATGGTGTTCTTGGAGTCGAGGTCGTCGAAGCGCCGATCGACGAGGCTCACCCCCAGCACCACCTCGTGGGCCTTCGCTGCCTCGGCCCGCTCGGCGGCGAGGGTCTGGTCGAGCTTCGCCTCGGGCCAGGTCTGGAACAGCGCCTGCCGGCGGACGCGCGCCTCGCGGAACTCCGGGCTCTGGTAGGTCGCGGCACAGTACAGCCGGGTGTCGAGCCCGGAGTAGACCTCGCGGTGCTCGGTGAATCTCTCCAGCGCGGCCTGGTACTTTGCCTCGGCCTTCGGGTCCGGGAGCTCCGGGCCCGGCTCGCCGATGACCGGGGGAACCGAAGCACATCCGGCGGCGCCGAGCAGGAACAGCAGCGGCGCGGTCCTCACGGCAGGAAGTCGCTCCGGGTGAAGAGGGTGGACAGCCCGTAGCCCTTCTGGGTGACCGCCTCCCGTCCGCCCTCCAGCCGGTCGACGAGCGCGAAGGCGCAGCGGACCCGGAGGCCCGCCGCCTCGACCCGCTCGATGGCCTTCAGGGTGCTGGCGCCGGTGGTCACCACGTCCTCCACCACCGCCACCTCGGCGCGATCGGCGACGAGGCTCCGGCCCTCGATCCACTCCCCGGTGCCGTGGCCCTTCGCCTCCTTGCGCACGATGAAGGCGGGGATGGGCGAGCCGGCGAGGTAGCTGGTGAAGCTCACCGCCGAGGCGAGGGGATCGGCCCCGAGGGTGAGGCCGCCCACCGCGGCCGCGGCCGGCGCCAGCCGCTGGATGTCACGCCACAGCAGGCGCCCGACGAGGAAGTGGCCCTCGGCGGTGAGCACCGTCCGCTTGCAGTCGATGTAGAAGTCGCTCTCCTTGCCGGAGGAGAGCGTGACCCGGCGCTTCTCGAACGACAGCTGGGTCAGCAGCTCGAGGAGCCGCGCACGATCCCGGTCCAGCGCCATGGGGTCAGGACTCCTCCTCGAAGTAGGCCACCAGCTCGGCCGCGTAGCGCAGCTGCTGCAACAGCTCCGCCCGGCGCCCGGGCTCGAGGGCGTCGAACACCGGCGCGAGCAGCGCCAGATCCTGGTTCAGCTCCCCCATGCGGGCGGTGAGGTCGGAGGCCAGCTCGTCGGCGTCGACCTCCTCCTCGCCGCCAGCCTCCACCGTCTCGGGGGCGAGCCCGTCGTCGGCGGCCCGGGCCCGGCCCAGCATGTCACGGGCGGCCGCGGAGAGCCGGCCCTCCTGATCCAGCCGGGTCTCGAGTTCCAGGAGCTCCTCGGGCGTGGGCGCGGCGGCGTGGAGGATGCCGGCGAGCGCCAGCAGCAGCGCGTCCTCGTCGGGGAGGTGGGCATGGATCCGCGCCAGCACCGAGGTGCGCTGGAGGAACCGGAGCGCCGCCACTCGCCGGAACCCGGCCAGGATCTGGAATTGCTCGGTGCCCGCGCGCGGGCGCACGTCCACCGGGAAGGCCTGCCCCAGCCGCGCGAGGTCCATCGCCAGCCGGCCCACGTCTCCCGTCGGACGGAGCTGGAAGGTGTCGTCCTCGTCGAGGGCCTCGAGCGGGACGAGCCGTTCCTCCACCTGGGGGGGGCGCTCGAGCCGCGGCGCCGGGGCGGGCTCGACGCGTGGAGGCAAGGCGGGCATCGTCGCATCGGCGGCGACCGAGCCGTCAGCGTCGAGCGCCTCGGGGGTGGAGGACGGCTCACCGGGGCCAGACTCGGGCCCGGGGCGCTCCTCGGGGGAGTCCGAGGTCATCTGGTGGTGCTCGCGCCTCTCCATGGACCGTGCCGTGCACGCTACCGCGGGCAGGGGGCCCACGGGAACGTGCCCGCCGGTCACTTCTTCTTCTTCAGCACGACCTTCTTCTTCGCCCCGGCGGCCACCACCGGCGGTGCGGGGGGCGCAGGCGGCGTCGGGCGGGCAGCCTCGCTGCGGACGATGCCCGGCATGCCGCCGCCCGGCTTCTTCGCCGGCGCGGGCGGCACGGGATTTCCCGCCCGGGCGGGGGTCGCCGCGGCCGGGCGCGGAGGAGGCGGAGGGAGGCTCCGGACGGTCGGCCGCAGCTGGGTGCGCGGGGTGCTTCGCTCGGGGAGGCTCCGGCCAGGCGGCAGCTCGCCCATGTCCACGCGGCCCCGGAAGCTCGCCCCGTCGACGATGATGACCCGCGGCGCCCGGATGTCACCGACCATCCGGCCCTCGTGGGTGAGCTCCACGCTCTCGGTGGCCTGGATGTTTCCCACCACCACCCCGCTCACCACCGCGTTCTTCACCGAGACGTTCGCCTTCACCACCCCGGAGGGCTCGACGATGAGCGTCTTGGTGAGGGACAGCTCGCCCTCCACCCGACCGCGGACGGTGAGGTCCTCGTCACCGGTGAGCTTCCCGTTGATGAGGATGGACGGACCGATGACCGTGTTGCCGCTCGTGATCAGATCCTTGGCGGCCATGGGTCAGCGTTCCTTGACGTCCATGTCCACGTTGCCCTTGAAGCTCGCGCCGTCGGCAATGAGGATGCGCGGCGCCTTCACGTCTCCCACCACGCGGCAGTCGGCCTT
>Ga0335084_10002436_pt1 | contig 17917 bp, 9 predicted proteins | sample Lox_Sample_44_FD_206721 | JGI IMG/M metagenome (GOLD analysis project Ga0335084, IMG submission 206721) | Soil microbial communities from Loxahatchee National Wildlife Refuge, Florida, United States - Lox_Sample_4.4 | ecosystem: Environmental > Terrestrial > Soil > Wetlands | place: USA: Florida...
GATGTTGCCGCCCCGTGCATGCTCGATCTCACCGAAATTTCTGGTGAACGCCATCTGCTCGTCGTCGCTGATGCGCTGGTTGCGAAAGACCAGCACGGCATAGCGATCCATGCCGGCCTCGATCGCAACCACGTCCTCTTTCGACATCGGCGCGCGCAGATCTGCGCCCGATACCTCGCCGGCAAAAGTGGGGTGCAGTGGATGAATGAGAATTGCCACGTCAGTTCAGTCGTTTGATCAAAATCCTGGTCCTTCAGACAATGGGGCCGGCTGCGCTGCTGTCTTGCCTCGCCTTCACGCTCTATTCCCTCCCCTTCAAGGGGAGGGCAAGGGCGGGGATGGGGTACGGCGCAGGTCCCAGTATCCTATCTCAATCTCGAGAAGCGTGAGGGTGCCCGGTAGATGGCTACAGCTTCTATCGGCTGTCATGCCTTGTAATAGCGCCGCGCGCGTTGCTCCGCCCGTGCGACGGCGGCTTTCGCCGTCGACTGTCCCGAGACCACCTCAGCCACCATGTTGGGGATAATGAAGTCGGCCGAACACGCGGCCGAGGCCGGCCCCACTTTCCCGGCGTAGCCCGCATAAAGGCTCAGCGCCCCACCATCTCGGAACGGCGTGATCTTGGGATCCGCCGTCCAAATCGGGTTGGACTCGTAGGCCCGCAGGGTTTGGCAGACATAGCCAAACGAAGCCTGCTCCCACGCCCCGTACTGCTCCCGCTCAAACATGAACCGTAAGTATTCACGGGCGGCATTCGGATACTTGGTGTACTTGAAGATCACGATCGGCGCAAAGCCTGAATACTCCATGCGCCGGCCGACTGGCCCGATCGGCGGGTGAGCATGCTGGATGTCCGCGGCCACCGCCTTCATTGCCGGGTCGCTGGATGTTTTGGCAACGTAGTAGATGGAGACGGGGTTATACGTCAGACTGATCTCGCCGGCGAGAAACGCCTTGTTATTGCTTGGATCAAGCCAGGACAGGGTGCCGGAGATGAACGTCGGGTAGAGCGCTTGAGCGTACTCCAGCGCAGCAATAGTTTCCTTCGAGTTGATGGCAACGCGATTGTCCTCGTCAACCAATCTGGCGCCATAGGCCCAGATGAGCCAGTAGCACCAGGCGTGGGAATCGTACGCGTTGCCCAGAGGCAGACCAGCCGGCGTCCCGCGGGCCTTGAGTGCCCGGCAAAGCTTCAGGAAGCCCGGGAGGTCTTGGGGGATCTCGCTGAAGCCGGCAGCCTTGACCATGCTCTCGCGATACACCACCAGGTACGGGTAAAAGGCCAGTCCGAGTCCCAGCCAGCGATCGGCGAGGGTGCAATAGTGTCGGCACGCGTCATACCAGCCCCCATACTTCTCGCCCAAATACATCGCGATCTCCGTCACGTCCAGGCATTGCTCAGGGTAGAGCTGCGGATCCTCCAATGCCCCCACAAGGAGGTCAGGGCCTGCTCCCACACTGGCGGCCATGTGTGCTTTCGAAGTAATGTCTGACACATTGACGTTCTCCACCAGGACACGGACTCCCGTCTGCTCGGTGAACCTGCGTGTGTTCGCCAGCCATTGATCCTCGTCGCTCTGGACAAAGGTCTTCCAACGCAAAAGTTTGAGCTCTGCTCCTTTCTCCGGCACCACGTGGTACTCGGGGGCTGCCGTTGCTCCGACGCTCGGTACCGCGGCTGCGACTGCGGTCGCGCCCAGCGCTTTGATGGCATCACGTCGCGTAAACTGGCCCACGGTCGCCTCCTCAGCCGCACTCGTGGCTGCTGCAAAAAGAACACTGACCGTGAGGTCCGCAAAGATTTGCCGCCTACGACTACGAGCGATTTATTCGGATGTTATCGTCAGCTTATCCCTGGGGGACTTACAGATCGCATACCGATGGTCCGAGAATTCTTACGCTGCTCTGACACCTCGTCGGCGCGGAGCGTGGCCAGGCCTGATGGATTTTTGTGCGGGATAGACTATTGGACTGGTCGCTATTCAGTAGTGCCGTGTTGTCGTTGCAGAACTACGACGATACGGTCGATCTTGAAAGTCAGCTGGCTTCGCCTACACTCTTAACTTGACACTCCAAGCATGCCATTCGTCTAGCAACCTACGTGAGGGGAGCGAACATGTCTGCAAAGATTGCGGCTCGGACTTCGATCGCGATGTGGATTCTTGCGTCGATGATGCTAATGCAGGTGGCCCACGCCAACGTCTATAACCTGGAAAACGTCACATTCGACGATGGCGGGACGGTGTCTGGATCTTTTGATTGGGACGGCGTTCTCTGTTGTGCAAATCCCATTCTTCAAAACTGGGATATCACGGTAAGCGGCGGTAATACGGGGGAATTCCCCACATTTGAATATACCCCGGCTACCAGCACGTCCAACGGGTTTTTCGATGCTCAACCGCCCTTCGATGTGGCATTCGTGCTTCAAGGCTTAGGTAATTTCGGCACGGTGCAGCCCGGAGACTTTCCGCGTGAACGGTTTCTGGTTTTATTGCTGGATAGAAATGCCGTCCCGAGCGGAAATATACCGCTTATTCTCACTGCCACCCAAAACTTCGACGGTTCTAACGAGGAGTTCGTGATCAGAGTCAATACCGTCGTATCGGAACGAACGATTACCGGTGGAACCGCAGTGCTCGTTCCAGAACCATCGATGATCGCGTTCATCGGTTTGGGAGTCCTTGCCTTGTTTTATTCACGCAGATCCGGCGCCCCGGGATCGGCCGAGCGCTTGCGTCGAGGTATGGGCTAGTTGCTCGCTGAGCGAGAGTCTCTGTAGTACTGGGCGACCACCATGTACGGATCATTGAAGTGAAGATGGTTCAGTTCTAGGGGAGGAGCGGCCCGGTCGACGGGCTCCAAGGGGCGCAACTGAATGCTCTTCTGCATTTTGAGCGCACAACGCCATTCCCAGTCAACCCACTCGGATTGCTTCGCGCTGCTCGACCAGAACAGGAAGAAGAGGTCGCGCTCGCGAATCTCTTTCTCTAAAGTCGGCTTCCATTGCTCGCCGGGGTTAAGGTCCATGCAATCGACAAACACGTTCACGCCGGCGCTCAAGCGCAGTTCACTCACTCGACCCAGGACGGCATCGCGATCGGCCGAGGCATAGGATGCAAATCCGCTCTGACCTGCTGCTACGTGAGTCTCCCGCAGCGACGCGGGCTTCGCAGCCCTGCAAATTTCCAGCTCAATAGGTATGTACGCTATGCGCGCACGCCGAATGAAAACCGAATACTCCAGCAAGGTTGTGCCCAGCGGGGCATCGCGATCGACGGTTACTGCGAAGGATGCCAGCTCACATCCCGACTTCCATGAGAACTCCTGGAGGCGTGGTTTCACATGCAAGTGCTCACCCGACAGCACGACGCGAACCGTTTCCCCATACCGCCACTGGCATTCCATCATGCTCAATCTTGGCGCCGCACGCCGGCTGTGATTGGCAAACACCAGCTTCACATCCTGCTCCAAACCAGCCGGGTAGGCGCTCAACATGGCGACAAATCCCTCGCCGGGTTTGACCTGCTCCGGAGAGGCCACGGCAAGTCTGACGGGTGAGGTGGAGCTCGCGACTCCATCTACAGCTCCACCTTTCCGACGATCCCGGACTACTGCCCGGTTCGCGCCACGCTGCGAAGATGGACCGAGCTGTTTGGCTGCGACACGTTCGCTGAGCCCCCAGCAAGCAAGGTTGAGGTTGCTACCACGAATACGGCCGCCCGCTGCTACAACAGGCAAACTGGCCGCGAGATCGGCAGACCGATGGGCAAAACTCTCGAGCGCGAGGCGCTCCGCGAGCCACAGCCGTCGCTTCTGTTCCGACCCGCTGCGATTCTTCAGCTCGGATGCATACTGCCCAGCGACGTTGGCAAGATCAGGACTCAAGAAACACAACAGAAAGCAGAGCGCGATGCCGCGCTCCGAGTGCAGTCCCAAGCGCTCGCTCAGATTCAGGGCTCGAGGCAGGGTCATCTCGATTGCTAGCTGCCGCTGCGCGGCCTGCACTTCGGGGGAATCCGCTAACTGGGTAAAGGCTATACGCCATGGCTCGGCAAGACGGTTCTGGTCAGCTATGCGGCTCGCCCACTGTTCCACGTCGATCCATGACGAGCGCAGTATCGTTAGGAGCTCTTCGGATCGCAGGCCGAACGCGGCGCGGACAAGCTGTGGATGAGATCGTTCGAGTCCGAGAAGAAAATTCTGCAGATCGCCATCCCTGAGAGACAGCAGCCCAATGCCCCACGACAGCAGGGCCCCGCTCTGGTCCACGCGCGTGTCGCCGTATGCTCTTTCTCCCACCCACAGCGCCAATGCGAGACAGCGCTCGCTGAGGGCCGATACGGGCGCATCCAGAAGGGCTCTCCAGGTCGGCCGATCTATCTGACCTCTAGTTCCCAGTCCTTGCGCATGCTGAAACGCAGCCACCGCCGCGGAGGTGGTCTCGTCGAATACCCCATCGAACTTTGGCTCGCCAACTCCGGCCACATACAGCGCTTGCTGGATAGTCCTTACGATATGACCCCGCGCACCTTCGCCGGACAGGATCGTACCCATATGAGCTCACGCACCTCTCGGCCAACGCATACTCACCTTCATGGCATTGCTTGGTAATGCTGCCGCTCACTGCAAAGTCAGCGTCGCAGCCAGCCAGGTTCGATCCTGCGGATGGGTCGTGTAGCTGTTCCTGCGTGCCTGGAAGAAGGCGTCCTCGATGGAGTTCGGCTTCATCGCTCCCCTGCGCAGCAGTTCTCTGTAGAAGGTCATCGCGTAATTCGACGCTGCGGCGCTCCCAACCCGGCATCGATACCCAATGACGGCAGGGATGCCTCTATGCTCGAACCATCTAAGAAAGCTTCGGCCTGCACTTTCGCAACTGTTCAAGAAGACTAACTTAGTCTGGCTGTCAGCCAGCGCTTTGCAGAACTCGGGGACCGACACGGCTACCGGATGCGTGGAGCCCGGCCATAGAAGGTAGCCCTCCCCCGAAGCCTCATGCACAAAGCTATGACCCGAGTAATGCACGATATCCCAGTTTCTCTCTTGGAGCAGAGACTTGACCTTGGTCCAAGATAACGGCTGCCTATCTTCTCGGGGTGGCCACAGTTCAGCCAATTCGATAGTGCTTCGCTCCCGGTCAAGGGCTTCGTAGATACCGCTGCATTCGGCGTGTATGTCGTCGTCCGCATCATCGACAGAGATCTTGATTGGATTTCCATCATCGTCTGCCAGCGGGAGTGGAAATTTCTTCTTCCCGATCCCTAGTTGAGCGCCGAGGAGCAACACGTTCACGCTCTCATCGAACAGATCTTCCAGCGGATCCACCTTGAACCGGCGGCAGATCGGTGCCTTGAGCGCCCAGAATTCCTGTTGCCTTCCTTCCTCCGGTTCGAGAATCGACTCGAAGAACGCGTTGTGGACTTCTTCCGATTTCACGACGAAGCGCACGCGGGAACGCTCTACGCCTCCCGCCTTGGCGATAGCAACCTTCAAGCACTCCCATAGCTCGTGATTCTCTCTCACCAACTCGAGGGCCATCTCGTCGCCGTAGTCACGCGCAGCGTCAATCCACTCGTTCTCAAGAAATCGCTTTAGTCTTCGCTCATCGGTAAATCTTCCCACGCGAGCTCGGCTCAGCCGGAAGCTTCCACTCTTTTGCTTGAAGTTGGGAATCCCTTTGACAGCCACGTTCCAATCCCAGTCCCACTGCTCGTCACCGCCTTTGCGCTCCACCAACGACAGTTCTACGGATGTGGATGGCTGAGTCCCCTTGATGAAGTCCCTGAGACAGACCTGCAGGTCTTCACCCTCGCGGAATTGAGAGGGCTTCGGTTCGATCTTGCTGAGCGCCGCGCTGACTTTGTTGTCGCCCACTAATGCCGAGTAAAGCACTGCGACTGGTTGATTGATTCCCTCCTGCCGCAATCGCTTCAAGAAGGGCACGCCACTCAGCGAGCCTACGACGAGCGGATCGGCTTCTCTTCTCGGTAAGTCGGCTGAGCAAACAATCGCATAGAAATCTTCCCCGGTCTTGATTCTCTTCCATGCGGCATCCTCGTTGTCCGCCTCGACGACTTGGTAGCTGCATTGCGGCTCTTCGCGGTCAACTTGTAGTATCGCTTGCCGGACGCACTCGAGCACGTCTCTGCTTGGATAAGGAATGGCAGCCAGCACGGAGCGCTTCTTGATATCCATTTGTGCCATTTCAGACCTCTGGGAGCACCAGTGAGAACTGCACTTCGCCGCTCCTTTGCTTTTTCTTCAGATAGCGCCCTTTGTGGCCTGTCTCCACGATCGTCTTGATGAGAGGTTCAGCCAGTGACATTTCATAGTACAAGCGCCAGGTTTCCTCCCCAAGGCTACGCTTCAGGTCCCGTGGCTCGTAACCCTCGATCCACACGTCGACGCCGTTCGTTTTCGCGACCCCGTTTCCTGCCTTTGGCTTGTCAATGCGCACCTGAACAGTCTTGCTCCTGTCAGCAGGCAGAAACCTGAGCAGATAGGAAAGAATGCACTCCAACACAAACCGGATTTGGAATAGATCGGCACTCAACTGAATGCTGGGCTGCTCCTTCCAGCCGCCAATTCTTTCCTGCTCCGCCTGCGGCAACTCCTTCACGATCTGGGAAAGCTCGTTCGCCAGATCGAACCGGATTTTCACGGGACGGCTGAGCGAATCCGAATCGTAGAAAGCAAGCCGGTCGTAGACCCCGCGCAGCTTGCCGAGCTGACTGAGCGTCTTGAGGATGTACTCGCCAAGGTTCCGGTCGGTGCACATGTCCCTGGCCTGTCTCAGCCAGGACAGCACGAGTCCGAGCGGCACTTGAGTCTGACTGGCAATAGTCTGCGCGGCCTTCTGTTGTGCCTCGAGCGCCGCCACCCGCTCCAGCAGGCTCAGATCCTTCCCGATCAGCATCCGTACGCCGTTGCGGCCTTCCAGTTCACCAGCGGAGACAAGCAATGGGATTTGCGTGCCGTCTTTGCCGCGGAATTGCACTTGCAAGCCCTGCGCCGCGCCATGAGTCAGCCGTTTCAGGTCGGCACTATCCGCGATCAAATCCGACAACGGCGATCCCGTCAGGCAGGCGGAGCGATTGCCGCCGAGGTTCTCATTGGTGGTGGGGTTCGCAAACACGATGCGTGATCCCCCGTTTATGAGCAATACGTAATCACTGGACAGTTCCAGACTGCGACGCAATAGGATGTGATCTGCGATGCGAGCGAACGCGGACCCGGCCTCTTCGGCAAGGTCTTTGAGCAACCCTGCTTCTCCATCAGAGAAGGCATGGAGCCTGTCGTCCTCGACGTTAAGTATCCATCGCACGTCCCCATCGGTAAGAATCGGCACGCAAAGCTCAGAGCGAGTGCTCGGAATGCCGGCCTTGTAGCGTGGCTCCTCATGGACGTCCGGACAATTGAAGAGAACTTTGTTCTCGACGACCCAGCCCAGGAGCCCTTCGGTCACCTTTTGGCTGTAGTTGTACTTGAGGCGGATCTTCCGATTGGCTGGCGGCGCCCACTGCTGAAAGAGATTCAATGTTCCATCGTCGCTGTGTCCGTTGACTTTGAGCAGGGATACGTGAGACCACTCGAAATGCTTGCCGATCTGTTCGACCAGCAGCCGTCCCAGCACTTCAACGGAGTCCGCCTTGGTAATTTGGCTCAGAAGCGAAAGGCGGAACTTGAGGTCATCGTTCTCCTCTCGGTGAATGGATGCCAGGATGGCCTGCTCGATCGGAAGGCGCTGGAGTGCCTGCAAGTCGGCCTCGGAGAACTTGTCCGTCCCTTGCCGCGTCAAGGACAGCTGGGCGACCAAGTTACGCTCCGCTCTGACAGGGATTCGCAGAAATGCGTTCACTCCTTTGCTCAGCATGTCTTTGACGCTGGGCTCCTCGAGCAAATCGCGCCATTCCGGCCTGTTCAGGAATGCGCGCATGTCATTATCGAACACGAACTTCTTCTCGAGTATCCAGGCGCGTTGCGCGGGACTCATGAGATGCCAACGCCTGATCGAGCGGTACTCCCTGTCGCCCGCTGTGAACCACAAGTCGGCGCGTCCGTAGTTGCAGCCTGCGTCGAACCGCGAAATAATGAAATCGTAAAAAGGAACGACCTCCTGCACGGCATCTCGCACCGCAGCCAGGAGCTTTTTCCCGTCGCGCTCTTCCGCAATCGCACGATGTATACGCTCCGCGGCTACGTCCAGGTCGCGATTGCGTGCTATTCCGACAGAGCCGGCATGCTTGCCTTCGATATCAAAATAGGGAATCCCGGTGAGCTCCAGCTGGACGGCCTTGCCCGGAAAGCGGAACGACCTCATGTTCAGCAAATAGGTCGTGCTCCTTCCTTTCGGCCGTTCTCGCAGGTGAGACTCGAGAACACTCAGGTTCGCATGGTCGGCAACCAGGTCGCTCATTGGGAAGGCGCCATTCGGCGGAACCCCGGTCCACTCTCGCATCGTCGGGTTCGAGTAGCGCAGGATGCCCTCGCGGTCGACGATCATGATACCGAGGGCGGCCTTCTCGAAGACCCGCAGTTGGCGGTTCACGATCTCCGAGACGTCCGTCATAAACACGAGGTGCCAAGTGTCCGGCGCGTCATGCAGGGCAACTACCTGCGCGGCCAGCCTCTTGGACGAGGCGCGGTGTCGTTCAATCCCCAACTCGATCAGCGAGCCCTTGCCCTGGCTCGCCGTCAAACGAAGTTCAAGCCGGGATCGATCGGTGCCACTGAAGTACTCTGCCAGCAACCTACCGCGGATTCGACGTACACCGAGAAGGCTCTGGCACCGCGCATTGGCAGCCCGCACCATGCCCGTTTCGTCAACGAGACAGACGCCCAGGCTATCCGCGTTGACGGTTCGCCACAGCAACTCTGCCGCTTCGGAGCGCGCTTGCGAAGCTCCGTTCTCCGGTGTCGCTTTTGAGACACGCGGCGCCGGCGGATTTCCAGCGCGGCTTTGCGGTCCCCCTAGGACCTGCGCCAATTGACGATCATTAAGAGCCGTCAGGCTTGAATGCGACATGCCAGCCTCCCCGCGAATGATTCGGACATCATGTAGGACGACCGCCGTGCACTGCCAACCCCACAACCGGGTCTCGCGGTGTAGTACAACGGGCTAACAACAATGTCCTATGACTGACCGAGTCCGCTCACCCCAGCGTACTTTTTATACCAGCCAGTTGAACCTTGGCTATACGACTTTGGATGTAGGTGCGAGACCATGCTCCCGCTGGAAGCGGCAGCTTGGATCATGCCCGCCCCTCGGCTTCTTAGGCTTCTATGGCTGCTGCGGCGAGCGCGCGCCTCGGAATGCGTAAGGCCTAGCTAGCTGTCACCCACGGTTGGCATTTTCGAGAACGCCCACCGCGGCCTGGGCCAGCTTTTTCCATCGCGCATCGTCCCATACCTCGAGGTAGCGCTTGAACTGCCTCAACGTCGAGGTGACGGGGCGGCCATCTTGGCCAACAGTGTCGAAGAGCTTCGTGCATAACTCGACGATTGCCGCCTCCGCCTGGCGTGGCTCGAACGTCGGCGAATAGACTGCACCGAGAAGCTCCAGCTCTGCAAGCGTACTCAAGGCCCAGATCTGCCTCTCGCCTTTCATGCGATCGCGCTCCCACGAAGCGATCTGGCGTGCGGCGGCCCAAGCTTCGCACTCGGCAGCAGCGGGGTTCGTATCTTTCTTCACGGCGAGCACTGCGAGGAAGGAAAGGTATTGCGTTACGACCCAGTGGTTGACCGGATCGATGTCCCAGGCACGCTTGTAGAAATCGCGCGCCTTCTCGTAGGCGCTGCGCGCCTGATCCGCGTGTTTCTGCCTGTAAAAGAGAATGCCGATCCGCTTTTCGCTTGCGGCGCTCATGCCCAGTCGCTCGGCTCTATCGCGTGGCGAGGCATCGTCGGCCAGCTCATCGCACCACTTGCGCATGTCTTCGCGGATCGACTTGTATATCTCCTTCACTTCCGTCGCCACCTCGTCCTCCCCCTTCTTCTCATCGTCGAGGAGCCTTTCCGCGTGGTCGAACTCGACTTCGATCTTGGTGCGGACCTGCCGCTCGTGAAACTGCGCGACCTGGCGATCGAAATCCCATGGCACGGTCGCATAGGCGACGATGCTCGCCCAGTCGTGCGTGCCAGGCGAGCTGGTCCGCAGCCTCTGACGCAACCGGAACAACACCCAGCGCGGATCCTGCCCCTCGAGGATGCCTTGGTAGAGGAGCTCGGTGGCGATGGTGGAGGAGCGCATCCATAGCGGGAACTGCGATGCGATCACCCACGGGATACCCGAGGCGTGCAGTTCGTGCGCAATGCTGCCGCCCGGCATGAGAACCTCCTCGATGTTGCCGGAATCGCACGTTGCGAGCGAAACGAGCGTCGGGCGGTTGCGCGTGACGCCGCTCGAGTCGGTTGTCGTCAAGATCATCGCGAGGCGCTCGCCATCGACGATATCGGCCTTCGCCGGATCGTCTTTGCTGCAAAGTGCCACGCCATAGCGCCGATCTCCACCACGCTCGGGGCGCGCGCCGTGGGCGAGGATGTGCACGTGTGTGAAGTCGGCCTCGGCGCACTTCTCGCGCAGCGCGTCGAGCGTTGCGTTGGGCACCACGGTCAGAATCGACTTGACCTGCTCGAGCTGCTCCGCTTCGTTGCCGCGCCAGTTCACCCAGGGCTGGATGGCGTTGCGCAGCGCCTGCAGATGAGCTTGGGCAGGCACCGACGAGAAGTTTCCGGGGTTTGCGAACGCGAAGAGGAGGCGCGGTGGCCGGTTCCATTCGACCGGGAGTGGACGGCCGCGACGGACTTCGCGCGTGAGGACGATCGGCGCACGTGACTGGAGAAAAAGTGGCGAGCCGGATTGTGGAAAACCGTCCGACCCGATCGCGAACTCGAATGGCACCAGCGCGAGCTCGAACGCCGATAGCGAGAGCTTCACGTGCACGAGCGTGTTACCCTCGGCGCGCGCGTTACCGATCTCGGAGAGAAGCGCGGGCACCTGGCCAAGCACCTTGCCGACCTGTTCGCCCATCTCGCGTACCTCGGCCTCGCGCTGCTCCTCCACGATCGCGTTGCCGTTCGAGTCAGCGTAGCGCAAACGCTGAAGCCGCGCGGCCAGGTGCCGTTGCTCGAATGGAATACTCACGGTAACGGGACCGTCCGCTCCGCAAAGCGCAAGGTACGGCGTAATCGGCGAGAGCAGCTGGTTGTGCGCCGGGCCCGGGCGGAGAAACTCCAGCTTGACTGTACGGATCTCAGCCATGGTCACGACCTCCGAAACGGCGCGCCGACTGGCTTGTGCTGCGTACCATCGCCTTGCACGTGCCAGAGCTGGCCGACAACGCCGAGCTCGTTCTTCTTGATGCTCACAGCGCTCGTCTGATCGAGCAGCCACGGCTCGCCGCCAAACTTTGCACTGTCAATCGAGTCCATTGTGCCCTTCATCAGGACGTCGTAGACCTCTTCGAAGGTCGCGGTGCTCTCCAGCATCGCGTCGGTGAACTTAAGGAGGCGAATCCACGTGCCGGTGTTGAAATAGTAGCGGCCGCCGCCCATGTCGATCGCGCGCTCGAGGTGAGTGTGACCGGTGACGATGAAGTCCACGTTAGACCCCACGCTCTCGGTTACCGCCGTGAAGGTCGGATCGCGATCGTTCACGTGAAAGGTCTTGTCTTCACGCAGCCAGTCCTTGAGCGCACGGCGCAGCGCCTCGTTCCTACCCACGCCCGTGATCCAACCGGTGAGTCGATCCCAGATGAGCTGGGGCGTGCCGAGCGTCTGGTCCGGCACCGCGGCTTCGGTGCCCTTGGTCCGCAGGGTGCGTTCAGCCTGCAGCAGCATCGCGTCCTCGGAAGATGCAGCACCGGCCGCTTTGACGCCCTGCGCAACGTTCGGGCCCAGCAACTGATCAACGGCGATGCTCCGTACCTGCTCGGCGGTGTTCGAGGCAAATCCGCCCGCCGATAGGCGTTGATCGAATTCGGCAGCGCCGTGCTGCTTCTCCCCAATGATCGGAATCAGCTGTTTGATTTTCCACGCCTGTCCCGGATCGAGCACGAGCAGGACACCGACCGCCGCTTTCTCTTCGGGTTTCAGCAGATCGATCCACGCATAACGCTTCTTCACTTCGTTCATAACGTCCTTCACCATCTTCGTGCCGGCGTTTGGCTGCCACTCGGATGGATCTAGCGATCGGCCTGCGTTGAGCCGTCGCGCCACTTTTGAGAGATCCTCATAGCGAACGTAGTTCCACGGGTCGACCTCGTTGCCATGTGTGCAGAAGACACGCGAGTTGCCAATGAGGCAGGTGAAACCTGCGCCCATGGTAGAGAACTCGATGCGAACGCGGGACGCGGTATCGTCACCAGCGAGCCGCGCGAGGATGGCGCGCTGGACCGAAGGGAACGCGAGCTCGATGTCGTGGTTGCCAAGGACTATGACAAGCGTGCGCCGTTCTTTCGCTACGAACGCAGCCAACGCATCCCAGACCGTCGCGAATGATGGGTCGGAAAAGATTCGCTCCACCATGATGACCGCATCATCGACGGCAACATATCCCTCGATTTCCTCGGCGAGCGAATCGATGATGTCGCCGTTCAGCACGAGCGCAACCCTACCGTTCGGCCGTTGCTCGCCCACCCAGCGGATGTAGCCGGCGAGCCGCTTGCCTTCTCGCAGGATTTGAAAGCCGGGCTTCCCGCCCATGTGGAGGTCGGAAACGACATGCAGCTCGTCGTATTGAGGCAATCCAGGCATCGCTCCCCCTCGAGCAGCAAACTCTCTCTAGTTGTTCTTCAGCAACGCGCCGAACGCGTCGAGCACATTCGACACGACGCGGTCCGTCGACGTTGATTGAGACACATGAGCGCGGTCGAGAAGTCCGCTGTCATCTGTCGCGCCTCTGAGTTGGGTTCAGGATAGTCAAAGTTGGCTGCACTGGCAATGTCCACCCTCCGGTGTCTTTCCGGTGTGGTGGAGCTCCTTGCTGGCCGATTCGTTCGAATCACCCTGTAGCAGTGAGCACCGCCAAGCGAGCGCCATTTCGCATTCCTGCGGGTGATCAAGTGCGCCCGTGCGCAAAGCGAGCTCCCGCTGAGCTCGATGCATCGGCCGTGTGTTCAGCGTCGATACGCTGATTGAGCTTGTAGTTGAGGTACAGCACCTGAAAAAAGAAGGTTGCCACGCCACCGACCCAATACGGACTGTCGCGCTGCGCGCCGGCATCCTCGTTCAGGCGATTGCGAAGGGTGAAGACACACACCAGGTTCGCAATGATCGAGGCCCATTGCACGACTGTCGATAGCACCTTCACGCCAATTGCATCCGGGTAGATCCCTGCCAAAAAGCCGGTGGCTAGATTGGCCGCGCACAATACGCAAACCGCAATCGGCAGAGAAAGAGGAATCGGGCTGGAGGACAGCATGCCATTCAATGTTTTGATGCGGGTATAGAGCCAGTATGGGGCGTACAGTCCCAAAGTGATGAAGCACAGGACGAAGACCCACCAGGTGCCGATGCGCGCGAAGTCACGGTAGTCGCCCGCGGTCGGGTCGGTGATCGGGGCGCGAGGCGGCGCATAGGGGTCGATTTCTGGCTTGTCGGTCATGGTCGGCTCCGCGCAATGAAACTGTGGTCAGCCTATACGCCGGTCCAGCGCCAGGAAATATGTCTAACGACGTACGCGCTCTACCCAATGCAGTTCTACTCACGTTCAACAATCAACTTGACGCGGTGAGCCTGGTCAGCGCCGTTTCCGCGCGACTCAACCAGACGCCCATTCCCATCTCTCGCATCATGGCAGCAGCGATACCGCAATGCTCCAGAGCTTTCGCGTGGTCCCTGCTGGCCGTGAACACATTGCCAAGTCCCAGATGACAATGGGCTTGGAGGGGGCGCATGCCGTGTCCCACTGCCAGGGCAAGCGACTCGCGAAACGCCCGTGCGGCAGCGACAAGACCATCGCCGCCCCTGCGGGCCTCGATCTCGCCGATCAGGTGCAAGGCCCAGGCTTCGCGTCCCTTACCCTTTTGCTGGCGCGAGAATTCGAGCTCGCGGGTGGCTTCGCCGAATGCGTCCTCCGGGCCCGCGAACAGCAGACGAAGGTTGCCGAGCCAGCCGACGATCGACGGCGCGAACATCCCGGAAATAGCCCCGCCTGTAACCTGTGGAAGCCATGCGGCGGCGTCCTCGAGACGCCCGGACAGAGCATAGGCATAGCTCAAGCCGGCGCCGATCTGCGGCAGCTGCCAGGGAAGGTCTCGGATTCGACAAAGATCGACCCCGCGTTCCAGCCATTCCACGGCCCGTCCCAGCTCACCTCTATGCAACTGCAGGTAGCCGAGACAAAAATAGGCCCCGGCGAGTGTGTAGGAGTAATCAGCCGCAAGCGAGATTCGCAGCGCCTCCTCGCCCTGGGCCAGCCCATCGGCAAAGTCGCCTTGCTCGGCAAGACACAAGACAAGAGTATTCCGGGTCCAACCGGCGACGGGTCCCGCTATCCGAAAATGTTCCTTTTCAAGCTCGCGGGGGATCGCTTCAATGTTCTGCAGGAGCGCCTGACGCGCTTGCGTAAAGCTGCCCAGCCCTCCCCAAGCGGCGGCAGTAAACAGGCGGCTCGCAACCAGCAGAGGAAACTTGTCATGCGCCTGAGCGATCGAGATCGCACGATCCCCGTGCTGCACGGCGGTCTGCGCATTCCCAGAAACGGTGTAGTAGTGGGTCAGGTAGCATGACACCCAGCCGAGCCGATCTTCATCCCCGATGCCACGCGCGAGAGACTCTGCCTCACGCAGCCGCTCGAACAGGCGCGTGAATTCGCCGAGCGGAGCGAGCACGGTCCGCAGACGAAAACGCAGGTCAATAGCGAGCTCGGTCGTCTTCCGGCTCTCCGGCATATGAGCCAAGGCGCTCAAAGCCTGCTCGAAGAATCCCGCTGCCGGACGCAGCGCTGAGCGGGCAGCAGCCTTCTCCCCCGCTTGCTGTAGATAGGTCGCTGCGCGGGTCCATAACTCACCCCTCAGCGCATGATGTCCCAGCTGCTCTATGTGTTCGTCCAGCCGCGTTGCATAGGCAGCTTCGATTGCATCGACGATCCTCGCGTGCAACCCACGCCGCTGGTCGTGCAGCAAATTCCCATAGGCGACCTCGTGCGTGAGCGCGTGCTTGAAGGTGTATTCAGGGTCCGGAAAAAGGTGTGCCTCATACAGAAATTCGGCCGACTGCAACTCCGCCAACCGTTGCCTCAGCTCCTCCTCGGACGAATCCGCGATCGCCTGGAGAATCGCAAATGGCACATCCTTGCCGACCACCGCGGCCATCTGGAGCAGGCGCTTGTTGTCTGCGCTGAGGCGATCGATGCGGGCAGCGAGGACGGCTTGTACGGTCTGAGGCACGCGCACACTTTCCAGAGGCCGCTCGAGCCGGTAGGCACCCCGCGACCCGGAAAGAGCGCCGCTTTCGACGATGGTGCGCACGCTTTCCTCCAGGAAAAACGGGTTACGCTGGGTCTGGCGCAGGAGCAACTGCTTCAGTCGACCCAACGCCAGGTCCGTACCGAGCAGGGACGCCAGCAGCTCCTCCGCACTTTCTTGCTCCAGCGGATCGACCCTCAGCTGTGCGTAGTAGGTCTTCTGCGACCACCGCTGCTGGTACTCCGGGCGGTAGTTCACCAGCAGCAGCACGCGTGCCGACGGCAGACTGTCCACTAAGTTGTCGAGGAACGCTTGCGTCTCGGAGTCGAGCCAGTGCAAATCCTCGAACACCAGGAGCAGGGGCTGCAGCTGACTCTCTCGCAGCAGCAGCCTTTTGCAAGCCTCCAGCGTTCGCTGTCGGCGTTGTGGGGGTTCTAACGACTGCCACTGTGCGTTGCCCTCCGGCACGTCGAGGAGGGACAACACCGCCGGCAAGTCGGCCTCCAGCGCGCGGTCGAGGCTTAACAGACGCCCGGTCACCTTCTCTCGCACTCTGCGCACATCGTCCCGGCTTTCAATCTGAAAATAGGACTGCAGCAGATCGATCAGCGGCCGGTAAGCATTGGCCTTCCCGTACGACACAGAGCTGCTCTCCAGGAGCAGCCAACCCTGTGTCCGGTGCGAACGGGTGAATTCCCAGTACAGTCGCGACTTGCCGATCCCAGGCTCACCCACCACCGCGACGAGCTGTCCGCTGCCTCCGGCCGCCTGCTGCAAAGCGCGCGAGAGCGTATCCATCTCTGCCTGACGGCCCACGAAGCGGGTCAGGCCGCGCGCCGCCATCGCCTGCATGCGGGTGCGTGCCGCCGCTGCACTAACCAGCTCGTATACATCGATCGGGGCAGCCATGCCCTTGACCGGAACGGCACCGAGCGACTTGACCTGCACGAAACCTTCCGCAAGCCGCAATGTTTCCGCGGTAATCCGGATCGTCCCCGCCAACGCCAATTGCTCCATGCGCGCGGCGAGATGCGTGGTCTGTCCGATGGCTGAGTAGTCCATGTGCAGATCGCTGCCAATGGCGCGCACGACGACCTCACCCGAGTTGAGACCCGCGCGTATCTGGATCTCGACCCCCTCAGTCAGGCGCGTCTGTTCAGAGTACTGCTGCACTGCTGTCTGCATGGCCAGCGCTGCATAACAGGCACGCACTGCATGGTCTTCGAGCGCGAGCGGTGCGCCAAACAACGCCATGATGCCGTCGCCCATCACCTGGTTGACCGTCCCCTCGAAGCGGTGGACAGCGTCCATCATGCGTTCGAGCACAGGGTCGAGGATCTTGCGGGCGTCTTCCGGATCGCGCTCCGAGATCAGCTCCATCGATCCTTTGAGGTCGGCGAACAGTACCGTGACCTGTTTGCGCTCACCCTCCAGCGCTTGCTTAGAGAGCAGGATGCGCTCGGCAAGGTGCTTAGGGGTGTAGGACTGTGGTGAGACGAATTTGGACGGCACGCCTTCGCCGAGCCGCGCCCCGCAGTCTCCGCAGAATTTTTGCTCGGGAGCGTTGCTGCCGCCACACGCTGGACACGAAACGGCAAGACGAACACCACAGTTGCCGCAGAATTTCTGTCCGGCAGCGTTTGCGTGACTGCAGCGCGGGCACTCCATCAACGCTCTCTCTGAGAAGTTACCTCGAGGAGGCAACCTGCCATTATGCCGCCAGCTGCAAGATCTCCCGCACCTGCGCCGGTCCCTCCACCCGCCTGGGATTGTGCGGCATCCAGATCGTGCCCATCGCCTGCTCGGCAATACGATCGAAGCTCTCGGGTCCGATCTTGACCGCGCTCAGACTGCGCGGCATATCCAGGCTCGCGATGAATGCAGCGAGCACGTCGCCGGCATCCTCGCCAGGATGGTCCATCGCCGCCGACACGAGCGCCTGGCGATCCGCATTCACCGGTTTATTCCAACGCATCACGGCGGGCAGCATGATGCACGAAGTATGTCCATGGGGAATGTCGAACGCCGCGCCCAATATGTAGCCGATGCCGTGGCTTGCGCCCATCGGCACGCCGCTTGCCAGTGGCCCCATCGACAGCCAGGTGCCCATCTGGCAATCGAGACGGGCCTGCAGATCGGTCGGATCGCTCTTTACGCGTGGCAGCGCGCGCGATAGCAATGTGAGGCCGTGCAGGGCCTGCGCATCGGCGAACGCATTCGCTTGACTGGAGCAGATACCCTCGACGCAGTGATCGACAGCGCGAATACCGGTCGACAACCACAGCCACTCGGGCGTATGCACAGTCACAGCCGGGTCCAGCATCACTGCGCGCGGGATAATCCGCGGATGCCGGAACAGCTCCTTCACTTTGCGACGCTCATCGGTGACGCCGGCGATCGCGCTGAACTCGCCGCCGGAGAGCGTCGTCGGCACGCTGATCTGTCTGATCTCAGGCGCCCGGCACGGCGGTGGCCCTACAAGCCCGTCGGGCCCCTTGACCGGGCGATAGTCG
>Ga0335084_10002438_pt1 | contig 17909 bp, 17 predicted proteins | sample Lox_Sample_44_FD_206721 | JGI IMG/M metagenome (GOLD analysis project Ga0335084, IMG submission 206721) | Soil microbial communities from Loxahatchee National Wildlife Refuge, Florida, United States - Lox_Sample_4.4 | ecosystem: Environmental > Terrestrial > Soil > Wetlands | place: USA...
TGCAAATAGAAGCCCCGTTTCGCGATCGCGTCGAGCACGACCGGCGCCTCGCTGCGCGACAGCCTTCGCTCCGGCGTCAGTTCCAGGCGCAACGCTTCGACGGGTTTGCCGAAGCGCGCCAACAACATCGCCGGTACGCGTTCGAGCCCCTCGATCGCGTCGACGAACAAATACATGTCCGCCACCCGAACGCTCTTGTAGACGACGACGCGCCTCACGAGTTCGCCGGAATCAGTTTGGCCGTGAATGCGTCGCCGACCAACGCGCGGCGCCAGCCCTGGAAATTGTCTGGCAGTCGCCCGACCGAGCGCGCACTGCGCAAACATCTCTCGAGGTCGCGCCGCCGCGACAAGAGCTCCTCCGCGATGTCGAGCGCGCGCGCGCGTTCGGCGCCGATGGCCTTGAGTTCCTTCAACGTGCGCGAATCGACCGCCGTCAGCGGCGGATCGGGCGCGGCCGGCAGCGCGTCGTCCGGCAGCGCGTCCGCCGACGCGATGAGCCCCAACAGTTCCTTTGCGTGGCGGCGGGCGGCCGACGGATCGAGCACGCGCACGATCGCGTCGTGATCGATCGAACGCTGCGCCGCGAGCTCGATCAACTGTTCGTCCTTGACGACGTGGCCGCGCGGCAAATCCTTTTCTCGGGCGTACCGTTCGCGCCACGCGCACATCGCGCGCAGGCGTGCGAGTCCGCGACGATCGCCACGCCACGCCTTGCGCACATTCAAGTAGGCCTGATCCGGTTCGACCGGCGTGAAGCCGAGTCGATGCGACATCTCCTCCTCGACCCACGTCCACCGACCGAGCCGACGCAGCGCTGCCGATTGCGCGCGATGTATCGGCAGCAGAAACGCGACGTCCTCGATCGCGTAACGCAGCTGTTCGGGGCGTAGCGGTCGTGCAAGCCAATCGGAGCGCGTCTCGTGCTTGCCGAGTTCGGCGCCGGCGTAGCGCCGGACGAGTTCTGCGTAGCTTGCGCTGAATTCGGCGCCGAGAAAGCTCGCTGCGATCTGCGTGTCGAAGAGATGCACCGGAGCCGCGTCGAGATGACGCGCGAACACTTCGAGATCCTCCGAGCAGGAATGCATCACTTTCACGACCGCGCGATCCTCGAGCAGCGCCTTGAACGGCGCCCACTCCTTCACCGTCAGCGGATCGACGATCGCGCGCTCGCCGTCGGTGGCGACTTGATAGAGCGCGGCGATCGGAAAAAACGTGCGCGTGCGGATGAACTCGGTGTCGATCCCAACGACCTCGCAACGGCGCCAACGCTCGATCGCCGCGACGAAGTCGTCGTCGCGATCGATGTAATGGTACGTCGAGTCGGTCAATCGGCGCCGCCGATCCGGCGCCGACCCATCAGCGCGTGCACGATCGTGCCGCCGTCGACGTATTCGAGCTCGCCGCCCAGCGGCACGCCGTGCGCGATGCGAGAGAGGCGTACGTCGGTATGCCGCAGGATCTCGGTGATGTAGTGCGCCGTCGCTTCGCCTTCCACTGTCGGATTCGTGGCGAGGATGACCTCCTCGATACCGCCACCGCCGACCAACTCGGCGAGCGCGTCGAGCCCGAGCGCGTCGGGACCGATGCCGTCGATCGGCGACAAGCGCCCGTGCAGCACGAAATACGTCCCCCGATAGCCGCCGGCGTGCTCGATCGCGAAGATGTCGGCCGACGACTCGACGATGCACAGCGTCTGGCGATCGCGACGCGCGTCCTGACAAATGCCGCAGTATTCGAGTTCGCTGAACGTACGGCAGCGCCGGCAGTAGCCGACCTTTTCGATCGCCTCGCGCAGCGTATCGGCCAGACGGCCGCCGCCGGTGCGGTTCTGCCGCAAGATCGCGAGCGCCATCCGCTGCGCCGATTTCGGACCGACGCCCGGCAGTACTTGCAACGCTTCGATCAGACGATCGATCAACGGGCTGATGTGCATGGCGTCAGAACGGCATCTTGAAGCCGGGCGGCAGACCGAGCCCGGCCGTGAGGCTAGCCATCTTTTCCTGCTGCGCGCGGTCGGCGCGATGCACGGCGTCGTTGATCGCGGCGGCGATCAAATCCTCCAGCACCGCGAGCTCTTCCTTCGCAATGCTCGGGTCGATCTGTACGCGGCGCGCTTCGTGACGGCCGTTCAGCGTGACCTTCACGAGCCCAGCACCGGATTCGCCGACGACCTCCATGTGCGCGAGTTCGGCTTGCAGCGCTTGCATGCGCTCCTGCATCTGCTGCGCTTGCTTCATTAGATCGTTGAGTCCCTTCATACGCCTTCCCGACGGCAACGCTCCGTCACGGTTGTTTCACCGGTCGCACCGAATCGAGCTTCAGCTCCGCCCCGAACTCGGCGACCAACGTGCGCACGGTTTCGTCGTCGTACAGCGCCGCCACCGCCCGTTCGTGCTGCTCGCGGCGTTCGCGGGCGGTGCGCGCCGCGGGCGTCTCAGCCGGCGGTTCGCCCGAGATGATCGTCACGCGCTGCGCACGCCCGCGCAACGTCGCGAGCGCCCGTTCGACGGCGCGGGTTTGCGCGTCGTTCAGCAACGTGTCGTGCGCCTCGTCGAGACACAGCACCCAATGGTCGCCATTGCGTTCGAGCGGATACGCGTTCTCGACGATCATCCGCGCGACGCCCCCGACGTCGAGCGCGCGTACAGTTGCATACCAGTCGTCGCCGGCGACCGGCGCACGTGCCGCCGCGGCCGGTCCGTTGCGCGGAATATCGCCCGGCGCACGCTTCGCGCGCCCCCCATCGCGACTGTTGGGAGCGGCGGCCTTTTCGTCCGATACCGTCGCGCGCGGCGGTTCGAGGGGCTCGAACGCGAGCAGTCTCAACATCACCATCTCGAATCCGCTCCGCGGATCCGGCGCCAACGACAGATCGCGCAGCCCCAGCAACACGATCTGATAGAAGAGCTGCACGGTTTCGGGCGTCATCGTCGCCGCGAAGCGCTCTGCAGTCGAATCGGCCTGTGTCGCACTCTCGCCAACCGCTTGCACGACCGCCACCTCGTGCAACGCACCGAGCAATGCATTCAACACTTCGGCGAAGTCGACCGCCTGCTGCGCGAGCGCAGCGCAGTGTTCGAGCACGGCCCTCGCGTCGCCGGCGAGCAGCGCGCCCAGCAACGGTTCCACTTCGTCGCGGCCGACGCTGCCGAGCATGTCGAGCACGTCGCGTTCGCGAACGTGGCCACCGCCGTACGACACCGCTTGATCGGTGAGGCTCAACGCGTCGCGCATGCTGCCGCGCGCCGCGCGCGCGATGACGTCGAGCGCCGCCGGCTCGAAGTCGATCGATTCCTTCGCGAGCACGTCGCCGAGGTACCCCGAAATGCGCTCGGGCAACAAGTTGCGCAGCTGAAACTGCAGGCACCGCGACAACACCGTGATCGGCACTTTTTTCGGATCCGTCGTCGCGAGCATGAACTTCACGTGCGGCGGCGGTTCCTCGAGCGTCTTCAAGAGCGCATTGAAGCTATGACCCGACAGCATGTGTACTTCGTCGATCAGGTACACCTTGTAGCGGCCGCGCGCCGGCAGGTACTGCGCGTTGTCGAGCAGATCGCGCGTGTCGTCGACCTTCGTTCGCGAGGCGGCGTCGACTTCGATCAGATCGACGAAGCGTCCTTCGGCGATCTCGCGGCACGCGCTGCAGACACCGCACGGCTTGGCCGTGACGCCGGTCTCGCAGTTGAGGCACTTTGCGAGAATGCGCGCGATCGTCGTCTTGCCGACCCCCCGCGTGCCGGTGAACAGATACGCGTGGTGCACGCGTTCGTTCTCGAGCGCATGTACCAACGCGCGCACGACATGTTCCTGGCCGACCAATTCGTCGAACCCGGTCGGGCGCAACTTGCGCGCAAAAACCTGATAACTCATTGCTCGAACGTCGTCGCCTGAGGCGCTTCCGGCGAAAGGCCGCTATTGTAGGTGTCGGTCCATTGCACTGTCACCGCCATGCCCGACGATGGTTTCTTGATCATCGGCCACCGCGGCGCCGCCGGACTCGAGCCGGAGAACACGCTGCGCTCCTTCGCTCGCGCGCTCGAGATCGGCGTCGACGCGATCGAGCTCGACGTGTACTACGTCGACGGCCATCTCGTCGTGATCCACGACGATACGCTGGAGCGCACGACGAACGGGCGCGGTGAAGTGATGGCGACCTCGTTCGACGCGCTGCGTCGCCTCGACGCCGGCCGCGGCGAACGCATCCCCACGCTCGAAGAGGTGTTCACCGCGATGCCGAGCGGTTTCACCGTCAACGTCGAACTCAAGGGCAAAGGCACCGCGGAGCCGGTCGCACGCAGCGTAGCCGAGCACGACCACATCGAGGCGTTGGTGTCGTCGTTCGACCATCCGGAACTGACGCGATTCCACGCGGCGGCGCCGAACGTGCGCGTCGCGCCGCTGTTCCATCGCGAGTCGGCGAAGATCTTCGACGTCGCCGACGCGCTCGGCGCGTGGTCGATCAATCTGTCGGAGAAGCTCGCGACGGCGGAACGCCTGGCCGACATCGCCGATCGAGGCTATCGCTCGCTCGTCTACACGATCAACGATCCGGCCGTCGCCGAGCGACTGCGCGACGACGGCGCAGGTGGCATCTTCACCGACTACCCGGACCGGATGCGGCGCTTTCGCGGCTGAACGGTTTCGCTAGGGGGTGTCGTCGAGCGCGGCAAGCTCGCGGTGCAGCGTGTACTTCTGGTCCGTGACGATCTTCTCGAGCACCTCGACGCGCTGCTGCAGCGAATCGATCTGCTGCTGCATCGCGCGAGCGCTGCCGTCGTCGACCACGCGCGCGCGGCGCCCGTCCTGCCAGAGTTTCATCAACGGGATCGAGCAACCGATCAGAACCGTTAGAAACAGGAACGTGAAGAAATCCATCGGAATGCCCTCTTCCTCTTCGGTGGACGACGCCTTTGTCGGATCAGGCGTCGATCCGTTTCAGTTCGCGTTGCAATTCGAATTGCCCCGACGTCACGTGCGATTCCATGCGGCGCAACTTGAGTTCGATCTGGTCGAACTCGGCCTGCACGTTGCGCAGACTTCGTCGCGGCGATAGTCGCGCACCGAGTTCCGGTGCAGGCGATGCGTGGTCCTCGCTCGCAGGCGTCGCGTTCGCAGTCTTCGAGTCGAGCGGCGAGTCGCCGTCAGGCGACTTCGGCAAGATCCACATCGCGATGAAGTACGCCGGCACCACGACGGACGGCATGAAGATGAGCCCGGTGATCGCGATGCCGCGCACCACCCACACTTCCACGCCGAAGTACCGGGCGATACCCGCGCACACGCCGGCGATCTTTTGGCGGCTCTTGTCCTGGTACAGCCGCGAGGTCCGATAACCCGGCGTGCCGACCGACGCGAAGCGCGCGCGCCAGCGTTCCTCGCGGCGGCGCCGGCGGCGCTCCCAACGCTCTTCGCGATGGCGCCCCTTGCGTTCGCGCTTCGAATCGTAGCGATCGTCGCCGCCGCTGCGCGCGCGACGATCGCGGACCTCGCGCTCCAGTCGTTCCGCGGTGCCGTCGACGAAGCCGGCGGCACGAGTCGTCACGCGATCGTTCGCAGCCGAAACGAAGCCTTGTACCGCCTTTTCGAGCCGTTCGACCGAGCGCTGAAAGTCGCCGCGCGGATCGGTGTCGCGTCCGCTGTCGTCTCGCTCGCTCACGGATTCACCTTCGAATACTCGGTCGCCGACAAGCGACCCCGCCAGCCGGGCGTTTCATCGTCGAGGATCGCTTCCAACGTTTCGACCCGCTCGGCCATGCGTTCGGCGCGCACCGTGAGCATATCGAGCAATTCGCGTTCTTCCGCCGACAGTTCGCTACGGACGCGTTGCTTGCTTCGGTAGTGCATCAGGATCCACAGCGGCGCGACGATGACGAGGAAGACGATCGTCGGAACAAAGAATGCGATAACCACATCGCTCATCGCCGCTCCTAGTTGGACTGCGTGCCGCCCGCGGACTGACCGCCGACCCGCGCCTTCAAGGCCTTGAGATCTTCATCGATCTTTTCGCCGCCTTCCAGTTCCTTGATCTCGTCGGCGAGGGTCCGGCGGCCGACGTCGTACGCCTCGATCTGACCTTCGATGTCGTCCATCTTCCGTTCGTACTGTTCGAAGCGATGGATCGCGTCGTCGAGGTTCGCGTCGTTCAATTGACGCTTCACTCCGAGGCGCGTCTTCGCCGCCTTGCCGCGCATGATAATGGCGTTCTGCCGCGTCTTCGCGTCCTTGATCTTGTTCTGCAACGCCGCGGTGTCTTCCGACAGCTTCGCAAGCGTCTCGTCCAACAACCCGAGCTCACGCGTCGAGGCGTCGGAAGCTTCGGTCGCCTTGTTGCGCTCGACCAATGCGGCGCGGGCAAGATCGTCGCGGCCCTTGCGGATCGCGACTTCGGCCTTGCGCTCCCACTCGGTCGACTCTTCCTTCAGCCAGTCGCGCCGCCGAACCAGTTCCTTCTTGTCGGCGATCGTGCGAGCCGACACGGTCCGGACCTCCACGAGGGTTTCCTCCATCTCCTGAATGATGAGACGGACCATCTTCTCGGGGTCCTCGGCCTTGTCGAGCAAGGCGTTGAGGTTCGAATTGATGATGTCCGTCATACGGGAAAAGATGCTCATCGATAGTGCCTCCATTACGGCTGCCTGTCCGGAACGATCCCGTCGGCTTCGCGAACTCCTCTATCAGTAATCGTGCCACACGGCCAAGCAGCGCTTAAGCCATTGATCGGACGAAGAAATCGTCGAGTTGGTTTACTTCGCCAGCGGCCTCGACACGTTTCTCGTTGGTGAATATCGCCAACAGTTGGCAGAATCCCCGAATGGACAGAGAGATCGAACGGCTGCTTGGCGAATCGCCCGCGTTCCTGCAGGCGCTCGACGACGTCTCGAAGATCGCCCCGCTCGAGAAGCCGGTATTGGTCGTCGGCGAACGCGGTACCGGTAAGGAGCTCATCGCCGCCCGCATCCACTACCTGTCGAACCGTTGGGAAAACGAGTTCATCAAGATGAACTGCGCGGCGATCAGCGATTCGTTGCTCGAGTCGGAATTGTTCGGCCACGAGGCCGGCGCCTTCACCGGCGCCACGCGCAACCATCGCGGCCGCTTCGAGCGCGCCGACGGCGGCACGCTCTTCCTCGACGAGCTCGCGACGACGTCGAAGCTCGTGCAGGAGAAGATCCTGCGCATCATCGAATACGGCGAGTTCGAACGGGTCGGCGGCAACAAGACGCTGCGCGTCAACGTGCGCCTCGTCGCGGCGACGAACGAAGACCTGCCGACGCTCGCAGACAAAGGCGTGTTCCGCCGCGATCTGCTCGATCGTCTCGCGTTCGACGTGATCACGCTCCCCCCGCTCCGGCAGCGCCCGGAAGACATCACGCTGCTGGCGGAACACTTTGCGATCAACATGGCCACGGAACTGGGGCAATCGCTGTTCCCAGGCTTCACCGATCGCGCCCGCGATGTGCTCAAGGGCTACGACTGGCCCGGCAACGTCCGCGAACTGAAGAACGTCGTCGAACGCTGCGTGTACCGCAACCCCGATCCGCTGAGACCGGTCGACGACGTCACCCTCGACCCGTTCGACTCGCCGTATCGCCCACGGCCACCATCACCTAACGGCGACACAACGCCGCGCACCAACGGCGCCACGTTGCCCATCGAACTGAAGAACGCCGTACAGGAATTCGAGATCGATCTGCTGAACCGAGCCCTCGAAGAAGGTCGCTTCAATCAGCGCCGTGCCGCAGAACTGTTGGGGCTCACCTATCACCAACTGCGCGGCTATTTGAAGAAGTACAACCTGCTGAAGTCGAGTGATTCGCCGCCCGAGTGACCTGCTTCGCATCGCGATCGGCTTCGCAACCGCGGCGTTCGCGATGTTCACCATCGCCGATTGCGACCGAGTCGGTACGACGCTCGCCGACATCCGCACGCGCGGCGCTTTGCGCGTCGCCCACACGAACGACTACCGGCCGTTCAGCTATCGCGCGGCGGACGGCACACCGATCGGCATCGACGTCGACGTCGCGCAGCGCTTCGCCACCGCGCTCGGCGTCCGCATCGAATGGGTCGACACGACGTGGTCGTCGCTCGCGGCCGACCTCGCGGCGCGCCGCTTCGACGTCGCGATGAGCGGGGTGTCGATCACGACCGAACGCGCCCGGGCCGGCTGCTTCAGCGCCCCGTATTTCACCACCGGCAAGACAGCGATGACGCGCTGCGCGGCGGCGCGACGCTTCGACTCGCTCGCCACGCTCGATCGACCGGACGTCACGATCGTCGTCAACCGCGGCGGTACCAACGAGCGGTTCGTGGCCGACCATCTGACGCACGCGACGGTCGTCGTGCGCGACGACAACCGCGCCGCGATCGAGACCCTCGCGCGCGGCGGTGCCGACGCGATGATCACCGACGCGATCGAGGCGCGCGTCGAGTCGCGCGACGACCCGGCACTGTGCGTCGCCGCTCCGCCGACCCTGTTCGACGACGTGCGCAAGGCGTACTACTTCGACGACGACGCGACCTGGAAGGTGTGGATCGACGCGCAACTCGACGCTCTGCGCCGCGACGGTTCGCTCGACGCGATCGTCGCGCGCTACGTCGGACCGGAGCGAGCGCCGTGAATTCGCTCGACCATTGGCTCGACGCGCACGCCGTTCGGCTCGATGCGACGACGTACTCGGCGCGCACGACCGACGGCCCGCGACTCGCCGCGCTCGATCGCGCGCTCGACGGCGCACGGTGCGTGTTCATCGGCGAAGCGAATCACTTCGTCCACGAAAAGTCGGACTATCGCATCTGGTGGCTGCGACGCTTGGCCGCCCGCCATCGGCTGGTCGTTGGCGAGGAGCTCGGCTGCATCGACGGCCGGCGCGTCGCGCGATATCTCGCGGACGGCGACGAAGCGCACCTGGATGCGCTCGCGACCTTCGGCGACGAAAGACACCGCCGCGCAGACCGCGATGATCGACCGAGCGGCGTCTTGCGCGCGTCGTTCGACGTGTATCCGTCGAAACTCTTCAAGGCGGAGCAGACCCGCTTCTACCGCGTGCTGCGCGAACTCGGCGTGACCGACTTTCACGGCGTCGACATCGATGCGCCCGGCAACGGCTACACGGAACTCGAGGCGTCGCACTCGGCAGTCGCGGTCGATCCCGCGTTTTGGGTGGCGGTCGGCCGCGTCGACGGCGAGACGCTCGGCGCCGAGGCCGAGCGTCTCGAACACGCGCTCGACCGCCTGCCAGTCGACGGCGTCGACGAACTGCGCGAACTCGTCCGGTCGATGGCCGAAAACCTGTGCTACACCGCGCTCGCGCATCCGGCAGCGACGTACGAGGCGTTGCGCCCGGCCATGGCGCTGCGTGAATCGATCATGCAGCGACGAGTCGAGCGCATCATGGCGACGCTCGGCGGGGACGACGTGTTCGTGCTGCTCGGTCACGCGTTCCACCTCGCGAAGGACGACCGGCGGATCGGCCGCGTCGGCGTCGGGCCGGGCGGCGACAAAGTGCCCTCGTTGGGACACCACCTCGTGCAGAATCGCGGCGTCGACGCGCGGGCCGTGTGGATGGTGTACGGCGGCGGCGCCGACAGCCAGCCGTTCCCGGATCTGCCGACGCGCGTCGGCTACCCGAACGATTCGTTCAACGCGGCGCTCGCCGCGTACGTCGCGGCGCGCGCCGAGCCCGATGCACCGCTGGTCGTCCCGATGGAACCGGCCCGCGAATTGCTCGACGACCCGGTCGGCGTCGGGCACTTGTACAACCTCGTCGTGCCGGTGCATCTGCCGAGCGAGATCGACGCGCTGTTCTTCGTCCCGAACGTATCGCCGCTCCGCGCGACGTAACGTCGCGAGTCGGTTCGGCATTCGAGCGACGCAATGCGCGTGCTACGCTCGCCGCTCTTCGATCGTAGTACGACGCCTCGATGCCCGAACCGTTCGCGAAATACGTCGTCGGCTATGCCGACCCGCTGTCGGTGTGTGCCGGCGCGAGCCTCGACGTCTTCGTCAGCTGCGAAACGCCGGGGCCTTTCGCGGCGTCGCTCGTACGAATCGTCAGCGCCGACGCGCGACCGCGCGGTACCGGGTATCGCGACGTCGCCGTCGTCGCCGAATTCGCCGGTTCGTACGACGGTGCACCGCAGGCGACGACGCCGGGATCGTACGCCGAACTCGCGACGCTGCCGCGCTTCGCCGCGCTGACGTTCGCGTGCAAGTTCTACCCCACGCTGCTCGAGGCGGCGCCGCAAACGGTCGTGCACGGCGGCAACGTGTCGGTCGAGGTCGACGTCGACGGCGTCGTCGTCCGCGTCGGTGAGCAGTCCATCGTCGCGCCGGTCGAGCTGCGCGAAAACCGCTGGCACCGCCTGGTGGTGTCGATCGGCACGCGCCTGGTCGTGCACGTCGACCGCGCCGCGCGTGCGCAGACCGAGCCCGCATACGAATACGAGTCGCAGACCGACGTGCGCGGACTGGCCACCGCCGGCGTCTGGGAACTGGCACGCCGGGCCACCGGGCAAGCTCACTTCAACGGCCGCCTCGAAGCGGTGCGCCTGTACGACCGCGCGCTCGATGCCGGGTCCGCGCTCGTCGATCTCGACGCCGCGCATCCGACACACGCCGGCTTGTTCGCCGCGTGGGACTTCGCGCTCGACGTCGAGTCGTCGCGCATCACCGACGTCTCCGGCAACGGTCGCCACGGAACGTTGCACCAGACCCCAACGCGCGCGGTGAGGGGCGCGCTCTGGCGCGGCGACGTATTCAATTGGCGCGAAGACCCGCGGCAGTATGCCGCGATCCACTTCCACGACGACGACTTGACCGACGCCGGCTGGCGGCCATCGTTTCGCTGGCGCGTGCCGGACGATCTGCCGTCGGGCGTGTATGCGGTGAAGCTCGACTGCCGCGGCAGCGAGGATCACGTCGTGTTCTTCGTACGTCCTGCGCCGCACCACCGCCGCGCGCGCGTCGCCTACCTCGCCTCGACCGCCACGTACCTCGCGTATGCGAACCAGCAGCTCGGTTTCCTCAACGGCGTCTTCGTCGAGCGGATCGTACCGCGCGACTACAACGACGCGTTCTTGTTCAAGCATCGCGAATACGGCGCGTCGTTGTACGATTGCCATCGCGACGGCAGCGGCGTGCACTACTCGTCGCGTCTCCGGCCGATCTTGAATCTGAAGCCGAAGTGCCTGCCGTGGGCGTTCAGTGCCGACGCCAATCTAACGGCCTGGCTCGAGCGCATCGGCGAACCGTTCGACGTGGTCACCGACGAGGATCTGCATCGAGACGGCGTCGCCGCACTCGAACCGTACGCAGTCGTCGTCACCGGCGCGCACCCCGAGTACCACTCGACGCGAATGCTCGACGGCCTGACCGACTGGCTCGCGACCGGTGGTCGCCTGATGTACATGGGCGGCAACGGATTCTACTGGCGCATTGCGTACAGCCCGGAAAATCCCGCGATCATCGAAGTGCGCCGTGCCGAGGACGGCACGCGCGCGTGGATCGCCGAGCCCGGCGAGTACTACCACTCGTTCACCGGCGAATACGGCGGGTTGTGGCGCCGGCTCGGCCGGCCCCCGAACGCGCTCGCTGGGATCGGTTTCGCCGCGCAGGGCTTCGACGGCGGCACGTATTACCGCTTCACCGCTGCCGCGAGCGACCCGCGCGTCGCGTTCATCGTCGACGGCATCGATCTCGGCAGACCATTCGGCAAACACGGTACGCAAGGCGGCGGTGCCGCCGGCGAGGAGATCGACCGGTTCGACGCATCGCTCGGCTCGCCGCCGCACGCGCTCGTCATCGCGAAGTCCGAAGACCACAGGCCCGGCATGCTACGCGTGAAGGAAGAATTCCTGATGACTCGCCCGCTCGGCAACGACCCGGACGTGCGCGCGGACATGACGTTCTTCGAAACCGTTGCCGGCGGTGCGGTGTTCAGCACCGGCTCGATCTCGTACGCCGGCGCGTTGTCGACGAACGACTACTCGAACGACGTCGCGCGCCTGACCGGCAACGTCCTGCGGCGCTTCGTGGATCCGACTCCGTTCGAATATCCGACCTACACAGAAAGCACGTGATGGACCCGAAACTACCTGCGCGCGCATCCGTCGGCGGTGTACATCGAGTGACCGGCGCCGCCGGCGCGCAGACGCTCGCATCCGATCGTTAGCGCGGGCGGCCCACGTCGGTGATACTCGCGCCGGTCAACCGGCGCCTTGGCCCGCGAGTCGCGCGAACACGGCCTTCATCGCGTTCATCTTCGCGATGTAGGCGGCGGCGCCGTGATCGCCACACTGTTGCCCGGCACGAACGCGAAAACCTCGTGCAACGTATTCGTCGGCCACCCCGACGCCGCACAAGTGCATCAGCGCCGCCGTATTCTGCTTCTGCGCGATCGTCGCGTTCGTCACTTTGCGCTGTTCCAGGAGGCGCGTGACGTGATAGTCGAGGTACGCCGCGGTCATCTCGACCGCATCGCCCGGCAACACGCGCGTGTAGAGCCAATTGAACCAGCACGAGCGCCACGCGTCCCACGGCCCGTCTGTCACGACGCGATGGTCGTGAATGCACAAGTCGCGCGCCTGATCGAACGTGCCGTCGGTCAGCTGATACATGCCGACGGCACTCGACGCGGGGCGGTACACCTCGAACGGATGGGTCGAGAACGACCAGCGCCAGTACGTCCGGGCGACCGGATTGCCGGACGCTTCGATCTGCGCCAGCGCGGCGAGAAATTCGGGCGACAGTGCGGCGGTCGAGTTCGCGCGGAACAGCGACTCATACCGATCCCACGTCTCGGCCGGCGTCTTGTTCAGCGTGCCACTCACCGGAAACAAGAGTTCCGTCGGTTTCTTGACGACCTGATAGACCCAGTTCATCGACAGCCAAAGAGCGAGCAACGCGCACACCGCGAGTAGCGCCTGCAGGTAGCCCGGCGCGCGCCGAAACGCTCGGACCCAACGGCGCCGTATGGGCGCGCTGGGCAGATAGCGGCGCCAGCGCCGCCGGCGGCGCGTTCGCGACTTGGGCTTACGGGCCATGCCGGACCGACAGCCGAGACGAGTCGATCGGCGCGATTCGGCCGTCAGCGACCGAGGAACTCGAGCAGCGCGCGCGTCGTCGTCGCGGCTTGCTCGAGGTGCGGAAAGTGACCGGCGCGGTCGACGACCTGCTTCGTTGCGCCCGCGATGCCGCGCACGAATTCGTCGGCGTAGACCACCGGTACGTAGCGGTCTTCGCGCCCCCACAGCACCAGCGTCGGCGCAACGATTCGATAGAGCCGGCGCCGCAGATCGCGGTCCGGAATCGGCCAGATGAAATGCGACACTGCCGCGCGCGTCGACACGCGCGCGACGATCGCCTTCGCCATCGCGACCGGATCGGACGGCATTGCGAACAGATCCGCGGCTGCTGAACCCGACGCATCCGCGAGCAACAACGCCGGAATCTTCTGGTCCGCCATGCCGTTGATGTCGGCGACCGGCGTCTCGTCGATCCAGAGCCCCAGCGAGTCGATCAGCACGAGCTTGTGCACCTTCGCGTCGAACGTCGCCGCGTATTCAGCCGCGACCGCGCCGCCGAACGAATGGCCGATCAACGCCGGCTGCTCGATGCCGAACGCCTTGAAGAGGTCGTCGTAATAAAGCACCAAGTCGCTGAACGCATCGAGCTGCATCAGCTCCGCTTCGTTTGCGCTGCCGGGATGCCGCGGCGCGTAGACGGTGAAGCGTTCGGCCAGCGCGTCGAGTACGCCGTCCCACGCGCGGCCCAAATGGCTGTGCAGAAATACCACCGGCGCGCCGTGCCCCTTCTTCAAGACGTTTGCGGTGAGGCCGCTCGGCAACGTCAGTTCCAACGTTTCCGTGTTCATCCGAGTTTCCTCAGCTGGACGCGGTCGGCCGTCGCCGACAATACCGGTCGCCGCGCGCCGGTCGGCCACCAGTGGTCCTGCCACTGGTCGTCCCAGATGTCGCGCACGTGCGGCAACACCTTCTCGGCGAAGAGCCGCGTGTTGTATTTGGTCAGCTCGTGATCCATCGAGCCGAGCTGCATCAACAGAATGATGTGCCCGACGCGCAGGTCGCTCGCGAGTTCCTTCAGTTGATCGACGACGGTCGCGGGACTGCCGCCGATCACCTTCTTCGATTCGTCGACCAAGTGCTTCCACGACACGTTGTCCATGTTCGCGGCGCTGAAGAACGGGTTGCTGCCGCCGCCGCGCTTGACCGCTGCATTCAACGTTTTCTGCGTCACGTACCCCGGTACCGCGGCGAACTGCGTCGCCACGTGCAGCGACTTCTTGTAGAAGTAGCGCGCGTGCTGCAGATACAACCGCTCCGCTTCGGCGTCGGTCTCGCCGACGAACACGATCTGTGCGAAGCCGGCGCGGTACGGATTGTGGTCCTTGCCGTTCTTGTCGATCGTCTCCCAGAAGCCGTCCATCAACGGTTTCGCGGCGGCGCGACCGCCGAACGACAAATAGCTGTACGTGTAGTCCTGCTCGGCCGCGAAGTCCCACGTTTCGATCGATCCGCCGCCGGCCAGCCAAATCGGCGGGTGCGGCTTCTGGATCGTCTTCGGCCACACGTTGACGTTGCGCAGCTTCGTGTACTTGCCGTTGAAGTGGAACGGCCCCTCGCGCGTCCACGCTTGCTTGATCAGATCGTGCGCTTCGTAGTAGCGCGGCCGCGTCTGCGTCGGCGTGATGCCGTAGCAATGCGCGACGTCCATCGGCGAACCGACCGGCATGCCGGCGACCACCCGTCCGCCGGACAAGCAATCGATGTACGCGATCTCTTCGGCGACGCGAATCGGCGGGTTGTACAGCGGCAGCGTGTTGCCGAGGATCACGATCGCCTGATCCTTCGTGCTCTTCGCGAGGTAGTAGCCGGTCTGACTCGGCGACACGGGGAAGCCGTAGCCGTTCTGGTGGTGCTCGTTCGTGCCGACGCCGTCGTAGCCGAGGCTCGCGGCGTAGTCGAGCTCGTCGAGGTTCCAATTCAAATATTGATGAACCTTTTGCGGATCGCACAGTTCGTCGGTCGGCGGCGTGACCCACACGCTCTCGTACCGATCCTCGAAATCCTTCGGCAGATCACGGTAGCCCTGCATGTGAAACCAAATGAACTTCATGTCGTGTCCCCTCTCGTTGCGCGGCACGGAGCGATCGGCCGGCCACAAGCTTATCCTACGGCGTCCGACCAGGCGCAACGGCGACGATGGCGAACGCACGACCGAACGGTTTCTTCGCGTATCTGCGCGCGAAGGAGATCGACTTCCTGCCGTCGGGCGCGCTGCGTTGGTGGCTGCTGGGCCTCATCGTGCTCGGCTGGGCCGTCGAGCAATACGAAGGCCTCAAGACCGGACCGGTGCTGGTGTACGTCTTGAGGGAATTCGACAAGACGTTGACCCAGTGGGGCTACGTCGCGGCGTGCGCAGGCTTCGTCTACAGCGGCGGCGCGGTGCTGTTGTCGCGCGCGGCCGATCGGTTCGGCCGCAGACCGCTCTTGATCTACCCGGTGTTCGTCTACGCGGCGATTTCGGTCGCCGGTGCGCTCGCGCCGAACTTCATCACGCTCGCGTGCCTCGCGATGGCCGGCAGCTTCGTCGTCGCCGGCATGAACCCGGCGGTGCACGCGGCGTCGCGCGATCTGACGCCGCGGATGGGGCGCGCGATGGTGTACTCGTGGGTGTCGCTCGCATTCACGATCGGCGCGCTGATGTCGACCGCGGTCGCCGCGCGCACGCTGCCGATCTGGCCGGGTTGGCGTTCGCAGTATTGGATCGCCGCCGTGCTCGGCGGCGTCACCGCGACGATCATCTTCGTCTTCTATCGCGATCTGTCGGCGCGCGTGCGCGGGCAGATCCGCCAAGCGCTCGACGCTGCCGAGACCGCCCTCCCCGACGATCACTACGATCACGGTCGCGCGATCTATCGCAGTCCGCGCTTATGGGCGCTGTCGTTCACGATCGTGTTCTGGTCGATCACGTACGTGACGGTGTCGGGCTACGTGCCGACGTATCTCACGCAGAACTATCACATCGAACCAGCGCACGCGGCCGGCATCACGTCGTACTTCTGGGTCGTCTTCACGTGCAGCGTGTTCGTGTCGGGTTGGCTGTCGGATCGACTGCGCGTGCGCAAGACCGTCACCGCGTTCGGCGGCATCACGACCGGCGCGTGCTTCCTGATCGGGGCGCAACTGCCGGTCGGTACGCCCGACGCGACGCTCGCGCTCGTCTGGTCCGCGACCGGCTTCTGCGCCGGCTTCATCTATCCGGCATGGTGCGCGATCTACTCCGAGACCGCCGAGAGCATCAGTCCGCACGGCGTCGGCCGCGCGTTCGGCATCACGGCGACGCTCGCGCCGATCTCCGGCTTGTTCTTGAACTTGGGCCTGCCGCGCGTCGTGCAGTTCTGGGGCTGGCCGACGTGGATGGCGATCGCCGGCTTCTGTTGCTTCGGCGCCGCGCTGCTCGTCGCGTTCGGCGAGGGTCCGTGGTGGGTGCGCGGCGCGTGGCGGCGCGTCATGCCGGCGCCGGCGATCGTCGCGGACTGAAAATCCGAGACGAGCCGCCGACGGATTTCGCGCGCGTCGCGTTGTCACGTACGGTGCCGCCACTCAATAGGCTTGTTGGTGCATCGTCCCGAACGCGGGCTCCTAATCCTTGGACGCCGCCTGCTTCGCGGCGGCTCTCGCCTTGCGGCGCTCTTCGCGTTCCTTCTGCTGCTGCACGATCGCGGCAGGCAGCTCCTTGCCGGCATCGGTGAATGCCTTGGCGACGGCCGGTAGCGTTCCGCCGAACACCTCGCGCATGTGCTCCTCGACCCAGTCGCGGCTTTGAACGATCGGCTCGAGCTGGTTTTGGAAACGCGGTGCGACGTGCCGCGCGAAGAGCTCGAAGCTGCGATTCGTCGCTTCGGTGCTCGCCCATTCATGCGCCAGACCCAATATTCCGCCGATGCCGCCCGAGCGCTCGATGATCGTCTCGATCGCCTTCACGACGTCGTCAGGCGAACCGATCAGCGCCGAACCTCGTTCGGCCTGCTGCTCGAGCGTGCCCGCGCCGGCAAACAAGCCCGGGCCCGCGGCCGCCGGATTATTCGCATCGCCCGTGTAAGGGCGCAGCTTGTAGCCCTCTTCGATTTCGGCGAGCGCCTGCTTGCGCGACTCCGCGACGTGGATCGGCACGACGACTTTCCAGTGCTCGCGCGAGATCGCGCGGCCGGATTCCGCGGCGGCTTCTTCCGCCCAGCCCCACGTGCGCTCGAAGCCGGCGTTGTCGACACCCGCCACCGAGAGCAGGCCGACGCCCTGCTTGCCCGCGGCCATCGGCCCGGACGGCGTGAACGACGCCGCGACCGCGACCGGCAAGTGCGGATCGGAATACGACGCGAGCTGCAACTGGGCATCCTTCAGCTCGAACCAGTCCGTCTTCATCGTCACCCGCTCTTCGCGACGCAGCAGCCGCATGATCGCATCGAGCCCTTCGCTCATCCGGCGACGCTGCTCGGTCGGCGGAATGCCCATCATGTGCGCATCCGACGTCAGCGCGCCCGGGCCGCAGCCGAGCATCACGCGACCTTCCGTCATGTGGTCGAGTTGCACCATGCGGTCCGCGACGATCAGCGGATGGTGATACGGCAAACTCAAGACGCCGGTGCCGAGCTTGATGCGCTTCGTGCGCTCCGCGGCGACGGCCATGAACAAGACCGGATCGGCGATGATCTCGCGGCCGAAGCTGTGGTGCTCGCCGATCCAGGCCTCGTCGTAGCCGAGCTCGTCCAGCAGCTCGATCAGCCTCATGTCCCGCTTCAGCGCGAGCGTCGGGTTTTCGCCGACGCGGTGAAACGGCGCCACGAAGATCCCGAATTTCATGCGTTTCGGACGGAATGCCACGTG
>Ga0335084_10002439_pt1 | contig 17898 bp, 12 predicted proteins | sample Lox_Sample_44_FD_206721 | JGI IMG/M metagenome (GOLD analysis project Ga0335084, IMG submission 206721) | Soil microbial communities from Loxahatchee National Wildlife Refuge, Florida, United States - Lox_Sample_4.4 | ecosystem: Environmental > Terrestrial > Soil > Wetlands | place: USA...
GTCGAAATGAATGAGCAAGATCTCATGCCCGGAGACGTCACCATCGCGGTCGACTACTCGACTGTGAACTACAAGGACGCGATGGCCGTTACCGGGCGCGCGGACGTGATTCGTCAGTTCCCTTGATCCCGGGCATCGATCTGGCCGGCACGGCTGTGGCGTCCTCGTATCCCGGCATCGCGGTCGGGGACCGCGTTGTCGCCAACAGCTGGGGGCTGAGCCAGACCCATCACGGCGGATACGCGCAGAAGGCGCGGGTGAAAGGCGAGTGGCTGGTCAAGATCCCGGCGCCCTTTTCGACGAAGGACGCCATGGCGATCGGCACGGCGGGTTACACGGCGATGCTGTCCGTGCTGGCGCTCGAACTCTGATCGAAGAAGAGGCGACGCGCTACCTGGCTGAGATCGCTGCGGATCGCGCCCTCACGCCCGAAGCAAGCGGCCTCTTGCACCTACCGCATCGCACTGGGCGCGCGCGCCGGGCAGAAGGTGCTGAGCTTACAAACGCTGCCCGCCCGGGCCGCGCAGCTGCCGCAAGCCCTGTGTGCCAACGCGCATGGCTTTGAGAGGACATGCTGCACTACGTTGTGGCGCGGATGAAGCGCAAGAAACTCTAACGCCTGTGCCGCACCATCACCCGCCCCGCCATCGCCAACCAACGGCTCAAGCGCACCCGTGCCGGCCAACCCGTGCTGCAGCTCAAAAGCCCCTGGCGCGACGGCACCATCCATATCGTCATGTCGCCCTTGGAGCTCATGCAGCGCCTGGCCGCCCTGGTGCCGCGGCCGCGCCTGCATCTGATTCGATTCCATGGTGTGCTCGCACTGCACGCCAACTTAAGGGCCCAGATCGTTCCGAGCACACCCGTCAACGCCCATGAGACTTGCGATCACCATGCCCAGACCCCACCCGCCTTGGCACCGGCGCGCATGAGCTGGGCGTGCCTGCTCAAGCGCGTGTTCGATATCGATATCGAATACTGCCCGCGCTGCGGCGCGCGCCTGCAGATCATCGCCGCGATCATCGATCCCGCGGTGATTACAAAGATCCTCACCCACCTGCACCTGCCGGCGCGCGCGCCGCCCCCATCACCGGCGCGGCGAGTCGATCTGTTCCAAGCGGCCTGATCGCACACTCAAGCCCCCCTTCCATCCGGTCTAGCCACGAAGCCGAGGATCCCGTTCGGCCGGCATTCGCGCAAGCGGCAAAACGGCGCCGATATCGGCCGCTTGCAGCCGATGAACGGCCCGGAAAATCTCCGCAATTCCTCCAGTCTTGACCGAGGACTGGCGTGATTGACGGCTGACTGGCCCCAGGCTAGCCTACCAATCGCGGAAAAAGGGGGTTGTTTTCCCTATGCTCACGAATCCTGGCGAGCACACCTGAGAAGACCCGCCGCTGCGAACGCTTCCTGCGCGCGGGGTGCCACATCTTGCAGCCGAATCCGCTAGTCGAATGCGCGGGAAGTCGCCACGCGTTCGGTGAGATGCGCCATCGCTTCCCCGCCGAGCTCGTGTTCGATCAGGCTCCGCTCGATCTCGACCGCAGCGCGCATCGCGAAGATCTTGAGCACGGCCTGTTGCGGCAGTTCCTCTCGCATCGGCTTATCGTCTGCGCAAGCGACGTGGCCTATTACCTGGCCCGTGGAATCGAGGCACGGGATGCCGAGATAGCTGTGGCGCTCGAATTGGGCCTCAAGCGGCCAGCGCTGCTCGGCATCGCGCGGCCGGAACACCGTTCTGCCGTCGCGGATCACGTCTTCGCAGGCGGTCCCCGATAAGTCGAACTCGACGCAGCGAGCGAAATCGCCGGCGTTCCAGCGCGCCAGCATGCGCACCCGCGTGGTGGGGAAGTCGCTGCATTGACAGACGAACGCCTCGCGCACACCCAGCACTCTGGCGAAATTTCGCACGAGGTTGCGCAGACAGCCCTCCCCGCTCAGGCCGGACAGTGCGTCGGCGATTTCCACCGCAGCCTGTTGGACCTGCCGGCGCGCCGTCACGTCCGAGACCAGACCAACCAGCCGCGATGGCTCGCCCGCGAGGTCGCGCACGAGGCTCGCGCGGACCGAGAACCAGCGCCAGGTCTGATCCCGGTGCCGGACCCGGTGCTCGGTGTCGAGGCAAGGGGTCCTGCCTTCCAGGTGTGCCTTGACCGCCATCAGCACGCGCTCGTGATCTTCGGGATGCACGCGCTCCCACCACTCTTGCACACGCTCGCTGAGCTCCTGTTCGGCGTATCCGAGCAAGCCCTTCCAGCGCGCGGAGAAATAGCACCGGTCGGTGCGCAGGTCCCATTCCCATATGCCATCGTCGGCACCACGGATCGCCAAGCCGTAGCGTTCCTCCAGATCGCGCAGCCCCGCTTCGGCTGCGGCTCGGCGCGCACGTTGCCGGCGGATCCGTGCACGTGTAGCCAACAGCACCCGTGACTCGCGTCGCAAGCTGTCCTCGATACGGTCCGCGCGCCTAAGCGCGATCTTTTTCGTTCGTGCACCGGAACGCCCAAGCGGCTCTTCGAATTGCTGCCTGAGGGTGCGGAGCTGCATGGTGCGCCGCCATCTCCAGACCCAAAGCGCGACGCACGCCACCCCCAGAGCCAGCGCCACGTCCCAGGTGGGGGGCAGACTCGGTACCTCAGTGGAGAGATCGGCGACCACGGTCACGGGAGCTGCCAGTAGCGCAACGCCAGCCAGCCCCAACCGAGGGGCGTGCAGAACGGGCTCGTTCTCAACGAGGCGTCGCGGAAGCATCGGGACGGGAGCCAGCCGCGCGGCGGACCCGCTCCAGCACGCGCCGCTCCAACTCGACGCTCGCGCGCACGGCAAACAATCGAAGGATGGCATCGTGCGGGACTTCCCGGGCGATCTCGACCGAGTCCTTGCAGACGACGTGGCCGATGACCCGACCGGTGGTGTCGGTGCACGGCAGGCCCAAGTACGACTCGACTCCCAGCGCTCGCAGTGCTGGGAATCGGCCGGGCAAGTCGCGGGGTACGAACAGGGACCGGCCGTTGCAGACGACGTCTTCGCACGGAGTTCCGGCCAGGTCGAATTCCGCATTGGGGACGAATCGGCCATCGTGCCAGTACGCCAGCATACGCACGCGCGAGGTCGGGAAATCCATGCATTCGGACAGGAACGCTTCGCGCGTGCCGACGATCAACGCAAACTTCCGTACCAGCGCGCGGCAGGCCTCGTCCCCGCGCAGCCCGCCGACCTCGTCGGCCAGCTCGAGCAGAAGCTCCTGGACTTGCTTGCGCGCGGAGATGTCGCTGTTCAGACCGACCACCCGATAGGGTTTGCCGTTGGCATGGCGAACCGCAGCCGCTCGCGCCAACACCCAGCGCCAGGTGCCGTCCTGCTGTCGGATCCGGTGCTCGCATTCGAAGCGTGGTGTACGACCTTCCAGATGCGACTGCAGCTCCGCAAGCACGCGGTCGCGGTCGTCCGGGTGCATCCGGCTACGCCACTCGTCGATGTGCTCGCCGATCGCCGCTTCCGCATATCCCAGCATGCTCTTCCACCGGGGCGAAAAGCAGGCGGTCCCGGTCTTGAGATTCCACTCCCACATGCCTTCGTTGGCGGCGGTCACGGCCAGGGTGTAGCGCTCCTGCGTTTCGCGCAGCTCCTCCTCGGCCCGCGCGCGACGCCGCACCTCGTCCCGCAGCAGAGCGCGCTCGCGGTTGAGCTCGAGCAGCAGGCTATTGCACGCAGCACGCAGCTCCGATACCGGATCGGAATAGCGCGTGGACACGGACTCTGCTGCGTTGCGGAGCACGGTCGCGGCTTCGTCGGCAAGCCGGCGTATGCTTGCGCGCGCACGTACCTCTGAGAGAACAAGCCAGCCGGCAAGCGCGCTGAGCAGCACCACGGCGGCGAAGGACGCGCTGCTCAACATCCATCCCCAAAGTGCCGACATCAGCCGCACCTCGCGGCCGCGCACGCGGCGTCGCGACCGCCGCCCGTTTCAGCAGCCCTTGCACTGCGCCGCGCAGTGCCCCGGTGGACGCGATTTCCGTGGATCGTCAGCTCAGCCCACCGGCGCACGCTGGCCTCCAACGCCGACACCGCTCGAATCGGTCTCCGGCTGCACACCGAACACCACGGTGGGCAGCGTGAAGCGGAACGTGGTGCCCACCCCCAGCTCGCTGTCGACGCTCAACCGGCTGCGGTGCAGATCGAGGATGCCCTTGCTGATGGCGAGCCCCAGCCCCGCGTGCGCGCCCTTCTCCCAGTCACTGTCGCCTGTGCGGTAGAAGCGCTCGAACACGTGAGGAAGATCCTCTGCCGCGATGCCGCGCCCGGTGTCGGCCACATGTACAGTAGCTTCCTCGCCGTCCATGGTCACGCTCAGGCCCACCACCCCGCCGGCCGAGGTGTGCGCAAGCGCATTCCCGATCAGGTTCTCCAGCACTCGCTCGATCAAACCGATGTCGCCCAACACATAGGACAGCCGCTCGGGGAAGTGCAGCTCGAGGCGTACCGACTTCTGCGCTGCGGTCAGCTCAAACTTTTGGATCACGTCCTGGATCAGCTCGCTGATCGAGAAGGGCTCCGCCTGCAGCGTCACCTCATGTGCCTCCAGCTTTGCCAGTTCGATCAGATCGCCCACCAGCTTCCCCAGCCGCTCGCAGCTTCGGGAGGCGATGGTGAGATAGGTCTGGCGCTCGCCGGGGCTAAGCGCCGCATCCTTCAGCAGCAGCGTGTCCACGTAGCCCTGCAGCGTGGCGATCGGAGTCTTCAGATCGTGCGAGACGTTTGCGACCAGCTCCCGGCGCAGCTCGTCGTTTTGTCTCAGCGTCTGGAGTTGGGCGGCGATGCGCGAGGCCATTTCGCGGAATGCGACCCCCAGCCGCTCGATCTCATCCCCGCGGCGCGCGTCGGTCGCGGGAAGCGCGCGAGGCGAAGCGCTCAGCTCCCGGCTCTGGAACTCGTCCATCGCGCGGGTCAACCGCTCGAGCTTGCGCGTCATGAAGGCAAAGATCGCCAATCCCGCCACCAATGCGACCAGCATGCTCAGCCCTGCCACACTCGCCGCGACCGGAACGATGTCGCTGTGCTCGAGCAGCGAAGGCAGCCCGGCCGGGCGCTCGCTGGCCAAGATCACGTATAGATAGCCCTGGGGATCACCGGCCGCGGGGATCGGCGCCACCGAGAAGATGCGTTGGGCTTTCGGGTTGCGCGGATCGTCCCCGCGGATCGGGAGCTTGGCGCTGTGCTGCAGGAAGGCTTGGATCGGCGCGAGCGAGACGGTCTGCAGCTTGACCTCGCCAGGTGCTGCCGAGTACGCGTCGATGCGGCCGCTCGCATCCAGCAGGTAGATCTGGATCGAGGGATTGACGATCATCTGCATGTGGAACATCTCACGCAGCCGGCTCGGATTCGCATCGGACAGGTTCAGCAGATCGCTCTGATCCGCCAGGTGCCGCGCGAGCGGCTGGTTCAGCCGCTGGCTTGACTCTTCGCTGTACAGCTGAAAGAAATGCAGCGTGCCCAGGATCGACACCGCACCGCACAGAGTGAACAACGCGAACAAAGTGGCGGCGAGCTTGCTGTAGACGGTGCGGAACATTGGGAAAGCCGTGATTCGTGGCTCGTGATTCGTGATTCGTGATTCGTAAACGACGACTTGCGCCGCGTCAATCGGACCGCCGGGGTGGGGATTGGTTTGCCATTCACGAATCACGAGTCACGAATCACGGTTTCACTCACCTCGCCTCCGCAAACTTATACCCTACTCCCCATACGGTGTGGATGTACTCAGGATTCTGGGGATCGCGCTCGATCTTGGCACGCAGGCGGTTGATGTGCGAGTTCACGGTGTGATCGTAGCCGCTGTGCTGGTAGCCCCACACCTGGTCCAGGAGCTGGTCTCGGCTGTACACACGACCCGGGTGGCGAGCGAAATGGACCAGCAGGTCGAACTCGCGCGCCGTCAGTTCCACCGACTGACCGCGCACCGTCACGGCATGGCGCTCGACATCGATGCTGAGCTCGCGGGTCTGGATGACGGTAACCTCGGCGTCCTGTCCCTGCTTGCCCAGCATCTCGACGCGACGGAACAGCGCCTTCACACGCGCGCTCAGCTCCATGACGCTGAAGGGCTTGGTCAGATAATCGTCGGCGCCCATCTCCAGGCCAAGCACGCGATCCAGCTCACTCGACTTGGAGGTGAGCATTAGGATCGGTGTATAGCGCCCTCGGCTGCGTAGCCGGCGGCAGACCTCCAGTCCGTCGATGCCCGGCAGCTTCAGGTCCAGCACGATCAGGTCATAGGGGTTCGCTTCGGCCTCCGCCAGGCCGACAATGCCGTCGAATGCGAGGTTCACCTCGCAGCGCAGGTCCTGAAGATGCAGCTGGACGAGCTTGGCGATGTCGAGCTCGTCCTCGATGATCAACACCTTGTGCATGTACCACTCCCCCCTGACTCACGCCGCCACCTTCACCGAATCCACTAGCACCTGCGGCTCGGAGCTGCTCGCTGCCCTGCCCCCGGTGATCAAACGCGTGCCGCTGCGATAGGTCAGGTAGGCCCAGAACCAATCGAACATCACCGACACGCGGTTGCGCAGTCCCACTAGGAAACCGAGATGGACCGCGCCCCAAAACCACCAGGCCGGCGCGCCCGAGATGCGCATCCAGCCGAAGTCCGCGACTGCGGCCTTGCGCCCGATCGTAGCCAGGCTACCAAGATGAGTGTACTGGAACGGCGTCGGGCTCGCGCGCTGCTCCACCTTCGCCCGGATCACTTCCGCGACGTAGGTGCCGCCTTGCTTGGCGGCGGGCGCGAGCCCGGGCACCGGCTGGCCGCGCCAGGCCAGCGCCAAGGCCGTGTCGCCGATCGCAAACACGTTCGGCAACCCCGGCACGGACAGGTCCGGCCCGACCTTCAGGCGGCCCGCTTTGTCGGCCTGCGCCTGCAGCCACGCCGCTGCGGGCGAGGCAACCACGCCCGCCGCCCAGAGCACTGTGCGAGCGGCGATGCGCGTGCCGCTCACGGTCACGCCGGCCCCGTCGATGCGCTCGACTCGGCTGTCCAGCAGCACCTGCACACCCAGGCGCTCGAGTGACGCTTTCGCGCGCGCGGAAAGGCTCTCCGGAAACGTCGGAAGGATGCGGGAGCCCGCCTGCACCAGGATCACTTTTGCCTGCGCCGGGTCGAAGCGCCGGAACTCTTTCTCCATTCCGTAGCGCGCGAGCTCGGCGATCGCTCCCGCCAGCTCAACGCCGGTGGGGCCGCCGCCGACAATCAGGAAGGTAAGCATGCTGCGCCGCTCTTCCTCGTCGTCGGTAGCTTCCGCCATCTCGAATGCGGTCAGCATGCGTCTGCGCATCTCCGTCGCATCTTCGATGCGTTTCAATCCCGGTGCGAAGCTGCCCCACTCGTCGCGCCCGAAATAGCTGTGCGATGCACCTGTTGCAAGCACCAAGTAATCGTACGGCACGCGTCTAGCGCCGATCAGCGCGTCCTGCCGCGCCGTGTCAACGCCAGTGACCTCGCCCAACAGCACCTCGATGTTGAACCGCTCGCGGAAGAGCCCGCGGATGGGCGTCGCGATGTCTCCTGGCGACAGTCCGGCGGTGGCAACCTGGTAGAGCAGCGGCTGGAACAGGTGATAGTTGTGGCGGTCGATGAGCGTCACGCGCACCGGTGCGCTCACCAACCGAGCAGCGCAGGTGAGCCCCCCGAATCCGGCACCGATCACCACGACGCGCGGCAGTCCTTCGAGGGAGAAGGCGGGTTTGCCGTCCAGTTGTGGGAACACACGCTTGAGCGTGAGCTCGAGCAGCGCATCGAGCGACAGTGCGCCGGCCCCGGTGAGCGCCACGAGGCCGAGCGCAAGCAGCCAGTACCCATCCTCCGACAGGCGCGGATCCGTCATCTGGGCTGCGAGCATCCCCAGGATCAGGACCACCGACGCGATCCGCGCGCCCAGGCCCACGGCGAGCAGCACGGCACACGGAAGCAGCAGTGGCGGCGCGATATGGCCAGCGGTGCGCACTGGGAGCAGGAGGTCGATCAGTTCGGGGCGCATCAGACCGAACAGCGCGCTGCCGGCCGCGACGAGCATGGCCGCAGCGAGCCAAATGCGGAGCACCAGCATGTAGGGGGATGCAAGCCACTGGCTCGCGAGAGAGGAGAGACGGATGATCCGTGCCGCAAGAGGCAGCGCGCTCTCTCTGAGCCCGCGCGCCAGGGAATGATCGAGCGAGATCGGCCCCGCACCGCGCACCACATACCAGCCGAGCAGCGCGGCCCAGAACAGTTGCGTGTCGAAAGCGAGATAGTTGAACTGAATCACCAGCGCGAGGACCAGCATGGCGAGCGCCGCGGCACGCGTGAGGAGCCCGAAGGCGAGCAGAATCGAGCCGCCCAGCTCGATGCTCACGCCGAGCCACGCCGCGGTGACCGGGTCCATCCAGCTCACCGGGTACTCGTTGGCAGCGAGCGTGAGCGCGTTTTGCCAGTCGGCTGCCTTGAGCACCCCGGAGACGAAGAAGACTTGCGCGAGCCACAAGCGGATGACGAGGTCCAGCACGGGCCACAGTGCGCGCTCTGCCGCCCGGCGACCGAACAAGGCCCATGTCAGAGGTCGAGCAAGCACCCGCTGCTTGAATCCTTCGCGCTGCGGGTCCGGTCGGATCGGTGTCATGTCATGCGTCCCTTGAGGCTTGCGGAGTGAGGAGCGAATGAGGTGAATGAAGTGAAAAGGTGAAGAGGTGTAGGGACGTCCTCCCTCTCCCCCACGGTGGGGGAGAGGGATGGGGTGAGGGGGATCACCTCATTCACTTCATTCACCTCCTTCACTCCTCTACCCATCACCCTTCACCCGCTACGTGATACCGGCACCGGAAGATGCAGCGGCTGTCCTTCTCGTGGTGCAGCTTGCAGCACAGAATCGACTCGGCCCCGTTCAGCGACCGGTACAGCTCGGCAGCCAACAGCATCCCGGCCGGAGGCGCGAGGAAGTAGATCCAGATGTCGGTCCAGACATGCGCGGACAGCGCTGAGGCGAGTGTGCGCGCCGGGTTCATGCTCATACCGGACAACGGGGCCTCGACACTGATGTAGATCGCGACCAGCGCTCCGGCAAGCAGGCCGGTATAGCGGTTGAGCCGGCGGCGGTTGGACACCGTGAGCACTGCGAGCATCAGGCCGAATGAGATCGTCGTCTCGGCACCGAACGCCACCCAGCGCCCGGGCGCGCCGGGGAGCGTCGCTACGTACCTGACAGCGGCGTGCCCGACCAGCATCTGCCCGACCATGACGGTCGCCACCAGCACGCCCAGCGCACCGCCGGCGAATTGGGCCAGCGTGTAGAACACGGCATCCCAGCCCTCTACCTTGCGCAGCCGCAGGAACGTAAGCGTGACGGCCGGGTTGAGATGCGCACCCGAGCGCTTTCCAAGCGGCGAGTAGATGATCGAAATGGCCGTAAGCCCCATCGCAACGCCCATCAAGACACGTCGCAACCGAGGTTCGGAAACAGCCTGATGGACCGCCGATCCGGGGTACTGGAACAGCACGGCAAAAGCGCACGCCGCGATCATGAACAGGCCGAGGCCAGCGGCGTCCATCAGATATTCGGGCCAGTGGCGGGCAATTCGCCGCTGGGCTTCACACAGCCAGGCGAAGAACCAGGCACGCGAGCCTCCGCGCGTATCACCGCGAGCCGAGGGCGAGCTAGAAGGCGCTGCTCGCGCCGCGGGCTGTGTCGGGCTGGTCACGCTGATGATCGAATGCATCGAGAGGTCCCAGCCCGCATGACAACGGCGTTGCACATCCGTCTGGCCGCGGGTGAGCGCGAGTGGTCCGGGCCTCGGTCTACGCCAGCGAGGCGGCCTCTTCCACGTTACGTGGCCCTGCTCCCGCGCCCTCCTGCTGCGCTTTCCAAAAGGCCGGGATATCGTCCCGGTAACGCCGCTGCACCAGATTGGCTACCAGGCCCGTCCATCCGGTTTGGTGCATGGCGCCCAGGCCCAAGCCGGACTCGCCGTGGAAGTATTCGTGGAACAGCAGCAGATCTCGCCACGCCGGATCGCGCTGGAACGGACTGTTCGGCGGCAACGCCGGAATGCGGCCCTCGAGCCCGCGGCGGAACATGTTCACGAGGCGGTCGGAGATCAACTTGGCGACCTGGTTCAGCGTCAGCTCCTGACCGCCCAGCGCGGGTACCGCGACTTTGAAACTGTCGCCGAGGAAGCGGTGGTAGCGCTCGATGGCCTGGATCAGGACGTAATTGGTCGGCATCCAGATCGGACCGCGCCAGTTGGAGTTGCCGCCGAACAGGCCCGAGGTGGACTCGCCAGGCACGTACTCGATCAACGCACGGCCGATCCCGTGCACATGACCCAGATCCCTTCGCTCCGCGTGGATCCGCGACACGGCGCGAACGCCGTATTCGGACAGGAACTCGGTCTCCGACAGAAGGTGCTGCAGCACGCGCTTGAGCTTGTCCGCATCCACCAGCGCCAGTAGGTGTTCGCCGCGCGCGTTGGTCTTGGTCGGGCATTCGCTGACGTACATGCCGTCGAACAGGCCATAGCGGTGCGCGTTCATGACCGCGTGGAACCGCGGCGCGGCCTGCAGCAGCCTCTGATCCACGATCTCGCAGGCGAACAGCGGGATCAGACCCACCCAGGAGAACACGTCGATGCGCTGGGCGCTGCCGTCGGGACCGACCACCACGTCCTTGAAGAAGCCATCGGCTTCGTCCCATAGCGAGATGCCCACGCTGCCGCCAGCGATGGTGCGGGCGATACCGAGGAACTGCAGGTAACACTGGATCGCCACCCCCTCGTAGTCGGAGTCCGAAGCCGCCAGCTCCAGGCACATCATCGTCATGTTCAGCGCAAACATCGCCATCCAGCCGGTCGCGTCCGCCTGCTTGAGGCTGTATCCGGCAGGCAAGGGCTGCGAGCGGTCATACACGGAGATGTTGTCCAGGCCGAGGAACCCGCCTTCGAACACGTTGTTGCCATCGGCATCCTTGCGGTTCAGCCACCAGGTGTAGTTCATCAGCAGCTTGTGCGTCACCCTCTGCAAGAACCCGATGTCGGGCTTGCCGCGCTGCACGCGCTCGGCGCGGAAGGCCTTGAGCGCGGCCATTGCGAGCACTGGCGGATTCACGTCGTCGAAGGACCATTCGTAGGCCGGGACCTGACCGTTGGGATGGATGTAGCGCTCGGTGAGCAGCAGCTCGATCTGGTCCTTGGCGAAGTCGACATCCACCAGGGCGAGCGCACCGCAGTGGAACGCGAGGTCCCACTGGGCAAACCACGGATACTCCCAGGTGTCGGGCATGGAGATCACGTCCGCCGCTTTCATGTGACGCCAGCGGCGATTGCGCCCCTGGCGGCGGCCCTCCGGCGGCGGTACCCGGTCGCCGTCTTGCCAGCGCGCCACGTCGAAGTGGAAGAACTGCTTGCACCAGATCATCCCGGCCAGCGCCTGGCGCAGGATCTTCATGTCCTGCGGATCGGCCTCAGGCAGCAAGTCCTCGTAAAACACGGTGGCTTCCGCCTCGCGCTTGGCGAAGATCACCTCACGCTTTTCGAATGGCGCCAGCAGGCTCTGCCGTGACAGCGTCATTCCGATCGTTGCGGAATGTCCCGGCTCGACGCTGAGCACGTGCCACGCGCCGAACTTGGTACCGGTCCGTTCCGGGTTCACCGCGTCGCTCTCGCCGTTGACGATGCGGCGATGGAAGGCGTCTTTCACGTATCGTGGGGCACTCGGGGCATTCCATAGCCGCTGAGCGTTGCTATCGTTGTCCGTATACAGCGCGGTAGCGGCATGACGGCCGTAGAGGTAATACGTTCCTAGCGTCGGATGGTCGGCCTGCACCGCCCACTTCGCACCCTTGGGCGGTGCAAGCTCCTTGAGCACCGGCTTGGCTCCGCGAGCGGAAGACTCCGGGTCACCCCACGACCAGGTGTTGCGGAACCAGAGGTTCGGGATCAGGTGGATGGGAGCCGCTTCGGAGCCGCGGTTGGTGGTGATCACGCGGATGTGGATCTCGTCGGGCGCGGCCTTGGCGTAGCGCACCTCAATGTCGAAGTAGCGGCCCCGATCGAACACGCCGCTGTCGAGCAGCGTGAAGGCGGGGTCGTGACGCGAGCGGCGGCAGTTCTCTTCGACCAGCCGGCTATAGGGGTACTCGGCCTGCGGATACTTATACAGATAGCGCATCCAGCTGTGCGAGGGCGTGGCGTCGAGATAAAAGTAGTACTCCTTGACGTCCTCGCCGTGATTGCCCTGGTTCCCCGTGAGCCCGAAGGCGCGCTCCTTGAGAATCGGGTCCCGCCCGTTCCACATCGACAGTGCAAAACACAGGCGCTGCTGCTCGTCGCAGACGCCGCCCATCCCTTCCTCGTTCCAGCGATAGGCGCGCGAACGGGCCTGATCGTGGTCGAAGTACTCCCACGCGGTCCCTCCCGCGCTGTAGTCCTCGCGCACCGTGCCCCAAGCGCGTTCGGAAAGGTAAGGGCCCCAGAGGCGCCAGTCCGCCTTGCCCTCGTGCTGCTCCTCGAGCCTGCGGCGCTCCTCGTTCAGCTGACTCGTCATCTGAATTCTCCTGACCTGTCCGACGCCGGAAACGCAAGCCGACTGCTCGCCCAAGAACCCGAGCTGCTTTCGGTTCTGCCCGTGTCAGGCGGCCTTTGCATCCAGCCCGTCGTTGCTGTTGACATGCCTCGAATCGAGATCACCCGGCTTGGCATCTTGCCGGTTCGCTTGTCTCTTTGCCTTTTCCAACCGCCACCAAGCCTCCAGCGTGCATGCCACCGACCAGGCTTGTGAGGGCGCGCCGCGAGGCGTGTGGGGCGGGGCGCCGTCGCAGATCTCGCTTACCGTGCCCAATGCGCTATCGAGCAAGTGGTCGCGCAAAGGCTCGAGCCGCGCCTGTGCTGCTGCGGCATCGCCGCCGATGCGATGCTCGGCGAGCGCGTAATGTCCGAGCAGAAACGCCCACACGGGCCCCTGGTGATAGCCCCCATCGCGCTCCCAGACCCCGCCCACATAGTACGGACGATAATCGCGGTCGGACGGACTCAGGCTGCGCAAGCCATAGGAAGTGAGAAGCTCGCGCCCGCACGCGCGCACGACCTTCGCCTGCCACTCGCGGTCGAGTGGACTGAACGGCAGGCTTACAGCAAAGACCTGGTTGGGGCGTACTGTGGCATCGTCGCCGTGGGGCCCGTCCAGCACGTCGAACAGCCCACCGGCAGGGTTGTGAAAACGCTGAAAGCCGGCGCGCGCACGCTCGGCAAGGTTCGCATAGGTCCGCGACGGCAGCTTGAGCAGGTCGGCGAAGTGCGCCATCGCCGAGAGCGCGTTGAACCACAGCGCATTGACCTCCACCGGCTTGCCGATCCGCGGCGTGACCACCCATTCGCCGACCTTCGCGTCCATCCAGGTGAGCTGCACGCCGGGCGCGCCCGCCTTCAACAGGCCATCGTTGGCGTCCATGACAACGCCGTAGCGCGTTCCGCGCAGGTGCCAATCGATGATCGACTCGAGCACCGGGAAGGCCTGGCGCAGGTCCTCGCGGTCGTCGATGGCCTCTACGTAGGCGCGCCAAGCTTCGATGAACCAGAGCGCGGCGTCCACCGTGTTGTACTCGGGCGTGTCGCCGGCACCGGGGAAGACGTTGGGCAGCATGCCCTGGTCGACGAAGCGGGCAAAGGTCTGCAGGATCCGCCGTGCAGTCTCGTAGCGGCCGGTCGCGAGCGTCAGGCCCGGCAGCCCGATCATCGTGTCGCGCCCCCAGTCGCCGAACCATGGGTAGCCGGCGATCACGGATTCACCGTCCGGAACCTCCGGCAGCGGGCGCGAGCACACGAAGCTGTCGGCCGCGAGCACCAACTGGTCGACCCACGCCGGTGCCTCGATCAGCTCGGGGACCTGGATCTGCGCGCGGCGCAACTGCCCAAGGTCACGCGCCTGTGCGCGGCGCAACGCTTCGTCCAAATACACCGAGGCCTGCGGGTGCAGGCTCGAGACCAGACCCACCCATTCCCCGGGATGCAGGCTCAGCTCGGCCTCGCCCACACACAGGTGGCTGTCGCGATCGGATAGCCCGCGCTCCCGCTCCACCGACAGATCGAAGTTCTCGTACCACTCATGTCGTGTGGAGATCGCGCCGCCGCGCGCCTTGATATAGAGAGTGAACCAATTCGGGTGCATCACGCGGAGATCGGCGCCGGAGCCCCCGATCACGGGGTTGAACTCCCAGGCGCGCGCGGCACCGTGGAAGTCGCGCGCGTTAACTAGCAGCCTCACGCGCAGCCGCGGCAGCTCCTCGGGCACGGGAGCGTCCGCGGCGAGCCGCCAACCGACGTAAGTGGTGTTCTCGCCGTGCTCCATCCACACACGACTCTCAACGCGCAGCTCGGCGCACGCATAGCGCCACACCGGCATGCGCCCGTCGAGTCGGAACGTCTCGATGGCGAGGTATCCGGTCGGGTCGATTGCGCCGCCGCTCCATCGATTGGTGAAGAGCGGCCAGGACCGTTCGCCGCAGATCAGTGTGGCATCGGCCTTGGCCATTACCACGTGCCGGCCGAGCGGCGGTTTCACCGGCGCGACCAGCAACCCGTGATAGCGGCGCGTCAGCGTGCCGGCGATGGTGCCCGCAGCATATCCGCCCAAGCCATTGGCAAGCCACCACTCGCGGCGCTCTGCCTGCGCCAGCTCGCCGCACACTTCCCTTCCGAAGCGGATCAGCTCCGGGAGTTTGGTTCCCACGCTCACCTCCTCACGGACTCGGGTCAATTGGCGTGCGCGATGACCGCACGGGACCGCATCTGCGAAGCGAGCCGGCTCGCCACTCGCAGGCCCCAGGCGTAGATCGTGAGCGCCGGATTCACGCGGCTCGAGCGCGGCAGCACGCTGCCGTCCACGACGTACACGTTCTCCATCCCGTGCACTCGGCCTTCCGGGTCCACCACCGAACTGGCCGGGTCCGTGCCCGTGATCAAGGTCCCGCACACGTGCGCGGTGCCCGAGAGCGGGATGGGCTTCGTGACCGGGACATATCCCAACCGCAGGAGCTGACGGCTCAGCGTACGGACGAGCAGACGGTGCTCGGCGCGGGCGGCGGGCAGGCGTGCCGGGTCCTGATCGATCTGCGGCCGTCCCTGCGCGCCGACGGCGGCAACTACGCGATTGTCCGGGTGCGAGCCGTCCTCCGTCTGCAGGAACAGGCCCAGCGCACGGCGCGCGAAAGGCTGAACCAGCGCTCGTGGAGCGAAAGCGGGCGCCTGGGTGAGCACGATGTCACGCGCAAGGCTGCCGCCCAGCGTCTGCACCGTGCTGTGCGGGATGCGCTCGTGCGTGAGCAGCAAGGTCTTGCTCAGCACGTCGCTCACAGGCCGGTGAGAGAAGGCGAGCAGTGCGGTGAGCACGTGAGACTTGTAGTTGCGCCCCACGCTGCGGTATGCCGGCAGCGTGCGTGCCAGGCCGGACTGCTCCAGATAGGTCTGCAGCAGGCGCGGGCTATGCAGCGCTCCGGCGGCGAGCACGATCACGTCGGCCTCGAATCGGGTGCCGTCCTCGCACTCCACGCCGCGCAGCCGTTGCGGCGCTTCGGGTGCAGCGATGAGCGCCCGCACCCCTTTACCCGTGGCAATGGTGAGGTTGGCCTTGTTGCGCACGCGCTCGAGCAAACACTTCTCGGCATCGCTCTTGAGGCCTTTCACCGACGCGAACGCGTCGAAGTGCCCGGCTTCCTCGGGATGGGCGAGGATATCGGGAGCGAGCCCGACCATCAGCCGCTGCTTCTGCCAGCCGGCGTCCAGGGCACGCAGCCCCGCCACCACACGCTGCAGGTTGGCCTCGGGGGCGAAGGCGCGCACACCGAGCAGCGCTTCCGCTTCATCGTAGAACGGGGCGAGCTCTTCGTAGCGGATCGGCCATGGCAGGCACTGATGCGCCGGGTCCGCTTCGAACTCGCGCGGCGAGAAGCGTAGCAGCGCTGCGCCATACCACTTGGTCTTGCCGCCCAAGTTGAAGTGCTCCTCCGGGGTGACCAATTTGCCGTCGCGATCGCTCCACGGCTCATCGCTCAGGAACGCGCCGCGGCGCATGACGGTGTCGGTGTCCAGCGTGCTGCCGTCGCGCGGAAGCGGGAGGCCCTTCTCGAGCAACAGGACCTTCCTTCCGGTCTGCGTCAAGTGGTATGCCGCCGCCGATCCGCCGGCGCCCGAGCCGATGATGATGACGTCGTAGTTCATTCTCTCGCTCCGAAAGACCGCGTCGCCTGCTTCGCCGCGTCACCGCTCCACGAGCGACACAGCGTGGCCGTCGGGATCCTTCACCATCAGGCCCTGGTTCGTGATTCGTGACTCGTGATCCGTGACTGGTGACTCGTGATGGCAATCCCATCCCCGCCCTCTGCCCTCCCCTTGAAGGGAGTGTCGTGGTCCGCTGCGCGGCTCACAAATCACCATTCACCTTTCACTCTTCACCCTTCACGCTGTCATCCGTTTCCCCGGAACTCCGGATACAGCGTCATGCCGCCGTCCACGTACAGCGTGGCGCCGTTGACATAGTCCGAGAGATCCGATGAGAGCCACACCACGGCCTGCGCGATGTCGTGTGTCTCTCCGACGCGGTAGTAGGGGATGAGTTGCAGGAGCTTCCGCTCCGCCTCCGGGGTGGCCCATGCGTCGGTGTTGATCGGCGTCTTGATGGCACCTGGGGAAACGGCGTTGACTCGGACCTTCTTCGTGGCCAACTCCTGCGCCATGGTCTTCATCAGCATCGACACGCCGCCCTTCGATGCCGCGTAGTTGGCGTGGCCGGCCCAGGGGATGACGTCGTGCACGGAGGACATGCAAATGATCTTGCCCGCGGCGAGCGAGAGCTCCGGGACGATTCCACGCCGCAGGAACTCGCGCACCGCTTCGCGTGCGCACAGAAACTGGCCGGTGAGATTCACGTCGAGCACGAACTGCCAGTCGCGCAAGCTCATCTCCTGCAGGGGTGCGTCGCGCTGCAGGCCGGCGTTGTTGACCAGGATGTCGACGCTGCCCCAGGCATCGATCGTCTGCGCGAACATGGCCCGCACCTCGTCCTCTTTGCTCACGTCCGCACGCACCGCCATCGCGACACCGCCCGCCTGGCGGATCTCGTCGACCACCTGCTGCGCCTTCTCCGGCGCAGCGACGAAGTTCACAGCGACCTTGGCGCCGGCTTCCGCGAGCGCCCGCGCCACGCCCTCTCCGATGCCCGAGTTGGCTCCCGTGACCAGCGCCCGCTGGCCATCGAGCACACGCATGGTCTGCAGCTTGCGCTCGGCGATGTTCATCATGTCCATGGTCGGTTCCTTGTGCCGCGATCAGTTCCAGAAGCGGCGGCGGACGAGATGGTCGATGGAGATCTTCCCCGGCCCGTGCAGCAATGGGATCAGCAGCAGCAGGCCCCAGTAATGATGGTCTTTGAGCCCGACTTCACCCAGATCCGGGTAGGAGATCACCGCGATGACGTTGAAGACGAACAAGACCCCGGCGGCGAAACGCGCTCCCAGTCCCAGCACCAGCAGCAGGGGGAAGAACAGCTCGGTGAACGTGCCTGCGTAGGCGGCTACGTGGGGCGGCAGCAGCGGGACTTGGTATTCGTTCTCGAACAAGGCCAGCGTCGTATCCCAGCTCGAGATCTTGGTGAGCCCCGACAGGAAGAACACCTGGGCGAGCCACAAGCGGATGCCGAGGTCGAGCAACGGCGCGAGGTATCGCTCCAGGACGGTGATGACACCGCGTGCGACGCGTTTGATCAATTGGCCTGCATGCAAGCCGCGTTGGGAAGTGACTGTCAGTTCCATCTTGAACTCCGTGGGAGCCTGTCCGCTCATCCGGCGGCGAGAGCGGATCGGGTCAGCTCCCGCTGTTCCGTTC
>Ga0335084_10002440_pt1 | contig 17896 bp, 17 predicted proteins | sample Lox_Sample_44_FD_206721 | JGI IMG/M metagenome (GOLD analysis project Ga0335084, IMG submission 206721) | Soil microbial communities from Loxahatchee National Wildlife Refuge, Florida, United States - Lox_Sample_4.4 | ecosystem: Environmental > Terrestrial > Soil > Wetlands | place: USA...
GCGCACTCGAGCGACCCGGCCTTGGGAAAGAACGCGGTGCTCGGCGCGCTGGAGCTCTTGGAGCGGACCCAAGCGCCGGGGATCGGGGCGCTGGCGGGCGGCGGCGCGCTGAACGTGGTGCCGGACCGCTGCGAGATCGAGCTCGCCGTCCGTGACTCCTCGGGCGCGCGCGCGGCCGGACCGGTGTGGAGCGCCGCGCCGCTCCTGCGCTTCCTCACGGCCTGGCGCGAGCTGCAGGCCGGCGCCGCCCGGCGCAGTGACTCGCGTTTCTCCCCGGCGCACAGCGTGGCGAGCCTGGGGCGCGTGGCGCTCGACGGCGACTGCGCGCTGTTCGGCTGCGACGTGCGGCCGATCCCGGGCGACGACGCGGCCGCGCTGGTCGCGCCGCTCGCGCGCGCCGCCGAGCTGCGCGCGGTGCGTGCGAACCCGGCGCTCGCCACCGCGGCCGACGCGCCGCTGGTGCGCGAGCTCCAAGCCGCGCAGCGGGCCGCGGGACTCGCTCCGCGAGTCGAGACCAAGGCCACCTGCACCGAAGCGGGCCTGCTCGCCGCGGCCGGCCTGGAGGCCGTGGTGCTGGGGCCGGGGCGCTCGATCGGCAACGTGCACAAGCCCAACGAGCACACGAGCCTGGCGCAGCTACACCAGGCGGTGTCGCTCTACCGTGCGGCGCTCGCGCGGCTCGCGGGCCGGGGGCCGGCATGACCTTCCTGTTGCGCGCGGCACGCGTCGACGACCTGGCCGCCATCCTCGAGCTGGCGCGCTATCTCGACAGCCCGAACCTGCCCCACGACGAAGCGTTCGTGCGCCGGCGGCTGGAGCGCTCGGAGCGCGCCTTCCGCGCGCCCGGCCCGCCCCACGCCGAGCGCGAGTACCAGTTCGCGCTGGTCGACGAGGGCGAGCGGGTCGTGGGCACGTGCGCGGTGCTGTCGAAGCACGGCACGCCCGACATGCCCCACCTGTATCTGCGGGTGGGCGAGGAGACGCGCCACTCGCCGAGCACCGGCGTGCGCGTCACGCACACCACGCTCCAGCTCGGCGCGTCGCGCGACGGCCCGACCGAGCTCGGGTCACTCATCCTGCACCCCGACGCGCGCCGGCGCCCCGGCTGGCCCGGCAAGCTCCTGTCGTGGGGGCGCTTCGCGTACATCGCGCGCCACCGCTCGAGCTTCGAGCCGCGCATCCTGGCCGAGATGCGCGCGGCGATCGACACGCACGGCCGCAGCGCCTTCTGGGACGCGTTCGGCAAGCGCTTCACCGGTATGAGTTACAACGAGGCCGACCACCGCAGCGCCGGCGACAAGAGCTTCATCCTGGACCTGTTTCCCGACACGCCGTTCTACGCCTCGCTGCTCGACGCCGAGGTCGCGGCGCAGCTCGGCCAGGTGCACGAGGAGACCGTGCCCGCGCTGCGGCTGCTCGAGGCGGCCGGGCTGGCGTGGATCGACGAGATCGACCCGTTCGACGGCGGGCCGTTCGTGAGCGCCGAGACCGCGCGAATCACTCCGCTGCGCGAGACGGCGCGCGGCGTGCTGGCGGAAGGCGCGCCGCCCGAAGGTGCCGCCCCGGCGATCATCGCCACCGAGGAGCACGGCGCGTTCCGCGCCGTGGCGGCGCCCGCGCTGCGCACCGGTGCCGAGGTGCGCATCGGCAAGGAGGCGCGCGAGCGCCTGCAGCTCGCCACCGGTGAGGAGGTCACGCTGACTCCGCTGCCGCGCTCCGCCCGAGGGGCGAGCGGTGGCTGAGCACGCTCCGTTCGAGGTCCTGGGCGACCTGGTCGACGGCCGGCTCGCGCCGCCCGCGCAGCCCGACGGCGAGCTCGAGTCGCGGGACCCGGGAGACACGCGCGAGTCACTGGGCGCGTTCCCGTTCGCCGCCGAATCGGTCGAGCGCGCGGTCGCGTCAGCGCGCCGGGCCTGGCCCGCCTGGCGCGACGCCGAGCCCGCCGCGCGCGCCGCCGCGCTGGGCCGCTTCTGCGCGGCGCTGGCCGCCGAGCAGGAGCGCTTCGCGCGGGTGATCGCCGCCGAGGTGGGCAAGCCCTTGTGGGAGGCGCGCACCGAGGTCGCGGCCATGCTCGCGAAGTTCGACATCACGCTGACTCAGGGCCTCGAGCTCGTGGCCGAGCGCAGCCTCGAGCTCGGCGCCGGACAGGTCGGGCGCTGGCGCGCGGTGGCGCGCGGCGTGTTCGGCGTGCTGGGCCCGTTCAACTTTCCGGGTCACTTGATGCACGGTCACGTGGTGCCGGCGCTCGCGACCGGGAACTGCGTGGTGCTGAAGCCGTCCGAGAAGACGCCTGCGGTCGCGCAGCTCTACGCCGAGCTCGCGCACCGCGCCGCGTTTCCGCCCGGCGTGCTCCAGGTGGTGCAGGGCGACGCCTCGATCGGCGCGCGCATCGCCGCGCATCCGGCGCTCGACGGCGTGCTGTTCACCGGCTCGTACGCCGCGGGCCGGCGCATCGCGCAGGCCACGGCCGACCAGCCGTGGAAGCTCCTGGCGCTCGAGCTGGGCGGCAAGAACGGAGTGCTGGTGTGCGCCGACGCCGACCTCGACGCGGCCGCGAGCGCGATCGTCTTCGGCGCGTGCGTGACCTCGGGTCAGCGCTGCAGCTCGACCAGCCGCATCTTCGCCGAGCGGGCCGTCGCCGACTCACTCGCCGAGCGGCTGGTGCGGCTGTTCCGCGGCATCGCGATCGGTCACTCGAGTGACCCGGGCGCGTTCATGGGACCCGTGATCAACGCCGCGGCGCGCCAGCGCCACGCGCAGCTGCTCGACTGGGCGCGCAGCGACGGGGCCGAGCTGCTCGCGCCCGGCGGGCCGGTCGACGGTCCGCGGCCCGGTCACTACGTGCGGCCGAGCCTGCACCGGCTGCGCGCCACGCGCCGCGACAGCCGCTACCAGCGGGAGGAGCACTTCGTGCCCGACGCGTTCCTCGTGCCGGTCGACTCGGTCGAGGCGGGGCTGGCCGAGCTCGACGCCAGCGACTACGGGCTGGTCGCCGCCGTGTTCACGCGCTCGCGCGCGACCTACGAGCGCGCCGCGCGCACGGTGCGCGTGGGCTGCCTCAACTGGAACGCGCCGAGCGTGGGCGCGTCGTCGAAGCTGCCCTTCGGCGGCATCAAGCACAGCGGCAACGATCGGCCGGCCGGCGTGGCCTCGACGCTCTACACGACCTACGCGCAGGCGAACCTCGAGCTCGCGGAGCCCGGCGCGCCCGCGAAATACCCGGGCTTCCCGAGCCCGTGAGTCACGTCGTGCTGATGGGCGACCCGGCGCACTTCGCCGTGGTCGGCGGCGCCAACCCGCACACCCGCGACAAGTACGGCCGGCGCAAAGCGGTCGACCGCGCGCTCGCGATCCGGCAGTGGGGCGCCATGCGCGAGCAGCTGCTCGCGCTGGGGCTCGAGGTCGAAGTGATTCCGCCCGATCCAGCGCACCCGGGGCTGGTGTATCCTGCCAATGCGGGCTTTCGCGACGGAGACGTGTTCGTGCTGTCGAATCTGACTCCCACGCGCGCCGGAGAGAAGCCCGCCTACCGCGCCGCCGTGACTCGCCGCGGCCTGCCCGCCGCCGAGATCCGCGCGCGCTTCGAGGGCGAGGCCGACCTGTTTCCCGCCGGCGACGCGTTCCTGTTCACCCACGGCCGGATCCGCCGCCAGCGCTTCGTGCCCCGCCTCGGCTGGCCGCCGTGGAAGCGCGTGTACGGCTTCCGCAGTCAGCCCGAGGCGCTGGCCGAGATCGAGGCCGTGCGGCCGCTGGGCCGGCCCGTGCTCCGGGTGGAGCTGGTCGACGAGCGCTACTACCACGGCGACACCTGCCTGTGTTCGTTCGGGCCGGGCCGCCGACACCTGCTCGTGTACCCGCCGGCGGTCCGTGCCGAGTCACTGGCCGAGCTGCGCCGGCGCTTCGGCGCCCGCCTGGTCGAGATCGGCGACGCCGACGCCGCGATCTACGCCGCGAACTCGTTCGCGCTCGAGCGCGCGGGCGAGCCGCTCCTGGTCATGCCGCGCGGGGTCTCGGCGGAGCTGGCGGCGGCCGTGCGCGCCACCGGCACGCGCGTGATCGAGGCCGACGTATCCGAGTTCCACAAGAAGGGCGGCGGCTCGGTGAAGTGCATGATCGGGGACCTGGGCGAGCTCTGACTTGGGCCCGATCGCCGTGCGCCGCTGGGGCAGCGACGGACCGCAGGTCGCGCTCCTGCACGGCGGACCCGGTGCGGCAGGTGACCTGGCCGATCTGGCGCGCGCGCTCGCGCCGCGCTTCCAGGTGCTCGAGCCGCTGCAGCGCCGGAGCGGCGAGACGGCGCTCACGGTCGCGCGCCACGTCGCCGACCTGGCCGAGGTGCTGCCCGGGCCCATGCACGTGGTGGGTCACTCGTGGGGCGCCATGCTCGGTCTCTCGTTCGCAGCGGCGCACCCGGGGCTCGTGACCTCGCTCTGTCTCGTGGGCTGTGGCACGTACGACGCGGCGACGCGCGCCGTCTACGCGCGGCGCAGCCAGTCGCGCATGACCGCCGCGCAGCGCGCGGAGCTCGCCGAGCTGCAGGGCGGGCTCGCCAGCGCGCGCGACCGCACGGCGCGTGACGCGCTCTCGTGGCGCGCCGGCCAGCTGTTCAGCGCCGTGTACGGCGTCGATCTCCTGCCGAGGGAGCCCGGCGACGAGCCGCTGTGGGTCGACTCGGGCGGCGAGGCCGAGACCTGGCCCGACGTGCTGCGCCTGCAGGCCGAAGGCGTCGAGCCCGCCGCGTTCTCGGCGATCCGCGCGCCGGTGCGCATGCTGCACGGCGACGACGACCCGCACCCCGGCCCGATGATCCGCGACCTGCTCGCCCGCCACGTCGCGGACCTCTCGTATCTCGGCTTCCCGCGCTGCGGCCACGACCCGTGGCGCGAGAGACACGCGCGCGAGCCGTTCCTGCGCGCGCTCGAGGAGTGGCTCCGGCGGGGGTCCTCGCGCCGGGAAGACGGCACGCCGCTTGGGGTATTCTGAGCGCCTTCGGGAGAAACGACGTGAGCGAGATCGAGCAGCTGTTCGACCTGTCCGGAAAGATCGCCCTCGTGACCGGTGGCAGCCGCGGGCTGGGGCGCGAGATGGTGCTCGCCTTCGCGCGCGCGGGCGCCGACGTGGTGATCGCCAGCCGCAAGCTCGACGCGTGCGAGGCCACCGCCAAGGAGGTCGAGCGCGAGACCGGCCGGCGCGCCGTGCCGCTCGCCGCGCACATGGGCAAGTGGGGCGAGGTCGAGTCACTGGCCGAGCGCGCCTACGCGGCGGTGGGCCGGATCGACGTGCTGGTGAACAACGCCGGCATGTCGCTGCTCTACGACCGGGTCGCGAACGTGTCCGAGAGCATGTGGGACAAGGTCGTCGACCTGAACCTGAAGGGCCCGTTCCGACTCACTGCGCTGGTGGGCACGCGCATGGCCGAAGGCGCGGGCGGCTCGATCATCAACGTGTCGAGCGTGGCCGCGATCCACCCCACGCCCAACGTGCTGCCCTACGCGGCCGCGAAGGCCGGGCTGAACGCGCTCACGGTGGGCTTCGCGGCGGCGTTCGGGCCCAAGGTGCGCGTGAACTGCATCATGGCCGGGCCGTTCCTGACCGACATCTCGAAGGCCTGGGACATGAAGTCCTTCGAGAAGCAGGCGCAGCAGACGATCGCCCTGCGGCGCGCGGGCCGGCCGAACGAGATCATCGGCACGGCGCTGTACTTCGCCTCCGATGCCTCGAGCTACACCACCGGCGCGGTGCTGCCCGTGCACGGCGGCCAGACCTGATGCCCGGCGACTCACTCGTCCTGCGAGTCACCCACAAGACGCCCGAGCCGCGCGACGAGCCCGTGCCCACGGGTCACGTGTGGCTCGAGCAGGGGCCGCAGCGCGCGCTGCTGCTCACGCCCAGTGAGATCGACCCGGCCCGCCAATACCCGCTGGTGACCGTGCTGCACGGCGCCGGCCGCCAGGACGAGATGCTCGCCAAGGCGGTGCGCGACGAGCCGGACCGCCGCCAGGCGTTCTTCCTGGTGCCGCGCTCGCTCCTGCCGACCTGGGATCTGATCGCGAGCTCCGAGCGCCCCGACCTCGACTTTCTCGAGTACGCCTACGATCTGATCTACCGCCGCTACCCGATCGACCCGGCGCGCCAGGCGCTGCTCGGCTACTCCGACGGCGCGAGCTACGCGCTCTCGGTCGGTCTCTCGAACCCGCTCTTGTTCCGCGCGCTCATGGCCTGGGCGGCGGGCTTCATCGCGCTCGAGCCCGGCTTCGACCCCGACGCCGCGCGCAAGCCCGAGCTGCTGCTCGAGTACGGCACCCACGACCCGATCTTCCCGTTCGAGCACGTGGCGCTGCCCATGCGCGCGAACCTCGAGCGCGCCGGCTACTCGGTCGAATGGCGCGTCGATCAGGGCGGCAAGCACTGGCCCTCGCCCGACTTCCTGCCCGAAGCGCTGGACTGGTTCTTCGCGCTCCGGTAACCAACCCGGCCGTGTCGGGGCGCACGGCGAGTCAGCGCAGCTTCCGCTGGATGTTGGTCTACCAGGTCACTCAGCGCACGCCGCTCTTCTGGCCGTACATGTTCCACTTCACGACCGCGGTGCGCGGGCTGCCGGCTTCGGACTTCGGCCTGTTGAAGTCGATCTACTACTTCGGCGTGATGGCGATCGACGTGCCGTTCGGCGTAGTCGCGGACCGCGTCGGCCGGCGGGTGACCCTGGCGCTGGGCGCCCTCGCGAACGCGCTCTGCTGCGCGCTCTACGCGTTCGGGCGTGGCTTCGCGGTCTATGCGCTCGCCGAGCTGTGCGCGGCCTGCGGCACGGCGCTGCAGAGTGGCGCGGACTCGGCGCTGGTGTATGACTCATTCGCCGCCGACGGGCGCGCGCACGAGTTCACGCGCGCACGCGGGGCCATGGAGTCGGTGGGTCTGGCGGGCGCCGCGCTGGCCTTGCCGCTCTCCGGGCTGCTGGTCACGGCGGACGGCGATCCGTCCGCGACCTACGCGGTCACGGGCCTGATCAACCTTGGGGGTGTCGCCGCCGCGCTGGCTTTGCGCGAGGCGCCGGTGCGCTCGCGAAGGCAGCTGCGTGCGCACGTGAGCGACACGCTGCGCGACGTGGCGCGAACGCCGGGCATCGCCGCGGTCCTGGCCTTCAGCGCGCTCGTGTTCCTCGGGCTGCGCGCGGCGAACGCGCTGGTCTGGAACCCGGTTCTGGAAGCCGCCGGCTTGCCGCTGCGCAGCTTCGGAGCGCTGACGGCCGTGACCGGGGTGCTGGCGGCGCTCAGCGCCTGGCGGGCGCACGCCTGGCGCGAGCGGATCGGCGAGCGCTCGTTGCTGCTGGTCTGCTCGGGCTCGGTCACTGCCATGTATCTGCTGCTGCCGCTCGCGCACGGCGTGCCGGCGGCGCTCCTTCTCATGACTCACGGCTTCGCGCTCGGCCTGGCTCCGGTGCTGCTGGTCGAGCTCCTGAACCGCCGCATCGCGAGCTCGGAGCGGCGCGCCACCTTGCTGAGCTTCGAGTCACTCGTGCAGCGCGGCACGTACGGCGTGGTCGTGTACTTCGCCTCGGCCGCGCTCGGAAGGGGCCCCCTCTCGTCGGTGCTGCTCGGCTTCGCCGCGACCAGCGCGGCGGCGCTGGCGCTGGCGCCGTGGCTGGCGCGCGCACCGGGGCGCGACCGGGCGGCCTAGACGCCGGGCGGGCGCGAGCGCCTGGCTTCGTCCACCGGACTCTGGAAGCCCACGGTGTTCCCGTCCGGGTCCTCGACCTCGGCGTAGCGCGAGCCCCAGAACGCGTCGTGCGGGGCCAGGTGACTCGCGTAGCCGGCGGAGATGAGTCGCGCGTGGATGCGGTCGACGTCGGCGCGGCTCTCGACGTCGAACTGCAGGCTGTTCGTCGGGCCGCCGCGCGGCTCGCGGAAGCCGGGATCGTAGCCGCGCGTGAGCTCGAACGTGCCGAAGGCGAGGTGCACGTCCTTGCCGACCGCGGTGCTCGCGAACACGCCTCCTGGCTCGGGCTCGGGAAGCGAGAGACCGAGCAGCCGGTAGAACGCCAGGGACCGGGCGAGATCGCGCACGTACAGGTGGACGCCGGCGAACTTCATGACTCGTAGGATAGGAGCTCGTCCAGCTCGTAGTCTTGAAGAAATGGCAGCTCCTCGGCGAGCCAAGCGCGCGGGCTCATGCCGCCGAGCGCGACCCACTCGCGGGTCAGATGACTCTGGTCGGCGTAGCCGCAGTCTGCGGCGACCGCGGCCAGGCTGGGCCGGCGCCCGGGTCGCGCGAGCAGCGCGCAGGCGTGCTCCCAGCGCACGACGCGCGCGGCGAGCTTGGGCGCGAGCCCGACCTCGCGGCGGAAGCGCTCGGTCAGGTGGCGGCGGCTCCAGCCGAGCTCGCGCGCGAGCCCGTCGATGGCAAGGGCGCCCTTCGCAGCGAGCAGCCGGCGCCAGGCCCAGGCGACCTCGCGCGGGGGCTCGACGGGCTCGAGCTTGCGCGCGAGCACGTCGTCGAGCGCCGCGAAGCGGCCCGGCCAGTCGGGCGCGTCGGCCAGGCGCTCCTCGAGCTCGCGCGCCCGGGGACCGAGCAGGTCGGAGAGCGCCACCACGCGCTGGGCGAGCGCTTCGGCGGGTACACCGAGCAGTGTACGGGCGCCGAGCGGCGTCAGGAACGCGTGCAGCACCCGGGTCGTGCCATCGTCGCGGACGCGCGCGGGCGCCGTGTGCAGGCCCGCGGCGAAGGACTGGAAGCGCCCCGGGCGCTGCAGCCCGTGCGGCATGGCCGCGATATCGATCGGCGGACCGAAGCTCACGATCAGTGTCACGTGACGCGACGGCGTGGCGGCGTGCTCGCGGGGCGCGAAGTCGGAGCGGCTCGTGCCGCCGTAGTGCCTGACGAAGGGCCGCAGCTCGGCCCGCGGTGCCGCCGAGGCGTGGTCCTGGCGCGCGCTGCGACTCACTGCGCAAGCATACACCCGGGGCGTCAGGCGCGATACGCGATCCTGCCGCGCGCCAGCACGAGTAGCGGGCGCAGCAACGCGCCCAGGTCCTCGAGCGGGTTGCCATCGACCACCAGCAGGTCGGCGGCGAGGCCGGGAGTGAGTCGACCGGTCTCGCGCTCGAGGTCGAGCGCGCGCGCCGCCTCGGAGGTCGCGCTGCGCAGGGTCTCGAGCGGAGTGAGCCGCGCCAGGCGCGCGAAGATCGGCAGGGCCTCGGGCAGCCGGTGATGTGCCACGTTGGGAATGCCCGCATCGGTCGAGGCCACGAAGCGCGCACCGGCGCGGCGCAGCCCCGCGTAGACCTCGCCCATCCGGGTGGCGAACTTCGACGGCTCGCCGCGTTCGTCGAAGAAGCGACCGAAGCCGGTGTTCACCGTGGGCGAGACCCAGGCCCCGGCGCGCGCGACCTCGGCGATCACCTCGGGATCGGGCGCGGCGCCGAAGCCCGACTCACTCGCGAACGAGCAGTGCTCGATCGTGCGCACGCCGGCGCGCGCGGCGCGCAGGATGCCCTCGGTGCCGTGACAGTGCGCGGCGGTGTGCCGGCCGTGCGCGCGCGCCTCCGCGACCGCGGCGTCGAGCTCGGCCTGCTCGAACTGAGACATCGCCGGGGTCGTGCCCTTGGTGAGCACGCCGCCCGTCGCCATGACCTTGATCCAGTCCGCGCCCGCCTCGACCTGGCGCCGCACCACCGCGCGCAGCTCGTCGGCACCGTTCGCCTCGCCGCCCCAGTACCAGCAGTGACCCTGGGGCGAAGTCAGCGGCTGGCCCGCGCACAGGAGCCGCGGGCCGATCACTTCAGCGCGCGCGATCCGGTCGCGCAGCGCGAGCGCGCCGAAGTCGGGGCCGCCGAGGTCGCGCGCGGTGGTGATTCCCGCGGCCGCCATGGCACGCGCGCGGACCGCCATCGCCTCGACCGAGTCCGAGCTGCCGTCCTGCGCAGCCTCGCGGCGCTCGGGGTCGAGCGCCAGGTGCACGTGCGCATCGCACAGCCCCGGCAGCGCCACCGCGCCCGCGAGGTCGATGCGCTCGCGCTCCGCCGCGCCGCGCTCGGCCAGCCGGCCGGCGGTGACGAACAAGCTTCCCGGGCGCAGCGCATCACTCACTCCGTCCCAGATGCGCAGGCCCGAGAGCTCGAGGTCCATCGGCGCCATGGTATGCGGTCCGCTCGCCAAACGCCGCGCGAGTCGATATACCCCCTCGTCCCTTGGCCGCGGAACCGATCACCCCCCTGCCTGCCTCCCTGCCCGCGCGCATTCCTCCGCAGCTCGGCGTGCTGATGACCGCCGTGATCAGCTTCGGCTTCGCGCACTCGGCGTACTTCCTGCTGCCGAAGTATCTCGAGCTCGAGCTACACGCCGATCCGGCGCAGATCGGCACCTACATGTCGGCCATGTGGTTCACGAACGTGGCGGTCGTGCCGTTCGCGGGCCTGTGGATCGACCGCGCGGGCCGGCGGCCGTTCGCCTATCTCGGAGCGGCGGTGCTGCTGGCCGCGTGTCTGGGCTTTCTCGCGGTCGACCGACTGGGGCCGCTCTTGCTGGCGCTGCGCATCGCGCACGGCGTCGCGTTCACGTTCTTCTTCGTCGCCACGCAGACGCTCGCGGCCGACCTGTCGCCGCCCGAGAAGCTGGGACAGGTGCTGGGCTACTACGGCTCCGGCTTCGTGATCACGAACGCCGCCGCGCCGGCGGCGGCCGAGTGGCTGGCGGGACGCGCCGGCTGGAGCGCGGTGTTCGCCGCCACCGCCGCTCTGTCACTCGTTCCGCTCGTGCTGCTCGCCTTCGTGCGCGAGCACCGCCCGCTGCGCCACGAACACGCTGCGCCGGCTCCGGGCATCCTCGAGACGCTTCTGCGGCCCGGCTTCCCGCGCGTGCTCGCGACCAGCGCGCTCGCGGGAGTCACGTTCGCGGCCGCCTTCACCTTCCACCAGCCGTTCGCGCTGTCGCTCGGGATCGAGCGCGTGTCGGATTTCTTCGTGGCCTACTCGATCACGGCCATGCTGGTGCGCGGCCCGCTCGGGGCCGTGGCCGACCGCGCGGGGCGCGTGCGAGTCACAGGAGTCTCGCTCTGCATCTACGCGGCGGCCGCGTTCGCCATGACGCAGCTCGCGTCGCTCGGGCTGGTGGTCACCGGCATGGCCTTCGGGGCCGCGCACGGACTCTTCTACCCGGCGCTGAACGCCTTCGCGCTCGAGAACGCCTCGGCCGACGTGCGCGCCAAGGTCACGGCGCTGTTCAACGGCGCCTTCAACGTGGGCTTCTCGTGCGGCAGTCTCGGCCTGGGCTTCGTGGCGCACGGGGCCGGTTACACGCGCCTCTACGCGCTCGGCGGAGTATGCTCGCTGGCGGCGCTCGCCGTGCTCCCCCGCACGCGCGCCTCGCAGGCGCCAGGAAGGGAGTGACTTGAGCGCCAGCGCGACGGAGTCGGCCCGGCCCCTGGCCGTGACCGGAGTCCCCGCTGCGTCGACGCTCGGACAGTGGAGCTGGGCGCTGTTCGAGTGGGCGCGCAATCCCTACGTCATCCTGGTCACGATCTACCTGTTCGCACCGTACTTCACCAACCACGTGGTGGGTGACCCGGTGAAGGGCCAGGTGGTCTGGGGCGCGATCAACGGCTGGAGCGGGATTGCGACCGCGATCTTCGCGCCGATCCTGGGCGCGATCGCCGACTCGGGCGGGCGCCGCAAGCCGTGGATCGCCTTCTTCGTGTGCGTGATGGCGCCGACCAGCTGGTTCCTGTGGTACGCGCTGCCCGGCGGGGCGGGTCTCTCGATCGGCTGGATCGCGTTCATGCTGATCGCGAACTCGGCCGCGTTCGAATACTCGGCCGTGTTTCACAACGCGATGCTGCCTTCGATCGCGCCGCACGCGCGCGTGGGCTTCCTCTCGGGGCTGGGGCTCGCCGCCGGAAACGCGTCGTCGCTCTTGATCCTGGTGTTCATGCTCTGGGCGTTCTCGCTGCCGGGTCACGTGGACTGGTCGATCGTGCCCAAGCAGGCGCTGTTCGGGCTCGACACGGCCGCGTTCCAGCAGGACCGGATCACCGGCCCGATCGCCGCGGTCTGGCTGCTCTTGTTCGGTGTGCCGCTGTTCCTGTTCACGCCCGACCGAGCGCGCGGGTCACTCGGCCCGCTGGCCGCGGTCCAGGCCGGCTTCCGCCAGCTCTGGCACACGATCCAGGAGCTGCGCCGCTACCGGAACGTGGCCACGTATCTCGTGGCGCGCATGATCTACAACGACGGCAAGACCGCGGTGCTGGTGTTCGGCGGAGTGTACGCTTCGGGCGTGTTCGGCTGGGACTCACTCACCATGACCGTGTTCGGCATCGTGCTGTCGATCTTCGCCGTGGTGGGGGGCTTGATCGGCGGCTGGCTCGACGACACCTTCGGCAGCAAGCGCGCGATCCTGATCTCGATCGGCGGCACCTCGCTCGGGCTGATCCTGGCCGTGTCGATGACTCCCGACGAGCTGTTCTTCTTCGTGCCCTGGGACCGTGCGGCGCCCAAGATCTGGAGTCTGCCGTTCTTCGCGACCGTGCCGGAGCTCCTGTATATCGGCGTGGTGACCCTGATCGCGGTGTTCATCACGGCGGCCTACGCCAACTCGCGCACCATGCTGGCGCGCATCGCGCCGCCCGAGATGATGACCGAGTTCTTCGGCATCTACTCACTCTCGGGCACGTCGGTGGCGTGGATCGGCTCGTTCACCGTGCGCTGGTTCACCGAGGCGTTCTCGAGTCAGCGCATCGGCTTCGCGTCGATCCTCATCTTCCTGGTGGTCGGACTGGTCGGCATGCTGTTCGTGCGCGAGGAGAGAGCGTAAGCTGGCGCCATGCGCCTGCGCGTGAACGGCCAGCTGCGAGACCTGGAAGGCGTCGACCCCTCGACGCCGCTGTTGTGGGTGCTGCGCGAGTCTCTGGGACTCACCGGCGCGAAGTACGGCTGCGGGCTGGAGCAGTGCGGCGCGTGCGCGGTGCTGTGCGACGGGCGCAAGGTGCTGTCGTGCACGGCGCCCCTGGATTCGTTCGCGGGCAAGGAGATCACCACGATCGAAGGGCTGGCTGCCGGCGGCGCGCTCGACCCGCTGCAGCGCGCGTTCGTGACCGAGCAGGCGGCGCAGTGCGGCTACTGCGTGCCGGGCATCGTGATCGCGGCCCGGGCCCTGCTCTCGGAGACGCCCGCACCGAGTGACTCGCAGGTGCGCGCCGCGCTGTCGAAGCACCTGTGCCGCTGCGGCACGCATCCGCGCATGCTGCGCGCGGTGCGCCGGGCGATCGCGGAGCAGGCGCGGTGATCCCGCCCAGCCTGCAGCGCAATTCCGACCTCGACACCTGGCTGCGCATCCAGACCGACGGCACGGTCACCGTGTACACGGGCAAGGTCGAGCTGGGTCAGGGCATCAAGACCGCGCTCGCGCGCATCGCGGCCGAGGAGCTCGACGTGTCTCTCGCGCGCATCCGCATGCGCATGGCCGACACGGCCGACGGCCCGAACGAGCTCTACACCGTGGGCAGCAACTCGCTCGAGGAGAGCGGCACGGCGCTCCGGCTGGCCGCGGCCGAGGCGCGCGCGCACCTGCTCGAGCTCGCCTCGGCGCGGCTCGGCGTGCCGGCGCTCGGGCTCGAGGTCGACGACGGGCGCGTGACCGCCCCCGGGCTCGACGCCGAGACCAACTACTTCGAGCTGTTCGGCGGCCGCCGCTTCGAGCGCAAGGTGAGCGGCGCGGCGCGGCCCAAGGACCCGGGCCGCTACCGGCTGCTGGGCCGGCGCGGGCCGCGCATCGACCTCGAGTCACTGGTCACGGGCGCCGCGGTGTTCGTGCAGGACCTGCGGCTGCCGGGCATGGTGCACGCGCGCGTGGTGCGGCCGCCGCGGCCGGGCGCTCGGCTCGAGTCGCTCGACGACTCGGACGTGACTCGCATGCCGGGCGTGCTGCGCGTGCTGCGCGACGGCAGCTTCGTGGCGGTCGCGGCCCGCAGCTCGGTCCAGGCCATCGCCGCCGCCGAGCGTCTGCGCCGCGCGGCCCGCTGGTCGGGCGGGATGCAGCTTCCCGTCCAGTCGGCGCTCTATGAGGGCATGCGCGCCGCGGAGGCCAAGAGCTTCCCGGTGATCGAGGGCAGCGCGGTCGACGAGCCGCTCGCCGCGCACGCCCGGCCCGCTGGCGCCGCCACCACGCTGCGCGCGAGCTACACCCGCCCGTTCACGATGCACGCTTCGATCGGGCCATCGGCGGCGCTGGCGCACGAGGTCGACGGGTCACTCACCATCTGGACTCACACGCAGGGGGTTTCGATCCTGCGCCTGGCCATCGCGCAGGCGCTCCGGCTTCCGGCCGAGAAGCTGCGGCTCGTTCACGTCGAGGGACCGGGCTGCTACGGCCACAACGGCGCCGACGACGCGGCATTCGACGCGGCGCTGGTGGCGCGCGCGCTGCCGGGCACGCCCGTCCACCTGCAGTGGAGCCGCGAGGACGAGCACGCCTGGGAGCCGTACGGCTCGGCGATGGTGGTCGACCTGGAGGCGAGCCTCGACGACCTGGGCCTGGTCGTGGACTGGAGTCACGAGACGCGCAGTCACACGCACATGAACCGCGCGATCCCGTACAGCGAGCGCACCTCGGGGCTGATCGCGGCCTGGCACCGCGAGCCTCCGATGACTCCGCCCGTGCCGCGCCCCGCGCTCGCGCACCACGCGGGCATCCACCGCAACGCGGACCCTTTGTACTCGTTCGCGCAGCGGCGCGTGGTGAAACACTTCCTGCCGGGCGCTCCATTCCGGACCTCGGCGCTGCGCGCGCTCGGCGCCTACGCGAACGTGTTCGCGCTCGAGTCGTTCGTCGACGAGGTCGCGCTCGCCGCGCGCGTCGATCCGGTGGAGTTCCGCCTGCGCCACCTCGACGACCCGCGCGCGCGCGACGTGATTCGCGCCGCCGCCGAGCGGCTCGGCTGGCGTGCGGCCGCGCGGCCATCGCGCGGCGGGCGCGGCCGCGGGCTCGCGTTCGCGCGCTACAAGAATCAGAAGAGCTGGTGCGCCGTGGGGGTCGAGCTCTGGGTCGACGACCAGACGGCCGAGATCCGGCTCGAGCGCGCGGTGATCGCCGCGGACGCCGGCCAGGTCGTCGACCCCGACGGACTCAGCAACCAGCTCGAGGGCGGCTTCGTGCAGGCCGCGAGCTGGGCGCTCCACGAAGAGGTACGCTTCGACCGCGAGCGAGTCACGAGCGTCGACTGGGACAGCTATCCGATCCTGCGCTTCGACGAGGTGCCCGAGATCGAGACCGTGCTCGTCGACCGGCCCGGCCAGCCGTGGCTGGGCGCGGGCGAGGCGTCACAGGGTCCCACCGCCGCCGCGATCGCCAACGCGGTCTTCGACGCCACGGGCTTGCGCGTGCGCGACCTGCCGCTGACTCCCGAGCGGCTGCGCGCGGCCGCAGGGGGCTAGCCGCAGCGAACGCGCGTCACTGCCTGCGAACGCTGCGCTGGCGGGCTGCGGGACGCGCGCAGCGGGCGCCCCGCCCGGCACCCGGCTTGCTCTACGGCCCTGCATGACCCAGCGAAACTTTCGGATGCTCCTGGTGGCGGTGGCTGCGCTCGGCTCCTTCACCTTCCCGTCACGCGCGGCCCACGCACAGTCGAATCAAACTCGCATCGGCCCGTGCCTGGCCGTGCGCGTGGTCGACGGCGAGTCCGCCGACCTACAGTGCGGCCGGCGCGAGCTCGCGGTGAGGCTGCGGAACGTGGCTGCGCCGCGCCCCGGCCAGGCGGGCTACTCCGAAGCCGTGCGCGCGCTCCGCGAGCTGCTGCGCCAGCGCGCGGTGTACGTGGTACCCGAGACACCCGGCGAGCTGCCGCTCGACGCGAACGGGCGCGCTCTGGCCTATCTGGTCGATCGCTCGGGCGCGAACCTGAACGTGGTGTACGTGCTGCTCGGCTGGGCGACCTACTCCGAGGACGGCGGCCCGAGCCACCTGGAGCGCAGCTTCCGCCTGGCCGAAGCGGATGCCCGCAACGACCGGCGCGCGCTGTGGTCGACCTGGAGTGTCTCGGCGGGCGGCACCGATCGGTGACTCATGAGCTACCGATGCTCAGACTCCTCCAGCAGCCGGTGGTAGCTCGCGAGCCGCGCCGGGCGGAGCCGCTTCTCCTCGACCGCGCGGCGCACCGCGCAGTCGGGCTCGGCGCGGTGGCGGCAGTCGCGGAAGCGGCAGCCCGCCGAGAGCAGCGCGATGTCGGGATACACCACGCCGAGTGAGTCGGGGTCGATCGGGCCCGTGCCGATCTCGCGCACGCCGGGCGTGTCGATCACCACGGCGCCGTTGGCGAGCCGCAGGTACGCGGCGCGCGAAGTCGTGTGCCGGCCGCGGTCCCACTTGGCGCTGATCTCGCCGGTCTCAAGCCGGAGCTCCGGCTCCAGCGCGTTCAAGAGCGAGCTCTTTCCGACCCCCGAGTGACCCGCGAACACGGTGACTCCCGCGGCCAGCGCGGCGCGCAGGCCGTCGAGGCCCGTGGCCCGTGCGGCCGACACCGCGTAGAGCGGCACGATGCCTTCGTAGGCGCGCACGTCCTCGCCGGGCTCGGCGTGCTCGCCCAGGAGGTCGAGCTTGTTCACCACCAACAGCGCCTCCAGCCCGCCCGCGTGGGCCGCGAGCAGAAAGCGATCGACGGCACCCGAGCGGAAGGGCGGGCTCGCGACCGAAGTCACGATCGCCAGCCGGTCCACGTTGGCCGCGATCACCTGCGGCTTCGGCCGGCCGAACGAGCGCAGGCGCGCGAGCTGCGTGCGGCGCGGCAGCACGTCGACCAGCACGCCCTTCGCGGGATCGAACGTGACCTGATCCCCGACCGCGAGCGCGAGCTCGCGGTGGGCATTCGCGCCCGACAGCCGCAGGCGCTGCAGGCGGTCGCCCTCGACGACCTCGACCGCGCCGCGCAGGACGGTGATCACCGTGCCTTCGGTGGTCACCGCCCTCGTGCCCGCTCGACCAGCGCCTCGAAGACGCGGGCCTGCCGGGGGTCCTCCGCGGCCTGCATCTCGGGGTGCCACTGCACGCCGAGCGCGAACGGGTGACCCTCGAGTGACACGGCCTCGATCACGCCGTCGGGCGCGTATGCCATGGGCCGCAGGCCCTTGCCGAGCGTGCGCACGGCCTGGTGGTGCCAGGAGCACACCGGGAGCTCCGACTCGCGGAAGATCTCGCCGAACGCGCCCGCGCGCTCGATGCGCACTGGATGGGTCGTAGGCACCCGCGGCGGCAGCCGGTGCGCCACGGCCTCGCCGAACTCGTCGGGCACGTGCGGCGTGAGGTCGCCGCCCAGGGCGATGTTCATGATCTGCATGCCGCGGCAGATGCCGAGCACCGGGAACGGCGGGCGCTCGAGCGCGGCGCGCACCAGCTCGAGCTCGAACGAGTCACGCGCGGGATTCACCATGTAGATGGTCTCGTGCCCGCGGCCGCCGTAGACGTCGGGCGCGATGTCTCCGCCGCCCGCTACGACCAGGCCATCGAGGATCTCGAGCAGCTCGCGCGCCGGCAGCGCGCTCGCGGCGAGCAGCACCGGCGTGCCGCCCGCGGCCACCACCGCGTTCACGTAGCCGGTGGGCAGCGAGATCAGCGCCAGGTCGCCCTCGCTGGGCGCCGCCGGTCCGTAAGTCGTGATTCCGATCGTCGGCCGGCGCGCGCCCATCTCGCCAGTCAGATGCGCTCGAAGTAGCGCGCGCGCTCCCAGGTCGTCACTGCCGCGTCGAACTTGCGCTTCTCGACCCGCGCGAAGTGGAGATAGTGCTCGACCACATCGTCGCCGAAGGCCTTGCGCAGGAAGGTCGAGCCTTCGGCCGCGGCGATCGCCTCGCCCAGGCTGCGCGGCACCTGCGGCAGGCCTTCCGCGGTGTACAGGTTGCCCTCGAACATCTTGGGCGGC
>Ga0335084_10002441_pt1 | contig 17895 bp, 15 predicted proteins | sample Lox_Sample_44_FD_206721 | JGI IMG/M metagenome (GOLD analysis project Ga0335084, IMG submission 206721) | Soil microbial communities from Loxahatchee National Wildlife Refuge, Florida, United States - Lox_Sample_4.4 | ecosystem: Environmental > Terrestrial > Soil > Wetlands | place: USA...
TGGCTACGAGGTGATCATGGCCGAGGGCTTCGCACACGTGGACGTGGTGTGCGCGGAGGACAGCGTCGACAACCCGATCACGCCGGCGCTGGTCGCGTTCCTCGAGCGCAACGTCCAGTAGCTCGCTCGGCATCGGCCCCGCTCACACCTCCAGCGGCGCGACGCCGAGGCGGGTCGCCAGCTCGTCGAGCTCGCGTTCCACCGCCGGCGCGAGCGCGATCCCGCTCGCCAGCGCGTCGCGGCGGCGGCGATGCGCTCCCTCGCCCGGAATGCGGATCTCGTCGAACCCCGGCGCCAGGCGCGACCCCTTGATGCGTCCGACGACCGCGTCGACGGCGCCTTCGTAGTCCTCGCCGAGGCAGCGGACCGGATCGATCGCGACCAGCAGCATCGAGAGCAGGAACTCGCGGTCGGTCTCGAGCCAGTCGGGCTGCGCCGCCTCGGGCGGGTTGCCGCTGAGCGCGTTCGTGAGAAGTCCCAGGACCAGTGCGAGACCGTAGCCCTTGTGCTCGCCGAGCGGCAGCATGCTGCCGGCGGCCGCGCGCGCGGCGTCGGTCGTGGGGCTGCCGCTCTCGTCGAGCGCCCAGCCCTCGGGGATCGGGTCGCCACCCTTCGCCGCGACCAGGACGTAGCCGCGCGCCACTTTGCTCGTCGCCATGTCGAAGACGATCGGATACGCCTGCCGCGACGGGACGGCGATCGCGAGCGGGTTGTTGCCGACCAGGCGCTCCGCACCGCCCCACGGCGCGAGATTCGCGGTCGCGCTGCTGAGCGCGATCCCGATCATGCGCCGCGCGAGCGCCATGCCGGCGAAGTAGCCGACGTGTCCCGTGTGCGAGACCCGGCGCACGGCGACGGCGCCGATCCCCGCCGCGCCGGCCTTCGTCATCGCGAGGTCCATCGCCCGCCGGCCCACGACCGCGCTCATGCCGCGGTCGCCGTCGAGCAGCGCGTAGGCGGGAAGATCGATCACCGTCGCGATCGCCGGGCGCGGGTTGATCGTGCCCATGCGCAGGCGCTCCACGAACACGCCGACGCGGACGCACCCGTGCGACGCGATGCCGCGCAGCTCCGCGTCCACCGTCTGCGCGGCGCAGGCGGCCGCGTCGGCCGCCGGCAGGCCGGCCGCTTCGTAGACGCGCCCGAGGAAGGTTTCGAGGGCTGCGGCAGAGACGCGGGACATCGCCCGGCGCTCCTACCACGGGGCCCATGCGGCGGTGTAGCCTCGTTGCGCGGTTCGTTCCCGCGCGGTAGGCGATGGCCCTCATGCGTGAAGCTCGCATCCGACTCGTCCTCGTGGTCGCGGCGCTCGCCGGCTGCATCTCGCAGGCGCCGGCGCACGCGGCCGTCGTGGCGAGCGTCTTCGGCGGCCGCGTCGCATGCGCACCGAACGGCCCCGTGCAGTTCTGTCAGGGCGACGTCACGACGCGCGTCGAGAGCTTCGACGGCGTCCCGCTCGACGTCAGCGTGACGCTGCCGCCCGCGTCGATGGACGGTCCGTTTCCGCTGATCGTCGATCGCCACGGCTGGAGCCTCGGCAAGAACGGCGCGCCGTACGTCGCCCTGGCCGAGGAGGGCTACGTCGTGCTGTCGTACACCGCGCGCGGCTTCTACGCCTCGTGCGGTTCGGCGGCGTCGCGCGATCCCGACGCCACGCTCTCGAACCCGACCGTGTGCGCCGAACGGGGGTGGACGCACGTCGGCGACGTCCGCTACGAGGCGCACGACACGCAGCACCTGGCCGGCCTCCTGGCCGACGAGGGCCTCGTCATCCCGAACAAGGTCGGCGTCACCGGGGCGTCGTACGGCGGCGGCCAGTCGATGATCCTGGCCGCGCTCCGCAACCGCATCATGCTCCCCGACGGCACCTTCGTTCCCTGGCGGAGCCCCGGCGGAAAGGACATGGAGATCGCCGCCGCCGCGCCGCTGATCCCGTGGTCGGACCTCGCCTACGCCCTCACGCCCAACGGGCGCACGATCGACTACCGGATCCAGAATCCGTACGGCCTGCGCGGCGGCGTGCAGAAGCAGTCGTGGAACGCGACCCTGTACGGCATCGGCTCCGCGGCGGGCTTCTACTCGCCTCCGGGCGTCGATTTCGCGGCCGATCTCACGACGTGGAACGCGCGCGTCGGCGCCGGCGAGCCGTACGACGGCGATCCGGCGCTGCAGGCGATCCTCGGCGAGATCACGGCCCACCATTCCGCGTACTACGTCGACGACTCGATCGAGCCGGCGCCCCTCTTCATCTACAACGCATGGACGGACGACCTCTTCCCGGTCGACGAGGCGGTACGCTTCTGGCGCAAGACGGTGGCAAAATACCCGACGGCGGAGATCTCGCTGCTGTTCGCCGACGATTTCGGCCACTCGCGCGCGGCGCTCGGCTTCGGCGGCGCGCGCGTCGGCGAGCGCGTGAACCAGTTCTTCAACCGCCACCTGCGCGGCATGGGCGATCCGCTGCCGGCGATCGAGGCCTTCACGCAGCCGTGCAACGGCGCGAGCGAGGAAGGGCCGTTCACCGCGAGCGATTGGGACTCCATCCATCCCGGCGAGGTGCGCTATGCGACCCGCAAGACGCAGCGCTTCGACTCGGCCGGCGGCAATCCCGACAATGCGAAGGCGACCGATCCGCTGCTCGCGGGCGGCACGCCGTGCCGCACCGTTCCCGCCGCCGACGATGCGGGCGCCGCGACGTACCGGCTGCCGGTCGTGAAGGGCGACGGCTACACGCTCCTCGGCGCGCCGACGATCATCGCCGATCTCGCGTCGACGGGTGAAGGCGCGCAGGTCGTGGGGCGGCTGTGGGACGTCGCGCCCGACGGCAACCAGACGCTGGTCGCGCAGTCGGTCTACCGGCCGCGCACCGACAATGCGCCCGGACAGGTCTTCCAGCTCCATGCGAACGGCTGGCGCTTCGCCACCGGGCACGTCCCGAAGCTCGAGCTGCTCGGCCAGAGCGCGGGGTACGTGCGGCCCTCGAACGGCGTGTTCACGGTGACGGTGAGCCGGCTCGAGCTGCGCCTGCCGGTGCGCGAGACGCCCGACGGCAAGACGATCGAGTCCCCGGCAGCGAAGGTGCTGCCGCCGGAAGGACCGGAGCTCCACGGCTGTACGCTCGCCGCGCGCACGGATTGCCGCACGACCGGCGCGCCGCGCGCCGCGCGCATCGCCATCGGCGTCGGGCCGCGCGCCGCGCAAGGTCGGCTCGGGTGGCGCTGGAAGACGACCGGCGCGACGACGCCGGCCGGCCTGGGCGATCCGACCGCGACCACCGACTACGCCCTGTGCATCTACGACGGCGCGGCGAACCTCATCGCGGGTGCGATGGCGCCGGCCGGCACCACCTGCGGGAAGAAGCCGTGCTGGAGCGAGACGAAAACCGGATTCCGCTTCGCCGACCCGCGCGCGAGCATGGGCCTTCGTTCGGTCGGACTCGGCGCGACCGCGAGCGGTACGACGACGCTCGAGGTCGCCGGCAAGGGCGCGCGGCTGGGTGTCCCGCGCCTCCCGCTCGCGACGCTGCCCCTGACGGCGCAACTCGTGAACGCGGACGGCACCTGCTGGGCGGCCACCTTCGGCTCGGCCCGCAAGAACACGGCGCGGCTTCTCGAAGCGGTCTCGGACTGAGCGCGCGGGCGACGCTCACGGCGTCGCGGGGGGGTTCGTCCCCTCCGAGCTCTCTCGCAGCTTGCGGCCCGCGTCCTCCAACTCCTGGCCGAGCTGTTGGCCGACGCTCTTGAGGGCGTCCTGGGCGGCGGCGCCCAGGCGCGCCACGCGGGCCTTCAGATAGGCCATCTGGAGATCGCGGCGCTCGGCCTCGAGGGCTTCGCGACGCTGGGTGAGGGCGTCGCGTGCGCCGGGGGGCTTGGCGAGCTCGTCGGCCCGTACCGCGGCGACTTCCGCGTCCAGGCGAGCGAAGAGCGACTTGATGCGGTCCTCGGAAGCGTCTGGCGTGGCCTGCTCGTAGGCCGCGATCGACCCGCGCAGCTCGTCGGCGGTCTTCGGGTCCGAGCCCGAGCATCCGGACGCGATCGCCAGGGCGAGCAGGACGAGGAGCGCGCCGCGTGCGACCATGGCGGACGCGTAGCACGATCGGACGCCCGGGCGCATGTCAGCGGAACGAGCACCGACGTTGCCCCCCGCGCGACGACACGCGATAAGGCGCTGCGTGCAGACCCTCCAGGGCAAGCGGGCGCTCATCACCGGCGGCGCCTCGGGCATCGGCAAGGCGATCGCCGAGCGGTTCGCCGCGGGCGGCGCTGAGACCCTGCTCGTCGACTTGAACGAGCCGCTGCTCCGCGAGACCGCCGCCGAGCTCGCACGCAAAGGCGCACGCGTGCGCACGTACCCCCTCGACGTGACCAACGCGTCGCGCATCACGGGCCTGCGCGACGAGATCCATCGCGACGGCGGCCCCATCGACGTGCTGGTCAACAACGCCGGTCTCGTCTTCGGCGGTGCGTTCCTCGACGTGCCGCTCGAGAAGCACTTCACGACCTATCGCGTGAATACCGAGGGCCTGGTGGCCATGACGCACGCGTTCCTGCCCGACCTCATCGCAGGCCGCGACGGCCACGTCGTCAACGTGGCGAGCGCGTCGGGCTTCGTCGGGTTGCCGTTCGGGGCGACGTACGCGTCGAGCAAGTGGGCCGTAATCGGCTTCTCGGAATCACTCGCCGTCGAGCTCGAGATTCTGGGACACGGCCACGTGCACGTGACGTCCATCTGTCCGAGCTACGTCGCGACGGGGCTGTTCGACGGAGCGAAGGCGCCGTTCATGACGCGCCTGCTGACCGCCGATCGGGTCGCGGACTTGACGACGCGCGCCGTGCTCGCGAACAAGGCGCAGGTGAGTACGCCCTGGCTCGTGAAGGTGACCCCAGCGCTCAAGGCGCTCACGCCGTTCCGGGTGTTCTATCGCGTGGCGGCGTTGCTCGGCGTCAACACGAGCATGATGAAGTGGCGGGGACGCAGCTAGCGCTGCGGGCGTCCTAGAGCAGGCGTTCGACCGGCACCGGCGCCGCGCCCACCGCGGCGGCGACGCCGGGATGCGTGATCTCGCCCGCGACCACGTTCGCCGCGAGGCGAAGCGGCGCCGAGGCGCGGAGCGCGGCCGCGAATCCCTGGTCGGCGATGGCGAGGGCGTACGAGAGCGTCGCGTTCGTGAGCGCGTAGGTCGAGGTGTGCGGAACGATGGCCGGCATGTTCGTGACGCAGTAGTGGACGACGCCTTCCTCGACGTAGATCGGATCGTCGTGCGTCGTAGGGCGTGACGTCTCGCAGCAGCCGCCCTGGTCGATCGAGATGTCGACGATCGCGGCGCCCCGACGCATGGCGCGCACGAGCGCGCGCGACACCAGCTTCGGCGCGAGCGCGCCCGGGATGAGGACGGTGCCGACGACGAGGTCGGCGGCGAGCACCTCCTCCTCGATGTTCGCCCGGTTCGACATGACGGTCGTCACGTGACCGCCCAGGATGTCGTGCACGTAGCGGAGCTTCGCGGGTGCGATGTCGAGGATCGACACGTGGGCGCCGACGCCGACCGCCACCTGGCAGGCGCTGGCGCCCGCGATGCCGGCACCCAGGATGACGACGTTGGCCGGGCGCACGCCCGACGCGCCCGAGATCAGCACGCCACGGCCGCCGTTCTGCGCCTGCAGACACCATGCACCCACCTGCACCGAGAGGCGGCCGGCGACCTCGCTCATCGGCGCGAGGAGCGGCAGCGACGCGTCGTCGAGCTGGAGCGTCTCGTAGCCGAGGGCACGAACGCGCTTCTGCCGCAGCACGGCGACCAGGTCCGGGATGGCCGCGAGGTGCAGGTACGTGAAGAGGATGAGATCGGGTCGCAGGAGCGGGTATTCCCGTGGCTGCGGCTCCTTCACCTTGAGGATCATCTCGGCCTCGCCCCACACGGTCGCGGCGTCGGAGAGCCGCGCGCCGGCGTCGGCGTAGAGACGATCGGGCAGCGACGACCCCTCCCCCGCGCCGTGCTCGACGAGCACCTGGTGCCCGTGCGCGACCAGGGCGCCGGCACCGCTCGGCGTGAGGGCGACGCGGTTCTCCTCGGCTTTGATCTCGCGGGGGACTCCGATGATCATGACGTCGATATAGCAGATGTGGTGGCCGGCCGGGCCGCCCCGCCCTGCCCGCGCGGCGGAGCGGACGACCTTGTGCTATGGGACTTCGCCCATGACGGTTCGTGTCTTGTTTCTCGCGTTCGCCGGCCTCATCGCCGCCTGCTCGGGGCCCGAGCAGGAGGCGCCGCCCCCGACGACCACCACGACGAAGGTGCTGTCCGCACAGGATCTGATCGCGATCGAAGCGACGCCCGCCAGCACGCCGCCGCTCCCGCACGGCGTCGAGCCGGCGACGATGCCCGTCGCCGGCCTCAAGGGGACGCCCGGACCCTCGCCCGCGTTCGGGCCCGAGAACGCGCCGGTGCGGATCTTCGTGTTCAGCGACTTCCAGTGCCCGGTGTGCCGCCGCGTCGTCGAGCCGTTGAAGCTCCTCGCGCGCACCTATCCGAACGACGTGCGCATCGTCTTCAAGGAGAACGCGCTCGCCATGCACGGCCGCGCCTCCCGCCTGGCGGCGGCGTCGCTCGCCGCGTTCCGGCAGGGCAAGTTCTGGGAGTTCCACGACCGGGTGTTCGCGAACCCCGGGCAGCTCGACGACGACAGCCTCGCGGCGCACGCCAAGGCGATCGGTCTCGACGTCCCGCGCTTCCAGGCCGACATGGACGATCCCGCCGTGACGGCGCAGGTGGAGTACGAGGCCGACCTCGCCGCCTCGCTCGACCTCCGCAGCACGCCGGGCTTCATGATCAACGGTACGCCGCAGATGGGCTGGGGGAGCTACATGGGCATGGAGGGTCTCGTGAAGCGCGAGCTCGATCGGGCCCAGAAGCTGTCCCAGAGCGGCACCCCCGCCGACCGCGTGGCCTACGAGGCGACCCGTCAGGCCGGGCCGAAGGGCGAGGAGATCGCCATGGCCCTGTTCGTCGTACCGAAATAGGCCCCCGCATCCGCCCCGACGGCTGGGGCGTAGGGCTGGCGACCCTCGACGGAAGGAGATCGCCATGACCCGTTCTGCAACGCTCGCCGCCCTGCTCGCCGCTGGCCTGTGGCTGCCCGCGCCCGCCCTGGCCCAGAGGCGACCCAAGCTGCCGACCCGATCGACGCCGATCGCGCTCTACAAGAAGGACGCGCGCCTGGCGGTCGTGAACCGCGAGGCCGACAGCCTGACGATCCTCCAGGTGCGCAACCGGGGCGCCGACGTCGGCGACAAGATCGCCGAGATCGCCGTCGGCCACGAGCCCCGCTGCGTCGCGATCGGCGCCAAGGAGAAGGAGGCGTTCGTCGTGAACGCGGCCAGCGGCACCATCTCGGTGGTGGCGTTGAAGGGCCCGCGCGCGAACGAGGTCGTGGCCGAGTTCCCGGTCGGGACCGAGCCGCGCGGCTGCGCGATGAGCCCGAACGGGACGCGTCTCTTCGTCGCCAACTACACCGACGGTGCGGTCGCGGTCGTCGATCCGGCCGGCCGGCGCGTCGTCGGCACGGTACCGGTCGGTGGCAATCCGTTCGCCGTCGCGGTCACGAACGACGGCGACAAAGACGATTCCGACGAGACCGTCTTCGTCACCCAGTTCTTCGCCGAGCTCGTTCCCGGCGGTCCGGGCGAGGGCTTCGACGACGGCAAAGAGGGCGTCGTGCAGGCCTTCCCGGCGAGCGCGCTCACGCCCGTCACGAAGATCACGCTGGCGCCGCTCGCCAAGAGCGGCTTCGCCGCCGATCGCACGAAGCTCTGCCCCGCAGGCAACCCGAACCTCCACGATCCCATCTTCTGTCCGGACCAGAACGCGGCCATCACCGACGACGTGATCGTGAAGGACCCCCAGGGCGCCTACCCGAACCAGCTCGCGTCGGCCGTCATCCGGGGCGGCAAGCTGCTCCTGCCCAACATCGGCGCCGCGCCCGAGCCGCCCGTGGCGTTCAACACGAACGTGCAGGCGCTCGTGAACGTCGTCGACGTCGCGGGCCTCGCCGAGAACGCCGACCTCGCCGTCAACCTCAACGCCGAGGTGAAGGCCGAGGCCGACCCGGCGAACCCGACCCAGAGCCTCGACAAGCTCTTCGGCAACGACCTCGTCGCGATCGACGCCGACAAGACCGGCGGCGTGGTCCTGATCGTGAGCCGCGGCGGCAACTTCGTCTTCAAGGCCGCGCGCGACGCCGCCGGCAAGGTGACGCTCGGCTCGCCCGTCGTCCGTTTCCAGACCGGCAACCTGCCCGACGGCGTCGTGATGAGCGCCGACGGCAAGCGCGCCTACACGAGCAACGAGGTCGGCCTCTCGGTCTCCGTGCTCGACCTCACGGCCAACACGGTCCTGACGCGCGACTTCCCCACCTCCACCCCGCCCGAGCCGGGCTCGTTCGCGCACGCGGTCCTGGTCGGCAAGCTCGTGTTCCACACCGCGCTCGGCGTGCCGAACGACGGCATCTTCTCCATCCCCGTGCGCGACATCGTGCCGCTCGAGTCGCGCGGCAAGGCGTCGAAGGACGCGTGGAGCAGCTGCGCCTCGTGCCACCCCGACGGGCTCGCCGACGGCGTCACCTGGATCTTCGGCACCGGCCCGCGCCAGACGCTGCCGCTCGACGGCTTCTTCTCGAAGCACAACCCCGGCGACCAGAAGATCTCGAACTACAGCGCCGTCATGGGCAGCATCACCGACTTCAACAACAACTCGCGCGGCGTCCAGAACGGCACCGGGTTCGTCGACGATCCCGCGCGGGTCTTCCAGCACGGCCCGACGCAGGGTGTGAGCGACGCGCTCGACGCCAACACGCTCTGGGTGCAGACGATCCGGCCCCTCAACCGTCCCAAGCTCGGCAACATCGAGGCCGGCGCGACCGTCTTCGAGGCCAACTGCGCCTCGTGCCACGGCGGCGCCAAGTGGACCAAGAGCCAGACGATCTACCTCAACAACCCGACCTTCGACCGCAACCCGGCCGACGCCGCGAGCGTGGCGTTCGATCCGGGCATCTTCCGGACCGGCGCGCAGATCCGCTTCTACCAGCTCGGGCTCCCGCTCATCAGCTTCCTCGACCAGACCGGCACGTTCGACGCCGGAAATCCCCTCGAGCTGAAGCAGGACGGAACCGACGCGCTCGGTGTCTTCGGCTACAACGCCCCGTCGCTGCTCGGCATCGGCCACTCGGCCCCGTACCTGCACGACGGCTCGGCGGCGACCCTCGACGACGTGTTCACCAAGCACGAGATCACGGGCGCCGGCCAGAAGATCGCACAGGTCATCACGGACGCGAACGACCGGGCGGCGCTGCGCGACTTCTTGAGCTCGATCGACGGCACGACGCCCACCTTCCCCTCCGACATGGACAAGTTCCTCGACGGCCTCACCCCCTGAGCGCGCAGGCGCTCCCTGCCAGACACCGAACGGCCGGGCCGTGCGCGCGTCGCACGGCCCGGCCGCATTTTGCACCCCGCGTTTGACCCGCAGGCACTTCATTACTAGTGGCGAGCACATGCGGGGCTGGGGGGCGGCGGCGGCCATCGTGGGACTCGTCGCCGGAGCGGCGTGGGCCGAGGACGCGGGGCCGAGCTGGCTCGATCACGTGACCTTCGTCGGCAGCCTGCGCGTGCGCGGCGAGTTCGTCGACTGGTTCCAACCGCCGCCGGGGACGGCACCGAACGGCGTCGAGCGCTACGACTTCTTCGGCAGCCGTCTCCGCGCCGGCTTCCGCGTCCTCTTCCCGCACGTGGAGCTCGGCGTCGACATCCAGAACACGGAGATCACGCCCGTTCCCGACAACGCGACGCTCGCGCCGCCGCAGGGCAGCCTCGGCCCCGGCGCCACCTACTTCCTCAACACGCACGAGACGACGCAGGGCGAGACGTTCCTGAAGCAGGGCTTCTTGACGCTCCGGCGCGGTGGCTTCGCGGCGACGGCAGGCCGTTTCGACTACCGCGACGGCCTGGAGACCGTGCCCGCCGACGCGACGCTCGCAGAGGTGAAGCGCACGCGCATCGCCGAGCGCCTGGTGGGTCCGTTCGAGTTCACGCACGTCACGCGCAGCTTCGACGGCGTGCGCGCCGTCTACGACGATCCGATCTGGAACGCGACCGCGCTCGCCGTGCGGCCCACGGACGGCGGCTTCGAGATCAGCGCCAACCGCGAGCTCGAGGACATCGACCTCGCGGGGCTGGCGCTCACCTTGAAGCGCCTCCCGTTCGGTCCGCCGATCGATTGCCGTCTCTTCTACCTCTACTACGAGGATCGCCGGCGCGAGACGATCAAGGTCGACAACCGGCCGCTCTCCGTCCGCGAGCTCGACCACGAAGCGATCGCGCTGCAGACGATCGGCGCCCACGCGATGACGGCGTTCGACGTGGGGCCCGGTATCGTCGACCTGCTCGCCTGGGCCGCCGGCCAGGGCGGCGACTGGGGCATGCTCCACCAATCGGCGTGGGCGTACGCGCTCGAGGCCGCCTACCAGCTCCCGCGCGTTCCGGGCGCGCCGTGGCTCCGCGTCGGCATCGATCGCTCATCGGGCGACGGCGATCCGAACGACCGCGAGCACGGCACGTTCTTCCAGCTCCTGCCGACGGCGCGCGTGTACGCGCAGCTCCCGTTCTTCAACCTGATGAACAGCCAGGACGTCTTCACCTCGCTCATCCTGCGCCCGCACCCGATGGTGACGCTGCGCACCGACTATCATTGGCTGCAGGTGACCCAGGCGCGCGACCTCTGGTACCAGGGCAGCGGCGCCACGAACGACACCGTCTTCGGCTACGCCGGATCGCCGGCCTCAGGTGACCATGACCTCGCGCAGCTCGTCGACCTGTCGGTCACCGTCGCAGTGAGCCGCCAGCTGACGTTCGGCGGCTACTACGGCCACGCCTTCGGCGGCGACGTCGTCGGCGCATCGTTCGCGGGCCGCGACGCGAACTACGGCTTCATCGAGATGACGCTCCGGTACTAGGAAGCCGCCGCAGTCATCGCACGAGGGTCTCGTGCGGCGCGACTCCGAGCGCGACCAGGCGGCGCAGGTTGCCGGCGGCCGCGACCAGATTCCACTCGCCCCATACCTTCGCTCACGTCGTCGATGAAAAGATTGCGTCGCTCGGGTCGAGTGCGTCGTCCACACACGCCGGCAGCGACTGCCCCTGTCGCTGGCACGTACGGCTTCCACCGCCCGCGTCCGCCCTGCACGCTCTCTACATCAGAACGAGTCTTGGGGCGGTCGCCTAGCTGACCAATCCGCACGCATACTCGACGCGATCCGGAGTGCAGGAAAGCGGCGGGAAGGGAATCGGATCGCCGGTCACCTGGCCCTTCACGGAGAAGCAAATGAGATCGCGGCTCGGTTCGCGGCAGAAGAACGCCTTCTTCAGAATGTTGAGCGCACGTCCCTGGACCACGATGGGCGACGGGTTGTCGAAGCCGATGAGGTTCTTCACCTCGACGCACTCTCCCCCATTGCTCGTCGTGAACCGGACCCGCTGCTCACTGGTCCCGATCGTGAAGGGATCGAACGTCACGCCGCCGATCGTCGTGTGCACGGTGAGGCCCGCAACCGAGAACGACGCGTTCACGCCTGTGACCTCGGTCAGTGTGGTCCCGTCACCGATGACGAAATGAGGCTGGGCGCCCCCCGTACACTCGTACACGAGCAGATCTTGCGCCTGGGTGCAGCTCTCGGGCGGACAGACGGCGCACTGGGAACAGTCGAACCCGTCCTGGGCCCACGCAGTACCGGCCAGCAGGATCGCGGTAGCGCACAGTAGAAGCCTCATTCTTAGCCTCCTCCTTTGCTGCGTCGTTGGTGGCCCGGACGACGGGCACGTGCATCCTCTTGCGGAGAGGGAAGTCCTGACGCGGACTGTGCCTTAGATCCCAGCAACTACCGTACCATCTCGCGACCGTAGGCACGCGGAAGAATTTGGGAACTCGACGCCGACCCGCGCGGAGCACATTGCATCTGCGCATGGCATTGCATTCCGATCTACGACCGAGAGGCTGGAAGGGCCCGCTTGGTTCGTGAATCGATGCGCCGTCCCGATTCTCTGGTGGCGCTGCGGGCTCAGGCGCTCTGCATCACCACCGGGCCCGTCGGCTTCTCGCTAGGGCCCGACGGCTCGATCGTGACGAAGAGCTTGCTGATCGGATCGGTGTAGGCGTCGACCGGGACGCGGAAGGCGGCGCGCACGGTGCCGTCGCCGGCCGGGGCGAAGTCGCCGCACGGGACCGCGCGATCGGCCACCTGCGCCCACAGGCGGTACGTCTGACCGGCCGGGAGCACGGCCGCACCGCGCAGGACGACGGCGCCGCGCTTGGAGTCGAGGTCCAGGGCGACGGTCCCGATGCCACCGGCGCCGCCGGTGCCCGCGATGGAGAAGCTCTTCACGACGTTCGGCTCGAGCAGGAGCTGGGACACCTGCCGCTCGATCGAGAGCTCCCGGTGGGTCCGGTACGAGTCGATGCCGAGCGCGAGCGCCAGGCTGGCGGCGATCGCCGCCGCGAAGCGGCTCCATACCACGCGCCGCGGCCGGCGCACCTGCTTCTTTCCGTGCTGCGCCTCGGCCGCGCTCATGATGCGGGTCTTCAGGGCCGGCGGCGGCTCGGCGATCGTCGCGTAGGGGAGGAGACCGAGCGTCGTCTGGAGACGGCGCACCTCGGCGGCGAGCGCCGCGTCGCTCGCCATGCGGCGCTCGAGGTCGCGCGCCTCGGGAGCGGGAAGCTCACCGAGCACGTACTGGACCGCCTGGTCCTGCTGATCGACGTCGTCGAGCGCCATCACTGCACCAGATCGCCGAGCTGTTTCTTCATCGTGAGGAGGCCGCGCCGGCACCAGCTCTTCACCGTGCCGAGGGGGGCGTTCAAGTCGTCCGCGATCTCTGCCTGGGTGAGCCCCTGGAAATAGGCCATTTCGAGCGCGCGCCGCTCGTTGTCGGGAAGCGTCGCGAGGGCGGCGCGGACGCGCTCGCTGGTCTCGCCCATCGAGAGTCGTTCGACGGGTGTCGGCTCGGCCACCGGAACGGGCATGGCCGCATGGTGGTCGCGCAGGAGACGCACCCGCCGGGTCCGGCGCCGCAGCCGATCGATCGCCCGGGTCCGGACGACGGTCGTGAGATACGCGCCGACCGAGCCGCGGCTCGCGTCGTACGTATTCTCGTTGCACAGCGACAGAAAAACCTCCTGCGTCAGGTCCGCAGCCTCGTCGGCGCTGCTGAGCACCGCCAGGGCGAGACCGTAGACCAGCTTCGAGTGTCGATCGTAGAGAGGGCCGAGCGCGGAGGGGTCCTCCGACAAGGCCGCGAGCAGTTGCTCATCCGGCTGGTTCGACCAGTCCACCCGTTCGTCCACGCAAGTTCGCGGAAAAGTCGCATGGCCCTACCACATCCGAAGGAGCACTTCGAAATCTGCTCCCCCTACGCGCGACGCCACGCCTTGGATGCAGGCCGTCTAAGGACGCGATTCGCCAGTGATCACGGCGAGCGAGACGACGGGGCGCCCCGGCCCGGGGATGGCGCCGACGGGGGTGGCGTGGCCGGTCTTGAGGTCGATCGTATAGAGGGTGCTGCCGGTGGCGGCGAAGGCCTCGTCGCGGCCGTCGGCGTCGGTCACGACGTCGAGGCCGCAGAGCGGGTCGAAATCCACCCCGAGGGGGCCGACGGTCTTGAGGATGCCGTCGTTGGCGGGGTCCTGGGTCACGAGGACGTCCAGGTCGGTGTCGATGTCGTAGAGCATGGTGGTGGCGACCCCGGCGCGGTTGTTGGCGTAGCCGGCGGCGCCGATGCGCGGCCGGGCGCCGGCGTGGGGGTCGTCGGGCGCATAGGCGAGCGGGGTGTCGACCGCGGTCGCGCCGATCGCCACGTTGACCCGCAGGTTGCGGCCGTCGGACGAGACGAGCCGCAACCGGTCCAGCGCGGGGGTGAAATCCACGCCCGAGCGGACGTCCCCGTCGAAGGGGACCGTGAGCGTCGAGACGAGCGTCGCCTCGCCGGTCGTCGTGTCGATGGTGTAGACGTCGGTTCCGCCTGCGAGACCGTACAGACGGCCGTCGGCGGGGCGCTGGTCGATGCCGACGAGCTTGTCCGAGACCCCCTTCGGCACGAAGGTCCGGATCGGCGCGGAGGCTCCCGGCTGGAAGACGACGAGCGAGCCGTCGTCGAGGAGCGCCACCAACGTCCGATCGCCGGCGTGCGCCGCCGACATCGCGAGCAGGAGCACATAGGCGAGCCATCGGGTCACGCGCCCCTGTTAGCCGTGCGCGCGGTGGGCGCGCAATCCCGGCGGCGCGGCCGGCGCGACGAGCGCCGCCAGCGCGTCGGCGCGCGACGGCAGGCGTGACCGCCGCTGCTCGTGGACGAAGGCCACCGCGAACGCGAAGGCGTCGTTCCGACCCGGAACGAGCACCAGATCCGGCACCCAGCGCTCGAGGCCGAGCGACACGACGAGATCGTGGGCGCCGCGCGGCAACGTCAGGTCGAGCACCACGACGTGCGGATGGACGAGGTCGCAGAGATCCCGCGCCTGCACGGCGTCCCACGCGAGCGAGACGCCGGCGCCGTCGTTGGCGAGCACGCGCCGGAGCCCGAGCAGCGCGCCCGGGCTCGGGCCGGCGGCGACGACCCGAGGGCTGCGGCGCTGCCGGCGGCGCACGAGCGCGGCGATGGGATCGGCCGGGCGGAGGGCAGCCACGACCGCCACGCCGCGCAGCGAGACGACCTGCTCGGCGCCCGGCACGGTGACGCATGCCGCGAGCGGCGGCGCGGCGCGCGCCGGCCAGCGGGCGATCGCGTCGAGCACGCATGGCGCCGAGAGGTTCGCGACCACCGCGGCGGCGTCGTGCGCGTCGACGCGCGCGGCCTCGGACGGCGGCACACACGCGACGCGATGGGAGGCGAGCCCGATGCGCTCCCACGCAGAATCGGTGTCGAGCACCAGCACCGTTCGCTCGCCGGCTCCCATGCACGAACGCGGTGCAATCCGGACGCCACGACCCGTGGCCCGACGACCCGAGCGCCACGAGCGGCGGCGAAACAGGACGTGCAACGTCGCGTCGCGTGCGCTTCAGGGTGAAACGAGGGCGACGATGCGCAGCGGGCCGCCCGATCCGCCGCCGATCTTCATCGGCAGCGCCACCACCCACGCGCCCGTCTCCGGCACTTCATCCAGGTGCGCGACGTTCTCCAGGCCGGGCACGTCGGCTGCGCCCACGATCTGATGGACCGGGAAGTCCTGCGACGGGCCATGATCGATGCTCGCCGTGTCGACGCCGATGGCGGTCACCCGGCGGTCGCGCACGAGCAGCGCGGCCGCTTCGGCACCGAAGGACGGAAAGTGCAGCGCGGTCGTCGCGCCCGGCGTGTCGTCGCCGTAGTAGCGCTTGCGATCGGGCCAGCGCGCGCCCCACCCCGTGCGCAAGAGGACGATCGTTCCCGCGGCGATGCGACCGTGGAGCCTTTCCCATGCCGCGACGTCGTCCACCGTCAACCGGTAGTCGGCGTCGCGCGCGGCGGCGGCCTGGACGTCGATCACGACCGCAGGCCCGACGAGCCGTTCCGCAGGAATCTGGTCGACCGTCCACTTGCCGTCCGCGAAGTGGATGGGCGCATCCATGTGGGTGCCGCCGTGCTCCGGGGCGCAGAACGCGTTGGCGGCATAGAAATACCCGGCGGCGGTCTTGCCGTGCGCGAGCTGCTTCAGCTCGAACCCCGAGGGCGCGGTCGGCCAGTAGGGCGTACGATCGTCGAACGTCCACGTGAGATCGACCACGCGCGCGTGCGCGAGGTCGAAGGACGCGGGAGACGGCGCCAGCGGCCCGACGTCGAAGCCGACGTCGAGGATCGGATAGTCACGCCAGTCCTTGTAGTCGAAGTGCCACCACTCCGAGGGGTGGACGAAGAAGCCCTCGCGCTCCATGGCGGCGCGCAGGGTCTCGCGATGGGCGCGCGCGTCCGCGTCGCCGCCTTTGAAAGTCGGATACGCGCGCTCGGTCATCTCGTCGTAGCCGCTCGGCATCGCCACCATGGCGCCACTCGCGCGATCGAACAGCGCGACGTCGACGGCGGCGCCGCGGTTGTGGCGCGATCCGCGCGCCGGGTCGGCCACGAACTCGCGCTTGTCGGCGGGGGTCGCATCCCACAGGGCCTGCGTCACGCTCCACGGACGGTACGCGTCGAAGACGACGATGCCGAACCCGTCGGCTCCGAGCGCGCGATGCACGCGCACGAGCGCTTCGGCGACGGGCCGCTGCAGGAGCGCCCGCGCGGCCGGATAGAGACGGCGGTGGGCGACGTTGTCGTCGGTCGCATACCGCACGTCGAGCCGGATCGTCGGATCGAGCGCCACGACGTCGACCAGCTCGGGTGCGCGCGTCGCCGTTGCATCCACCGGCGGGCCCCCGACCGCTGCCGCCCCGCTCGCGACCAGGGCGAGCACCGCGACGAGCCATCTGCTCCCCATGCTCACGCTCCCGCGGGCACGACGTCCGCGAACACGAAGCCGTCCCGCTCCACCACGTCGCCCATGGTGACGGCGATCGGCCGTGCGAACATGGGCCCCGCCGTCACCACGGTATGGAACTCGCCGTTCTCGCCGCATGGATCGACGTCGCCGGGCAGCGCGTCGAGGAAGGCCCGATCGAAGCGCCGGCCTGCGAACGAGCGATCGAGCCTGCGCGGATCCACGCAGACGATCCTCGCCTCGAGGCCGGCGTCGATCATCTCGCGCGCCAGCGCGCCGGTATCCCGCCCCCAGAGCGGAAAGACCGGGTGCATCCCGACCTCGGCCAGGCGCGCCTCGCGGTAAGCTCGGATGTCGGCGAGGAAGAGGTCGCCGAAGACGACGTGGGTGGCACCGAGCTCCCTCGCTTGGACCAGACCCTGCGTCATCGCCGCTTCGTATGCGGCGTTCGGACACGGATTCGGAATGCCCACGCGGACGACGGGTAGGCCGAGCGCGGCCACCTGCCGCGCCAGCACCTCCTCGCGCACGCCGTGCATCGCGATCCGCCCGAAGCCCTCGGTCACGGTGGTGAGCACGCCGACGACGTCGATGGTCGCGGCTCGCCGCGCCTCGTACAGGGCGAAGGCGCTGTCCTTGCCGCTGCTCCACGCCACGATCGCCCTCGGCCGGGAGGTGTCCGCGGAGTCGTGGCGGGCGGTGGTCACGGGTCGACGAACGCTCCGCTCGGCGACCCGACGTCGAGGGTCACTTCCTGCGTGCGGATGAACCCCGCGATGTACGAGCCCACGTGCGTCCCGCCCTGCGACATGCGCATCTTCGCGTCGGGCGCGCAGACGTGGGCCTCGGAGAACGAGTCGCGCGTCAGCTTCACGAGCGATCCGGCCGAATGGAGCTGGATGTCGCTCGCGACCAGACCCGATCCCGTGTCCGGTCCGAAGAAGGAGCTGGGTCCGAACGAGGCCTTGCCGACCACGTCGATGGTGGACGCGGTCTGCACGCGAAGCTGCGCGTTGCGGCTGATCTTGACGTCGCAGAAGACGTACGCGCCACCCGTCAGCACGAGGTTGCCGGCCGAGAGCATCGTCCCGTGCACGCGCACGCGCCCGTACACGCCCGGGGGCAGCACGACCGTGCCGCCGATCGCGACGTCCACGTCGAGGTTCGTGGCGCAGGCCGGGAACGGGACCGGGAACCCGCAGGCGGCCTTCACGTCGGGGATGATCGGCGTCGTGAACGGCGTCGAGGGCGGTCCGAACTGCTCGATGACGTTTGCGAAGAGCTGTTGGAGGACGGTGCTCATGGGATTCTTGTCGAAGCGCACGCGGTCCGCCGCGACGATCGAGTTCGGCGCGGTGAAGAAGCGCGGCGCCACCAGGCGGCCATCGAACAGGTTCACG
>Ga0335084_10002442_pt1 | contig 17894 bp, 13 predicted proteins | sample Lox_Sample_44_FD_206721 | JGI IMG/M metagenome (GOLD analysis project Ga0335084, IMG submission 206721) | Soil microbial communities from Loxahatchee National Wildlife Refuge, Florida, United States - Lox_Sample_4.4 | ecosystem: Environmental > Terrestrial > Soil > Wetlands | place: USA...
TGGTGAAGATGACGTCCTTGGCCTTGGCGCCGATCAGCCGGGCGACCTGCTCCCGCCCGGTCTCGACCGCCTTCTCGGCTTCCCAGCCGAAGCCGTGGGTGCGGCTGCCGGCGTTGCCGAAGATCTCCGAGAAGTACGGCAGCATCGCGTCGAGCACCCGTGGATCGACGGGGGTCGTCGCGTGGTTGTCCATGTAGATCGCCTTGCTGGGCATCACAGCTCCTTCCGGACGCCTCTCGGACAATCCGGACCTGATGGGTCTACTATAGGGCCATGACGTTTCATGTCAAGGAATTCGTTGGCCTGGGACACCTACGAGAGGGCGGCGGTGGTGGTGCCGGTACCCGGGTCCAGGACCTCCCGCAGGAAGTGCCCGGTGTACGACCTCTGGCAGCCGGCGAGGCCTTCCGGGGTGCCTGCGAACACCAGGCTACCTCCGCCCGCGCCTCCTTCCGGCCCCAGGTCGATCACGTGGTCGGCGCTCTTGATGACGTCCAGGTTGTGCTCGATGAGGAGCACCGTGTTGCCGGCGTCGACCAGGCGATGGAGCACCTCCAGCAGCCGGCGGACGTCGTCGAAGTGGAGGCCGGTGGTGGGCTCGTCGAGGACGTAGAGGGTCTTCCCGGTGGCCCGGCGGGCGAGCTCCTTGGCGAGCTTGACCCGCTGCGCCTCGCCGCCGGACAGGGTCGTCCCGGACTGCCCGAGCCGGACGTACTCGAGACCGACCTCCCGGAGCGCATCCAGCCGCTGCCGGACGGCCGGGACGTTCCCCAGTACCTCAACGGCCTCGCCGATCGTGAGGTCGAGGACGTCGGCGATGCTGAGGCCCTTGAACCGAACCTCCAGCGTCTCCCGGTTGTAGCGCCGCCCCTCGCACACCTCGCACGTGACGAACACGTCGGGGAGGAAGTGCATCTCGATCGCGATCATGCCATCGCCGGTGCAGGCCTCGCAGCGCCCGCCCTTTACGTTGAACGAGAACCGCCCCGGACCGTAGCCGCGCGTGCGCGACTCCGGGAGCTGCGCGAACAGCTCGCGGATCGGCCCGAACGCCCCGGTGTAGGTGGCCGGGTTCGAGCGGGGGCTCCGCCCGATCGGCGCCTGGCTGATCTCCACCACCTTGTCGATCATCTGCCAGCCGGAGAGCGCGTCGTGCACCCCGGGCTCCTCGACGACGAGCCCGAGCCGCCGAGCCAGCGCCCGGTACAGCGTGTCGATGACGAGCGTGCTCTTCCCCGACCCCGACACCCCGGTCACGCACGTCATCGTGCCGAGCGGCACCGACACGTCGATGCCACGCAGGTTGTTGGCCCGCGCCCCTTTGACGCCGACGCTCCACCCGCTGCCGCGGCGGCGTTGCGCCGGCACCGGCACGGCGACCGCGCCACCGAGGTACCGCCCCGTCAGCGATCCCGGCGCCGCCATGATCTCCGCCGGCGTCCCCGCCGCGACGATCTCGCCGCCGTGCACCCCCGCTCCCGGTCCCATGTCGATCACGTGGTCGGCCGCCAGGATCATGTCGCGGTCGTGCTCGACGACGATCACCGTGTTGCCGAGGTCGCGGAGCTGGCTGAGCGTCGCCAGGAGCCGCGCGTTGTCACGCTGGTGGAGCCCGATCGAGGGCTCGTCGAGCACGTACAGGACGCCGACGAGCTGCGAGCCGATCTGGGTCGCGAGCCGGATGCGCTGTCCTTCGCCGCCGGAGAGCGTCGCGGCGGGTCGATCCAACGTGAGGTAGTCGAGTCCGACGTCGACCAGGAAGCCCAGCCGCCCCGTGATCTCCTTGAGAATGGGGCGGGCCACCTCCGACTCCGCCGCGGTGAGGGCGAGCGAGGCTACGAACTCCGTCGCCACTCGCACCGGCAGCGCCGCCACGTCGACGATGCTCTTCCCGCCGACGCGGATGAAGAGCGCCTCCTTGCGGAGCCGTGCCCCGTCGCACACCGGACAGCGTTGCTCGGCGACCAGCCCCTCCAGCTCCTCTCGCACCCAGGTCGACCCGCTCTCGCGCTGGCGGCGTTCGAGCCACGCGAGCACGCCGCGGAACGGCCGCGGCGGGGATGACCGGCGGCCGCGCGGCGCCGGGATCGCGAGCGGCGTCTCGCCCGTGCCTTCCAGCAGCTCGCGCCGCGCGGCCTCCGGCCAGGCAGCGAACGGCGCGTCGGCCTTGAAGCGGTGGCGGGCCGCGAGCGCGGCCCCGACCTGTCCGAGGCCGGGCAGCGCGCGCTGCACGATCGGCGCGAGCGCCGCCGGCACCGGGACGTCGGGCTTCGGCACCACCAGCCGCTCGTCGAACCGGCGCTGCACGCCGAGTCCGGCGCAACCCGGGCACGCGCCGTACGGGCTGTTGAACGAGAAGAACCGCGGCGACAGCGGCGGATAGGAGACGCCGCAGGTCGGGCACGCATGCCGCTCGCTGAACAGCATCGGGACCAGCTTGGTCGTGCCCGGATGGACCGCTTCGATCTCGACGATGCCGTCGCCGTGACGGAAGGAGACCGCGAGGGAGTCCGCGAGACGGCCCTCGATCCCCGCCCGCACGACGATCCGGTCGACCAGCACCTCGATCGTGTGGCGCACCGTCTTGGCGAGCGACCACTCGTCTCCCAGGTCACGGACCTCGCCGTCGACGCGCACACGCACGAAGCCGCCGCGCCGGAGCTCGTCGAGCTCCTGGCGATGCTCCCCCTTCCGGCCGCGCACGATCGGGGCGAAGAGGGACAGCTTGGTCCCCTCCGGCAGCGCGCGCAGCTGGTCGACGACCTGCTGCACCGTCTGGGCTGCGATCTCCCGGCCGCACGAGTGGCAGAACGCGCGGCCGACGCGCGCGTAGAGCAGCCGCAGGTAGTCGGCGATCTCGGTGACCGTGCCGACGGTCGAGCGCGGGTTCCGCCCGGTGCCCTTCTGCTCGATCGCGATCGCCGGCGACAGCCCCTCGATCGCGTCGCAGTCGGGCTTCGCCATCTGCTCGAGGAACTGGCGCGCATAGGTCGACAGCGACTCGACGTAGCGCCGCTGCCCCTCGGCGTAGATCGTGTCGAACGCGAGCGAGGACTTCCCCGAGCCCGACAGTCCCGTGATCACGACCAGCCGGTCGCGCGGGATCGCGACGTCGATGCCCTTCAGGTTGTGGGCGCGTGCCCCGCGGACGAGGATTCGGCCCGCCATGGCGAGAGGCGCTCAGCCGCCCAGCTGGCTGCGGACCGCGCGCACGACGTCCTCGACCGTGCGCTGGTACTCGGCGAGCTGCGCCGGCGTCTCGGCCTCGAAGCGCATCACCAGGATCGGCTGCGTGTTCGACGCCCGCACCAGCCCCCACCCGTGTGGGAACCGCACGCGCACGCCGTCGACGTCAACGATCTCGCGCGAGCCCTTCCGGAAGTGATCGCGTACGCCATCGGCCACCTTGAACTTGACCTCGTCCGGGCAGTCGACGCGAATCTCGGGCGTGGTGTGCGACGGCGGGAGGTCGGCCAGCAGCGCCTCGATGGTGTCGGTGCCGCGCGCGAGGATCTCGAGCAGCCGCGCACCCGCGTAGATCGCGTCGTCGAAGCCGAAGTAGCGCTCCTTGAAGAAGATGTGCCCGCTCATCTCGCCGCCCAGCAGCGCGCCGGTCTCGCGCATCTTGGCCTTCAGCAGCGAATGACCCGCCTTCCACATGATGCCGGTGCCGCCCCGCTGCCGGATGTCGTCGTAGAGACGCTGCGAGCACTTCACCTCGGAGACGATCGTGGCGCCCGGGTTCCGGGCGAGCACGTCGCGCGCGTAGAGCACCAGGAGCTCGTCGCCCCAGATGATCCGGCCCGAGGGGCCGACGACGCCGATCCGGTCGGCGTCGCCGTCGAAGGCGATTCCAAGCTCGGCGCCGGTCTTCGCCACCGCGCGCCGCAGGTCTTCCATGTTCTCGACCACGGTCGGGTCGGGGTGGTGGTTCGGGAAGCGCCCGTCCATGTCGCAGAACAGCTCGGTGACGTCCGCGCCGAGCCGGCGGTAGATCGCCGGGGCGATCGGCCCCGCGGTCGCGTTCCCCGCGTCGACGACCAGCCGCACGCCGCGCGCGATCTTCCCGAGCGTCCGGACCACGTAATCCTGGTACTCCGGGACGACCGCCGTCGGCTCGACCACGCCGGTCCCGCGCGCGAAGTGTCCCCCTTCGATCCGGCGCCGCAGCTCCTGCACCTGATCACCGTGCATCGCGCCCTTGCCGAGACAGAGCTTGAAGCCGTTGTGGTCGGCGGGATTGTGGCTGCCGGTGATCTGGATGCCGCCGTCGAGGTCCCAGTGGAAGAGCGAGAAGTACATGAGCGGCGTCGGGCAGACGCCCAGGTCGAGCACGGTGAGCCCGGTCGCACGGAGCCCATCGACGACCGCCGCGCCGTAGGCTTCGGAGGTCAGCCGGCAGTCGCGGCCGACGCTCACCCGGCGCGCGCCCTGCTCGCGCGCGATGGTCCCGAACGCCTGCCCCAGCTGGCGCGCGAAGGCGGCGTCGAAGTCGCGCTCGGCGATGCCGCGCACGTCGTACTCGCGGAAGATCGTCGGGTTCAATCCAGCACCTCGACGTGGTGGCGCTCGCGCAGGTCGTGCGTCAGCCACTCCTGAAAGCGCTTCTCCAGGTTCTCGTTGTAGAGCGACTCCTTGATGCTGTCGCTGACTTCCTCCACCTTCTTGTGGCCCGCTGACGTGCGGTCGTCGACCCGCAGGAGGTGGAAGCCGGTCGCGGTGCGCACCGGGTCGCTCACCTTGCCCTTCTCGAGGCTGCCGATGGCCTTGGCGAGCTCGGGGTCGAGCTCGTCGCGGCTCACCGTTCCGAGGAGGCCCCCCTTGTCGGCGCCCGGTCCCTCCGAGAACTGCTTCGCGAGCTTCTCGAAGTCCTTCCCCGCCGCGATCATGGCGCGCACCTCTTCGGCCTTGGCACGCACGTGGTCGACTTCCTCCTGACTCGCGTCGCGGTCGACGGGAAAGAAGATGTCGCGGACGGTCACGCGCTCGCTCACCGCGTAGTCGTCGAGGTGGGCGTCGTAGTAGCGCTTGATCTCCGCCGGCGACACGTTGACCCGGCCGCGGATCTCGCGGTTCACGAGCTGGGTGCGCTGGATCTCGCTCCGGACGCGATCGCGGTACTGCTCGAGCGTCAGCCCCTCGCGTGCCAGCGCCTGCTTGAAGCGCTCGTCGTCGAGGTGGTTCTTCTGCTTCACCTCGTTGACGTACGCGTCGACGTCCGCGTCGCTCGCCTGGATCCCGAGCGCGACCGCTTCGCGCTGGAGCAGCTTCTCGGTGACGAGCGCGTCGAGGACGGCGGACTCGGGCAGATTCGGGTCGGCGTTGCGCTCGGCCTTGAACCGCTCCAGCTCGTGCGCCGTGATCGGCTCGCCGTCGACGGTGGCCACGATGCGGTTGACGACCTCGGCTCGGACCGGCGCCACGATCAAGGCGACCAACAGGGTCGCCACGCAGCACCCGTGACGCATCGGGCGGTTCGGTATCACGCCGCTGCGAGCCTCTGCAACAGCGCCCGGAGCTCCGTGATGACTCCGTCGGAATCGGTCGCGTCGGGTTGGACGAGGAGCGCGTGGCCGCTGGTCAACTTGAGGCGTCCCTTGCTCCCACGAACCACCTCGAGCAGGCGCTCGACCCGGACCGACGTCCCGGCGTCGAACTCGAGCACGATGCCCTCCCCGCGCCGGCGCGCCCGGACGACCCGCAGGTCCTTCAGCCAGCGGCGCAGCTCCATCAGGCGCATCAACGTGTCGACGAGCGGCGGCACCGGCCCGTAGCGGTCGGTGAGCTCGGCGGCGATCGCCTCCAGATCGGGGATGCCGCGGATGCCCGCGAGGCGCTTGTACATCACCAGCCGCTGGCGCTCGTCCGGGATGTAGCTGTCGGGCACGTAGCCCGCGATGCCGAGCTGCACCTCGGGCTCGATCTCGGCCTCGACCGGCTCGCCCCGCAGCTCGCGGACCGCCTGCTCCATCATGTGCGTGTACAGCTCGAGCCCGACGGCGGTGATCTGTCCCGACTGCTGCTTGCCGAGCAGGTTGCCGGCGCCGCGGATCTCGAGGTCGTAGGCCGCGAGCCGGAAGCCGCCCCCCAGGTCGTCCAGCTCCTGGAGCACGCGCAGCCGCTTCTGCGCGTCGGGGGTGATGAGGTGCTCGCCCGGGATCAGCAGGTAGGCATAGGCGCGCTGGTGCGAGCGGCCGACGCGCCCGCGGATCTGGTAGAGCTGCGCCAGCCCGAAGGTGTCGGCGCGGTTGATGATGACCGTGTTGGCGCGCGGGATGTCGAGCCCGGACTCGATGATCGCCGACGTCACCAGCACGTTGCTCTCGCCGTGCATGAACCCGAGCATGGTCTTCTCGAGGTCCCCCTCCGCCATCTGGCCGTGCGCGACCAGGATCTTCGCCTCCGGGACGATCTCGCCGAGCCGCCGCGCCACCGCATCGATGTTCTGGACCCGGTTGTGGACGAAGAACACCTGCCCGCCGCGCCCGAGCTCGCGCACGATCGCGTCGCGGATCACGGCTTCGTCGTAGCGGGTGACGTAGGTCCGGATCGCCAGGCGGTCGACGGGCGGCGTCTCGATCACGCTGAGATCGCGGATCCCCGAGAGCGCCATGTTGAGCGTGCGCGGGATCGGCGTCGCGGTGAGCGTCAGCACGTCGACGGTCGCGCGGAGCCGACGGATGCGCTCCTTGTCCTTCACGCCGAAGCGGTGCTCCTCGTCGACGATCAGGAGCCCGAGGCTCTTGAACGCGACGTCGGACTGGAGCAGGCGGTGCGTGCCGATCACGATGTCGACGCCCCCGGTCGCGAGCTGCGCGACGACCGATTTGTTCTCGCCCGCGCTCCGGAGCCGCGACAGGGATTCGACCGTGATCGGGTAGCCGGCGAAGCGGGCGCGGAAGCTCTCCAGATGCTGGGCGGCGAGAATCGTCGTCGGCACCAGCACGGCGACCTGCTTGCCCGCGAGCGCCACCAGGAAGGCCGCGCGAAGCGCGACCTCGGTCTTCCCGTAGCCGACGTCGCCGCACACCAGGCGGTCCATCGGCTTGGCACCGCCGAGATCGCCGAGCACCTCCTCGATCGCGCGCTGCTGGTCGGGCGTCTCCTCGAACGGGAAGCGCGCCTCGAACTCGCGGTAGAGCTCGTCGGCGGACCCGAGCGGCGCACGCGCGTGGGCCTCGCGGGCGGCGTAGAGCTGCACCAGGTCGTGGGCCATCGCCAGCACCGACTCCCGCGTCCTCGCCTTGGTGCGCTCCCACGACGAGCCGCCGAGCTTGTCGAGTGGCGGGGCGGCGCCGTCGCCGCTCACGTAGCGCTGCACCAGGTTGATGCGGTCGACGGGGAGGTAGAGCCGATCGCCGCCCAGGTACTCGAGGTGGAGGTAGTCCCCCTCGGTGTCCGCCACCTTCATGTGCTTCAGGCCCCGATACTGGCCGATCCCGTGGTCGACGTGCACGACGTAGTCGTCGGGCTTGAGCTCGGCGAGCGTGGAGAGCAGGTCCGACGCACGTGCGCGCCGGCCGCGGCGCACCTGCCGGCGCTCGCCGAGCAGCTCGGCCTCGGTGACCAGCGCCAGGTGGTCGCCGGGCAGCCACGCCCCGCGCGTCAGCTCGCCCGCGAGGACGAGCGGTCCGCGCCCCGGCGTGCCGAGCGCCTGGACGAACGTCGCGCGCGTCGCGGTCGCCTGCACCCCGTGTCCCGCGAGCAGCGCCTGGAGGCGACCCTGCTGCGCGTCGGTCGCCGCCACCATGACGACGCGCGCCCCCTCCTGCTCCCACTCCCCGAGCTTGCGTGCGATCGCGGCGACCGGGCCGCCGTCGGCGGGCGTGGTGCGGAGCGCCAGCGCCTCGGTGGAGTAGGTCGTCGCGCGGAGCCCGTCGCTGGCGAGGGCCTCGAGGGCTTCGACCTCGACGCGGGCGTGGCCCGCGAGCCGCTGCCGCCAGGCGTCGGGCGGCAGGAAGAGACGCTCGGGCGGGACGTGGAACCGCCCGTCGTGCGCGGCCGCGTCGGCATGCTCGCGCACCTGCTGCCAGGCGGACGTGGCGGCGCCGTCGAGCTCGCCCGTGCCCTGGAGCCAGAGCATGGTGCCCTGTGGGAGGTAGTCGGCGACGATGCCCAGGTCGTCGTAGAGGTAGGGGAGCAGGAACTCCATGCCGGGCAGCACGAGCCGCTCGCGCACCGCCTCGACCAGGTCGCGCCGCTCCTGGCGCGCGAGGCCGATCTCGGCCGCGCGATCGTCGACCAGGCGCGCGGTCGCCGGCCCCAGGCGCGACAGCCCGAATTCGCGCATCGGCAGCACCAGCACTTCCTCGAGACGATCGAGCGAGCGCTGCGAGGCCGGATCGAACTCGCGCAGGCTCTCGACGTCGTCGCCGACGAACTCGAGGCGGACGGGGCGCACGTAGCCCGCGGGGAAGACGTCGAGGATGCCGCCGCGGAGCGCGAGATCGCCCGGGTCCTGCACCAGCGGCACGCGGTGGTAGCCCCACTCGAGGAGGCGTGCGACCAGCACGTCGGGCGCGATCACCTCGCCTGCGACCACGTAGGTGACGGCGCCCGCGAACGCGGCGCGCGGCAGGCAGCGTTGCCCCCACGCCTCGGCGGTCGTCACCACGACCGGGTCGGGGGTCTGGAGCAGATGGTGGAAACCCTCGGCCCGGGCCGCGAGCGTCTCGCGGGTGGGAGAGAGCGGTTCGAAAGGCGGGACCTCCCACCCGGGGAGATAGTGCACGCGACGGGCGAGCGGCCCGAGCCCCTCGCGATCGCCGAGGAAGAACCGCAGGTCGGCCGCGAAGGCCTCGGCCTCGGCGGCACTCGGCAGCAGCGCCAGGACGGGGCGCGGGCGGGCTGCCAGCACGCGCGCCAGGCAGAGCGCGGGCGCACTCCCGCGCAGCCCCGAGACCTCGATCGGCTGCGGGGCGGCGGCCTCGAGCGCGTGGCGAAGCCGCGCGACGAGGGTGTCGACGGAATGAGCGGACATGGACCCGGGACGCGGGCGCGACTGCTCGCTCGCCCGCCGTAGCGGCGGGACGATACCGGCCGGGTCGGAGACCAGCAAGCTCGTCTCCGCCGCCGGCTCAGCCGCGGCCGCGCGCGTCCCGGACGATGGCGTAGACCGGCACGACGAGGTGCCGCTCGTTCGGGTGGTCCGTGAAGATCTCGACCGCGGCCTCGACCTTGCCGGGCGCCAGCCCGGGGCGGAGGTGGAGCGCCAGCCGATACTCGACGCCGTCCTCCACGGTGCTCAGCTCGTAGGTCAGCACGTCGGCCGGCACGACGATGCGCGTGACGGCGACCGGCCGCGCGCCGCGGTTCCGGATGTGGAGGTCGCGGCTCGGCGGCGGCCCTCCGCGCGTCACGCCGAACGTCACCTGGGGCGGCAGCACCACGACGTCCCCCTCGACGCTGCCGAAGACCGGGATCGTCATCTCGGGCTCGGTCGGGCTGGTGGTGCGGAGCTTCAGCTGATCGCTGAAGCGCCCGAGCGGCACGTCGCGATCGAGCTCGACGACCACCCGCTGCCCGCCGCCGTCGAGCGGCTCGAGGCTGGCGTGCAGCTCCGGGTTCGAATGCTCGACGTCGACCACCGCGTACGTGCCGCCGGGGCGGCCGGAGACGACCGTGATCTCGCGCCGGATCCCCTCGCCACGCCGCACCTTCCCGAGGTAGAGCGGGGTCGGCGTCGCCACCAGGTCGCTCAGCACCTGGCCGGTGAGCGTCAGCCCGACGGCCGGGTTGGCGGGGTCGTTGGTGTAGACCGTGACGACCTTGGTCGTCCGCCCCGCGAGTCGCGCGGTGTCGAGGTGGACCGCGACGAACGTGTCCTCGCCGGGAGCGACCTCGCGACCGGACACCACGCCGACGGTGCACCCGCAGCTGCTCTTCACGTGATCGACGAGGAGCATCTCGCCGCCCGCGTTGCGGAGCGTGAAGGTGTGCTCGACCTGGGTGCCGCGGTCGACGGTCCCGAAGTCGAACACCTGGCCCTGGACGGCGACCGTCGGTTCGGGCGGAGAAGCGCACACGGCCCCGGCGCGCATCACGAGGAGCGCGCCGAGGCCGGCGACGAGCCACGCGGTCGGTCGAGTCAGGGGAGGATGCCCCGACCGGCCGCCGTTGGGATCAGAAGAGGCAGGTACATTCCAGGGGACTGCCCTGCGGCTGGCAGACCCCATCACAGTCGGCGTCGCTTGCGCACGCGATGTTTGCCGCGCCCGCGCAGGTGGTGCCGTTGCACGGCCCGACGTTGCAGCCGCCGGCGCCCGACGAGGCGTCACAGATCTCGCCGTCGTCGATCCGGCCGTTGCCGCACGTGTGGCGCAGCGTGACCGTGTACGAGATCGGGTTCGAGCGGAAGTGGTCGCCGTTGTCCGACGTGCCTTCGACGGTCATCCGCGCGACCAGCGGGAACGACACGAACACGTCGGTCGAGAGCGGCGCATACTGCGCCCGCAGGCAGTGGATCAGGTCCGACGAGATGATCGGCAGGAGCTGCACGAAGAGGACGTTCGGCGCGCCGCTCTCCGAGTTCGGATTCTGGTTCTCGGACCCATCGACGCGCCCGCCGAGGAACAGGCTCTGGTTGCGGAACTGGCGGCAGGCGGTGGGGAAGCCGTTCCGGGTGGGAACGAAGTCCCGGAACCGCTTGGCGCCGGCGATCCGCAGCTTGATGCGCACGCGGTCGAGGTTGATGCCCTGCGTGGTCATGTTGTTGCGGACCTGCATGTAGCCGCCGCAGGGATCCCCGAACGGGTTGTTGCGGTCGGGGTAGAACAGCATCTGGACCCCGTAGGTGTTCCAGAGGCCGGTCTGGTTCGTGCTGTCGTTGATGGCCCCCGAGATCGTCGGGACCTCGCACTTGATCTGCTCGTCGGTGATGTCTTCTTTGCCCTTGTACATCCCGACGGCTCGCAGCACGAGTCCGTCCGTGCTCGCCTGGGCGACCCCGGCCGCGAGCATCACGCCCGCGACCACGGCCGCGATCGGCCCGATTCCGTTGTTCCGCATGACTCTTCCTCCCCGCCCCTCCGGCCCCGACGCCTGCACGCGTCAGAGATGGTTGACGATGTCCTCCGTCGTCAGCTCCACGAACCGCGTTCGCCCGATTCCTTCCGTGGCGACGAAGCGAACGCGACCGCCCGCCGCCTTCTTGTCGCTCTGCATCGCCAGCGCCAGCGCCGCCGGCGTGATGTCGGCCGGCACCTCCGTCGGCAGCCCCGCACGACGGAGAAGACGCTCGATGCGTTCGACCGTAGCCACGTCACAGACCCCGAGTCCGCGCGACACGCGCGCAGCCGCCACCATTCCGATGGCGACGGCTTCGCCGTGCAGCAGCGTCCGATACTCCGTGAGCAGCTCGACCCCGTGTCCGACCGTGTGCCCGAAGTTGAGCACGGCACGGTCGCCCCGCTCCTCGCGTTCGTCCCGAGCCACCACTGCTGCTTTCTGCCGGCAGCACGCCGCGACCAGCGCGATCAGCGCCTCGCGGCCGTGCGCGAGCACGTCGGGCAGCCCGTCCTCGAGCCGCCGGAACAGCATCTCGTCGCCGATCACGCCGTACTTGATGACCTCGGCGAGGCCGGCGGCGAACTCGCGCGGCGGCAGCGTGCGCAGCACGTCGACGTCGGCCACGACCAGGCGCGGCTGGTGGAACACGCCGATCAGGTTCTTGCCGCGCGCGTGGTTGACGCCGGTCTTGCCGCCGAGGCCCGAGTCGACCTGGGCCAGCAGCGTCGTCGGTACCTGCACCAGCGGGAGGCCGCGCAGCAGCGTGCCGGCGGCGAACCCGGTGAGATCCCCGACCACGCCGCCGCCGAGCGCGATCACCGGCGTCCCCCGCTCGACGCCCGCGTCGAGCAGCCGGTCGTAGATCACCGCCAGCCAGGCGAGGTTCTTGTGCTGCTCGCCGTCCGGGATCTCGACCACCGCCGGCCGGAAACCGGCCTTCTCGAGCGAGCCCACGACGGTGGCCGCGTACAGCTCGCCGACGCGCTCGCTGGTGACCAGGGCGACGCGGCCACGGAACCCGAGCGTCGCCAGCCGCGCCCCGATCCCACCGAGCAGGCCGGCACCCACGACCACGGAGTACGCGCGAGCGCCCAGGTCGACGAGGACCTCGTCCACGCGCGGCCCGGGTCCGACCGGGGTCTGGTCCGCCATGCGATGCTCAGCCGTTCTCGACAAGGTCCCGCACCCGCTCCACCACCTGCTCCACCGCCAGGCCCGTCGTATCCACCGTGTACGTGGCGGCGCCGTAGATCGTCGCGCGCTCCGCGAGCAGCGTCCGGATCTTCGCCAGCCGATCCGGCACGCCCGCCAGCAGCGGACGGCTCGCGCCCTCGCCGACCCGCCGGAGGATGGTCTCGGGGCTGGCCGTCAGGCAGACGATCGGTCCAGCCGCGCTCAGGAGCCGGCGGCTCTCGGGGTCCATCATCGTGCCGCCGCCGGTCGCGATCACTGCGTCTGGCATCGCGCAGGCGCGCGCGACCGCGGCGCGCTCGAGCGCGCGGAATGCGGGCTCGCCTTCGGCCGCGAACAGCTGCGCGACGCTGCGCCCCGCCGTCGATTCGACGAGCCGATCGGTGTCGACGAAGGTGCGGCCCAGCGCGCGCGCGAGACGCCGCCCGACCTCGCTCTTCCCCGTCGCCATGAAACCCGTCAGCACGATACAGCCCACCGTCGTCAGAAGCTGCGCACCTGGTCGAGGTACCCGTCCAGGTTGCGGCGAATCTCCACCAGCGAGTCCCCCCCGAACTTTTCGAGGAAGGCGTCCGCCACCACGAATGCGACCACCGACTCCGCGATCACCGCCGCGGCCGGGATGGCCATCACGTCGGAGCGCTCGATCGCTCCCCGCGCCTCCTCCTTGGTCACCATGTCGACCGATTGGAGCGGGCTCATGAGCGTCGAGAGCGGCTTGAAGGCGGTACGAACCACCAGCGGCGTGCCGCTGGACATGCCCCCTTCGGTGCCGCCGGCGTTGTTGGTGCCGCGCACGAAGGCCTTGCCGGCGTCGTCGAAGCCGATCTCGTCGTGCACCTGCGAGCCGCGGCGCCGCGCGGTCTCGAACCCGAGCCCGACCTCGACGCCCTTGGCCGCCTGCACGCTCATGAGCGCGTGGGCGAGCCGCCCGTCGAGCTTGCGGTCCCACTGCACGTGGCTGCCGAGCCCCGGCGGGAGTCCCAGCACGGTCGTCTCGACGACGCCGCCCAGCGTGTCCCCCGCCTTCTTGCACTCGTCGACGAGCGCCACGATGCGCTTCTCGGCCTCGGCGTCGGCCACGCGCACCGGCGATTGCTCGGCGCGCTCGAAGATCTCCTCCGCCGACAGGCCGCGGTGGTCGGCCACGATGCCGCCGACCTCGGTCACGTAGCCCAGCACCCGGATCCCGAACGGCGCGAGCAGACACTTCGCGAGCCCGCCCACGGCGACCCGCGCCGCGGTCTCCCGCGCGCTCGCGCGTTCCAGGATGTTGCGGACGTCGTGCTGATCGTACTTGAGGGCGCCCGCGAGATCCGCGTGCCCCGGCCGGGGTCGGGTGACCGCGAGGTTCGGGTCCCGATCCTCGGCGCGGGGCGACATCTTCTTCTCCCAGTTGCGCCAGTCGCGATTCTCGATCCACATGGTGATCGGAGAGCCCAACGACTCTCCCCATCGCACGCCCGAGCGGACGACGGCTTCGTCCTGCTCGATCTTCATCCGCCCGCCCCGCCCGTAGCCCTGCATCCGTCGCCGGAGGTCCCGGTTGATGGCGTCGACGTCGATCGGGACGCCGGCCGGGAAGCCTTCGACAATGGCGGTGAGCCCGGGGCCGTGTGACTCCCCGGCGGTGAAGAAGCGAAGCGGCATCGGATCAGGATGTTCAGCCGCCCTTGTGGCGGTCCTGCCAGAGTTCGGCCGCCGACGGCTGCGGCGCCGCGCCACCGGACACGACGCGCGGCGTGAGGAAGACCAGCAGCTCTTCCTTGCGCTTGCTGGTGAGGGTCCGCTTGAAGAGCCAGCCCAGCGCCGGGACCTTCCGGAGGTACGGAATCCCGGTCTCCTGGTCGTCCGACGTCTGCCGGAAGATGCCCCCCAGCACGACGGTCTCGTTGTTGAGGACGAGCACGTTCGAGTTGGCCTCGCGGCTGATCTCGTTCGGGATGCCGTCGACCGCCCGCGTGAAGTCGGGCTGACTCGACTTGGCGTAGATGTTCATGAGCACGTAGCCGTCCGAGGAGATCTGCGGCGTGACCACGAGCGTGATGCCCGTGTTGATCTTTTCCGTGGCGGTGGTTGCGGTCCCTGCCGCCCCTCCGGTGCCGGTGTTGATGACGGTACCCGTCGAGGGCAGCTTCACGCGGAGGATCGTGAGGCTCTGGATCGTCGCCGGCACGTTGTTCATGGTGATGACGCGCGGCCGGCTGATCACCTTACCCTTGCCCTCCTCCTCCAGAGCGGTCAAGCGAGCGGTGAGCGACTGGGTGCCATCCAGCGAGCCCAGCGCCAGGTTGAGCGCCGAGCCGGCGCCCGCCCCGAATCCGCCGCCGAAGTTGCCCGGCACCGGAAAGTCGGAGACCAGCGGCACCAGGTTGGGCGGCACGCCCGCGCCCGTCGAGGGCGTCGCGCCCACTCCGAGCCCGCTGCCACCGAGGCCGACCGTGCCCGGGAAGTTCATCCCGGTCGGGTTCCCCGTGTTCGGGCCGGCGTTGTACTGGTACCCCCACTGCACGCCGAGGCCGCGCGCGAAGTCCTCCGTGGCCTCGACGATGTTGGCTTCGATCAGCACCTGCGGGCTCTGGACGTCGAGCTCGCGGATGAGCTGGGCGGCGTCCTCGACGCCGCGGCCGATGTCACGCACGATGATCGTGTTGGTGCGATCGTCGAAGGTGACGCTGCCGCGGTCCGTGAGGACCCCCTTCACCTTGTCGACGAGGGCGTCGTCGGCACGGGCGTAGTTCACCTTCACGTACTTCACCCGGAGCGGCTCGAGCTCGCGCTCGGCATCCTGGGCGGCACGCAGCGCCTCACGCTCGTCCTTCAGCCGCGACACCGTGGAGATGCGCACCACGTTGCCTTCCTGGGTCTTCTCGAGCCGGTTGGTGTTCAGCACGAGATCCAGCGCCTGATCCCACGGCACATCGACGAGGTGCAGGGTGACCTTCCCCTTCACGTCGTCGGTCGCGATGATGTTGAGGCCGCTCACGTCGGCGAGGACGCGCAGCACGTTCTGGATGTCGGCGTCCTTGAAGTCGAGCGAGATGCGCTGGCCGTGATACGTCGGCTTGGCGGCCGGATCGGGCAGCGGCGGCAGCTTCGCCGACGCGAGCTTCGAGGGCTTCGTGACCGCAACGTGGTCGGCGGCCTCCGGAGCCGGCTCCGCCTTCGGCGGCGGAGGAGCGACCGGGGCCGGCTCGGCCGGCGGCGGCTCGGCAGCGGCGACCTGCGCCGGCGGATCGGCCTGCGCCGCCGGCGGCGGGTCGGCCTGGGCCGACGGCGACGGATCGCTCGGGGCAGCCGCCGGGGCGGCCTCCCCGGCCGGCGCCTCCGCCACCATCGGCATGGCGACGGCGGATTCGGTCTCACCGAGGTCGGCGATCAGGTACATGCCCTGCTGCCGCACCTGGTACGGACGCAGCGTCTTCGCGACGTCGACCACGACGCGGAGCTTCCCGTCGAAGTGGCCGGCGCGCACGCGCGACACCATGTCGTCCTGGACCTGGAACTGGGATTCGCGGACGTTCTGCTTCTCGAGCGGCCCGGTCACGTCGACGACCAGGCGGGGAGGCTTGCTCAGCGTGAAGTCGCGCGTGCCGTCCGGCGTGCGCGTCAGTGCGATCGTGACGCGACGGCCGTTCCCCAGCGGCTCGACGCGCACGTCGCTCACGGCCAACGTCGCCGCTTCCGGAACCGGGGCTGCGGCGGGTGCCGCCTCCGGTGCCGGCGCAGCTGCTGGCGCTTCAGTGGCCGCGATGCGCGGCGCTTCTTCCTTGGCAGGCCGCACCGGCGCGCATGCCGCGGCCACTGCGAGCAGGACCAGACCCCGTCCAACCCCCCTCATCGCTTCCCCCTCTCAGAGGCCTTCAGCTCCATAGTGACCTCCGACGGATGATGCTCGCCGTAATAGTCCACCGAGTCCTCGTTGACCATCACGCGACCACGCTCGATGCCCTTGATCTCGCCACCGTGCGGACCGATGGGCGTCCCGACCCTGACGATGTAGCCGAGCCCCTCGTCGTCCTCGACGACGGCACGCGGATCGTTCGTGTCGTAGATGACGGCGACCAGCTTGAGCTGTCCCAGCTCGTAGCGCTGGAGGGGGGTACGGATCTCCCCCGCCGCCGTTCCGACGCTCACGCGCGGCGGCCGGAACGGGTCTCGTCGACCGGTCGAGTCGTACGCCGGATCCTCGGCCGGTTCGACGGCCGTTGCAGGCTTCACCCCCGGCGCCGTCTCCGGCGCCGCCATGACCGGGCTCGCGACGAAAGCCGCCGCGAGACCGAGTGCCCCGAGCATCCACAACCTCATGTGTCTTTCCCCACCGCCGGCTTGCCCTGCTGTTGCTTCTTCTTCTGCTCGTTCAGACGCTGCCGCTCGCTCTCGTCGAGGAAGCGGAACGTCGTGGCCGTGCAGCCCGCGTCCAGCATGATGCGGTCGCCCGTGATTGCCGGCTTTTTCAGCTGAATGTCCGAGACGTTGACGATCCGGTCGAGACGCTTCACGCGGTCGAGGAAGGTGACGACGTCGTGGTAGGTACCGCGCATCTCCATCTGGACCGGGACCTCGGCGTAGAAGTCGTGGTACGCCTCCGGCTTCTGACGGAAGAGCGTGATGTCGAGTCCAGCCTCGCGGCCGCTCGACGCGATGCTCGAGAGCAGGTCTGCGATCTCCCGCTGATCGGGCAGGCGCGCCTCGGCGCGCCGCAGCTCGGCGGTCAACTCCCGCAGCTCCCGCTCGGAGTCGGCGCGCGCGTTGGTCTTGCTGCGCTTGGTCTCGAGCTCGGCGCGCTTCTCGGCCACCTGCGTGTGCAGGTCGCCGAGGGTCTGGGCACGCGGCCCGTACCAGTACGTCCAGTCGAGCACGACGATCGCGAACAGGATGCCGCCGAGGACGGCGACCTTCTGGCCGGTCGTACGCTCGAGGAAATCGTCGAGGAAGGAGAGGTTCACGGCTGACCTCCCGGTGCGGCCCCCGGAGCGTCGGCGGCCGCGACGTTCGGCTTGGCCGCCTCGCCCAGGTAGTTCACCTGGCTCTTGATCACGAACTTCTTGTGTTTGACGCCGTCCTGGTCGACCTGGCTGGTCTCCTCGAGGTCGACGGCCTTGAACACGCTGGACGCGGCGAGCCGACGCAGGAAGTCGGCGACGGTCTGCTCGTCGACGCCGAGGCCGGAGAGCTTGACGCTCCCGGCGGTCTCGGTGAACTCCGTCAGCCAGAGCTTGTCGGGCGTCGCCGACGAGAGATCGGAGAGCGCCCGTACCGGCCCGGCCTTCCGCGTCTCGAGCTCCGCGATGACCTTGAGCTTCTCGCGCAGCTCCTTCTTCTGGAGCTCCATGCGCGTGACGTCGGCGTAGGGGCCCTGGATGGCGGCCAGCTCCTGGCCGAGCCGGACCAGCTCGCGGCTGGACGACGTGATGCGCGCCTGCTGCCAGGTGTGCGCGAGCACCAGTCCGAGTGCCGCGACCCCGAGCGTCAGCGCCCCGAGCGCCATCTCCTGGCGCCGCCCGGCGGCGGCCTGCGCCTCCTGCTGTGGGATGAGGTTGATGCGGATCATTTGTCCCCCGGACGGCGGGTCGCGAGCCCGACCGTGACCGCGAGCGACGGGCCCGCCGCCTCGATCAGGCTGCGGTCGACGCGGCTCCCGATGGTGATGCGGCGGAACGGATCGGCGGTCTCGACCGGACAGTCGAGCCGTT
>Ga0335084_10002446_pt1 | contig 17878 bp, 15 predicted proteins | sample Lox_Sample_44_FD_206721 | JGI IMG/M metagenome (GOLD analysis project Ga0335084, IMG submission 206721) | Soil microbial communities from Loxahatchee National Wildlife Refuge, Florida, United States - Lox_Sample_4.4 | ecosystem: Environmental > Terrestrial > Soil > Wetlands | place: USA...
AGCAGCCGGATCGGGTCCCGGGTGACCATCGCGGGCCAGGTCGGGATCGTGGACCACGTCGAGATCGGGGACGATGTCATCGTGGGGGCCCAGGCCGGAGTGACCAAGGACATCCCCGCCCGCTCGGTGATGCTGGGCTCTCCGGCGGTCCCGCACCAGGAGCTCAAGCGCCAGCTGGCGGCCGTCGCGCGCCTGCCGGAGATGCGGCGGCTGGTGCAGGCCCTGGAAGAGCGCATCACGGCCCTGGAGGCGCGGCTGCCCGCGCCGCCGGGTGCGTAGGAGGAGCACGGCATGCTGGGCCCGAAGGAGATCGAGGCGATCCTGCCGCACCGCTACCCGTTCCTGCTCGTGGATCGGATCCTCGAGCTGGAGCTGGGCAGGCGGGTGGTGGGGATCAAGAACGTGACCGTCAACGAGCCGTTCTTCGTTGGCCACTTCCCAGGCCACCCCATCATGCCGGGGGTCCTCATCATCGAGGCCATGGCGCAGACGGGTGGCGTCCTGCTGATGCGGACGCTCGACACCCAGGGGCAGAAGAAGCTGATGTACTTCACAGGGATTGACGGCGCCCGATTCCGAAGACCCGTCGTGCCTGGAGACCAGCTTCGGATGGAAGTGAGCGTTCTGCAATCGAGGCGACAGGTCTTCCGCATGCAAGGGAGCGCAACCGTGGATGGTGTCCTGGTCGCCGAGGCCGAGCTCAGCTCGATTGTGCTGGACCGGGATCCGGCGAGGCCACCGGACGTTCCCCTGGTGGTATGAGGCGCGAATGGTGAGCCACATTCATCCTACCGCCTTGGTGGATTCCGCGGCTGAGCTGGGCCCCGGGGTGAGCGTCGGGCCGTACGCGATCATCGGTCCCCAGGTCCGGATCGGAGAAGCGACCGAGATCCTGGGCCACACGGTGCTGGAGGGGGCGCTGGACATCGGCACGCACTGCCTGGTCGGCCCCCACGCGGTCATCGGGGGCCCCCCGCAGGACCTCAAGTACCACGGCGAGCCCACCCGGGTCTCGATCGGGGACCGCGTGCAGCTGCGGGAATTTGCCACCGTCCACCGGGCCAGCGTGGGCGGGGACGGGGTGACCCGGGTCGGCTCCGATTGCTACTTCATGGCCTACGCCCACGTCGGCCACGACTGCCAGGTGGAGGATAAGGTGGTCATGGCCAGCCAGGCCTGCCTGGGCGGCCATGTTCATGTCGGACGGCAGGTCATCGTCGGCGGCCTTTCCGGGGTCCACCAGTTCGTGCACATCGGCGAGATGGCCTTCGTCAGCGGCTGCTCGGGCGTGGGGCAGGACGTCCCCCCCTACGTCATCGTCCAGGGGGTGCCTGCCAGCCCCGTCGGGCTGAACGTGGTGGGGCTACGCCGCCACGGCTTCTCGTCCGAGACGCTGGCCGCCATCAAGCAGGCCTACAAACTGCTGTACCGCTCCAACCTCAACACCACGCAGGCGCTGGAACGGATGGCGCAGGAGCTCCCGTCCCTACCCGAGATCGAGCGCTTCATCGCCTTCGTGCAGCGCTCCAAGCGCGGCATCATCAAATAGGGGCCCATGGGATCGCTGGGCATTATCGCGGGGAGCGGGCAACTACCCTTCGTCGCCGCGGCCGAGGCCCGGCGGCAGGGCCTGCGGGTCGTCGCCATCGCCATCCGGGAGGAGGCCGATCCACGGCTCGCCGAACACGTGGATGCCCTGCACTGGGTCCGGGTCGGTCACCTCGGCGCGACGGTCCGCGCCCTGAAGCAGGAGGGCGTGACCGAGGTTGTCCTGCTGGGAAAGGTCGAGATCACCCACCTCTTCTCGCGGGGACTGCCAGACCTGATGGGGGCCAAGCTCCTGCTCAAGGCCAAAGACCTGCGGGGGGACAGCATCCTGGAAGCGCTGGTCCAGACGCTCGACGGCCAGGGAGTCCGGGTACTGGAGACGCCTCGGTTCCTGGGCCCCGCGGTCCTCTCGGCCGGGCAGCTGAGCCGGCGGGGGCCCACGGCCCGGGAACAGCGCGACATCGCCCTGGGACGGGAGATCGGGCGGCAGATCGCCTCGCTCCGGATCGGCCAGACGGTTGTCCTCAAGAGCGGGACCGTCCTGGCCGTCGAGTCGGCCGAGGGGACCGATGCGGCGATCCGGCGAGGGGGTGAACTGGGACAGGGTGGCGTCGTCGTCGTCAAGGTGAGCCGGCCGGACCAGGACCTGCGCTTCGACATGCCGACGATTGGTCCGCAAACCCTGGAGGCCCTCCGCGACGCCAGCGCCACGGCCCTGGCCCTGGACGCTGGGCGGTCCTTGCTCCTGGAGCGGGAGCGGTTCGTGACCGGTGCCGACGCCCTGGACCTGGCGGTGGTGGCGGATGTGGGCCCGTCCGGCGCCTGATCCGTCGGATCCGCCGCAGGCGGGAACCCCCGAACGTCCTTGAAGGTGAGGCCATGTCCGACTCGAAGGTAAGGGTCGCCGTCATCGGCGTGGGCCACCTCGGACAGCACCACGCGCGGATCTACAGCGAGATGCCGGGGGTGGAACTGGTGGCGGTGGTGGACACGGCCGACGCCCGGCGCCGAGAGGTGGGTGGGCGGCTCAAGGTCCAGGCCCAGGCCGACTACCGTCCGCTCCTGGGTGCGGTGGACGCCGTCAGCGTCGCCGTGCCGACCTATCTCCACCACGAGATTGCCCGGGCGTTCCTGCTGGCGGGCACGGACGTCCTGGTGGAGAAGCCGATGACCCGGACGGTGGACGAGGCGGACGATCTGGTCCGCGCGGCCACGGGGCGGGTACTGCAGGTCGGGCACAGCGAGCGCTACAATGCCGCGGTGCAGGCGCTGGCCGATCTGGTGGTGGCACCCGGGTTCATCGAGGTGCACCGCATGGGGCCGTTCCCGGGCCGGGGCGCCGACGTGGACGTGGTGCTCGACCTCATGATCCACGACCTGGACATCATCCTGACCCTGGTCAAGTCCCCCGTCACCGGCGTGACCGCGGTCGGGGTGCCGGTGGTCTCGGGGCGGGTGGACATCGCCAACGCGCGGCTGGAGTTCGCATCCGGCTGCGTGGCCAACATCACGGCCAGCCGGGTCACGGGAGAGCGGCTGCGCAAGATCCGGGTCTTCCAGCGGGACACCTACTTTGTTCTGGACTACGCCAGCCAAGAGCTCCACCTCTTCAAGCCCACCCCGGTGGAGGGATCGGGCGGCCGCTCCCAGCTGACCCGGGTGGATATCCCCGTGACGCGCTCCGAGCCGTTGCGCCAGGAGCTGGCGGATTTCGTGGAGAGCGTGCGGACGCGCCGGCCGCCCCTGGTCCCGGGCGAGGCCGGGCGCGAGGCCGTCCACGTCGCAGCCCAGATCATGGAGCGGCTGTCCGGGTGAGCTGGTGCAGGGGTGGAGTGGTGGATTAGTGGATTGGGAACCGTGGAGAGGTGTAGCCACCGAGATCAGGGGTGCAGGTCGGAGATGGCGCAGGGAGCCCGCAACACAGATCCACCGCTCCACGAGTTCACGAATCCGCCGCCTCGGCAGGGGCGGCGGATCCTGATCGTCGCCGGTGAGGCGTCCGGGGACCTCCATGGGGCGCGGCTGGCGGAGGCGCTGCGGCGGCTGGACGAGCGCCTGGTCCTGGAGGGAATGGGCGGCCGGCAGATGGAGCAGGCGGGGGTGCGCCTGCTGGCGGATGCCAGCGAGACGGCGGTGGTGGGCGGCACCGAGGTGTGGGAGAAGCGGCGGGTGCTCAGCGCCGCGCTGGGACGGCTCCGTCGTCAGCTCCGGGACGCCCGTCCCGATCTGCTGGTCTGCATCGACTTCCCGGATTTCAATCTGCTGCTGGCGCGACTCGCGCACCGGGCAGCTATCCCGGTCTGCTATTTCATCAGTCCGCAGGTGTGGGCCTGGCGGCGCTGGCGAATCCGGACCATCCGCCGCCTGGTCCGCAAGATGCTCGTGCTCTTCCCCTTCGAGGAGACGCTCTATCGCCAGGCTGGCGTGGACGTGACCTTCGTCGGCCACCCGCTGCTGGATGCCCTGGCCGCCGTGCCACCGCGCGCGGCGTGCCGGGCAGCCCTGGGGCTGACACCGGACGAGCCGGTGATTGGCCTGCTCCCGGGCAGCCGCGTGGCCGAGCTGAGGCGGCATCTGCCGTTGCTGTTGGCGGCGGCGGCGAGGCTCCGGCAGACGCGCCCCAGGCTCCGGCTGCTGCTCGGGCTCTCCCCGACGCTGCCGGTGAGCCAGGCGGAGCCATTCATCCGGGCGGCGGGTGCTCCGGTGGAGCTCGTCCCCGGTCGCGCCCCCGAGCTGATGCGGGCGGCGGATGTGCTCCTGGCCGTCTCGGGGACGGTGACCCTCGAGGCCGCCATCCTCGAGACGCCCATGGTGATCATCTATCGGCTGGGGTGGCTCTCTGCCCTGCTGGCCTGGCTCCTGGTCCGCGTGCGCTTCGTCGGGCTGCCGAATCTGGTGGCGGGGCAGGAGATCGTTCCGGAGTTGATCCAGTTCGCCGCGACCCCGCAGCGCCTGGCGGCCGCCGCTGCCGAGATCCTGGACTCGCCCGAGCGACAGGCGACGGTCCGCGCGTCACTGGCGCAGGTCCGGCAGCGGCTGGGGACGCCCGGCGCTGCCGCGCGGGCGGCGCGGGAGGTGCTGGCGCTCCTCCCGGCTGCCTGAGGGGCCGAGCGCGATGGCCAGCCGCTGGCGCCTACTCCGCGATGCCAAGCTCGTCCAGCGGTGGGGTCCGCGACTGGCGGCCTGGATCCTGTGCGCCATTGCGGCCACGATGCGCCGCGAAGATGTGGGCCTCGAGCACCCCCGGGGAGTGCTCCGGCGGGGGGAGCGGGCGATCGTCGCCTTCTGGCACGGGCGGCTGCTGATGATGCCGTTCGTGTATCCGGGCGAGCCCACGGCGATCCTGATCAGCCAGCACCGGGACGGCGAGGTCATCGCCCAAGTGGCGGAGCAGCTGGGGCTTTCGGTGGTACGCGGCTCGGCCACGCGGGGGGCGGTCCGCGCCTTCCGTGAGATGCTGCAGGCGCTGCGCGGCGGCTCCCACGTCGTGATCACTCCGGATGGACCCCGGGGACCCCGGCAGCAGCTGAAGCCGGGCGTCGTCGAGCTGGCGCGGCTGTCCGGCATGCCGATCCTCCCCGTGGCCTTCGGCGCCTGGCCGCGGAAGGTGCTGCAGAGCTGGGACCGGTTCCTGGTGCCCCTGCCGTTCGGCCGGGGCGTCTACGTCTGGGGTGAACCCATCTACATCCCGGCGGACGCCGACCACGCCGCCCTCCAGGCCTACGAGAAGGCTGTGCAGGAATGCCTCGACGGCCTGGTCGCCCAGGCGGACGCACGGGCCGCGCGCTCCCGCCAGGCGCCGGCGGCATGAGCGGACACCGATCCCCTGGCCCTCCGGCCGATGGCTCGGGCTGAGGCAACGATGTACTGGGTGTACCGTATCGGTCTGGCGGCGTTTTTCCTGGCCGCCCTGCCGGTCTTCCTGCTGCAGGCGATCCTGCGGGGCAAGTACCGGCGTGCCCTGCGCGAGCGTCTGGGCGCCGTCCCGGCCTGGAGCGGGGCGGCCGCGCCCCTCTGGGTGCACGCGGTCTCGGTGGGCGAGGTCCTGGCCGCCATCCCCCTGGTGCGGCAGGTCGAGAGCCGCTGGCCGGCACTCCCCATCCTGATGTCCACGGTCACCGACACGGGACGCGGCGTCGGGCTGCAACGCCTGCCCGGGAAGCCGTTCGTCTACTTCCCCCTGGATTTCGACTGGGCGGTGCGTCGCGCCCTGGATCGGATCCGGCCCCGCGCGGTCCTGCTCACCGAGACCGAGCTGTGGCCGATCTTCATCCGGGCCTGCGGACAGCGCGGGGTCCCGGTGGTCGTCGTGAACGGCCGGATCTCGCCCCGCTCCTACCCCCGGTATCGGCGCGTGCGCTTCTGGTTCGGACGGGTGCTGCGGGGGGTGCGGATCTTCTGCATGCAGACGCCCGAGGACGCGGCTCGGGTCCGCGACCTGGGCGCCCCGGCCGAGCGGGTGCACGTCGTGGGGAACCTCAAGTTCGACCTCGCCGGCGACGAGGATCCCGCCGAGGGGGCCCGGGTGCGCGCGCTGCTGGGGCTCGCCCCGGACCGGCCGGTGCTGGTGGCGGGCAGCACCCACAAGGGGGAGGAGCCGCCGGTGCTGGAGGCGTACCGGCAGGCGCGATCCGCCGTCCCGGATCTGGCGCTGATCGTCGCCCCCCGGCACCCGGAGCGGCTGGACGAGGTGGTGGGCCTGCTGCGGGAGGCGGGACTGCGCTGGGTGCGGCGGAGTCAGGCGCCCATCCCCGACGGAACTGCCGTCATCCTGGTGGACACCATGGGGGAGCTGGCCAGGCTGTACGCCGCGGGCTCGGTCGTGTACGTGGGGGGGAGCCTGGTCCCCATCGGGGGGCACAACGTGCTCGAGCCGGCGGCGCACGGGCGTCCCGTGCTGTTCGGTCCCCACATGGGAAACTTCGCCGAGATGGCACGCCTGTTCCGCGAGCAGGGTGCCGGCCTGGAGATCCACGACGGGGCGAGCCTGGCCGCGGAGACGGTGCGGCTGCTCGGCGATCCAGCCGAAGCGAGGCGGATGGGTGATGCGGGCCGGCGCATCGTGGCCACTCACCGGGGAGCCGCAGTGCGAACGGTCGCCCTCCTGGAGGCAGTGCTGTGACGACCCCAACCAAGCTCACGGCACGGGCACTGGCCGCCATCGATAGCCGGACCCCGACGCTCGCCGATCATCTCTGGCGGGGGATCCTCACCGCGGCCGCGGCGGGGTATCGGGTGGGTGTGACGGCACGCCGCTGGAGCTTCGACGCGGGCATCCGCGGCGCCCGGCGGCTGGCGGTCCCGGTGGTCTGCGTCGGGAACCTGACCGTGGGTGGGACCGGGAAGACCCCCGCCACCATTGCCATGGTCCAGCGGCTCAAAGGCCAGGGTCTGGCCGTGGGGGTGCTCCTGCGCGGCTACGGGCGAGAGGGCGGGGCGGTGGGGGTGGCCGCTGACCTGCACGGGCACATCGCGCCCTGGCCCCAGGTGGGGGATGAAGCGGCGCTCCTGGCGGAGCGGCTCCCGCGGGTCCCGGTGGTCGTGGGTGCCGATCGGTTCCGGGCAGGGCGGGAGGCGCTTCGGCGCTTCCCCCTGGATGTGCTGGTCCTGGATGACGGCTTCCAGCATCGGCAGCTCCACCGCGATCTCGACCTGGTGATGGTGGATGCGACCGACCCGCTCGGCGGAGGGCACCTCCTCCCCCGCGGGCGGCTGCGCGAGCCGCCCAGCGCCCTGCGCAGTGCCGGCGCCCTGCTGCTGAGCCGGTCGGACCAGGCCAAGGACCCGGCGGACATCCGCCGCACGCTCCTCCGGCTGGCGCCAGGCGTCCCCCACATCCTGACGCGCCATCGCCCGGCCCGGCTGACGGATCTGGAGGGGCCGGGGATCCACGCCCCCAGCCTGGTGCGGGGAAGGCGGACCTTCCTGGTGAGCGGGATCGCGCGACCGGCGGCGTTTCACGCCACCATGACCGCCCTGGGCGCGACCCTGGCGGGAACCTTGCCCTTCCCCGATCACCACCCCTACAGCCGAGCGGATCTGGAGCGCATCATCCGGGAGGCCGAGGCGGCCCGGGCGGAGTGGATCGTCACCACCGAGAAGGACGCGGTCCGACTCCGCGAGGTGGCGGCCGCGCTCCCGGGACGCTATCCGTTCCTGGTGCTGGGCGTGGATCTGGAGGTGACGGAGGGCGAGGCGATCCTGGACGCGCTCCTGCGCCGGTGCGTGGGGGATCGCGGGGCCGAGCGATCGCCCTAGCCCGCATTATTCGCGAACGCGGCTCGCGAACAATGCGGGCTTAACAGAAGCTCTTGGGGTTGGCGGGCCAGGAGGGATCAAGCCTCCCTGGTGCATCTCGACACCGCACCCACCCCACGGGACGCGGGACCGGCATCAGGTGCGCCTATCCCCATGCGTCATCCCGCCGCGGGGATGGCCATTGGCAGGTAAGCCCGGATTATTCACGAATTTTTCGTGAATAATTCGGGCTAGCGTGCGGGCATGGTCGATCTCGATCCAGAGCAGGTCCGTCGCATCCTCGCCCGACAGGTCAACTGGCTGGGGGATGCGGTGCTCACCCTGCCGGCACTGGAGGCCCTCCAGCGACGGTTCCCGCGCGCCGAGATCACGCTGCTGGCTCGCGGATGGGTCGGCGGTCTGTTCGAGGGGCATCCGGCGGTGCGGCGGGTCATCGAGCTGCCGCAAGGCGGCGGGCCGATGGGTCTGTGGGGGCGCTGGCGCATGGGCGACGCGCTCCGGGAGCAAGGCTTCGACCTCGCCGTGCTCTTCCCGAACTCGTTCGACGCCGCCCTCGCACCCTGGATCGCCGGGATCCCCCGGCGCGTGGGCTACGCGACCGAAAGCCGCGGCTGGCTCCTGACGGACCCCCTGCCACGCCCGCGCCGGGCTCTGGGCCGGCACCAGGCCGAGCGATACCTGGATATCGTCCGGGCGCTGGGGGCGGAGGGCTCGGTGGATTTCCGTCTCCCCGTTTCCGCCGTGGCAGAGGAGCGAGCCAGGGCGCTGCTCACCGCCTCCGGGATCGACGGGGCTGCGCCCCTGGTGGCGGTGGGTCCCGGCTCGATCTACGGCGGGGCCAAGCGCTGGCCGGCGGAGCGGTTCGCGGCCGTCGCGGACGCCCTGGCGGAACGGCACGGGGCGCGGATCCTGCTGATGGGATCGGGCCGGGAGGGAGCGATCCTGGCGCAGGTCGCCTCGCGCATGCGGCAGCCGGTCCACAACCTGGGCGGGCGCACCGACCTCGTGACCCTCACGGGGGTGCTGGCGCGGACGCGCCTGCTGCTCTGCAACGACAGCGGCGCGATGCACCTCGCCGCCGCCGTGGGCGTCCCGGTGGTGGCGGTGTTCGGGCCGACGGACGCGGACGCCACCGCGCCCCTGGGGGGCGGGCACCGCATCGTGCGGGAGCCGGTCCCATGCAGCCCGTGCCTGCTCCGCGAATGTCCGATCGACCATCGCTGCATGCGGGGGCTCAGCGTGGAGCGGGTGCTTCAGGAGGTGGAGGACGTGCTCGCGGCGGGAGAGCAGTCAGGGGACCAGGGGGCCGGCCGGCCGGCGGCGTTTCTCGACCGGGACGGCACCATCATCGAGGAGCTGGGGTACCTCGGCGATCCCGATCAGATCCGGCTCATCTCCGGTGCGATCGAGGCGCTGCAGGCGCTACAGCGTGCCGGGTATCGGCTCGTGCTCATCACCAACCAAGCCGGCGTGGCCCGGGGACTCATCACGGAAGCGGACGTCCACCGGGTCAACGATCGGCTCCGCACTCTCCTGGCCGAGTCCGGGGTCCGGCTGGACGGCCTTTACTACTGTCCCCACCACCCCGAGCACGGACCCCCCGAGTACCGGCGGGACTGCGGCTGTCGAAAGCCCAAGCCCGGCATGGTCGAGCAAGCGGTCCGGGAGCTAGGACTGGACCCGGCCCGCTCGGTCGTCATCGGCGACCACAGCAGTGACGCCGCCCTGGCCCGATCGTTCCGGGGCATGCAGGGGGTGCTGCTGCTGACGGGCCACGGCGCGGAGCAGTGGCAGAAGATCCAGGCCGGGGCATTGCCCGCGCCGGACCAGACGGCCGCGGACCTGGCTGCGGCGGTGCAGTGGGTCCTGGCTCAGAGGGGATCGGATGGGGGCATCCCTGCCGGTTCCGCTTGACGGCGCCCGGCGCATCCTGCTGATCAAGCCGAGCGCGCTGGGCGACGTCGTCCACGCCTTGCCCGTGGCGGCGACGCTCAAGCGGCGCTACCCGAGCATTCCCCTGGACTGGCTGGTGGAGGAGGAGGCGGCCGACATCGTCCGCGGGCATCCCGCCGTGGCGGAGGTCGTGGTCTCCGGGCGCAAGCGCTGGGTTCGGCAGCTGGGGTCGCCGGGGCGGGTCCCGGCCACCCTGGCGGAGATCCGGGCCTTCGCTGCCCGCCTGGGCGGGGGCCGCTACGACGCCGTCCTCGACCTGCAGGGCCTGCTCAAGAGCGCCCTGTACCTGCTGGCGACCCGCGCCCCGGTGCGTGTCGGATTCGCCGCGGCGCGCGAGGGGGCGTCCCTGGCCTTGACGCACCGCGTGGTGAGCCCCCCGCCGCCGGTGCACGCCGTGGACCGATACCTGGCCCTGGCGGCGGCCGTGGATGCGAGCCAAGCGGTTCGGGAATTCACCATCGCGCTGACCCCGGCGGACGAAGCGGCGGCGCAAATGCTCCTGGCCCCGCTGCCCCGGCCGCGGGTGGTGCTGCATCCGGCGGCGCGCTGGCGCACGAAGCTCTGGCTACCGGAGCGCTGGCGCGCCCTGTCGGCCGCCCTGTCGCAGGAGGGGTGGGGGGTGATCCTGACCGGCGGGGCGGGCGATGTGCGCCTGGCGGCCGAGCTTATGGCGGGGCTCACGCCCCCGCCCCTGTCCCTGGTGGGGCGGGTAGGCCTCAAGGGACTCACGGCGGTCCTCCGCCAGGCGGACCTGATGATCACCGTGGATTCCGGGCCCATGCACATCGCCGCCGCGGTGGGCACGCCGGTGCTGGCCCTGTTCGGGCCCACCGATCCCCGCCGGACCGGACCCCTCGGCCCGGGCCGGGTGCTGCGGCGGGACATACCCTGCAGTCCCTGCCTGGCGCGTCACTGCCGGATCCCCGAGGAGTACCGGTGCATGCGGGAACTTGAGCTGGAGGAGGTGCTGCGCGGGGCACGCGGGCTCGTGGGTACGGCGCAGGCCGCGCGGCGGCCGGGAGCAAGAGGCGGATGAAGAGTCGGCAGACCTCGCTGGTCACGGGCGCGGCGGGATTCATCGGTTCGCACCTGTGCGAGCGACTGCTCGAGCAGGGGCATCAGGTCGTCGGCGTGGACGCGTTCACCGACTACTACCCCCGCCCCCTCAAGGAGGCGAACCTCGCCGCGCTGCGCCACCGCCCCGGGTTCCGGTTCGTCGAGGCGGACCTGACCCGTGCGGACCTCGCGGAGCTGGTGGCCGAGGCGGACTTCCTGCTGCACCAGGCGGGCCAGCCGGGGGTGCGCCCGAGCTGGGGGAGCGACTTCGACCGATACGTGGCCCGGAACATCCTGGCCACCCAGCGCCTGCTGGAGGCGGTCCGGCGATCCAAGCGCCTGCGCCGGCTGGTCTTCGCTTCCTCCTCCTCCGTGTACGGCCAGGCGCGAGAGCTGCCGCTACGCGAGGAGTCGCTCCCGCAACCCTTCTCGCCCTACGGCGTGACCAAGCTGGCGGCGGAGCATCTCTGCCGGCTCTACCATCAAAACTTCGGTGTCCCGGTCGTGGCCCTGCGCTACTTCACCGTCTATGGGCCGCGCCAGCGGCCGGACATGGGCTTTCATCGCTTCATCCAGGCCGCGCTGACAGAGCGGCCGATCCCGGTTTACGGCGACGGCGAGCAGACGCGCGACTTCACCTACGTGGCAGACACGGTCGAGGCCAACCTCCTCGCCCTGAGCGCGCCGGTGACGGGCGGGCTGTTCAACATCGGCGGCGGCTCGCGGGTGAGCGTGAACGAGATCCTTCGCACCCTGGAGGGCGTGCTGGGGAGGGCCATCCGGCGCGAGACCCATCCCGAGCAACCCGGGGACGTGCGCCACACCTGGGCGGATACGACGCGGGCGCGCGACCTCCTGGGATTCACCCCCCGGGTCTCGCTGCGGGCCGGTCTGGAACAGCAGGTGGCGTGGCTCCGGCGCCCGGAGAGCGGCCAGCCCGGATGATTCACGAAACATCCGTGAATACTCCGGGCGAGGCCGGCTGGCCGTCCGGCGCGGGAAGCCGGATCACGATGCGGGTGCCGGCCGGCCGGTTGGCCTCGACGGCGATGTCCCCCTGGTGGGCCTGCAGGATGCTCCGGACGAGCGTGAGCCCGAGCCCGAGGTGCTCGCCGGCGCCCCGGGTGGTGATGAACGGCTCGAAGAGCCGGGGGAGGTGATGGGCGGGAATCCCCTGGCCGTCGTCCTCGAAGCAGACCTCGATGCCGGCAGGTGGGGAGGGGGGGAGGCTGCCCGGAAGCGGTCGCGCGCGGATCCACAGGGACCCCTTGCCGACGATGGCCTCGGCAGCGTTGGCCGTTAGCTCGAAGACGATGTACTCCCAGGCGGTCTCGTCCAGGTCGAGCGAGGGGAGGACCGGGGCGAACTCGGCGTTGAGATCGACGTGTCGAAAGCGCGAGCTGCCCTGGAGCAAGAGGATCATCCGGTTCGTGACCTCCTGCAGATCCACCCGGCCCCGGCTCCCCTGGGGGCGGAGGGCATATTCCAGGAGGGTGCCGACGCTCCCCGCCGCTCGCCGCACCCAGCCCTCCATGGCTTCGAGGGTCCCCACCAGCCCCGGGTCGAGGTCATCGCGGAGCTGCAGCACCTGAAGTTGATTGCTGAGGGCGCAGAGGAGATTGTTCACCTCGTGCGCCACGCCACCCGTGAGGTGCCCGACGGAGGCGATCCGGGCCAGGGGCGCCAGGCGGGAGATCGTCTCTTGCAGCCTCGGTCCCCCGCCCCAGCCGTCGGCTCCGATGGCACCGGCCTCGCCCGTACCGGTCGCCTGTCCGAGACCTGCCCGCTGAATGGCAGCCCACATGGCGTGGCGAAGCACCTGCGGCGTCACGTCGGTGTGAAGCAGGCAGTCCTCAGCCCCCCGCCGCAGAGCCGCCCGGGCATCTATCTCGTCGCGCCAATCGGTAAAGACGACAACCGGAACGGCCGGCGCCTGCGCCCTGAGGGTTTCGAGCGCCGGCTCTTCTCGGTCGGAGGGCACGTCGAGGTCCAGCAGGACGAGGTCCACGGCCCGTTCCGCCAGATGGCGCAGGGCCGACCCCAGATCTGTGGCCGTCACCACCTCGGAGGGGAAGGCGCCCTCGACGGGGAGCGCTCCGCGGACCTGCCGCGCCACGGCCTCGCTTCTGGCAACCAGCAGCAGTCGCATCGGGCTCATGACCTCCTCAACGCCGCCCAGTCTCGGGCTGGGAAGCACCGGACCGACGTCGCCTTGCCCCCTCGCCCGTGAGGGCGGTCCCCCAGACACCACGCGGGTGGGCTTACACTTACGACAGATGTGCGGCGTCGTCAAGTGCCTGCTGAGGGCCGGCTACGCGATTCGGGGGGCGGGCACGGCGCATGGGCCCAGAAATGGTCCGCGGCCGCCGATATTCGGGGGCAAGGCGATGTGGCCCTGGCGGCGGTGCGGCGGCGGTCGATGTGCTATACTCGACGACGCATCTGGGCGCCGGCGCACGCGAGGGGAGGAGGGCGCAGCGATGATTCGCCGATCGGCCGTGGCAGGAAGGTTCTATGCGGGGACGCGGGAGCGGCTGCGCCTCCAGGTACGAGATCTCGTCCCTCCGGCGGCTCCGAAGCTTCGGGCGATTGGACTGGTGGTGCCCCATGCGGGATACCTGTATTCCGGGAAGGTGGCGGGGGCCGTCTACGGGCGGATCGAGTTTCCGGAGGTCTTCGTGATTCTCGGCCCCAACCACACCGGAGTTGGCGCCGGCGCAGCCATCATGACCTCGGGGGATTGGGAGACGCCGCTCGGCCGGGTGCCCATCGACCCGGCCGTGGGGCAGGCGATCCTCGGGCAGTCGGCGGTCCTGGAGGAGGATCATCTGGGCCACGCCCGCGAGCACTCCATCGAGGTCCAGTTGCCGTTCCTCCAGTACTTCGAGATTCCCTTTGCCTTCGTCCCGATCTGTCTCTTCAGCCACGAGCTTGCGGCCTGTTCCGAGGTAGGCCGGGCCATCGCCGGCGGCGTCCGTGCGTCAGGGAAGCGCGTCATGCTCGTGGCGAGCACCGACATGAGTCACTACGTCTCCCGGCAGGAGGCTTCCGCCAAGGACCGGAAGGCGATCGACGCCATCCGAGCCCTCGACCCCGAGGGGCTGCACCGCATCGTCAGGCAGGAGGGGATCAGCATGTGCGGGTTTCACGCCACTACGGCCATGCTGATAGCCGCCAAGACCCTTGGGGCCACGGTCGGGGAACTGCTCCTGTACACGGACTCAGGTGAGGTCACCGGCGAGACGGACCAGGTAGTCGCCTATGCAGGGATGATGATTCGCTGAGCGCTGCTGATGCCACGGGAGGGCCCAGAATCTCCAGCTCAGGACGGCTTGGCCTTCAGCGCGGCGACACCTTCTGGGTGCGCGCCCGCCGAGGGGTAGCTGCCCTTAGCCGGAGATTAGGGAGGGCAATGGCGTATTGACGGCTCATGGGTGACCGCGTAAAATGCCTCCGGTTTGAGGACACACCGCCACGGCGCGGGGGGTGCGCCGGAAGGGGTAAGAGAAGGGGGGCGGCCGCGGGGCTGTCCATCTTTGGGCTCGCGAGACAAGGAGGGCGGGATGACGTACATCGTGGCCGAGCCGTGCATCGGAACCAAAGACCATGCCTGCGTCGATGTGTGTCCCGTCGAGTGCTTCTACGAAGGCGAGGACATGCTGTACATTCACCCGGAGGAGTGCATCGATTGCGGAGCATGCGTTCCGGAGTGCCCGGTAGCGGCCATATTCGAGGAAAGCGATGTGCCGGACCAGTGGAAGGACTTCATCGCCAAGAATGCCGAGCCCTTCGCGAATGGCGGCACGCTCCCCAAGGCGCCCACCCGAGAGAAATGGGAGGAGGAGAGGAAGGACCCGGGGAGCGAGGCGGCGAAGTACTACACCAAGTTCCCCAAGAAGGAGTAATCACTCCACCGGCACGGGAGCGAGTTCGCCTGGCAGGGCCTGGAACCCCGGTGGGGGCGTCCGGGCCCTTTCTTTTTCCAGTCCTGGGGTCGGGAGGGCGAGGGACGCCTCTTCGCGCTCGGATAGCCCGGGCCGAGGCGCTGGTCCGCCGCACCTGGGCGCCCGCTCGCCCCGATTCAGCCTGGTTCTGCTTGACATCACCATTCGTCGCTGATAGCGTCCCCGCTGCCGTCGCTTTGCCCCTCGGTTGGTTGTTGTCCCCTGGCTCGGCTATTGCCTCGCTCCCCCGCCCGGCGTAGCGACCACGTGCGGCGGCGCCCGGCTTCCAATCTGCTGTCGGGTTGACGAGATGTCAATGAAGCTGTCCCGCATGCGACAGATCGACTACTGGGTTGGCGTTCCTCTCTGCGGGCTGCTTTCTCTCTTTCGCAAAAGAAGAACCTCCTCCGTCTCTTCTCGAAGCGTTCGATCTATCCTTGTCATTCTGCTCTCGGAAATGGGGAGCGTCGTCCTTGCACATCCGATGCTCGCGCACCTGAAGAAACGATATCCGGGTGCGTCCATTTACGTGCTCGTGTTCAAGGGAAACCGCGAGATAGTAGAGCTCCTGGGCATGGTACCGTACACCCACATCCTGACGCTGGACGATTCTTCTCCATTCAACTTTTTCCGCGACATCATTGTCACGCTACGAAAGCTTCGCTCGCTGTCTCTGGACGTTTCGATCGATTGCGAACTGTTCGCCCGGGTCAGCACTATTCTCTCCTTCCTTGCAGGCGCTCAGATCCGTGTCGGATTCCACCGATACACACAAGAAGGCCTGTATCGCGGTCGTCTCCTGACTCACCCGGCTTTATACAATCCCTACATCCACATCTCGCAACAATTCGTCACGCTTGTCCATTCCATCGATTCCACAACACTGCCCATAGGGAAGCGTCTTGTTCTGCCGGACGCTTACCACGTTCCGGATATGCCCTCTGACCCTGCAGCAATACATCAAATGCAGGAGAGAATAGGGAAGGATTTTCCAAATCTCCTTGAGCGCCCGCTCATTCTCCTCCACCCTGGCGGGGGTGCATTGCCCATTCGCGCTTGGCCTCTTGACCGCTATTGCGAGCTCTCGAAGGCGCTGCTCCAGCGCGGGGCCTCGGTCGGCGTAATCGGGCTATCACAAGATCGGGAGCTGGCGCAGCACATCCGGTCCCATTGTGATCATGACTCGCACTGCTGTGACCTCACCGGATACACTCGATCCCTGGGCGAGCTCATTGTCCTCTTCCGACTCTCTGCCCTGATCGTCACCAATGATGGGGGACCAGGTCACTTTTCGTCTTTGACTAAGACTCCTACAATCATCCTCTACGGCCCGGAAACGCCCAAGCTATACTCCAGCCTCAATGAACGGGCCGTCCACCTATACGCTGGTCTCTCTTGTTCGCCGTGTCTTACGGCGTACAATCATCGAAACACACCCTGCGATGGGGATAATGTGTGTCTCCAGAGCATCCCTGCCGAACAGGTGATAACTAAGTCAGTAGAGATGATCGCAGGACTCGGATGAGCCCCCCCGCATTGCTCGCTCGCGATATTCGTGAGCAAAGTCCACGCCCTTGCCTGGTTGGTTCTGCTTGACATCCCCGCCCGCCGCTGATAGCGTCCCCGCTGCCGTCCCTTTGCCCCTGGGTTGGCTGTTGGTCCCTGGCTCGGCTGTCGCCTCGGTCGTCCGCCCGGCGTCGTGACCACGTGGGGCCGCGCCCAGCTCTTGCACTGCCCCATTCAGCGAGCCTCCTAACCCGGCGATCCATCAGGGGTTGTCGCGGGGGCAGATTCAGCTGACGATGCCGGCATCGGCGAAGGGGCGATTGCCTCCATTGGACACGGACGTCGCTCGATGCCGTCGCCCAGTTCAATGCCGCAGCCCGGCCTCGGATAGGGGCACTGGCGCGATGGACGCGCCGCGGGCCTCATGTCATAGAGGCGCCCGATGCAGGCTTCTCTTTCCCGCCGTCTGGGTACGGTATTCACTCGTGTGATCGACGGCTTGTGCGATCCGGCGCGCCGGCGCCGTGTCGCGTTCCTGCTGGTGACGGCATACGGGCTCGCCTGGTGGGTTTACGCCATCATTGCCAAGTCGAGCCAGGACCTCAACGCCGACATGGCGGAGATGGTCGTCTGGGCACAGCAGCCGGAGCTCGGATACTCCAAGCATCCGCCCTTATTGGCTTGGGTGCTGGCCCTCTGGTTCGCGATCTTCCCCCACGCCGACTGGGCGTTCTGGCTGCTGTCCGCCATCACGCTGGCTGGCGGGATCTTCCTGGCATTCGAGCTGGCGGGCGAATGGCTGGATGGGGAGAAGCGCGCCGCCGTCCCGTTCCTACTTGCGGTGATTCCCTTCTATAACTTTCTCGGGCTCAAATTCGATCAAAACTCCGCGCTGATCCCGCTCTGGGCGCTGGCGATGTGGGCGTTCGTGCGTTCGCTTGATCGGCGGCACGTCGGCTGGGGGACGTTCGCCGGGCTCAGCGCCGCCGCGGCCATGCTGACCAAGTACTGGTCGCAGTTCCTGATCATGGCGCTGGCGCTTGCCGCGCTGTTCCATCCGCGGCGCAGGGAATATTTCCGTTCCGCCGCCCCGTGGGTCGCGGCACTCGTCTTCACGCTCGCCGTCCTTCCCCACGTGATCTGGCTGGTGCAGGAGAACTTCCCGCCTTTCATCTGGGTGGCGTCACGTCGCGTCGCCGACTCCTGGTCCGACTGGCTGCGCCAGCTGGTGGGATACCTGCTTGGCACCATCGGCTACGCCAGCGCCGCCGTGATCCTCGGCCTGTACCTCACCCGGCCGTCGCTCAAGACGATCCGCGATGCCTTTCTGCCTGGCGATCCTGTGCGGCGCACCACCGCGATCCTGTTCTACGCCCCCATCCTGCTGCCCATCATTCCTGCCCTGGCAACCCGCGTGCGCCTGCTGTCGATTTGGAATACGCCAGCGCTGAATCTCCTGCCGGTGATGCTGTTGGCCTGTCCCCACGTCGCCCTCGGGCGGAGGGCGGTCGGGAAGCTCGCCGCTGGGGTGACGGTCTTTACACTCGGGGTCGTGCTGGTCTCGCCGATCATCGCCGGCGTGATCCTCAAGCGCGGCGTCGAGAACTATGCCG
>Ga0335084_10002449_pt1 | contig 17870 bp, 14 predicted proteins | sample Lox_Sample_44_FD_206721 | JGI IMG/M metagenome (GOLD analysis project Ga0335084, IMG submission 206721) | Soil microbial communities from Loxahatchee National Wildlife Refuge, Florida, United States - Lox_Sample_4.4 | ecosystem: Environmental > Terrestrial > Soil > Wetlands | place: USA...
TGCGTGTCGTGCCACACGCGACGGCCGGCGACCGGGTCGATCTCGCGTTCGGCGACCCGCCGCAGGCACAGCTGCGGGTCGAATTCGAACGCGCTGACCTCGCCGGCGCCGAAGTCGACGATCGATACACCGGGGCGATGGTCGCCGCGCAACGTGCCGGCGTTCACCAGCGTCAGGCGTTCGAAGTTCACGACGATGCGGTAGTGCAGATGACCGTTGACGACGTAACGCACGCCGGCCGCTTCGATCACTGCGTCCAACTCGCGACTGCGTTCGATCGGCATGCGCGGCGACCCCGGCCAGACTTTGCGCATGTCGTTGTCCGCGACGCCGTGGCACAGCAGCACCGCGCCGCCCACCGTGTCGATCGTTCGGGTCGTCGGTAGCGCGCTCAGAAATTCGCGACTCGGTGCGGAGAGCGCGTCCAACGCGTGCGCGTGCGGCACGTTGCGCATCCGATTCGTCAACAGCCAGCGGTCGTGATTGCCGGCGACGACGCTGACGCGCCCGCCGCGCAGCAGCTCGCAACACGCGTCGACGTCGCCGATGCCGTCGGCGACGTCGCCCGTGCACCAGACCGAATCGACGCCCGCTGCGCTCATGAAGTCGAGCACCGCTTCGAGTCGCGCATGCTCGGCGTGGACGTCGCCGATGACGCCAACGCGGCGCACGGGGCTCATCGGCTGACTCGACACACGGAACTCCGCTCGGACGGACTTCGCGCCAGTGTAAACCGTTCTCACCGTAACGCGCGCGGACCGCCCTTCAGTTGACGCGCGCCGACTCCGCGTGGGGACTACGTGCACGCAGCGACCATTCGGCGTTTTCCGACGCCGCCATCAACGCCGCCGCTTGTCCGGGCCAATCGTCGCGCTCGATGCGGCCGTGGAACGTCGGCAGATGCGCTTCGATCCAGACGATCTCGGCCGGCGCCAAGCCCGCGAGTTGGCGGAACTGGTAGATGCCGAGCTTGTTGAGGCCGCGCTCGAAGCCGTCGCCGATGCCGCGAATCTGCTGCAGTTCGTCGATTTCGTCGGGCGGCAGCTCGAAGAGGCCGCCCGGTTTCGACATCGGCGCCTTCGCCGGCGTCGGCGACGGCTCCGGCGCGCGCTGCGACGCGGCTTTCAGTTCGCGTATCTGGGTCGCCAACCGTTCTTCGGTGGCGCGCGCATCATCGAGTTGCTGCTTCAGCACCCGCATCGATTTTTCGTTCAGTTCCTGCGCCTTCAGTGCCGTTGCAGCGTCGCGCTCACGTTCTTCGAGCGTCTTCGCGAGCTCGCGGTTCTTCTCGATCTGCGCGACCAGCCGCTGCTCGAGGTGCTCGCTGCGCCGGTCGCTCGATTCGGCCGGTGGTGCGACCGTCGGCGGCGCGTCGGTGATCTTCCGTTCGAGTGCGCCGATGCGTTCGCCGCGCTGACGCAGCATCGTTTGCTGCGATTCGATCTGCGTCGACAGCGCTTGGATTTGCGCCGTCAACGTCTCGATACGCTCGGCACGTTCGGCGAGCGCCCCGTCGCGCTGCTTCAGCAACGACTCGAGCGGCCCCAAACGCGTGTGCAGTTCGCGCACTTCCTCGCGCAGCTCGGCCAGTTCCGCGCTCCGGTCCTCCAGATCGCGATCGACGGCCGCCTTCGCTTCGCGCACCGCGACCAGCTCGTCGCTCGCCGTTGCATCGCGGACGTGGCGCAGTTGCTCGATCTGTTGCTCGAACGCCGTCGCTGCGGCGCGCACCGACTCGAGTTCCGCCGCGGTCGTCGCCCACTGTTCGTGGGCCTGCGCGAGTTCGTGCTGCAACGCCGCGCGGACGTCGTCGGAGGCGCTGCGCGCCGCGTCGTACTCGGCGAGTTGCGCGTGCAACGCCGTCAGCTGGGTTTCGAGCGACGTCGCGTGCGCGTCGAGCGACGCCCGGTGTGCGTTCAGATCGGCTTCGACATCCGCGTGCTGTCGCGCGGCGTCGGCCGCCGCCGCCACGCTCTGCGCGTGCTGCTCGCGTTCCGCTTCGAGCTCGTCGCGCATGATTTGGAACTCGGCGCGCTGCCGATCCACTTCTTCGCGGCCTAGCCGCAGTGCCGTCGCGAGTTTCGTCGCGAATTGCGCCGACTCGGCATCGCGTTCGGCGATCAACGCGGCGACGCGCTGTTCGAGCGCCGCGATCGTCGAATCGCGATCGGCGATCGACCGATGTTGCGCGGCGTGCGCGGCCGCCGCGTCGGCGACCTGTCGCGACAACGCGGCGACGTCCGCCTCGCGCCGCTCCCGTTCCTCGCGCAGCGCCGTCTGTTCCGCAAGGGCTGCGTCCAGCGCTCGTTGCAGCGACTGCATCTGCGCGACCGCTTGCGACAGCTGCGCGTCGCGTTCGTCGAGCAGCGCGTCGCGTTGCGTCACCATCGCATCGCGCGTCGCAATCTCGGAACCGCGCAGCTTCAGCTCGGCGTCACGTTGCGCCACTTGCGCGCTGCGTTCGGTCAACAGCGCGTCGCGGTCCGCGAGTTGCGCCACCCGCTCGGCGAGCTGCGCGTCGCGTTCGGTCAGTTGCGCATGGCGCTCGGCGAGTTGAGCCTCGCGCTCGGTCAGCAGTTCGTCACGCCCCGCGAGCGTCGCGTCGCGCGCTTTGATCGTGGCGAGCAGCTTCGGCACGCGAGCTTGCCACTTCGCCGCTTCGGCGACTTCGGCATCGAGGCGGGCGCGCAGTTCGCGTTGCGTGCGTTCGCCCGTTTCGAGCTCGGCGCGCAGTCGATCGACGACCGTCTCGAGTTCGGCCGCCGTCGCGCTGACGGGTGCAACCGGCAGCGAGACGAACGACGGCGCCGTCGCGGGAGCTGCGTCGCGTGCGGCGAGTTCTGCCGTCAGCGCCGCGGCCCGCGCTTGCGCGGCTTTGAGCTCCCGTTCCTTCGCGAGCACTTCGACGTCTTTGCGCTTCGCGGCCGCCTCGAGCGACGGCACCTTCGTCTTCCATTCGGTGAGTTCCGCGACGAGCGACGCGATCCGCTGATCGCGATTGCGGATGTTCGTCTCGAGCGACGGGACCGTCGTTGCTGCTTCGTCGATGCGCTTTTGCAGACCGGCTTCGCGGCTCTTCGCCTGGATCCGGCGCAGCATCCAACCGCTCAGGAAGCTCGAGACGCCGAGGATCAGCACGACGACGACTTGCGCGATCGACAACGTCATCACGCTGCGCGCTCGCTCATTGGGGTCACGCCGGCAGAGGGTCTATCAAGCATTGTTCTTCGCAATCCGTTTGCATCGATGTCGCCGGCAGCGCCACGGCGTTCCGACGGACGCCCCACCGCAGGATGGTCGCGGATCTCGGCGTCGAATTCGGTTAGGCACGTCTCATCGCGTTGCGGCGATCGCGCGTCGACGCAAGCGTCGCCGTCGCTACCGCGCCGAACCGTGAACTGCGTCAAGCTTCGCGCATCCTCGCCGAACCACGCTCACCGCTGTCTCGCGCCGCGATTCCGTCGCGACGCAACGCTAGAATTTGAGTGTAGGCAACGGAGAAGCGCAATGGTTCGAAACGCGATGACGATGCTGCTGCTGGCGGTCGCGCTCGGCGGGTGCGGCGAACCGGTCCGCGGTGTCGGCGACGATGCCAAGGCGGCAAAGGCCCAAGCGAACGAAGCGGTGCAAGCGGCCGAAGACGCCGCGAAGCGGGTCGACGAGTTGAGCCGCATGCCGGTCGAGCAAGCGCCGCCCGCTGGCGAGCCGGAGCGACACGAGTAGTATCGAACCAGCGCGCTAACGCGGGATGGGGAGACACAGCGATGCAACTGCGAGTCGCGGTGCTCGGCGGCGGATCGTGGGGCACCACGATCGGTTCGATGGTCTCGCGCAATACGCCGACGGTGCTGTGGGCGCGCGACCCGAAGACCGTCGCCGAGATCAATGAACACCGCACGAACCGCAAGTACCTCGGCGACGCCCGGCTGTCGCCGCGACTGACCGCGACGGCCGATCTCGGCGAGGCCGTGCGCGAGGCCGACGTCATCGTGATGGGGGTGCCGTCGCAGACGTTTCGGGCGACCGCGCTCGAAGTCGGCCGTCACATCCGCCCGTGGGTCCCGGTCATCAGCCTCGCGAAGGGGCTCGAGTCGGGCACGCAGCAGCGGATGACCGAGATCATCACCGAGATCTTGCCGGGCCATCCGCCGGGCCTGCTGACCGGCCCGAATCTGGCGCGCGAGATTCTGTCGGGCGCGGCGGCGGCGAGCGTCCTCGCGATGGACGACGACACGATCGTGCGACGCCTGAAAGAACTGTTTCGTTCCGGACTCTTCCGCGTGTACACGAACACCGACGTGGTCGGCTGCGAACTCGGCGGCGTCCTCAAGAACGTCGTCGCGATTGCGGCCGGCATGGGCGACGGGCTCGGCGCCGGCGACAACACCCGCGCGGCGGTCATTACCCGCGGTCTCGCCGAAATGACGCGGCTCGGCGTCGCGCTCGGCGGCCGCCCCGAAACGTTCGCCGGGCTCGCCGGCATGGGCGACCTCGTCGCGACCTGCACCAGCGTGCACAGCCGCAACCGCTTCGTCGGCGAGCAACTCGGCAAAGGTCTCTCGCTCGACGAGATCGTGAAGAAGATGCACATGGTCGCCGAAGGCGTGAAGAGCGTACCGGCGGTCATCGCACTCGCGGACGCGCATCACGTCGCAATGCCGATCGCGCGCGAGGTCTATCGCGTGGTCCACGAAGGCGGCACGCCGCGGCAGGCGTTCCGCGGCCTCATTCGAATCCAGTCGGGCGACGAATCGGAACCGGGCTGACGCTCAGGTCAACGCCGACCGCGTCGCGTCGAGCGTCACGCGCGCCTTGTCGACCAACTCGTCGATCTGCGCCTTCGTGATCACCAGCGGCGGCGCGATGATCATCGACTCGTTCACGTGGCGCATCACGACGCCGTTCCGCACCGCGAGGTCGCGGCAGATTTCGCCGACGCGGCCCTTCGGTTGGAAGCGCGCCTTCGTACGTTTGTCAGCGACCAGCTCGATCGCGCCGAGCAAGCCGAGCGTGCGCGCCTCGCCCACGAGCGGGTGATCCTCGAGTTCCTTCCAGCGCTTCGCGAGATGGGGCGCCGCAACATCGCGCACGTGCTCGACGATGCGTTCGTCGCGCAACAGTTCGACGTTGCGCGCCGCGACCGCCGCGCACGTCGGATGACCCGAGTAGGTGAAGCCGTGGTTGAAGTCGCCGCCGTCGATGATGACCGACGCGACACGATCGGCGACCATCACACCGCCGATCGGCAGATAGCCGGACGACATGCCTTTCGCCATCACGAGCAGGTCCGGGTCGAGTCCGTAGTATTGCGATGCGAACCATTCTCCCGTACGACCGAATCCGGTGATGACTTCGTCGACCACGAGCAAGATGCCGTACTTCTTGCAGATGCGCTGCACTTCCGGCCAGTAGCTCGCAGGCGGAATGATGACGCCGCCGGCGCCTTGAATCGGTTCGCCGATGAACGCAGCGATTTTATCGGGGCCGACCGCTTCGATACGCCGTTCCAGATCGCGCGCGCGCTCGATGCCGAATTCATCCGCGGAAAGGTTGCCGCGATAGTCGAAGTAGTAGGGCTGCGAAATGTGTTCGATGCCCGGAATCGGCAAGCCGCCCTGCTTGTGGATGTACGCCATGCCGCCGAGACTGCCGCCGCCCATCGTGCTGCCGTGATAGGCGTTCTCGCGACTGATGATCACGGTGCGATTCGGTTGGCCGGCGACGGCCCAGTAATGCCGCACCATCCGGATGACCGTGTCGTTCGCCTCCGAGCCCGAGCTCGTGAAGAACACGTGGTTCATGCCGCGCGGGGCGACCTCGGACAAGAGCTCCGCCAAGCGAATGGCCGGCGGATGCGTGCATTGGAAGAAGCTGTTGTAGAACGGCAGCTCCGTCATCTGTTCGCGCGCCGCCTCGATCAGTTCCGTGCGGCCGTACCCGACGTTGACGCACCACAAACCCGACATGCCGTCGAGCATCTTGTGGCCGTTGACGTCGTAGATGTAGACGCCTTCGCCGCGCGCGATCACGCGCGTGCCTTTAGCCGCGAGCGCCTTGCTGTCGCTGAACGGATGGATGTAGTGCGCCGCGTCGGCGCGTTGCCACGCCTCGTATGAACGGTCGGACGAGCGGATCATGATCGAGGACTCGAGTGGTCAGACGTTGAGAAGCAGGTGTTCGCGCTCCCACGGGCTGATCACCTGGAAATAGGTCTCGTATTCGGCGCGTTTGACCGCGCAATACAGTTCGACGAAGGCGTGGCCGAGCAAGTCGTGCAGCGGCACGCACGCTTCCATCAAATCGAGCGCGTCGAACAGCTCGCGCGCAAAGGCCTGCTCCGACCGATATGCGCTGCCGGTGGTCGGCTCCGACGCCGACAAACCTTCGGTCATGCCGATGTAGCCGCACGCCAACGACGTCGCAATGGCGAGGTACGGATTCACGTCGGCACCCGGAATGCGGTTTTCGACGCGGCGATTCTCCGGATCGGCATTCGGCACGCGCAACCCCACGGTGCGGTTGTCGTAGCCCCAATGCACGTTGATCGGCGCCGCGAGGTACCGCGTGAAACGACGATACGAATTGACGTACGGCCCGAAGATGATCAGCGCCTCCGGCACGTAGCGCTGCAATCCGCCGATGAACGAGCGGAACATCGGGCTATCGGAACCGTCCGGCATCGCGAACAAGTTCTGGCCCGTCTTCGCGTCGATGACGCTCTGGTGCAGATGCAGCGCGCTGCCGGGCTCGCCTTCCATCGGCTTCGCCATGAACGTCGCGTATACACCGTGTTTCAACGCGGCTTCGCGTGCGATGCGTTTGAACAGAAACACCTGATCGGCGAGTTCGAGCGGATCGCCGTGCAGGAAGTTGACTTCCAGTTGCCCGGCGCCGTCTTCGTGCGACAACGAATCGGCGTCGACTTCCATCGCCTCGCAATAGTCGTAGATGCTCTCGATGATCGGGTCGAACTCGTTCACCGCGTCGATGCTGTACGAGCGGCCCGCGCCTTCCTTACGGCCCGCGCGTCCGATCGGTGCCTCGAGCGGGTAGTCCGGATCCTTGTTTTGCTGAACGAGGTAGAACTCGACTTCCGGCGCGATGATCGGCTTCCAGCCGCGCTCCGCGTACAACTGAAGGATGCGCTTCAGCACGTGACGCGGCGCGTGCGCGAGGGGCTCCATGCCTTGGCGATAGCAATCGACGATCACGCTCGCCGTCGGTTCGGTCGCCCACGGGACCTTTCGCATCGTGTTGAAGTCCGGCATCAACAGCAGATCGCGATCGACTTCGAAACGGTCGTCGTCGACTTCGCCGTAGTCGCCCGTGATGCCTTGAATGAAAATCGATTCCGGGATGCGCAGGTTGTGCTTCAGGAATTTGCTCGCGGGAAAGAACTTGCCGCGTGCAACGCCGGCGAAATCCGGCACGATCGCCTCGACCTCGTCGATGCGATGCTCGACCAGCCACTTTTCGGTATCACTCGACATAAATCGCCGAAGGTTCGCTCACATGCGCGCGATTCTATAGGGGATCGGCATTGACCCCAACGTCGCCCGGCACCAACACTCCCGGATCGCGAATTCACGCGCGAGGCCCGATGTACCCGCGTTCCTACTACGCCGCAACGGCGCACACGTTGGCGCCGCAGGATCCGCTGACGACGCCGTCATTGCGAACCGACGTCTGCGTGATCGGCGCCGGCTATACCGGACTATCGACGGCGCTGCATCTCGCCCGCGCGGGTATGCGCGCGGTCGTGCTCGAATCCCAACGTATCGGCTGGGGCGCATCGGGACGCAACGGCGGACAGCTGTACGGCGGCCAGCGCCGCGACGTCGATTGGCTCGAAGCGCGCTTCGGCGAGACTCGCGCCCGGCAATTGTGGCAACTCGGCGAAGCGGCTCGCGATCTCGTGAAGCGCCTGATCGCGGAGTTGCACATCGATTGCGACCTGACGCCGGGCATCGCGAGCGTCGCGCACAAGGCCCGCTACGTCGCCGAGTACCATGCGCTGGCCGACAAGCTCGCGGCGCGGTATGGGCGCGCGCATTTGCAGAAGCTCGATGCCGGCGCGACTCGCGCACTGATCGGTACCGATGCGTACTACGGCGGCTACGTCGACTGGGATGCCGCGCACCTGCATCCGCTCAATCTCGCGCTCGGTGTCGCGCAGGCGTGCCTCGCCGCCGGCGTGCGAATTTTCGAAGCGACGCGCGCGATCGAATTCGACGATCGCGATCGAGTGCTCGTGCGCACCGAGCGCGGCAGCGTCGTCGCCGATCAGCTCGTGATCGCCGCGAACGGGTATCTCGGCGGTCTCGCGCCGAAGCTCGCGGGCCGCATCATGCCGATCAACAACTTCATCGTCGCCACGGAACCGCTCGACGCGGCGTTCGCCGACGCGATCAATCCGCGCCGCGTTGCCGTCGGCGACTCGCGCTTCGTCATCAACTACTTCCGCATGAGCGCCGATCGACGGATGGTGTTCGGCGGCGGCGAGAACTACCGCGCCGGCTTTCCGCGCGACATCGCCGCCTTCGTGCGCCCGTACCTGTCGAAGATCTACCCGCAACTCGCATCCACCGCGATCGAGTACGCATGGGGCGGCACGCTGGCCATCACGTTGAACCGAATGCCGCACTTCGGCCGGCTCGGCGAACGCGTGTACTTCGCGCACGGCTATTCCGGGCAAGGCGTCGGCCTCGCACATCTCGCCGGCCAACTGATCGCCGAGACGATTCGCGGGCGCTCCGAGCGCTTCGATCTCTTCGCCGAACTGCCGACGCGGCCGTTTCCCGGCGGGCGTTGGTTGCGCTGGCCCGCAATGGTGCTCGGGATGTTGTATTTCGCGCTGCGCGACCGGCTGTGACGCGTCTGCGTCAACGCGTCGGAATCGTCATCCCCCGTCGCGCGAGCGTCACCGACGCGACGATGCCGAGGCCGATCACGGCAATGAACAGTGTCGCGAGCGCATTGATCTCGGGCGACAACCCCTTGCGGACCATCGAGAACACGACCATCGGCAGCGTGCTCGAACCCGGCCCCGACACGAAGCTCGAGATCACGAGATCGTCCAACGACATCGTAAAGGCGAGCAGCCAACCGCTGACGAGCGCCGGCGCGATCAACGGCAGCGTGATGACGAAGTAGACCTTCCACGGCGGTGCGCCGAGATCGAGTGCCGCCTCCTCGAGCGACCGATCGAACGTCGACAGTCGCGCTTGTACGAGCACCGCGACGAACGCGAGCGAGAAGGTGATGTGCGCGATCGTGATCGTCGTGATGCCGCGTTCCTTCGGCCAACCGAACCACGACTCCGAAGCGACGAACAGCAGCAACAGCGACAACCCCGTGATCACTTCCGGCATTACGAGCGGCGCCGCGACGAGCCCCGTGAACAGCGTGCGGCCGCGGAAGCGCGTATGGCGCACCAGCGTAAATGCGGCGAGCGTGCCGAGAATCGTCGAGAACGTCGCGTTCATCGTCGCGACCTTCAAGCTCAGCAACGCGGCTTGAATGATCTCGCGATCGTCGAAGAGTGCCGCGTACCACTGCGTCGAAAAGCCCTGCCATACGGTCACGCGGGGGCTCGCATTGAATGAATACGCGACGAGCGCAACGATCGGCAGATACAGAAACGCGAACGCGAACGACACGAACGCGTACAGGCGTACGTTCATCGGCCGCCAGCCCGCGCTTCGTAGCGCTGGAACAGCATGATCGGCACGACGAGGAACACGAGCATCGCAACGGCGACCGCGCTCGCGATCGGCCAATCGCGATTCGCAAAAAACTCGTTCCACAACACACGGCCGATCATCGCCGCGTTCGGCCCACCGAGCATTTCGGGAATGACGAACTCGCCGACGGCCGGAATGAACACGAGCCCGCTGCCGGCGACGATGCCCGGCAACGACAACGGCAACGTGATCGACAGGAACACCCGCCACGGCGGCGCACCGAGATCGGCGGCGGCTTCGTTCAACGTGAGGTCGAGCCGTTCGATCGCGGCGTACAACGGCAACACCATGAACGGCAGATACGAATAGACGATGCCGAGGTAGATTGCGAAGTCCGTGTAGAGGATCTGCACCGGTTCGTCGACGACACCGAGCCACATCAGCAAACCGTTCAACGGCCCATTACCTTGCAGGATCACCTTCCAGGCGTAGACGCGTATCAAGAACGACGTCCAGAACGGCAACACGACGAGCATCAACAGCGTGTTCCGCCACGGCTGCTTGGCGCGCGCGATGCCGTACGCCATCGGATAGCCGATCAAGAGCGCGATCACCGTCGACACGAACGCGGTCTTCACGGCCTTGAAGTACGCATCCTTGTAGAACGAATCCTCCGCCAGATACGAGAAGTTGTCGGTGGTGGCCTTCACCTCGACGTGACCGCTCGCGTCGGTGTTCCACAACGGGCCGTACGGCGGTTGCGCGAGGATCGATTCCGACAAAGAGATCTTCAGTACCAGAACGAACGGAACCAGGAAGAACACGCCGAGCCACAGATAGGGCGCGCCGATGACGAACCATCGCCCCCGAGCGCTGTCGTTACCGTCAGCCAACGATCAGCACTCCGCTCTCCGGTGACCACGATACCCACACCGGTTCGTCCCATTGAAACGCGAGTGCGAGATCGCGCGCGCGGTTCGGTTGCATCACTTGCACGACGCGGCCGCCGTCGGTGCGCACGCGGAAGATGCACGACGCGCCGAGATAGCCGATCGCGGTCACGCTGCCGTGCACTTTGTTCGAGGCACCGCCGGTCGGCGCGTCGCGCGAGATCGTGAGCTTCTCCGGCCGCAGCGCCACGGCGCATTGCGTACCGAGCCCGAGCGGCGCCTCGTGGCGCACTTCGATACCGCCCGGGATCTCGGCGACGTCGAGCGAAACGACGCCGTCGGCCTGTGCCGTGACGCGCCCTTCGAACAGGTTCACCGACCCCACGAAATCCGCGACGAACCGATTCACCGGCGTCTCGTAGATCTCGCGCGGCGTTCCCGTCTGAACGATCTTCCCGGCGTTCATGACGCCGATACGCGTCGCGAGCGTCATCGCCTCCTCTTGATCGTGCGTGACGACGATGAACGTGATGCCAACCTCATCTTGAATCCGCATCAATTCGAATTGGGTCTGCTCGCGCAAGCGCTTGTCGAGCGCCGCGAGCGGCTCGTCCAACAACAGCACTCGGGGGCGCTTCACCAACGCGCGCGCGAGCGCCACGCGCTGACGCTGCCCGCCGGACAGCTGATCCGGGCGGCGTTTGATCAGCGCTTCCATTTCGACGAGCTTCAGCGCCGCGACGACTCGTTCGCGGATCGCCTTTGCCGGCAGCCCTTCTTGGCGAAGTCCGAAGCCGACGTTGCGTTCGACGTTCATGTGCGGAAAGAGCGCGTACGACTGGAACATCATGTTGACGGCGCGTTTGTGCGGCGGCACATCCGTCACGTCCTCGTCGCCGATGAATACTCGGCCCTCGGTCGGACGCTCGAAACCGGCGAGCAAACGCAGCAGCGTCGTCTTACCGCTGCCGGACCCGCCGAGCAGTGCGAAGCATTCGCCTTCCGCGACGTCGAGCGATACGTCATCGACCGCGACGACGTCGCCGAAGCGTTTGGTGACGCGGTCGAAACGAACGAGCGACGTCGCGCTCAACCGCCCGCTTTGACTTGCGTCCATGCCCGGTTGCGCAATTTCACGAACCGCTGCGATTTCGGCCCTGACAGGACCAAGTGCGACATGACGTCTTGCGGCGGATAGATGATCGGGTTGGCGAGAATCGTTTTGTCGAGCAGCAGCTTGGATGCGTCGTTGGGGTTCGCGTAGTACACGGTATTCGATATGCCGGCGACCACGACCGGATCGAGGATGTGGTCGATCCACTTCGCCGCGGCGTCCGGGTGCGGCGCGTCTTTCGGAATCGCCATCACGTCGATCCACAGGAGCGCCCCTTCCTTCGGGATGCGATAGTCGATCGCCACACCGGGGCGCGCGCTACGCGTCGCCTGCAGCACGTCGCCGGAATAGCCGAACGCGAGGCAAATCTCGCCGTTCGCGAGATCGTCGATGTAACTCGTCGAGTGGAAATAGCGGACGTACGGTTGGATCTTCGCGATCACGTCGACCGCAGCGGCGAGATCGTCCGGCTTTTCCGAATCCGGGTCGCGCCCGAGATAGATCAACGCCGACTCGATGACCGACTCGCCGTCGTCGACGAGCGCCACGCCGCAGTCTTTGAAATGCGACACGACGGCCGGATCGAACAACAAACGCCAACTGTCCTTCGGCGCGTGCGGCAGCCGCTTGTCGATCATCTCGACGTTGAACGCGATGCCGTCGGTCCCCCACATGTACGGCACGCCGTATGTGTTGTCGGCGTCGAAACGGGCCAACCGTCTCATCAAGTCGGCGTTCAGATTGCCGTAGTGCGCGAGTTTCGATTTCGGGATCGGCTGGTACAAGCCGCCTTCCGCCTGCTTCGCGAAGAACGTCATCGACGGCACGACGACGTCGTAGCCCGATTTGCCGGTGAGCAGCTTCGCCTCGAGAACGTCGTTGGAATCCATCAGGTCGTAGTTGACCTTGATGCCGGTCTGCTTTTCGAACGAAGGGATCGCCTTCGCATCGATGTAGTTCGTCCACGAAAAGACGTTGACGACGTCGCCGGTTGCCGCGTGCAGCGTGGGCGCGAGCAATGCGAGCGCGACCAGAACTCCTGCACTCCACGTGCGCACGCGATCGCATTGCGTCGAGCGATGGTCGGCTATGACACGCTCCTCGAATTCGGTCCGATGGGCCGGCGCAGATTGGGCATTCGACGACGGCGGCCCTATGATCCCCACCGACGTGCGTCGCGCACGCCGATCGATGTTAGCCGCTTTCGGAGACCAATGACATGCGCAGCCGCGGCGAGGATGCCGATCTCGGCATGAACGCGTCGATCACGCGCCGCGATTTCTTGAGCGGCGCGTTGGTCGGCGGCGCAGCACTCGCCGGAAGCGGCGCGCGTGCGGATGCCGCGGCGTATTACCCGCCGGCGTGGACCGGATTGCGCGGCAGTCACGTCGGATCGTTCGAAGCCGCGCACGCCCTCGCGCGCGAACACAAAAAGTTCTCGACCGACGCGCCGATCAGCGACGGCGAGTACGACCTGGTCGTCGTCGGCGCCGGCATCTCCGGACTCGCGGCAGCGTACTTTTTCCGCCAGAAGAACCCGCGCGCTCGAATACTGTTGTTGGACAACCACGACGACTTCGGCGGGCATGCGAAGCGCAACGAGTTCACGACGCCGACCCGGCGCTTGATCGGCTACGGCGGCAGTCAGTCGATCGACGGTCCCGCTCACTACAGCGCGGTCGCGAAGGGCGTCCTCGTCGATCTCGGCATCGACACGCAGCGTTTCTACACGGCATTCGACAGCAAGCTCTACAGCGGGCTCGGGCTCAAGCCCGGGATCCACTTCGAAGCGGGTCCGTTCGCGCGCTACGCGATCGTCGAGGACGCACTCGACGCGGTGCCGTCCGCGGAGACGATCGCACGGATGCCGCTGTCCGACGCCGGGCGCGCCGACGTCGCGCGGCTGTATTCGGAAACCGATTTCCTAGCCGGCCAAACGACCGAGCAGCGCCTCGCGTCCCTGCGCCGCACGTCGTATCTCGAGTTCATCCGACACACCGTCGGCGTCGGCGACGAGACGGTCACCTTGATGAAAAAACTGTCGAGCCAATTGTGGGGCCTCAACTACGACGCGTTGTCGGCGCTCGAAGGCTATCGCCTCGGCCAACCGGGATTCACCGGTCTGCCGTTCGAAGCGGTCGATGCAACGTACCACGACGACGAGCCGTACATCTTCCATTTTCCCGACGGCAACGCCGCCGTAGCGCGCTCGTTGGTGCGTCGGCTCGTTCCTGCCGCCGCACCGGGGCATACGATGGACGACATTGTCGATGTGCGCTTCGACTACGCGCGCCTCGATGATTCGAGTTCGCCGGTGCGCATTCGATTGAACAGCACGGCGCTGAGCGTGAAGCCGCACGATGCCGGCGTCGTCGTGACATATGCGCGCGGCGGTATGCTCGAGCGCGTGCGCGGTCGGCAATGTGTGCTCGCGTGTTACAACGCGATGATTCCGTATCTGCTGCCCGAGCTGCCGGCGGAGCAGCGCGAGGCGCTCGCCGAGGCGGTGCGCACGCCGCTCGTCTACACCAACGTCGTCCTGCGCAATTGGCACGCCTTCGTCGCAGCCGGTATCCATCGCTTCTATTCGCCGACCGGCTATCACACATTCGGCTCGCTCGATTTCCCGGTGTCGCTTGGCGGCTATCGCTTCCCCAGCTCTCCCAACGACCCGATCGTGGTGCACCTCGAGCATTATCCGGTGCCGGGGAACGGTGCGCGCGACGTCGATCAGTTCCGCGCCGGACGCTACGAATTGCTCGGCACGACGTTCGAGCAAATGGAACTCGAAACCCGCCGACAGATGACGGACGTACTCGGCCCACACGGATTCGACGCAGCGCGCGACATCGTCGCGATGACGATCAATCGTTGGCCGCACGGCTACGCGCGCGAATACAACGAACTGTTCGATCCCGATCCGCAGGTGGTGGTGCCGTCGTGGGTGCGCGCGCGGGCGCCGTTCGGCGCGATCGCGATCGCGTGCTCCGACGCGCAAGGGCACGCCTACGTCGACGGCGCAATCGACGCCGCGTATCGCGCGGTCGGCGAACTGAGCTGACGCGCTACTTCGAAAAAACCGTGTCGCCTTCGAGGATCGTCCGCGTCACCGTCACCGCGCCGATCTCCTCCGACGGAATCGCGTACAGATCGCGCGACAGCGCGATCACGTCGGCGAACTTGCCGACCTCGAGCGAACCCGTCGAGCGCTCCTGATGCATCAGATATGCGCCGTTGATCGTGTACGCCGCGAGCATGTCGGCGACCGTCACGCGCTCCGACGCGTTCAACACGCCGGCGATTTCTCCCGTCGGATCGCTGCGGGTCACCGCGGTCTGAATCGCGAGTAGCGGATTCATCGACGACACCGCCCAATCGGAGCCGCCGACCACGCGTCCGCCGGCGCGCACGATCGAGCCGATCGGATACATCTGATCGACGCGCGCCCGACCGACCTGCGGGATGTTGACGTCGGTGATGTACTTGTCGGGGAACGCCCACAGCGACTGGAAGTTCGCGATCACGCCGAGTTCGGCGAAACGCGGCCGATCGGCTGCGTCGACCATCTGCAGATGCGCGATGTGGTGTCTGTTGTCGCGGGAACCGTTCGCAGCGCGCGCAGCCGCGAACGCGTCGAGTCCCTCGCGCACCGCCGCATCGCCGATCGCGTGCATGTGCACCTGCACGCCGCGCCGATCGAGTTCGGTGACGAGCGCGTCGAGCTCGGCCGGCGTAAATTTCAACTCGCCGGAAAAGCCGGGGTGATCGAGATACGGTTGCAGCAGCGCCGCCGTCTCGCCTTCGAGCACGCCGTCGATGAAGAGCTTCGCCGAGTCGGTGCGAAACCGCGCATCGCTGCCGCGCTCTTCCGGATGAATCAGTGCGTCCGCCTCGGCGTGATCGTTGGCGTTCGAAATCGCGATCGACGCGACGACGCGCGCGGTCAGATTGCCGCTCGCCGCGAGCGCGCGATACGCCGCGACTTCGTCGGGGCCTGCGGCCGCTTCGACGACCGACGTGATGCCGAAACCATTGGCCATTTGCAGCGCCTTTACGAGGCCGTCGCGGCGCGCCTCGGCGGACACCGGCGGAACGATCGCACGCACGAGGTCCTTCGCGGTTTCGCGCAGCGTGCCGGACGGCTCGCCGTTCGCGTCGCGTTCGATGACGCCCTTCGGCGGATTGGTCGTGTTGCGCGTGATCCCGGCGAGTGCGAGCGCCTTCGAGTTCACCCACATCGAGTGACCGTCGGCGCCGGTCAACGCGATCGGTCGCGTCGTCGAGACCGCATCGAGCAACCCTTTATTCGGGTTCGCCTGCGGAAACAGCGCGAGATTCCAACCGGCGCCGACCAACCACTCGTCATCCGTTTGCGCGTCGTTGCAAGCACGCACTTGCGCGACGATCGCGTCGACGGTTTCCGCATCGACCAGATTGCATTGCGTCAACGTCACGCCGTCGTACGCCAAATGCGCATGCGCGTCGTGAAAGCCCGGCAACACCATTTGACCTTGCAGATCGATCGTCTCGTTGCCGGCGTACGCGGCCGAGATCGCGGCATCGGTCCCGACCGCGACGATGCGGCCGCGGTTCACCGCGAGCGCTTCGGCGCGCGGCTGCGCCGGATTCATCGTGTAGACCGCAGCGTGGCGCAGAACCAGGTCGATCGTCTGTTTGGCCGGCGCGCAAGCCGCCGAGCAGAGCAGAATCAAAACAGTGCAAACGGCGCGCATCGTGCGCCTCGTCTCGTTGGGGGCGCGTACCTTGTCATGCTCGGCCGCGCGGGTCGAGCGCCATTGTCCGCCAACGATCCGCTAAAGCCGCGACGCCTCGCGGCGATACCCAATGGCTCCGGAACTCGGTCACGGCCGGTTAATTCGCGCTCATTTACAGTGCAGTTTGCTTTGTGCTACTTGTAACAGTCCTCTTTCGGAGTGTGTCATGGCGTTACAGGTCGACACGACGACAGTCAGTCCTCCGTCCACCTTGCTCGCCTTGTCGGAAGGATGGCGCGCGATCCTCGAAGCATCGACGCTGATCCCGAGCATGCCGTTCCTGCGCAACCTGCCGCGCGGTGACGGTCATCCGGTTTACGTGCTTCCGGGCTTCATGGCCGACAGCCAATCCACGGCCATGTTGCGTCGTTGGTTGGAGCGCCAAGGCTACGAAGCGATTCCGTGGGGCTTCGGCCGCAATCTAGGCCCGCGCGGCATCTTGATGGAGCGCCTCATCGTGACCGTTGGCGACATCGCGCGCGAGCGCGGCCAGCGTGTCTCGCTGGTTGGTCAAAGCCTCGGCGGCGTTTTCGCGCGCGAGATCGCGAAGGTCATTCCGGAACACGTCCGCCAAGTCATCACGTTGGGTTCGCCGTTTCGGCAAACGAGCACCAACGGCACGGCGCCTGCGGTCATGCGGCTCTTCGAAATGGCGACCGGCGAACAGGCGGACGACCTCAAACGCGCGATGGGGGACATCTCGCGCCCGGCACCCGTTCCGTCGACAGCGATCTACAGCCGCACCGACGGCATCGCGAATTGGAAGACGTGCATCGAAGAGGAAACGCCGCTGACCGACAACGTCGAGGTCTATGCGAGTCACTGCGGCATGGGCTTCAACCCGGCGATCTACTACGTGGTCGGTGATCGCCTCGCGCAACACGCCGACAAGTGGCGCAAATTCGAACGCAACGGACTGCGCGGCTTCGTGTACCCGGACGCCATCTACGCGGCGCGTCGCACGCGCAGCATCGAAGTTTGAACCGACGCTACGACGACTCGGGGTTCGCCGCGTCGCGCTTCGGCTCCGCCTTCGTCGCCGTCAGGATTCCCGACAACAACTTCTGATACGCCTCCCACGACTGCACGCCGCCGGTGATGATCGACCGGGTGATCCCGGCGAGCAGGTTGCTGTCGAGGCCCTTCTCCACCTGCCGCGTAATGCGCTCTACGACGAGCGCCTGAATCGGCGACAGGTCTGGTAGCCCGAACAGTCGACGCATCTCCTCCGGCGTCAAATCCAGATCGACCGACACTTTCATCCCCGCCTCCTCGTCGTGATCGCGGTTTGTCGGACCGCAGCGTCTTTTCCGCACTGCGTCAAACCGTATACCATGCGCATCGTTCGTTCGCGATGGTAAATGACAGGAGCATGCTGCGGTGCGGATTTTGAAGAAATATCCCAATC